>Ga0102591_1000052_pt1 | contig 307663 bp, 261 predicted proteins | sample AraplaCol_mCL_r2_2_FD_76860 | JGI IMG/M metagenome (GOLD analysis project Ga0102591, IMG submission 76860) | Arabidopsis root microbial communities from North Carolina, USA - plate scrape MF_Col_mCL_r2 (SPADES assembly) (version 2) | ecosystem: Host-associated > Plants > Roots > Endosphere...
CGGTCGGTAGCGCGGGGCGCTTATTCGGCTGGCCGAGGCGGCGCGCCTGGCGGCGCCTTGTAGCGGTTGTAGCTCCAGAGGTACTGTTCGGGAAAACGGCGAATCAACGTTTCCATCGCGTCATTGAGGACAGCAGCTTGGGCGGTTGGTTTTTCCGGCATCTCGCCGGGCAACCGCGTCAGGTGCAGGCGCCATCCGCGCCCGCTTGGCAGGCGCTCGCCCGACGCGAGGATCACGGCTGCTTTAGTCTGTGCCGCCAGCTTTCCCGGCAGCGTCATGGTGAACGCCTGTCGGCCAAAGAAAGGAACCCACACGCCCTCGCCAAGGCTCGGTGCCTGATCGGGTAGCAAGCCCACGGCACCGCCTTCACGCAGCGTCCGTAGAAAGGCGCGCACGCCTTGCGACGAGGCTGCCACAGCGGTCAACTCGGAGGTGGAGCGAGCGCTGTCCATCAGCGTTCGCAGATATTCTTTGCTGGGCGTGCGGAACATCACGGTGAGCGGCATCCGCTTGGCAACGTATCGCGCCGTAATCTCGAAGCTGCCCAGGTGTGGTGTGAGGAACAAGATGCCCTTGCCCTCGGCGCGGGCGGTATCAATGACGTCCCAGTCGTCGCAGATGACGCGCGTGATGCTGTCGTCACTACGAAACCAGATGCGACAGGTTTCGAGGATCATGGCGCCGGCCTCTCCCGCCGAGCGGCGCGCAAAACTCGCATCCGGATAGCCAGCTTGCGCGGCATTCTCCTGGAGGCGCTGCCGATATCGCCCGGGCAACATGTAGACAAGACGGCCTAGCGCACGACCGATGGCGTGCAACACGGGCAGGGGCAGCACTGCCAGCCCGCGGCAAAGTGTTGGCAGCCAATGAGAGCGAGTTTGGGATTCCAAGACCAAAAGCGAAAACGGGTTGACTCTTGCGAGTACGTGATGGTGTTTCTACCGCAACCGCCCCCGCAGATAAAGTGCTACGTTGGAAAAGACTGTTGCGCGGCATGGACGGTGAGCATGCCAAGAATATGGCGCTAAAGGCGACGTACGTGGCCGTACGCTTGACCGCGTGTCATCCCCTCAGCGGGGATCATTTCAACACGAGCAGGCTTCGGTGTTTTGCAGTTTTGAACGGAGATTTCGCTTCTGCATTCTGCGGTTACGGCGTCGGCGGCAGCTATTGCGACACATCACATGTCCGGTGTCAGCATTCGATGACGTTGACCGCCAAACCGCCTCTCGCGGTTTCCTTGTACTTGGTCTTCATATCGGCACCGGTTTCGCGCATCGTCTTGATGACCTTGTCCAGGCTGACGTGATGACTGCCGTCACCATGAAGCGCGATCCGAGCGGCACCAATCGCCTTGATCGCGCCGATGGCATTTCTTTCGATGCCGAGCCATTCGCGCCGGCACGGTTTTCCACTACGACGGTCGTGCCCAGATGCCGCGCCACGTAATCGCCCCAGATGCGCGCGAGGCCATCCGCACCGCCGCCCGGGGGAAGCGGCACCACCAGCCGTATCGGCTTGGCCGGAAAGTTGTCCTGAGCGAATGCGACAAAGGGCAGGCAAGTGGCGGCCGCAGCACTGCCGCACGCGAGGGCCAGGAAAAAATGCTTCATCTTGATGGAGACGGGCAGCGTCACCAAGACCGCGGAAAGGCTGGTGCGCACGCAGCCGGGCGTGAGTCGGGATCTCGCCCGACTACGGGAGGAGTTGGCTGACCCGCTGTTTGTCAGGGTGCGAGGAACACTGGAGCCCACTGAACTTGCTCGCAATCTACGCGGCACGGTCAGGCAGGCACTAGAAGCCGTCGACCAGGCGCTGGAGGAGGGTGGGGGGTTTCGTCCGTCAGAGTCAACGCAGGTATTCAAGATCGGCACGACGAGTGCCGTCGAACTCCTGCTGGCCCCGTTGCTGCATAGGTTCCTGGAATCCGCGGCGCCTAATGCAGGTGCCTATTTTTTCCCGGCGTACGGGGATGTCACGCCCGTCGAGGATCTCGAAACCGGTGCTATCGACATTGCAATCGGTCGCTTTGACCATCAGGCGCGCAACATCACGTTCTTTCCACTATTCGAAGAGCGGCGCGTATGTCTTGTGCGGCGCGATCATCCGCTTGGCGACAAGCGGCTTGAACTGGCCGATCTCGCAGACATGCGCTTTATCAGCACGATCAACATGCTTGGACGGGACAACGATGTCGACAACATGCTCAAGGAGCATGGGCTGTCGAAGCGCAAATTTCCGATGTACGTGTCGACGTTGTCCTTGGCGCCGTTCGCCATGCAAGGCAGCAACGCGGCAATAACGCTGCCGGTGCGTGTAGCGCGAATCCTGGCAGACCAGTTCGACCTGAACATGCTGGAATTGCCCGAAGAGTTACCAAATCGCATGTATTCGATTGCATGGCATGCACGTTGGGACACGTCGCTGTCACACCGGTGGTTCCGCGATGCTGTCATATCCATGCTCAGGTAGCTCGGCGGCGAGGCATTCAAAGGTCTCCGATCGACCCTAAGCAGTCGGCCATTCTCCCCGGCACCGGCCATTCGGAAAGCCGCGAGTGCTCACCGGCCACCGCATATGCACGATAACGATTAAGATCGTCTGGCCAGCTATTTTTCGCGCGCGAATCGCTCGTACAGTCCTGCGTCATGCCAGTCATCCGTGAATGCGAGGACCTGCTTCCGTAGTACATGCCGGATCCGCTCACTTTGCTCTGCATCGAGCCACGAAAGCACACTCTCCCTTACCTCGTTCCAACGCAAGGCGTGCATGCAGTACTCCACCAACTCCGGTGGTCCCTTCTCCGGCTCACGAAGGATTTGAAGGAATGCCTTGCCTAGGGCCGAGCGGCAATCAGCGTGCGCCTGCACGAATTCCAGCACTCGGTCAAAGTCGGGCTCTACCCGCTTTTCAAGCTGGGTTATGGTCGCTTCCGCGATGGCAGCGAGCTGGAAAAACTGATGTACCGCGCTGTCTTCTGTCATTGGCTCTCCATTTCGATCACGACGGACGGGCCAGACTCCCGTGGGACCGATTGTCCACCATACAGGGAGACCCCGTCGACCGGCCGCTTCTGGCCGATCTCGGCCCTCTGACTATTACTGGCACGGGACTCGCCGCTTCAGGGGAAACTGCCGACCCATCTCAACCCTTCATTTCGGCTGATTGAGCAGCTTCCAATGGACAAAAAGGCGTTGGTGCCAGCCTCATCACGCACGCGGCAAATACTTCTCCCAGAGCATGTTCCGGAATCTATTGTCCGGATCAACTTCGTTCTTGATTCGGAGGAATTCTGTCACCTTGGGGTAGGCGCGGCGGAACTGATCGGGTGAGGCGTGGAGGCGATAGGGCAGATAGTAACGACCACCTGCTGCGATTGCGGCATCGATCAACTGGCTTGTCCAGCGCCTGGAGGCTTCGTCTGCCTCCTTGCTACTCCGTTGTTTGTAATACAAGACAAAGGAGAAGACATCTGTCTGGGCCCAAGCCAGTAGTGCTGTTGTGTCTGCTGGCGAGTGCCGAACGGAGATGTTGAGCGCTGGCACGTTGTATTGCTTCAGGATTGCGGCCATCTTCCGAGCGAAAGGAAGGAACGATGCAGTAGGGACGAAGTACTCCTGCAGCAGATACGTCGAGAAAACGCGCGTGCGTGGTTCCAGCGAAGCCGTATCAAGACTGGCTTCATAGTTTCGAAGGACGACAGCCTCAGTATTCAGCAACGCATCGTCTGCGTAGCGCTCTCGCAGCCAATGCGTTGCCGGCAGTTCCGTCAGTGCCCAGATCAGGTTCTGCTCCCGTGCATAGTTAAGACCGCGCGGCACAAGCCTCCTGGGCTCCGTCAGCTTTCTGTCTGAAACCACCCAGGTGACGGCAAGGGGCCTGTCGAATGAGGGCGGTGCCAAATCGGCGTTGTGTAGCAATATGCGCGGATTGGAAAGGATCTTCTCCCGAAAGAAGGCTGGGTATTCAGCGAGGGCGACGCGTTCACATTTCCGTGCGATCACGCAATTCTCATCGAGATCCAGTTCGACTTCCGTGATGACGCCCAGCCCACCGTAGCCGCCCGCAATGGCGCGGAAAATATCGGGATTGTGTTCGCGGCTCAGCTCCGATACTCGCCCGTCGGCAAATGCTACCTGTAGTGCCCGCACGGAGTTCACTACTGGCCCGGATCCCACATAGCGGCCGTGGCAATTGACCGAAACCGATCCGCCGATCGAGAAGTTGCTGTAGCTCTGCATAATCTTCACTGCGAGGTCGTGGGGGTCAATAACGTCCTGCAGTTCTCGCCAAGTCATGCCCGCTTGTACGCGAACACGGCGGCGGGACGCATCCAACCACACGACGCCGTTCATGCCACGCATATCCAGGTGCAGTGAACCCGTTGCAGAGATCTGGCCGCCCATGCTGAAGCAGCCTCCGCCTATCGAAACCGGCCCGGCACTCCGACGAAGAAGTTCTTGCACCTCTTGCGAACTACGCGGCCGGACAATTCGCGCAACGGGGACACGATCGAGCTTGCTGACGTCGTCGACCACAAGCGATTCGGCTGCATGGCCTACGCCAGCGATGGACGCGGCCGCTAGTCCGCCAGCGCGGAGTATGCGCCTCCGAGCTGGATCGTCGACGCTCTTTCCTCGACCCGCCGACTCAACAGTCTTACGCTTCGTCGCAGCCGTCATCGTGCACCGCCGTTCAGTTTAGGTGAGCAGCATGCGGGGACGTTCACAAACGCCGTCACGTCGCTCTGGCTATGCAGGCAGATCTTTGGGCCGGAGAAGGTCTCGAAGATGTCATTGTGTGCCGAGTACGAACTCGTGCCGTTGCGCGTTCTATAGGTTTCCGCCCAGTCCAGTAACGCGTTGAACGATTCCTGGCCTCCTCCGCGCCGCAGGCCCCGATGCCGGATATTGGCAGTGCATTCGGCTTCATCGATGCATAGCCAGACGAGCGCCGTCGCACTCGCCTTGACCTCGCTTACGAGCCATCCGTAGATGCCCTCGATAACCCAGGTATCTGTGGCCGCTGCTTTTCTAACGAGTGCCATTGCATCCTCTCGGTTGCGAGCCATGTCGTAGCCGCCTGGCTCCCAATGGATCATGTCGAGATCGACCCATGGGGCGCCGAGTCGAATAGCAATGCGCTCGGCGAGCCAGCTTTTTCCCGAACCCGAATTTCCGATTACGAGCGTCCTCGTCAAGTCCATGTTGTAGCTTGAAATGTGCAGTACCAAAGTCTAGGCAAGTGCGGCGAATGACGGATACTCGGTTCGTAGTGAGGCCCGTCTCTTGATGGTCGAGGAAGGGCGGTTCTCGCAATACAGGGCCTTTCCCTCAGGTGGGAAAGAACACGTCAAGAGTCGGGAAGCGTGCAGTGCCTTGAACACAATCCACCAAATAGTGCGCAACGCCCAAATCCCCCGTCCACAACGAATAGCGCAACTGCCCAAACTGCCTTTCGTCGGCTTCCACCTGCCGGATCGCATGCATTGCAAATGCGCGTGCCCGCTCCAGCCATACAGTTTGACCCGTGCGTTCGTATAGCTTCAGGAAGGCGTATCCATTTCCGCTGGTGCCGTGGCAGAGGTTTGAACCCTTGGCCAAGGGCCCTGCGTCCCAGACCGAATTGCCCGCTGCAACCAGTAGATCATCCAGACTGGAAGACGGGAAATCGGCTAGATCGATGATGAAGCCTGGCGCGCCGTGACAGAATTGCATGAGATAGGCTTCTGGATTCTGCTTTGCTCGATCAACTTGTATCCTCCAGTTCGCGTGGCTTCCCTCGATTGTGGCGGTACGGCGAATGGTGTTCGATATGCACTGCTGCCACGCTTCCCATGTGGCACTGTCGAGCAGTTGTCGGCCGCGAATGATTGGAACGACATTGCTGAAAAAACCGTGAATGCCATCGAGGAAACGGAATTTCCGACCATACAAATCCTGCGTCCAAAAATGGCATTGTTCAAAATCAGACCACTGCAACGCCGACCATAGTTGAGCCGCAGTATCTCGAAACAGCGCCGCCCATCGTTCTTCCCCGGTCTTCTCGTGCATGAAGTAAGCCGCCAGCATTGTGCCGGGTGACCCCCACATTAGATCCATCGCGGGACTGGTGATGTGATCGCGTAGAGCTCGCTCAAGCTTGGATTCGCTGGATCGCGCTTCCCGTCCCAGGTCATCGCAAGCCATCAGATGGAAAGGGGTCATCCCCATTAGATAACTGGGCGAATTGGTTTGGCCACGCTCGATCAACCACTGCTCATGCCGCGCTTGTGCCAATGCGAGACGGTGCGAGTCGAAAGAAGAGTGGTCGAGATGACCCAACAACCACAGGACGCCACACGCCCCAAAGTAGAGGTTGGTTAAAGACACCGGAGTCTGGCCGGCCACTCGCTCGACATCGTGGGGATGGGATGGCCAAAGTCCGGCATCGGAGTATGCCGCCTTCGTATTGCTGACGATATACGAAACCAGCGCCAGCGCCCGGGAGGCATCCCATGGCTCATGTTGCAACGGTTCGTGCCGCTCTGCGATGAACAACATGCATCTTCGTTTTCAGGCGCCATTCAGATAGTCAGCGCGTCGGTCTAAGTGCTCAGATCGAGAACGGCACGCCTGGCATGGGCGGCAGAGTCTCCATGATCGTTGCTGGCCGGATCCGAAAGCCTCGGAACGTGGGCATCCTTATTCCTTCATCGGAGGAACGGTTCCCTTGTCGGACCAAAGATAGTCTTTAAAAATTTCCACGTATATTGGATGCATAAGCAAAATGCCGCTGCCTGCGCAAACGACATACTTGCCAAGGTATCGTCCTTGATTCGGTAGGGACCAATGAGGGGGATATCTGGGTAGTCGATGACTAGCGCCTTTGCTTCATCGTCATATCGAAACGCAATGGTTTTTGGAATCATAGTATTGTCTCGGACTCTTGGGGAAGATCGTAATAGACCTTGCGAGGTATGAATTGTCTAAAAAATACGAGATTTGGCAAGCGATTGCCGAAGATGGGTGTGCACAGTCAAGCCTTCGGTGGGAAGGGCAACCAAACATTGTGGAGGAGATTGATCGCGGTTTGTGGGATGGCACGCCGGTTCTCTTGGCCAACTTCGAGGCTGATACTTATGAAGAGGCATGTCAGAAGTACTACGATCATTTTGGCTGGGGGAAGTACCATCCTATGGAATGATGGTTACATCTGAGAAGCGAGACCGAAAATCGGTGCGCCCGAACGCTCATCGGCCGGGGAGCGCCGTTAGGTCTCAACCCGCATGCGTCGAAGCGGATGAGCAATAGATCAAATCTGCTTGCAATAAAACGTCGTTCCGCAAAGTTCGCCGGTTGGCATCAACGCATAGTTCGGTACATCCCCCACACGGTGCCAGCCGGCCCGCTGATATAGACGCTCCGCGTCACCCCCAGTGACGGTATCGAGGACGAGAACGGTTTTGCCTTCCTGGCGCGCGGCCGCCTCGGCGGCGATCATGAGTTGCTGTGCCACGCCGTTTCGTCGAGCGCGGCGGTGGACCAGCATTTTGGCGATGTCCGCGCGATGCGGCTGGTTCTCCGGCTGTGCGGTGATGACCTGCACCGTACCCACAATCTGTCCTGCCTCGTCCTCGGCGATGAGCAAGATGCGCCCACCATGTACTACATCGGCGGCGACATTCCGCCAGAACGCGGTTGCCTTTTCCCTTCCGATTGGCAGCATTAAGCTTACCGAGGCCCCGCCTTCCACGCAGTCGATGAGCACATCCGCGAGTCCCTCCACACAAGCGTGAGCGTCTTCCGCACTGACGCGCCGTACGAATACCTTGCCGATCATCTTTCTTGCCCCGAAGTTGCTTAAAAACCCAACGCCTGCGCAAACTGGTCCAGATCACGCTGCCAAAGGCGCCGCCCGCGCGTTAGCAACATATGACCGTCTTGCCCTGGCACCTCCGGCACCGCAACCATTTGCGCCTTGCTGCCTCCGGCCGCGAACGCGCCATACCACTCCTTCGGTGCTTCTCCGCCCCAGTACAGGTCGTTGCCGGCATATAGCCAAATGCCGGGAACGTTCACGGTCTGGCCGAATTCCGCCATCATGTCGCGCATCTGATTGGGATCGCAGCTGTGGCCAGGGGAACGTTCGGGCGAGCCACCGGCGCCGCCCGAGAAATTGATATAGCCGACCACGCCCGCTGGACGTGTGGCAGCCATGGCAATCGTGGCAAAGCCGCCGACGGAGACGCCTTCGAGCAAGATGCGATCGCGGTTAGCCCAAGGTTGTCGGCGCACCCAGTCAAGACTCGATAGCAGTGCCCGATCCGTCTGTTCGGCAAGGCCCTTGAAGTTCGGGCGTCCGCTGCAGTTGCCGAGCAGGTCGTAGCGCGCGCCCGAGTTCTCTCTGTCGGGACCGCCGGTTTCGCCATACCCCACGCGCATTGGCGCCACCACCGCGACGCCGCGACTTGTCCAATACCTTGCATGCCAGGTCGGAATGGGGTTGCGCATATCTGCGCGCACCTTCGAATCGCCAGCCCGGCCATGGGAGAACAAGACGACTGGAAAGGGGCCGGGTCCCGGGGGAAGAAAGACGAGGGCCGTCATGGCGGTATCGGTGCCGAAAACCCCGCCTCCGACGTAGGGAATGGTGACGCGTTCCCCAGGCGCGGCTGCAGGCGATTGCGTCGCCGTCTGGTTGCCAGCCCCGGCTACATCGGATGCCTCCAATGCCACGGCCGTTGGCGCGTAAAACGAACAGAGGCAAAGAGCGACTGCCGCCAGTTTGTTGGAAATGGCGACGTTGGCGCGGACAGGGTGCTGTGGCATGGACGGGTCTCTGGAATCGCCTGCGAGGCTAGCAGATCGCCGTCCTGTCATGGAGCGTAGGGAAGAGGGGTGTTGGCAGCGAGCTACAGCCACCATTGCAGCTACAGAACCAGCGGCACCTCCACACCCACCGGCGCTACATATTCCGTCATGCGTCGGCGCGAGAGATCCATATGGGCACGCACGATGTCGCCTGCCGTTTCGGGATCATGGCGCGCGATGGCCTCGATGATTTCGTCGTGCTGGTCGGCGGCCTTGCCGAGATCCAGTTCCATGTCGACGGGTGCGGGATGGCGGTAGAAGATTTTCCCCAGCCGCGCATGGTCGATCAGGATGCGACGCAGGCTCGGCATCAAATACGGGTTGTGCGCCATCTTGCCGATCTGCAGATGGAACTGGTCGTTGTTGAGCACGCGGTTTTCCACGTCGTTCCGCTCGATGGCTTCGCGGAAGCGGCGCTGGATGGCCTTCAATTCCTCGATCTCCTGCGCGGTGGCGTTGGTCGCGGCCAGTTGCGTGGTGGCGATGTAGATCATCGGCGCGGCCAGGAAGAAATTCCGTAGCGACTGGTGGTTCATCGAAGACACCCGCGCCGCACGGTTGGCTTCCAGTTCGATATAGCCCTCGGCCGCCATCTGCCGCATCAGCTCCCGGACCGGAGGGCGTGACAGGCCAAATTCCTCGCTCAGCGCCAGCTCGTCCACCACTGCGCCAGGCGCCATATCCATGCTGACGATCCGCCGGCGCAATGCGTCGGCGAGCAGCGCCTTGCGATCCACCGATGCGTCGGAAATCGGCGCCTCGTCCGCGCCCGCCTTGCTTCTTGCCATCTCAGACCCCTGTCTATCAATCGTAGACATTCTAGGCCAACCGCCCGGCCAATCACGCATCTCCCCTGAAAAGTGCTGCAAAAGCAACGGTATAAGCGCGTTCGTCGGCCGAGCGTAAACCCTCATAGCCGTTTGTCTATCGTAGAAATATTCTTTGTCTACAAATGATAGACACGAAGAAGGGCGCAGCCGGAGACATCGAGGCAGGCGCCCTGGAGTGAGGCTCACATGACCAAAGTAACTGCGATACCGGCTGACGATTCCACCTGCGGCTGGTTTCACCTAAGCCGCGCACGCAAGCCGATGCCGGCGCATTCCGGCAAGACCAGTGCGCGCTGGGCGATCATCGGCGCGGGCTTCACCGGCCTGGCCGCTGCCCGCCAACTGGCGCACCGGTTCCCGGACGACACCGTGGTGCTGGTGGATGCGCAGCAGGTGGGTTTCGGCTCATCCGGCCGGAATGCAGGCTTTGCGATCGACCTCCCGCACGACATCGGAGCCGACGACTACATCGGCGACATCGCCACGGCCCGGCATTGCATGAACCTGAACCTGACCGGCCAGCGCATTCTCAAGGGGTTGGTGGACGAGTACCGGATCGACTGCCAGTTCCGCGCGTCGGGCAAGTACCAGGCGGCCATCGAGGATCGCGGCATTGCGGTGCTGGACGCGTATCGGCGCGGGCTCGACAAGCTGGGCCAGCCGTACGACGTGATCGAAGCGGCGGACTTGCCCGGCCATATCGGCACGTCGTTCTATCGGAAGGCGCTTTTTACGCCGGGCACCGCGCTGATCCAGCCGGCCGCGCTGGTGAAAGGGCTCGCAGACAGCCTGCCACCCAATGTGGAGTTGTACGAAAACACACCGATCACCGATGTGGAATACGGCGACAAGATCGTGCTCACGCATCGCGGCGGCAGCATCACCGCCGACACGCTGATCCTGACCAACAATGCTTTCGGCCAGCGCTTCGGATTTCTCCAGGGCACGATGCTGCCCGTCTTCACCTATGCCAGCCTCACGCGTCCGCTGACGGCGGCCGAGCAGGCGCAGCTCGGCGGCAAGGAATTCTGGGGCCTGATCCCGGCCGATCCGTACGGCACCACGCTGCGCCGCACGCATGACAACCGCATCCTGGTTCGCAACAGCTTCAGCTACAACGCGGATGGCCGCAGCCACCCCAAATATCTCGAACGCTTTGTGAAAACGCATCGCGACTCGTTCGAGCGGCGCTTTCCGATGCTGCCGGGTGTGGAGTTCGAATACACGTGGGGCGGCTCGCTCGCGCTCTCGCGCAATCACATGGGCCACTTTGGCCAACTCGCACCCAATGTCTTTGGCGCGTTGTGCTGCAACGGACTCGGCATCACGCGGGGCACGGTCACCGGGCACCTGTTGGCCGAGCACCTTGCCGGCGAGCGCAATGAACTGATCGACTTTTTGCTGTCGTCGCCGGGACCGAACCGCAATCCGCCGGAGCCGTTCCTGTCGATGGGCGTCAACGCCAATCTGTGGCTCGGCCAGCGCCGGGCGGGAAGGGAGGTCTGAACGCATCACGCATGGATTAGCTGCACCCGAAGAAGGCCGGACCCAACGCAGGTCCGCGCACGACACGGTCAAACAGGAGACAAACGGTGGCAAACAACGTATCGATCGAGGACGTTCCTCTGAATGGATTTCATCAACTGCTATGCATCCGCTCGGGCGGAGGCTGGCTGCTGGACGGCTATGTGCTGAGCATCATCGGCGTTGCCATGGTGCCGCTGGCTGCAGCGCTGGACCTGAGCAGTTTCTGGCAGGGGATGGTGGCGGCATCGGCGCTGATCGGCATTTTCTGCGGCGGCTTTCTTGGCGGCTTGCTGACTTGCAGGCTGGGCCGCAAGAAGCTGTACTTCGTGGGGCCGACGATCTTCGTGCTCTGCTCGGTGCTCCAGTACTGGGCCACGTCCGGCGAGGATTTGTTCTTCCTGCGGTTTCTGATCGGTATCGGCGTCGGGTTCGAATACCCGGTGGCTGGCGCGCTGCTCGTCGAATTCCTGCCGAAGAAGTATCGCGGCCCCCGTCTGGCGATGCTGACCATCCTGTGGTTTGCCGGTGCGGCACTGGCCTATATCGTCGGCAATGCGCTGCTCGGTTCCGGGCGCGCCGATGCATGGCGCCTGGTGCTGGCCAGCCCCGCCATCATCGGTGTGGTGTTGCTGGTGATCCGCATGGGTACGCCCGAGTCGCCGCGCTGGCTGCTGAGCAAGGGCAGGGCGTCGGAGGCGGAGCGCATCATCCGCAAGGTCTACGGTCCGACTTTCTCGCTGCGCAACCTGCCCGAGCAGGCGGCCGAGAAGAAGGTATCGCTGCTGTCGCTGCTGCACTCCGGCTACGGCAAGCGCATGTTGTTCGTGTCGGTGTTCTGGAGTTGCTCGGTCATTCCCGTGTTCGCCGTCTATGCCTTTGCACCGACCGTATTGCAAGCGCTGAACCTGAAAGGCGAGTGGGCATCGCTGGGGTCGGTGGCAATCACCATGCTCTTCGTGGTCGGCTGCATCGTTGCCACGCGACTCATCAACACCATCGGCCGCCGCAGCATGCTGATCCACAGCTTCCTGTGGTCGGGCCTGGCGTTGCTGGGGCTGGGCGCGTGCTCGGACGGCAACCAGATGCTGGTGCTCGCGTTGTTCGGCGCCTATGCGCTGTTCATTGGCGGAGCGCAGGTGCTGCAACTGGTCTATCCGAACGAACTGTTCCCGACCGAGATTCGCTCGGCGGCCGTGGGGCTGGGCGCGTCGCTGTCCCGGATTGGCGCCGCCATCGGCACCTGGCTCGTGCCGATCTCGCTGCAGACCATCGGCATCGGCCACACGATGTACGCCGCTGCTGGCGTCACGCTGGTCGGTCTGCTGGTCTCGCTGTTACTCGCACCGGAGACGCGCTCGTTGAGTCTCCAGGAGGCGGCCTCGCTGAGCCGCTGACCCACCCCTCATTCCCTTTATCGAATTCCCGAAGTTACGGAGAGCATCATGAAGTTTCAAGGTATCTACACGCCGGCCATCACGCCGCTGACCACCGAAGGCCAGATCGATAACGCTGCGTTTGGCGACGTGCTGGAGTCTCTGATCGAAGCCGGCGTGCACGGCATCATCATTGGCGGCTCCACGGGCGAGTACTACGCGCACACCACGGAAGAGCGCCTGGCGCTGGCCGCGTACGCCAAGGAAGTGATTGGCACCCGCGTGCCGCTGATCGTCGGCACGGGCGCGGTGCGCACCGAAGAATCTGTGGCATACGCAAAGGGCGCAAAGGCCATCAAGGCCGATGCCATCCTGGTGGGCTCGCCGCCGTATGCGCTGCCGACCGAAGCCGAAAACGCCATCCACGCGCTGACTGTGGACAAGGCCGCCGGCCTGCCGGTCATGCTCTACAACTATCCGGGTCGGATGGGTGTGTCGATGGGGCGCGAGTTCTTCCGCACGGTGACGTCGGCCTCCAAGAACTTTGTCGCCATCAAGGAAAGCTCGGGACAGACATCGCAACTGCATATGCTGGCCACCGAGTTCCACGATATCGACATCTCGTGCGGCTGGGACGATCAGGCGCTGGAATTCTTTGCCTGGGGCGCACGTAGCTGGGTCTGCGCTGGCTCCAACTTCATTCCGCGCGAGCACATCGCGCTGTATGAAGCCTGCGTGATCGAGAAGGATTTCGATAAAGGCCGCCGCATCATGTCGGCCATGATGCCGCTGATGGATTTCCTGGAAGGCGGCAAGTTCGTGCAATCGATCAAACACGGCTGCACCGTGGCAGGACTGAAAGCCGGCGGTGTGCGCGCACCGCTGCAGGATCTTGAAGACACCGAGCGCCGCCGCTTGCAGGCGATCATCGTCGAACTCAAGCGCGTGGTGGCGACCATCGTCGGGGAGAAGGCGTAATGGCTCAACTCCTGACTGCTGCAGAGTACGCCGCCATTGCAGACAAGATCGCGCTGCCGACGCAGGCATTTATCGACGGAAAGTTCGTCCGCGCCGTATCGGGCAAGACGTTCCAGACCAGCAACCCGGCAACGGGACAGGTCTTGACGGAAATCTCTGCCTGCGATGCGCGCGATGTGGATGTTGCCGTGGCCAAGGCCAAGGCTGCGTTCGAGGATGGCCGCTGGCATCGCCAGTCACCGGGCCAGCGCAAGGCCGTGCTGCTGAAGTTCGCCGACCTGCTGGAAGAGCATGCTCACGAACTGGCCGTGATGGAAAGCCTGGATAGTGGCAAGCCGATCCGCGAATGCCAGAACACCGACATTCCCGAGACCATTCATACGATCCGCTGGCACGCCGAACTGATCGACAAGATCTATGACAGCACGGCGCCCGTGGGTTCTGCTGCGTTGTCGCTAGTGGTGCGCGAGCCGATCGGCGTGGTGGGCCTTGTGCTGCCGTGGAATTTCCCGCTGCTGATGCTGGCGTGGAAGATCGGTCCGTCGCTCGCGGCCGGCTGTTCGATCGTGGTCAAGCCTGCCAAGGAAACCACGCTCACCGCACTGCGCGTGGCCGAACTGGCCCATCAGGCAGGCGTCCCTGCGGGGGTGTTCAACGTGCTGCCCGGCGGCGGCAAGGAAGTGGGCGAGCCGCTCGGCATGCACATGGACGTGTCGATGGTCAGTTTCACGGGTTCCACCGCAACCGGGCGGCTGTTCCTCAATTACGCGGCGGAATCCAACCTCAAGCGCATCGTGCTGGAATGCGGCGGCAAGAATCCTGCCGTGGTGCTCAAGGATGTGGAGGACATCGACGCCGTGGCCCAGCACGTGGTCAACGGTGCCTTCTGGAACATGGGCGAGAACTGCTCGGCATCGTCGCGGCTGATCGTGCATGCCGATATCAAGGACGAGTTGCTGGCACGCATCGGTGTGCACATGCGCGACTGGAAGATGGGCGATCCGCTCGATCCCGAGCATCGTATCGGCTCGCTGGTGAGTGAAGCGCACTTCCAGAAAGTGCGTTCGTACATCGAGCATGCCGATGCAGAGCGACTGAACGTGACGTTCGGCGGTGGCACCAAGGGCGAATCGTTCGTGGAGCCGACTGTAGTAGATGGCGTACCGCCGGAGAGCCGCCTGTTCCGCGAGGAAATCTTCGGTCCCATCCTGTCGGTGACCACGTTCACCGATATCGATGAGGCTATCGCGCTGGCCAACGACTCCGTGTATGGGCTGGCGGCATCGGTCTACACGAGCCATCTCAACCGCGCGATCCGGCTCTCACGCGAGATTCGCGCGGGCGTGGTGACCGTGAACTGCTTCGGGGAAGGCGATATCACCACACCGTTCGGCGGCTACAAGGAGTCCGGTTTTGGTGGTCGTGACAAGTCGATCTGGGCACATGACCAGTACACCGAGATCAAGACGATCTGGATCGATGTACCATCCACGGCCAACTGAGCGGTAGTCCTGCCAATCCCCTAACCATCGTTTCATCACAAGGTAGTCATGCAAAGCAAACAGGCAACGTTGATCGGACTCTTGGCCGTACTTCTGTGGAGTTCGATCGTCGGCCTGATCCGTGGCGTCAGCGAGAGTTTCGGCGCCACAGGCGGGGCGGCCCTGATGTATTCGGTCGCCTCGGTGCTGCTGTGGATATCGGTAGGGCCGGTGCGGATCAAGGCGCTGCCACGGGCATACCTTTTCTGGGGCAGCCTGCTGTTCGTGTCGTACGAGCTGTGCCTGTCGCTTTCCATTGGCTACGCGAACACTGGCCGGCAGGCCATCGAAGTGAGCATGGTGAATTACCTGTGGCCCACGTTCACGATGATGGCCGCGATCCTGTTCAACCGGCAACGGGCGAACTGGCTGATCGTGCCGGGCTTTCTGGTTGCCATCCTGGGCGTCACGCTGGTACTGGGTGGCGATCAGGGACTCGACGCTGCCAGCCTGGCGGCCAACGTGCGCGACAATCCGCTGAGCTATGGCCTGGCGTTTTCCGGCGCGGTGATCTGGGCGGGCTACTGCACCGTGACGGCACGCATCGCACAGGGCAAGAACGGCGTCACGCTGTTCTTTATCCTGACCGCGTTGACGTTGTGGGCCAAGTACCTGTTCACGGGTGGCGAGGCGATGTCCTTCACCTTCGGCGGCGTCGTCTATCTCGCACTGGCCGCCTGTGCGATGGGCTTTGGTTATGCGGCGTGGAATGTCGGCATCCTGCACGGCAACGTGGCGGTACTGGCAGGCGCGTCGTACTTCATCCCGGTGCTGTCCGCCGCACTCGCCACCACGTTGCTTCACGCGCCGTTGTCCTTCGCATTCTGGAAGGGCGCGGCGATGGTCGTGGCCGGGTCTATCCTCTGCTGGCTCGCCACACGGGGGAAGGGCGCCCGGACCGCACCATCTGGCGGATCGAGCCAGGCGACATAGCCCACTCACATTCCGGGGCAACGTACCCCAAGGAAACACCCCATGACATCGGAGAGAGACAAGCGCACCCAGTGGCTGTGCAAGGCAGCCCTGTGCGCGATATCGGCATCCACCTCGGCGTCCGTCCTGGCGCAAAGCACGGTAACGCTGTATGGCGTACTGGACGAGGGGATCAACTACACCAACAACGTAGGCGGACACAGCCAGGTGGCGATGGCCAGCGGCTTTCCGCACGGCAGCCGCTGGGGGCTGAAGGGCAGCGAGGATCTCGGCGGCGGCACCAAGGCCATCTTCCAGCTTGAAAACGGCTTCGATGTCGATAACGGCCGCGCCTTCCAGGGCGGTGCACTGTTTGGCCGGCAGGCTTACGTGGGATTGACCGGGCAGCGATGGGGTTCCGTCACACTGGGCCGTCAGTACGACTCGGTGGTGGACTACCTCGCACAGACCACGGCGGGCGGCACGTGGGGCGGCTATATGTTTGCCCATCCGTACGACAACGACAACCTGATCAACACCTTTCGCGTCAACAACACGGTCAAGTACACCAGCCCCGATCTTGGCGGCGTCAAGTTTGGCGGCATGTATGGCTTCAGCGACGACACCAGGTTCTCGAACAATCGCGTGTTCAGCGCAGGCGGGCAGTACGCGAAGAATGGCCTGACACTCGCCGCTGCCTACCTGCAGGCCGACAATCCTTCGGCCACGTCATACGGTGCCATCAACAACGGTGGCGACCAGAACCTGCCGGGCAGCCGCCTCAGGATCTGGGGAGCAGGGGGTACGTACGAAACAGGCAAGTTCCAGTTCGGTGTCTCGTATGCCCGGACGGAGGTAACGGACCCGCGCAGTTCCGCCTACGTTGGCGACATCACGCCGCCATCGGGCACGCTCGGTGCACTACGCTTCGACAACATCGAAGCGAACATCAAGTACCAGCCCGCCCGGCAATACTGGTTCGGGGCGATGTACGCGTACACGCGCGCAACGTTCGACGCCACCTCCGGCAAGACGCATCCGGTCTATCACTCGGTGGGGCTGATGGCGGACTACATCTTCTCGAAACGCACGGACATCTATGTGCAGACGGTCTACCAGCACGTGGGCGGCGACAAGACCGGCAGCGTGCTCGATGCGGCCTACGTGGTTGGTGCCGCGGGCGTGGCGTCAGGCCAGAACCAGGTGATGTTCAGGCTGGGGCTGCGGCACTTTTTTTGAACGGATTCTTGCTGCGTTCGAGGGCCACCTGCTGGAGGCAAATCAATTCCTGTGCAAATTGTTGATATCTCCCCGAGGACTTTATGTATGGTGATCCTCGGCCTTCTTCACATGAACGTCCTCAGTGAGAACAGAGATGAAACAGTGCATTCACCTGGAACCAATCAGAGCGCGGGAACAGCATGGCGATGGCGTCCGTGCGCCTGAGAAACGAGCCGCCGCAGGGCGCATTGCCGGGCTTTCAGCCGTCGCTGCAGCAGCCATCGCCATGGCGGGGCCGGCAAGCGCCACGGCAAGCAGCGCTGACTATGCAAAGACGCGCTACCCGATCGTCATGGTTCATGGCGTGACGGCCGCGGCAAAGATAGCCGGCGTCATCGACTATTGGTACGGTATTCCCCAGGTGTTGCGTGCCAACGGCGCCACCGTATACGTAGCCTCGGTGCCGTCGTTCAATAGCGATGAAGAACGCGCGTTGGCATTGCAGTCGTACGTACGCGCGGTGAAGCTGGAGACCGGCGCTGACAAGGTCAATCTCATCGGCCATAGCCAGGGCGGCACAACGGTGCGTGTGGCAGCGGCCATGTCACCGCAGGATATTGCGTCGGTAACCACCATTGGCAGCCCAAATCGCGGCAGCGAATTCTTCGATGTCATCGATAGCCTGATCAGCGGTGTCGGCAGCGTTCCGGTGGCGGGACCGGTGCTGGTCGGCATAGTTCAGGGTGTGGCCAATGCCTTGGGCTGGATGAATGGCGTCGTCAACGGACAAATGTGGGATCAGAACAGCCCAGCCGCTTTGCAGGTCCTGACCACGCAAGGGGCCGCCGCGCAGAACGTGCGCCTGGACGCCACACTGGCGCCCGGTTCCAGATCCGCATTGGGGCCTGACTGCAATACGCCGGGGTCCGCGGTGGAGCAGAGGCAGGCGCGCGATGCAACCGGGAAGCTCGTCACCCACACCCAGGCTGCCTATTCCTGGACAGGGCACGGCGGCCCGGTCAACGTGTTTCGCTCCAATCTGTTCGACTTGTCCACACTGCCGCTGTCCGCGTTCGCAGACATCATGACCCTGAAGGGATCAGGCCCCAACGACGGGATGGTTTCAGTGTGTAGCAGCAAGTGGGGTCGCGAACTCGGCTCCTACTACTGGAACCACCTTGACCAGATCAATCAATTGTTCGGCATGTACCAGGATGCGGACCCGCGCACGGTGATCCTGAACCACGCCAACCGCTTGCGTAATGACCGGCTCTGAATCCCGGGCAGGGGTTGCCCTGGTACTGCTGGTGGGTGGGCTTGCGGGTGCGGCAGTGTACTGGGCGACCTTACCTGCCGAGCCGGCCACGCGTTCACCGCTCGCGCGATCCTCGATGGACGCGGTATCTGACATTTCCGTGCCGCTGGCGGATACCGCGCGCATGCCTGCTATCGGCGCAATGCCCTCGCTGGCGGGTGTCGATATCCCGCCCGGTCCGGAATCGGATGCGCGAGGCAACCTGCGTCTGACGCGCGCCCTACGGACTTACTTCGATTTCTTTCTAAGTGCCCGCCATGCCTCGGGCGACACGCAGGCATTGGATCGGTTGGTCTACGACGATATCCGCAAGCACGTGCCGGAGCCGGCTGCCGGGCAGGCCATGCAACTGTGGCAGCGCTATCTTGCTTATCTTGCCGAGATGCAGCGGATACCCGCGAACCAATCTGTCGTCGACGGGACCGGCGCACCGGACGCAGCACAGATACAGCGCCTGCGCGCCCACATTGCGGACCGCAGCGCAGTGCAGTGGCGACATCTGCCTGATGTGGCGTCGATCTGGTTTGGCGACGAGCAGACCTATGACGACGCCATGCTCGCCCGCCTGGAGGTAGCGATACAGTCCGGACTCGACGATGCCGAACGGGAGCGCCGCCTGGCGGCACTGGATGCCGCGCTGCCCGAGCCACTCCGTGCCGCGCGTGAAATGAACGCCAGGCCGCAGGCGATCACCGAAACCATTGCCAGCATGAAGGCTTCCGGACATAGCGCACAAGAGATTGGCGCAGCGCTGGCACAGACATTCAGTCCGGAAGTGGCGCAGCGCTATCAGCTACAGGCACAGGCCGACCACGCCTGGCAGCAGCGCTATGACGTGTATGCGACCCGACGCACGCATATCGAAACGGTCGCTGGTCTATCTGACCAAGACCGCGCGCAACAGCTTGCCACGCTGCGACAGCAAGCTTTCTCCTTACCCAGCGAAGCCTTGCAAGCGGAAGTCATGGACAAGGCAGCGGCAGCAAAGCGGGCGGAGGGGCCGTAGCGGGTGCTGCGGCCTGTCTTCTGACGGTTATCGCATCATCAGCCGATCCGTCACTTTCCCAATCCCGAGAGATTCGCGATTCTCATTGCATACGTCACGTGCCCTCCCGCCATGGGCGCTGACGTGCTTTCCCGAAAAAGCTGCCACGAGCGGGAACTTCTGCTCGGTCGCGTCGGCGTATCTTGCGCGCAGATTGTCGCTCACCCATGACATCCAACACGGGGCCGGCGATACGCACAACGATTCAAGCCTACCTACCGGAGTTGCCCGTCATGACTGGTACTGCGCGCGAGCACGCGAGGCCGTTGCCTCTTTTTCCATCCTCCATCGCCAGGCGCTTCGCCAGCGTCGCCGCGCTGGCAGTCGTCGTCTCCTTGACCGGCTGCGTCAACTACGGCGGCATCCACAGTGACAGCCAGATCGCCACGCCGGGCCAATACGCCACCGCTGACAGCCTGCCAGCGCAGGGTGGCCAGTGGCCGTCGTCGGCATGGACCGATCAGTTCGGTGATCCGCAACTCACGCAGCTCGTGGAGGAAGCGATCCGGGGCAATCCCACCGTGGCGGAAGCCAAGGCCCGGCTCGACAAGGCGAGTTCGTACGTGGACGCATCGCGTGCCTCGCTCTTCCCGCAGGTGGGGGCGAGTGCATCGGCCACGCGCCTGCGGCTCTCGGAGAACCTGGCGCCGCCGCCCTTCGGTGGCAACTGGTACAGCGATTTCAGCACCCTTGCCAGCGCGTCGTGGGAACTGGATCTGTGGGGCAAGAACCGCGACCGGGTGGCGCGCGCTGTGTCCCAGCAGAAGGCCGCCGATGCCGATCTGCAGCAGGCCCGCGTGACGCTGGCCACATCGGTGGCCCGCACCTACAACCGCCTGGCGCAACTGTATGCCTTGCGCGACATCGCCCGCAAGGAAGTGGCCGACCGCACGGCTATCGGCGCCATTGCCGATGACCGTGCCGCCGCCGGGCTCGACACGAACGTCGAGACACAAACGGCCCGCAGCAACGTGGCAACCAGCCAGGCCAGCGTGAGCCAGTACGACGGCGAAATCGAAGTGGTGCGCTACCAGATGGGTGCGCTGCTCGGTGAAGGGCCGGATCGTGGGCTGAAGATCGCGCCACCCACGCTCGGTGTCGGTGCGCCGGTCACGTTGCCCGATGCACTGCCTGCCGACCTGATTGCACGGCGTCCCGACATCGTCGCGGCACGCTGGCAGGTGGAGGCGGCGTTGCAGGACGTGAAGGAAGCCAAGGCCGAGTTCTATCCCGATGTGAACCTTTCCGCGAGCCTCGGGCTTGATGCGCTGGGATGGGGCCGCCTGCTGAAGGCGTCGAGCCGACAGATCAGCGTGGGGCCGGCAATCCATTTACCGATATTTGATGCCGGCGCACTGCGCGCGCAATTGAAGGGCCGCTATGCGGACTTCGATGCGGACGTGGCGAACTATGACCGGACGCTCGTCAATGCCTTGTCCGAAGTGGCTACGCAGGTATCGGCCATCCGCGCTACCGATCGGCAATTGACCGATGCCCGCACGGCGCAGGACGCGGCAACACGCGCCTACACGCTGGCGGTGGGCAACTACAAGGCGGGACTCTCGCCGCAACTGCAAGTGCTGCAGGCCGACCAGATCCGACTCGCCGCCGTGCAGTCCGTGACCAATCTGGCGATGCAGCGCCGCGACCAGCAAATGGCGTTGATCCGCGCGCTCGGCGGCGGATTCGACGCGCAAGCGGCCGGGCTGGCCATGCCCGACCAAGCCGCTCATCCCAGTCAAGAAGGAGCCTGAACATGAACGCCGCCACACAACAGCCCGATACCGCACAGCCCGCCGCAGTGCCGACGACAAATCACGGCCTCCGCCGTCGCCTGATGGCGCTCCTCGCACTCGCCGTGCTCGGCGCTGGCGCGGGGTCGGCCGCCTACTATCTGCTCGTTGCGCGCTACCACGAGAGTACCGACGACGCCTACGTGAACGGAAACGTCGTGCAGATTACCCCGCAGGTGACCGGGACCGTCATCGCCGTACGCGCCGACGACACGCAGACGGTGCAGGAAGGCCAGCCACTCGTCGAACTCGATGGCGCCGATGCGCGCGTGGCGCTGCAACGCGCGGAGGCCAAGCTCGCGCAGACCGTACGTCAGGTCAAGGGCCTCTTCGTCGACGATGCGCAATACGCCGCACAGGTGGCGGTACGCGAGTCGGATCTGGCACGCGCACAAGACGATTTGAAGCGCCGGCTGTCCGTATCGCAAAGCGGTTCGGTTTCGCAGGAGGACGTCTCGCACGCGCGCGACGCAGTCCGGACGGCACAGGCTGCGCTCGACGCCGCCCGCCAGCAACTCGCCGCGAATCGCGCGCTCACGATCAACACGACGATTGCCACCCATCCGGATGTGCAGGCCGCCGCAGCGCAGGTGCGCGACGCCTATCTCGCCAATGCCCGCAACATCCTGCCGGCGCCGGTCATGGGGTACGTGGCCGAGCGTTCGGCACAGGTGGGCCAGCGCGTATCGCCCGGTACGCCGCTCATGGCCGTGGTGCCCTTGCAGGACGTGTGGGTCGATGCAAATTTCAAGGAGGTGGAACTGGCGCATCTGCGCGTGGGCCAGCCGGTCTCGCTGACGTCCGACGCCTATGGTACGTCGGTGGTGTATCACGGCCGGGTCGTTGGCTTCTCCGCTGGCACGGGGTCCGCGTTCTCGTTGCTGCCCGCGCAGAACGCCACGGGCAACTGGATCAAGGTCGTGCAGCGGGTGCCCGTACGCGTCGCGCTGGATCCGCGCGAGCTGCAGCAGCATCCGCTGCGCATCGGGTTGTCGATGCAGGCTGACGTGGATGTGCGCGACCAGAGTGGTGGGGCGCTCGCCCACGCGGCGCCGGCCACCTACGAGACCAACGTGTTCGCCAAGTACGGCAGCGACGCCGATGCGGAGATCGCGCGCATCGTCTCCGACAACGCCGGCCTCGGGACATCGCAGGCCGCCGCAGGCCATCCCCGGAATGCGCCGGCCAGCAAGGCAAGCGCCACGTAATCCGTCGTGCTGCCGCGCGTCCCTTGACATTGAAGTTCATCAGGCTCCGTCATGTCCCAAATCCAGGCTCCACCCCCGCCCATGCAAGGCGGCCAGCTTGTGCTGGCCACCATCGCGGTGGCACTTGCCACGTTCATGAACGTGCTCGACACCTCCATTGCGAACGTTGCGATTCCCACGATATCCGGCAACCTGGGCGTATCGGTCGATCAGGGCACGTGGGTGATCACCGTGTTCGCGGCGGCCAACGCCGTGTCGATTCCCTTGACCGGCTGGCTGACGCAACGATTTGGAGACATCCGCCTGTTCGTGGGGTCGATCCTGCTGTTCACGCTGGCGTCGTGGCTCTGCGGCATCGCGCCCACGTTGCCCATCCTGCTGGTGGCGCGGGTGCTGCAAGGCGCAGTGGCCGGGCCGCTGATTCCGATGTCGCAAGCCATCCTGCTGGGTTCGTATCCGAAGCAGAAGTCCGCCACGGCACTGGCCCTGTGGGGCATGACGGCAACGGTCGGCCCCATTGCGGGTCCGCTGCTCGGCGGATGGATCACGGATAGCTATAGCTGGTCGTGGATCTTCTACATCAACATTCCCGTCGGCATCTTTGCCGCCTCGGTGACGTGGATGCTGTATCGCAAGCGGCAGGGTCCGACACGCAAGACGCCCATCGATGTCGTGGGCCTGGGCCTGCTTGTCGCCTGGGTGGGCTCGCTGCAAGTCATGCTCGACAAGGGCAAGGACCTCGACTGGTTCAACTCTCCCGTCATCGTGGTGCTGGGGATCGTCGCCGTCATCAGCTTCCTGCTCTTCCTGATATGGGAATTGACCGATGCCAACCCCATCGTCGATCTTCGGCTGTTCACCCAGCGCAACTTCCTGGGCGGTACGGTGGCGATTTCCATTGCCTACGCCGTGTTCTTCGGCAACCTCGTACTGTTGCCGCAATGGATGCAAGAGTACCTGGGCTATCGCTCTGTCGACGCCGGCCTGGTCACCGCGCCGCTAGGGATCTTTGCGCTGCTGGTCTCGCCGATCGTGGGACGGGTGCTGACGCCGAGCAACGCGCGTACCGTGGCGACGCTGTCTTTCATCGGCTTTGCGGGCGTGTTCTACATGCGGACGCACTATGTGACGCAGATCGATACGTGGCATCTGGTGCTGCCGACGCTGCTGCAGGGCATTCCGATGGCGCTGTTCTTCGTGCCGCTCACGTCGATCATCCTGTCGGGCCAGCGTCCCGAGAAAATCGCCGACGCAGCGGGACTTTCCAACTTCGCGCGCGTGTTCTGCGGGGCAGTGGGCACCTCCATCGCCGGCAATGCGTGGAACGACCGCACGGTTCTGCATCACGTGCGGCTCACCGAACAGGCGAGTATCGGCAATCCGATCTTCACCCATCAGATCGATGCGGTGCGGTCGCTGCTACACCTGAATCCCGCGTCGGCCCACGCGCTGTTCGATGCCACCGTGACATCGCAGGCCGCGATGATGGGCCTCAACGACATCTTCTACATATCGGCCGTGCTCTATCTCGTCATGATCCCGCTGATCTGGATCACCCGCCCCGTGAAGGGCGACGGCAAGGGGCCGGCGGTCGTGGCGCACTGAGGGTTAAGCCACTAAGCCAGCGGCGCGACGGTCGCGCCCTGGATGCCGTGGTCGCGCAGAGCATCCGTAACGCGTCCCGACCCCTTCATGTCTTCCACGAATTGCGCCAGGAAGGCAGCCGCCTTGTCGCCGCGCGTTTTTTGCACGCCCATGGCTTGCTGGATAACCATGAAGCGTTCGCCAAGCAGTCGCAGACCGGTCATGCCTGCGATGTCGGCTTCAAGCTGTTGCTTCACACCAGCGGCCACTTCGTACTGGCCCGCAAGAAACGTTTTCACCACGGTTTGTGAGGACGGCGCATGGACGATGTCGGCGTGCTTCAGTTCGCGCGTCAGAAACAGGTCGTAGGCGCTGCCCTTGCCGACCACCACGCGCGTGCCTGCGCGGTCCACATCGGCATTGCCTTGTACCGGCGAGTCCTCGCGAACAAGGTAGTAGCCTTCGATCAGCACGTATGGCGCGGTGAATGCGATGCTCGCGCCGCGCTTGGGATCGATGGCGAAAAAGCCGACGTCAGCGTCTTCGGCCGCGACGATCTCCACCGACTTGCCTGCGGTCTCCACAACCACCAGTTCGAGCGGTACGCCGAGCCGCGCGGCAAGCGCCGTGGCCAGATCCACGGATACGCCACCCGCCGATCCATCCGGCGTGCGGTGGGCGAGGATGGGGTTGCCAAGGTTGATGGCGGCGCGGAGCTTGCCCGTGGGCGCGAAGGCCTGGACGATATCTGGGTCGATGGTCATGGTCGGTGGCGGTTCAATCGGGTTTTTCGGATATTCCGACGCTCAGGATAGCCTGACCGGCCGAAGGAAAGGAAATGGGATGCCGGCCAGCGGCCTGAACAAAAAAGCCACGTCGCGAAGGACGTGGCTTTTTCATCTACACGGGATCGACAGAAGCCGTAGGCTTACCAGCGATAACGCACCCCCAGCTTCGCGCCAATCGCATTGCTGTCGCCGAAGTCCTGCAGGCTGGTGCGAGCCAGCAGTTCGCCGTAGACGCTGTAGCGGTCGTCGTTCCAGTTCAGCGATGCACCAACGCCCAGGCCAGCCCACAGTGCCTGTTCCTTGCTGACCACGCTGATATCCGCCACGCGTGCCGAGGTACCGTGCAGGAAGTCGTAGTACAGGTTGGTGATGCCGTACACATGCGAGCGGCTGGTCTTGCCATTGGCGGCGGTCCACTTGGTTTCGTGATCCAGCGAAACGCCCAGACGCGAGACCAGGCTGTTGCCGTTGTCGCGCGAAACGTTGGCGCCGTACTGGTCGGTGAACGCATCGAAGCGCACCTGCGACCATGCGAGTTGCGCCTGCGGCGTGATGGACCAGTTGCCGCCCAGTGCCAGTTGATGGCCGGCTTCCACGCTGGTAGCCACGCCGCTGCCGCGATTGCCGTTGGCAAGCTTGGCCGAGAGCGTCGACGAGCGGATATCGGTGTCGTACCACGTCAGCGTGGCGCGGGCATCCACGTACGAGCCATTGTTGCCGTACCAAGTGGCCGTACCGCCAAAGCCGTAGCCGGTGGCATCGATCGCACCGTTGCCGAATATCGACGAGACATTGGAGTTGGCAATGCCGTAGTGGAACGTCGGGCCTACCACGAGCGTGCCGGACTGGTTCTGGATGACGGGTGCATCCACACCGCCTTCGAACTTCCACATGCGCACGTTATAGCTGGCGCTGGTCGTGCTGGTCGACGGATCGATGTGCGTGTTCGAGCCTTCCACACGCGCCCAGGCACCGCGACCAATGATCGGCTTGCCAGCGTCCTGCTCGGCTTGCACGGCCGCATTGGGCGACCACGAACGATTGCCCACGCGCTGTTGCAGCGTGCCGAGTTCGTTGAAACGTTGCAGCACGCTCGAATAGGCTTCATACAGCGGCACGGTCGGTGCCAGCAGCGGAGCGGCTGAGGTCGAAGCCGAGCTGCCGGCAACCGTCGTATCGGCCAGCGTCGAGCGCAAGTACCAGTCGCCATCGGCCGGCGTGGACACGCCATTCTTGTAGAGACGGTAGGCATACGCACCAGCCACCACGGCTTGCTGGCCCTGGAACGTGTAGTCGCCCGCCAGCGTGAAGGCGCCATTCGATGCGCCTTGCACGTCGATGACCTTGATGCCATCGACCGTCGCCGCACCCGATCCGCCAACGTTGACCGCACGGATCTGGCTGCTGCCCGACGTGTCGCCCGTTACCACCAGTCGTCCCGTCGCCGAGGTATCGCCACCGAACACGGTATTGACGCGCACCGTGCCGCCATTGCCGATGTAGTTACCAGCGACGGTCAGCACGCCCGAGCCGCCACCCGGCGTCACCGTGCCGGTATTCGTGACATTGCCGAAGATGGTGCCCGAACCCGACAGCGTACCGGCTGCGTTCACCGTCACCGGGCTCGTGATCGAGCCGTCGACGGCCAGTGTGCCGAGGTTGATCGTGGTCGGTCCCGTGTACGTGCTGGCGGCGGTCAGCACCGTGGTGCCCGTGCCGTTCTGTGCCAGACCGCCCGCGCCAGAAACGATACCGCCATACGTATAGGCATCGGAACGATTGAAGGCGAGGGTGGCGCCGGTGTTGACCACCACATTGCCGGCAAGGCTGCCGCTGGTGCCGCCATTGCCGATCTGCAACGTGCCTTGGTCTACCGTCCACGGCGCGGCGACCGTACCGGTGCCGATCAGCGCCCAGGTGCTGGCGCCAGTCTTCGTGAAATTGTCGAAGTAACGGTATTGCGCGGTGTCGCCGATGGTGGAGACATCGAACACGCTGTTGGTGTCGCCGCCAAGGCGGAGCGTGTCGTTGGCCGCGCCGCTATGGGCCACGACGTTGCCGACGATATTGGAACCGGCTTGTAGTTCGAGCGTGAGGGAGCCCGTGCCCGTGGCGAACTCGACGGCATTGGCGTATCCGGTACCGGCACGGAGGGTGCCGGAGTTCGTGACAGTAAACGTGCCCGCGCTGGAGCCGGAAATGATTGCGGCGTTGCCCGTACCGCCTTCGATCAGCCCGGAGTTTTGTATGGTTGCCGTGCCAACGGTCAGCCGAACGCCCGCGCCACCGGGTGTAGTACCGGAAAGATCGGTGCCGCCACGAATGGTGCCTTGATTGACAAGACTTCCATTGATGGTGTTGGTGAACGCCACGCCGTTGCCTACTGAGCCGCCCATTCCGTCGCCGCCCACGATCAGCCCGGTCGCCGAGTTCACAAGTGTCGCGCCGACGGACAGATTGACGCCGGCAGCACCGTTCGCGCCAGCAACAGTCGCATTGCCGCCCTTGATCGAGCCGTTGTTGATGAGGTCCGTGTTAGGGAACACCGAGATGGCGACCCCGGCTGCCGCGCCGGCGGCGGTGGAGTCCCCGCCCGTAGCGACGCCATTGAAGATTGCAAGTCCACCGGCACTGAGGGCGAGCGCGGTATTGGCGTTGGTGCCCGCCGTAGCCACGTAGGTTCCATTGAAAGTCCACGGTCCCGTGGCAGACGTACCAAAGGTGCCGAGGGGCACGTCCTTGGTCAGTACGAAACCATTGGTATCAAGGGTGATCGGCTTGGTCGGTGTCGGTACGCCGGTCAGCGTAGTGTTCAACGTAAAGCTTCCGGTCAGACGGATGATGGCATTCGCGTCGCCATCGGCATTTGCGGCGGCGACCGCCGCTTGCAACTCGGCCAGATTGGAGGCGGTGTATTCACCCGCCGATGCACCTACCGGAAACAGCAGGGCGACAGCCAAAGTAATAGAGGACGCTTGCGGCGCGCGCACGGCTACCTGCCGCATTCCACGACAAAAGTTGGACTTCATTGAACTACCCCGTTTCTTTGTATTGTTTTAGCTACAAAGCGTAGCCGGGGGCGATCTTAGATCACGTTATGAGGCGTATGTAAGTACTACAAACAGCAGGGTTATGTGCTGTCGCGAGCGCGCGACGGTGATTGAAAGAAGTGTTGCAATGGGTTGCCACCATGATCCAAATGGTCTAGAGCGCACGCTCTAAACGTGATTCCGCTTGGCGGAATCACATCATGGTGGCGGGGGGAGGGTGGGTGGGTTGAGTCGAACTAGCTTCAGGCGGTCAGCATCCGCACCTTGACCTTGCGGCCCTTGACCTTGCCTTCGTTCAGGCGCTTCATCGCCTCGCGGCCAATGGCGCGGTCCACGGCGATATAGGTCGACATCTCCATCACGTTGATCTTGCCGATCTGTTCCTTGGTGTAGCCTGCCTCGCCGGTCAGTGCGCCGAGGATGTCGCCGGGGCGGATTTTTTCCTTGCGCCCGCCCAGCATCTGCAGCGTGACCATCGGGGGCAGCAGGCGTCCGCCGTTCGAAGGCGTCAGTTCGCTGAGCGGATGCCACTTGAACGTGGTGCCCGTATGCTGCTCGATATTCCCCACGCGGCCCATTTCGTCGAGGCTGGCGAGACTGAAGGCCCAGCCTGCTTCGCCGGCACGTCCGGTGCGGCCGATGCGGTGAACGTGAACCTCGGGGTCGGGCGTGACATCCACGTTGATCACGGCTTCCAGTTGCGCGATGTCGAGTCCGCGCGCGGCCACGTCGGTCGCCACCAGCACCGAGCAGCTCCGGTTGGCAAACTGCACCAGCACCTGATCGCGGTCGCGCTGTTCCAGATCGCCATGCAGCGCCAGTGCGGCATAGCCTTGCGCGTGCAGCAGTTCGGCCAGGTCGTTGCAACGCGCCTTGGTATTGCAGAAGGCGAGGGTGGTGGCCGGGCGGTAATGGTCGAGCAACAGGCCCACGGCGTTGAGACGCTCGCCGTTCTGCACCTCGTAGAAGCGCTGGGTGATCGTGCCTGCGTCGTGCGCCTCGGCAACCTTCACCGTCTTGGGCTGGCGCAGGAAGCGATGGGCGAGCTTGTCGATGGCGGCCGGGTAGGTGGCCGAGAATAGCAGCGTCTGCCGCTCTTTCGGCGCATGGCTGGCGATGAACGAGATGTCGTCATGAAAGCCCATGTCGAGCATGCGGTCCGCTTCATCGAGCACCAGCGTGTTGATCGTGTCGAGGTTCAGGCTGCCGCGATCCAGGTGATCGATGATGCGGCCCGGCGTGCCCACGATCACGTGCGCGCCATGCTCCAGGCTCTCGGCTTGCGGACGGATCGGCGAGCCGCCGCTGAGCGTCAGCACCTTGACGTTGTCTTCCGCGCGGGCGAGGCGACGGATTTCCTGCGTGACCTGATCGGCCAGTTCGCGGGTCGGGCAGAGCACCATCGCCTGCACATCGAAGCGGCGCGGATCCAGGCGGTGCAGCAGGGCCAGCGCAAACGCGGCGGTCTTGCCGCTGCCGGTGCGGGCCTGTGCAATCAGGTCCTGACCCGCCAGCGCCAGCGGCAGGCTGGCCGCCTGGATGGGCGTCATGGCTTCATAGCCGAGTTGGGCCAGGGTTGCCTGCATCGCTGCGGAGAGAGGCAGCGTGGCGAAAGAGGTGGCGGAGGTGGGGGTGGTAGAAGTCATGCCGGATTATAGAGGCAAGGCCGGACGCTGACCTTCCATCTGCACCGGAGGAGGGCCGATGCGCTTCAAACGTCGTATTTTCTCTCCGGCGTGACGCCGACAGGCCACAACTATGTGTCCTGCCGCACCAAAACTCACATCTCGAAACGAACTTGCATTTTGCTGCGTTGCAAGAGTCTGATTAACTCCCTAGACGTTCGCGGTCCTGCGAGCCGATAACAAGGACGTCGGTTTATCGACGGCCATGAGGCAAATTTGCCTTGTCGAGGGGGAGATGTACATGGAACAGCTGCGCACGCCCGCCCATCAATGTCTGCCTTCGCTGACATCCGAACGCCCCCCGGACGTGAAGGACGACGCGGATCGAGGTCGGGCTTCGGCATCGGCCCATTCGTCCGAGGCTACGCGGACTTACCTGGATCGTTTGCAGCCCTACCTGAAACCCGAGGCCGGCGTGGTAGCCGGCAACTTCCCCGAAGCGCCAATCCGCTTCACGCGCGGCATGCTGGCTAACGCCCACTATTTCAGCCATCCGAAGTGGATGGACAACTGGCTGGCCGAGGTGCACCGGTATCCGGAGTTGCGCGACCGCTGGCTATCCGTGCTGGGATCGCTCGACGGCAAGGTCGTGGTCGATGTGGGCTGCGGACCCGGCAATGTCCTTGCGACACTGGGCGGGCATCCACGTATCGCCATCGGCGTCGACATTGCGGAAGGCAGCCTGTTGCGTGCGGCGTCGGTGGGCTATGTGCCGTTGCTCGCGGACGCCCATGACATGCCGCTGGCCACCGGCATCGCGGACATCGTGGCCATCAACGGATCGTTGCATCACTGCGACGATATGGCCGCCGTCCTGCGCGAAGCCGCGCGGCTCGTGAAACCGGGGGGCCTCCTGATTACCGATCACGATCCACAGCACAGCGCGTGGAATTTCCGGGGTATCGCCATGGCGCTCTGGCGCATGCGTGTGCCCGTCTATCGCTGGCTCAACCGGGGCGGACACGCCTCGGCAGACAACGAACAGCAATGGGCACTGGCTACCGAACTTCACCATCGCCCCGGCGATGGCTTGACGGCGCGGCTCGCCCACAGCGTATTCGATCCCCTCGGATGGCAGGTCCGCATCTTTCCGCATAACCATTTTGTCGGTGCGCAGACCCTGAGCGGCGAGATTGGTCATGCTCCCCTGAAAATCCGCGTCGCCCAGCGCCTGTCCGGCATCGAACCCGGAACCCCGCAAGCGGCGATGAGTCTGTTCTGCGTGGCGCAGGCGCCAGCGTTCGCGGGGTGAACCAGGGCAGGGCGGCAGGGCGCCGAGCCTAGCCGTCCCCGATGAAAATCACCATCATCACCATACTTTCGTATGGATACATGACTACGAACATATCGCTCATGCCATGGGTCCTCTCCTCAGGCGCAGAGCGATTAGATATTCGTATAGTCCCGCCTATTCCTCGGTCTGATGGCTAGGGCGGTGAAACCATGGTGTCATGCCGCAGTGGGCCAACGTCCCGTCTTCGGAGACAACGCTGCGTCTCTGACGCGACGCCTGTGGATATTCGCTACTGCCGGAGCCTATTGTCCGGCCCTTACTTGAAGAGAAGAGGATGATGCTGAAAAAGACCGTATCGACGCTGACCGTTGTCGCGCTCACCGCCTTTGGCGCCGTGCAACTGGCCCACGCGCAAAACACCTACAAGAAGGTGGACCCGTACACCGACGGTGCCAAGACCGGCAAGCCCGATCCGTATCTGGACGGTGCCAAGTCCGACAACAAGTTCGACCCGTACTCGGGCGGCGCGAAGAAGTCCACCCGCACCGACCTGGCTCCCCGCAAGGTCGATCCGTACACCGACGGCGCCAAGACTGGCAAGCCCGATCCGTACCTGGACGGCGCCAAGTCCGGCAAGGCCGATCCGTACACGGACGGCGCGAAGAAGTAATTCTTCGTCGGGTTCAAGGAAGACTGAGCGGCGTCGCAGATTGCGACGCCGCTTTTGCTTTGACGGGGGGTTCTTGCGTCCGCTGTGTTACTCCCCTCTCCCGCTGCGCGGGAGAGGGGAGCCCATAGCCACTGGCGTCGGCTTCAGCAGACCACAAAAAACTACGGCTGAAAGCGTTCGACAGACGGCACTTCACCGCTGCCGCTGTAGCCACTGATCATCAGCACGCTGCCGTCGACAAGCAACACGGCCTGGCCCGCACCGCGGCCGTCAGACATCGGCGTGCCGGCAGTCCACGTATTGGTGTCGGGGTTGTAGATCTCGGTCGACGTCGCGCGGACACCGCCCGATGTGGCGCCGCCCGCAACCAGCACGCGTCCGTCAGCGAGCGTCGTGACTGTCGGAATGGTGCGCCGCTCCTGCATCGTGCTGGCGGTCCAGGTGGATGTGGACGGGGTGTAGCGCTGGGCGCTGGTCGAGCCGTCGGTCATGACGAGGAACGAGCCATCGGCCAGCCGAGCGGATAGGGTCACGTTGCCCAGGATGGGAAACGCCTCGGGCGTCGTGCCGCTATCGTCAATGGCGATACGCTCGGCGGTATTGACAAAGCCGCTCCCGTTCACGCCCCCCATGAGCAATACGTTGCCATCGGGGAGCAGGCCCGCAGCATGCTGCGCACGAGGAACTGCCGATGTCGTGGTCATCCGTGTCCACGCATTGGCAACGGGATCGAAAAGCTCGATGCTGTTCCGGAAGACGGTGCCGCCGTTCCCGTCATAGCCACCTGCAATCAGAACCTTGCCGTTTTGCAGCAGCGTGGCAGTGTGGTTCTCGCGTGTCTCGCTCATGGTGCCGGCGGGCGTCCAGATGCCTGTGGCCGGATCGTACAATTCGGCGCTGTTCACAGCGATAGAAAAGACGGCCTCGCCGCCCACGACAAGCACGCGGCCATCGGGCAACAGCGTGGCAGTGTGCCCGCTGCGCGCGGACTGCATTGCGCCAGTGAGTATCCACGTATTGATTGCCGGATCGTAGATCTCGGCCCTCGCCGTACTGCCACCGCCTTGGAACCCGCCGGCTACAAGCACGCGTCCGTCGTTCAGGCGGGTGGCCGTGAAGTAATGCGCAGGCACGAGCAGCGGCGCTGCAGTGCTCCACGTCCCCCGCGAGGTGACCGTGATCCGCACCTGCGCCTGTACGCTGCCTGCCGCGTTGCTGCCGGTAATGGTGTAGACGCCCATCGACTGCACGGCAGAAGCCGTGCCACTGATGACGCCCGTCGCGGTGTTGAGGCTCAGCCCGGCAGGAAGGGAGGGCGATACGCTGAACGTGCCGATGGGCCCGCCGGTGGCCACTGGGGCATTGGGCGTAATCGGTTCGGTCGTGACATAGAGGGCGGACGTCGTGGTGAACGTCAGGCTCGTGGGTGCAACCACGGCGGCCTGCACCGTAATCTGCAGCGTGGCGGTGGTGCTTCCGGCCGCATTGCTTCCCGTGACAACGTAGGCGGCAGCGGGCGTGATAGCGGTAGGCGTGCCGGTGATGGCCCCGGTCTGCGCGTCGAGCGAGAGGCCGGCCGGCAGTGCCGGGGTGACACTGTAGGTGGTGATCGGGCCGCCGCTACTCGTTGCAGTATTGGCGGTGATGGCCGCGCCGGTGGAGTAGGTGACCGTGGCTTCGCGATAGGTCAGCGCGGCCGGCGCGGACGCCACGCCGCGCACTTCGATCTGCACGCGTGCGGTGGCGGTGCCGCCGGCGTTCTGCGCCGCGACCGTATAGATGGCAGAGAGGCTCGCCGCAGTCGGTGTGCCGCTGATAACGCCCGTGGCAGCATCGATCGAAAGGCCCGCGGGTAGTGCGGGCGTGATCGTATAGCGCTCGACGGCGCCACCGCTCGCCGTGGGACGATTTTCCACAATCGCCGTGCCGACCTGATAGGAGGCAGACGTCATGCTGTAGGTGAGGCCGGCGGGAGGGGGCGGCGCCGCGTCGTCATCGCCGCACCCCGTGAGAAAGCACGCGAACATCAACGAGAGCAGCAGGGCGAACAGACGCTCGCGGCAGGCGGTGGGAAATGAGGCGAAGTGGCAAGACATGGACCGTACCCGGATTTATCAATGTGTACCGCCCAGTCGCGATCTGCGAGGGCGGCCGTCCGCAATGCTGGGACTTGCGCGCGATTGTAGCGATGTGCGCGAACCGCCGCGTCCCTATTTCGAGGGACGGTACAAAGGGGCTAACGACGTATCAGGGAAAACGCTGAGTTTGCATACGAATGCAAGAAAGTTAGTCTGCATACGTATGCAAACCCCACAACGGAAATCCTCATGATTCGTTACCTCAAGCGTGGCCGCGACGTGCAAGCGCGTGCCGAAGACGACACCGCCGTGCGCAATACGGTCGAAGGCATCATTCGCGATATCGAGTCGCGTGGCGATGCTGCCGTGCGCGAGTACAGCAAGAAGTTCGACAACTGGGAGCCACAGGACTTCCGGCTGTCGCAGGCCGCCATCGAGCGCGCGATGAAGAGCCTGTCGGCGCGCGAGCTGGAAGACATCCGCTTTGCACAGGCCCAGGTCCGCAACTTCGCCCAGATCCAGCGCGATTCCATGCTCGACGTCGAGGTGGAAACGCGTCCGGGCGTGTTCCTGGGCCATCGCCACGTACCGATCAACGCCGTGGGCTGCTACATCCCCGGCGGCAAGTATCCGCTGCTGGCCTCCGCGCACATGAGCGTGCTGACGGCCAAGGTGGCGGGCGTCAAGCGCGTGGTGGCCACGGCGCCGCCGTTCCATGGCGAGCCGCACCCGGCCATCGTCGCGGCCATGCACATGGCGGGCGCCGATGAAATCCTGGTGCTCGGCGGCGTGCAGGCCGTGGTGGCCATGGCCGTAGGTACGCCGTCCATCGCGCCGGTGGACATGCTGGTGGGTCCGGGCAATATGTTCGTGGCAGAGGCCAAGCGCCAACTGTTTGGCCGCGTCGGCATCGACCTGTTTGCAGGCCCGACCGAAACGCTGGTGATCGCCGACGATTCGGTCGATGGCGAAATCTGCGCGGTGGACCTGCTGGGCCAGGCCGAGCATGGCCTGACCTCGCCAGCGGTGCTCCTCACCGACAGCGAAGCACTGGCGCATGCCACGATGGCCGAGGTGGAACGCCAGCTCAAGATCCTGCCGACCGCAGGCATCGCGGCCAAGGCGTGGCAGGACTTTGGCGAAGTCATCGTGTGCGACTCGCGCGAGGAAATGCTGCAGAAGGCTGACGAGATTGCCTCCGAGCACGTGCAGGTCATGACGCGCGATCCGGACTGGTTCCTCAACAACATGAGCAACTACGGTGCGCTATTCCTGGGCCCGCGTACCAACGTGGCCTTTGGCGACAAGGTCATCGGCACCAACCACACGTTGCCGACCAACAAGGCGGCGCGCTATACGGGCGGACTCTGGGTAGGCAAGTTCCTGAAGACCTGCACCTTCCAGCGCGTCACGACCGATGCGGCCAGCGCGGAGATCGGCGAGTACTGCTCGCGTCTCTGCCATATGGAAAACTTCGCCGGTCACGGCGAACAGGCCAATATCCGCGTGCGCCGCTACGGCAATCGTCCGGACGTGCCCTGGTACGAGCCGGTCCCGGCGCTGGAGGCGTAATCGTGACGTCCGCACTGCCAACCTTCGGCGGGTTTCGCCTCGACGGCAAGCGGGCGCTGGTCACGGGCGGCGGGCGGGGCCTCGGCCTCGCCGCCGGGGTGGCGCTGGCCCAGGCGGGTGCGGCGGTCACGCTTGCCGCGCGTTCGGGCGACGAGCTGGAGGCAGCCTGCGCGGCCATCCGCGCGCAGGGCGGCCATGCCGACGCCATGGTGCTCGACGTCACTGACTCGCGCGCCGTGGCGCGGGAAATCGCCAACCGTCCGCCGTACCAGATCCTCGTCAATAACGCGGGCATGAATCGTCCCCGCCTGCTCACCGAGACGCCGGACGAGGACATCGATGCGGTCTTCGCGCTGAATGTGAAGGCCACGTTCTACGTCTGCCGCGAGGTGGCGCGCAGCCTGCAGGCGGCGGGGCTGCCGGGCTCCATCATCAATGTCTCGTCGCAGATGGGGCATGTGGGCAGCCCGCGCCGCACGCTCTATTGCGCGAGCAAGCATGCGATGGAGGGCATGACCAAGGCACTGGCCTGGGAACTGGGCCCGGCGGGTATCCGCGTCAACACGTTGTGCCCGACGTTCATCGAGACCACGCTGACCGCGCCGATGTTCGAGGACCGGACGTTCCGCAACTTCGTGCTGGAGAAGATCGCGCTCGGACGCCTGGGGCGCATCGACGAAGTGATGGGGCCGGTGGTGTTCCTCGCCAGCGACGCATCTAGCCTGATGACCGGGAGCGCGCTGATGCTCGACGGCGGGTGGACCGCGGCATGAAGAAAGTCACCGCCCATGACGTTGCCCGGCTTGCGGAGGTTTCGCAGTCAGCGGTCAGCCGCACGTTCACGCCGGGCGCGAGCGTGGCGCCGGACACGCGCGAGCGCATCGAGAAAGCCGCGCGCAAGCTCGGGTATCGCCCCAACGCCATCGCACGCAGCCTGATCACCCGGCGCAGCCGCATCATCGGCCTGGTGATGAGCTATCTGGAGAACCAGTTCTATCCGGTGGTCATCGAGCGGCTCTGCCAGGCGCTGCAGCAGGACGGCTATCACGTGCTGCTCTTTATCAGCCAGACCGAAGATGCCGACGAGGTGCTGACGGACATCCTGCAGTACCAGGTCGATGGCATCGTCATGGCCTCGACCTCGCTCTCGTCGGCGCTTGCCAGCGACTGCCAGAACGCCGGCATCCCCGTGGTGCTGTTCAACCGGGTAGCGCAGATGGGTGCGATGGGCGCATACGCCACCAGTTCGGTGACATCGCAAAACCGGGATGGTGGCCGCATGGTGGGAGAACTGTTGCTGCGCACTGGGCATCGGCGCATTGCCTGGCTGGCCGGCGCGGAGAATGCGTCCACCAGCCGGGATCGCGAAGCGGGATTGCGCGATGCGCTGGAAGCGGCCGGAATGCCGCTGCACGCGCGCGCCGTGGGCCACTATGACTTTGCCGAAGCCCGCCGCGCCGTGCTGGCGATGTTCAAAGACCCGGCCAATCGCCCCGACGCCTTGTTCTCCGCCAACGACCACATGGCCATCGCGGCGCTTGAGACCCTGCGCACCGAACTCAGGCTGGAGGTGCCGCGCGACGTATCGGTAGTCGGGTTCGACAACGTCCCTCAGGCGGCCTGGCCGTCGTTCCATCTCACGACCGTCCAGCAGAACATCGACGAAATGGTGGATGCCACGCGCAACCTGCTATTCGACCAGATGGGCGGGCAGATCATGGCGCGCAGCGTGGATGTGCCCTGCGTGCTGGTGGAACGAGGCACGGTAGGCGTGCGGGACGGTCAGGCTGGACGGAAGCCAACCAAGTCCCGCAAGACGCCTTGATGCATTGTCGTGGTCACGCACTGCGCCACGTCCGGTCCAGCACCATCCTGTAGGAAAACCGCTCGGCCGGATGAATCGACCAGGCCATCTCGATGAGGTTACCGCTGGCGTCGCGATACTGGCGGTTGATCCACAGGCCGGCCGCACCGGGCGGCATGTCGAGCAGTTCGGCAATCTCGGCGGGCAGTGCCGCCGCGTGGATCACCTGCTCGATGCGGGAAACCGATACCTGGAACTGCTTCTCGATCAGGTGAAAGACGGAAGCCTCGATGTCCTGTTCGGCCCCACGTACACCCCGATAGTCCGGATGCACCCACACCTCGTTGTAGCAGATGGGTGTATCGGCATCGTCGCCGGTGCGCACCCCCCGGATCACGAGCCATAGCTGCCCGTGGTACGGCTGCAGCGCGGGGTCGGCATCGTCGCCCACCTCGCGCAGGTCGCGCGACAACACCCGCATGCGCGTGGTGGCGGCGTATTGCAGCAGGTCGCCCACCTGGCCGACGGCCAGTTCATAGCCCTGCTTGGCACGCGCCGCCGTGACCACCGTGCCGATGCGCGGCGTGCGCTTGATCAGTTCGAGCCGGACCAGACGCTCGATGGCCGCGCGCACCGTGTGGCGGCTTGCTCCGAACTGCTTGCACAGCTCCATTTCGGTCGGGAGCTTGCTGCCTACCGGATATTTTCCCGATTCGATTTCCGCGCGCAGGCTCCGCGCGAGCGCGAGATAGCGCGGGCTGGCGTCGGTGCGCTCGTGCGGGACCGCGTCGGCAAAGTCATCGGGGAGGGGGCGGCCTTGTTCCATGAATCGCGTGGGCAGCGTCAGGTGAGGGATGGGAGTGGAGCATAGCCGGGACGCGTCATGGCGGGCAAGCGCTGTCATTGGCCGTGGCGACGGGCTTCGCACGGTCGCCCCAGAACAATAGTCCGGCCGCCAGCACCGGCACACCCGCCAGTGCCAGATAAGCCAGACTCAGGCTGTTTACGCGTTGCGCGAAATAGCCGAAGGCGGCCGGTCCAGACACCACGCCAAAGTACGTGCAGAACAGCGCGCCACCGGTGACCGACGCCACCCGCCCCGGCGGCGCCAGCCGCGCGACCTCGCCCAGATAGACGCCATTCCAGCCGATGGCCGTCGCGCCGAGCAGGGCGGCCACGAGGCAAAGCGGCGCCAGCGTCCACTGCGCCGTAAAGAGGCCGGTTGCCACGGTGGCCGCGCACATCAGCACGGCCAGCAGGATCAGCACGCCGCGTGGCGCGCCGGCCAGGTCCGCGAAACGGCCCCACGCGATGCGCCCGGCGATGCCTGCGCCCTGCGTAATCGCATAGATCAGTCCGGCCTGCGTCAGCCCGATGCCGATCTCGGTCGTCAGATACACCATCAGATAGCCGCTGACCGATAGCTGGCACGCCGAAAACAGCACCGAGACCGCTGCCATCGAACGCAGGCGGCTGTCGCCCAGCACATCGCGAAACATCTGACGCAGGTTCGCCGCCACCACGAAATGGCCGGTCGCGGCATCGTCGTACATGGTGCGCAGCGGCTGGCTCAGGATGGCGACGACCAGCGCGGCGGCCGCCAGCGCGCACAGGGCGGCCTGCCAGGAGAGGAGGGCGGCCAGCAGCGGCAGCAGCGCGCCAGCCAGCAGGCCCCCGAGCGGTACGCCGGTCTGCTTGAGCGAAAAGACAAACCCCATGCGGCTGGCCGAGGTGGTGCGCGCCAGGATCTGCGAACTGGCTGGCGTGATCGGGCCGTAACCGAGTCCGCTGGTCAGCGCGGCCAGCGGCCGCAGTTCCGGCACGCCGGTGGCCAGCATGCCAAGCGCCGCCGCCTGGGCCAGAAGGCCAAGCTGCGAGGCGCGCACCGGTCCCCATGCCTCGACGATGCCCGCACCCGCCAGACTGCCGGCCATGCCGCCCAGGTAGACCAGTGACAGGAACAGGCCGACGCTGGCCAGTGCCACGCCCGGCATCGCGGGTGCCAGCACGGCAAAGGCCAGCGTGGCGGCCGTGGCCAGCATCTGGATGGCCAGCGTGCTGGCCAGTGTGAGTGCCGGACGACCGGGCGAAGACTGGCCAAGGGTCATGAAGCGTGGCGCTTGTCGAAGTCCCACACCGATTCGAAATCCATCAGCGTGTTAAAGCGCGGGAAGTCATAGAGCTTGTCCCCGATGCCCAGCGATGTGCGGTTGATTTGCAGATGGCCGTAGACATCCTCCAGCGCCTTGCCCATCGCCAGGAAGCCGACCGCCGGATAGATCGCGATGGCAAAGCCCATCTGTTCCAGCGTCTCGGCGGGCAGCACCGGCGTGCGCCCCGTTTCCACCACGTTGACCAGCAGCGGCAGGTCGAAGGTGCGGCCGATGATCTCCAGTTCCTTCTCCGATTCGGGGGATTCCACGAAGAGGATGTCGGCCCCGGCTTTTGCATACGCTTCGGCGCGGCGCAGCGCTTCGTCGAGTCCCAGCGTCGTGCGCGCATCGGTGCGGGCCAGGATCATGAAGTCGCGGCTTTCGCGCGCTTCCACGGCCACCTGGATCTTCTTGACCATGTCTTCCATCGGAATCACGCGCCGTCCCGGCGTATGGCCGCATTTCTTCGGGAATTCCTGGTCTTCGAGCTGGATCACGCTGGCACCGGCGCGCTCGTAGCCCCGCACGGTATGTGCGACGTTGAGCAGGCCACCGTAGCCGGTATCGCCGTCGCAGATCATCGGCACGGTGGCGGCGGAGCAGAAGGCGCCCACGCGGTTGACCATGTCGGTGTAGGTGGCAAGGCCCGCATCGGGCAAGCCCAGGTACGACGCCACCGTGCCATAGCCGGTCATGTACAGGCAGTCGAATCCCATGCGTGTGGCAATGCGCACCGAGATCATGTCGAACACGCCGGGCGCGGCAATCAGGCGCTTGCGTGCCAGCAGTTCGCGCATCGACGGACGGGCGGTGCCCTGGGAGGGAGTGGTGTTCATCAGGCGGCTTCCTTGACGGGATAGATACGGAGCTTCATACCATGGGCGTTGGCCAAGCGGGCCTCGAATGCGCGAATTTGCGGCGTGATGCCGATGCCGCGAAATCCGCCGCGCACGCAGGCCGCATCCACATCCTTGTAGGCATCGAGCCATCCCAGCGGCAGCGGCTGGGCCTGCGGCAGCGAGAGCCACAGGCGGAACAGATGCCGCTTGCGCTCGGGTTCAGGGTGATCTTCGTACTCGGTGCGCGAGTGCAGGACGATATGGTTGTTCAGCAACTGGATATCGCCCGGCTGCAGGTCCATGTCGTAGCACAGATCTTCCCGTGCGAGCAGCGTATCGAACAGGTCCAGCGCCTCGGTCTGCTGGGCGGACAAGCGCGGCACATCGGGAAAGGTGGCCTGCGCGCCCTTGATGTGATTGCGGATATGGCGGCACGCAAAATGCCCGTCGCGCACACCGAAAACCGGCGCGGCGTACCACGGCGTTTCCTCGGGTGCCTGTTCGCCTTGCCGGCTGAAGACCAGCGGCTTGTAGAGTTCAAGAGCCAGGTCCGGACGCAGGCGCACCATCTCGTTGTGCGCAGCAATCGAACTGGTGATCAGGCTGGAACCGCCCGCCTTGGCGGTGCGCACGCAGAACAGGCCCACCATGTCGCTGCCGTCGGCATGGAAGTCCAGGCCCGAGCGCGTGTTGTAGCCACGGCCCGTACCGGAGCGATAGGTGCCGCCCGCGTCGCGCACGTCCGACACGAACTGGCTCGACTTGCCCTGTGGGCGCGGCACGCCGAGCAACAGGCCAATCCCCCAGAACAGTTTGCGCAGCGCGTCGGCATCCCAACGATCGACCGGAAAGCCGCGCAGCAGCTTGAGGCCAAAGCCGCCCTGCGTCTCGTCGATCAGCGCCACCAGCCGGCGGCGCACGCGGGCGTCGAGCGGGAAATCCTCGATGGACATGTCGAACATGTCCTTGCCGGTGTCCAGCGCATGGCGCAGTGCGTGTTCGAGCGCGGCGATCTCGTCGGCGTCGAGCACATGAATCCAGCGCGGGTCGCGTTCCATGTCGGCGCGGGTCCAGCCACCCGGCACGGGGCGGATCGTGTCGATGGAGGGCGTTTCGTTCGTGGTCGTATCCATATCCGCCTGTCTCACTCCGCTTGCAGGTTGACTTCCCTGGCCAGGCGCTGCCAGGCCTCGAAATCCTTCTTCACCTGCACGTTGAACTCGTCCACCGGCTGGGCCACGGGCGTGGCGGCCTGTTCGGCCAGGATCTCCTTCATGTCCGGCGCCATGACGATGTCGTGCACTTCCTTCTGCATGCGCTCCAGCGCCGCTTTTGGCGTCTTGGCCGGGGCATAGAGGCTGTACGAGGTATAGACCTCGAAATCCTTCATGCCCGATTCGATCATGGTTGGCACGTTGGGCAGGACAGGGGAGCGCTGCGCGCCGGTCACGGCCAGCGGACGCAGCTTGCCGGACGTGATGAACGGCTTGGCAGTCAGCACACTGGTCACGCCCACCGTAGTGACGCCGCCGATCACATCGGTCATCAGCGGCGAGCCGCCCTTGTAGGCCACGTTGACCATGTCCAGGTGCTGGTACTTGTTGTACATCTCGCCAACCAGCCGGGTCATGTTCTCGGAGCTGCCGTACGAATACTTGTCCGGCTTCGCCTTGACGTGTTTGGCGAACTCCACCGCATTCGTGGCCGGGAAACCGCTTTGCGTGACGAACACCAGCGGCGACTTGCACACCATCGTCACGCCGATCAAATCGGTGAACGTGTCGTAGGGCATCTTCTTGTAGAGGATGGGGTTCAGCAGGTGCGTGTTCACCACCAGCACGTAGGTATGGCCGTCCGGCGCGGACTTGGCCACGACATCGGTGCCGATGATGCCGTTGGCGCCGGGGCGGTTCTCCACCATGACCGGTTGCTTGAGCCGCGGCGTCAGCCGCTCGGCCAGCCGGCGCGCCACGATGTCGGTGCCGCCGCCTGCCGAATACGGCACGACGATCCTGACTGGCTTGTCCGGGAATTCGGCTCGGGCGGGTAGGGCGAACACCGCCAGGCCAAGCGCCAGCAGCGTGAGTTTCTGGGGGGCGAACATGCGTTTGTCTCCTCTTTCCTGCGAGGTGTGATGGTCTGGCTCTGCGGCCAGACTGGCGACGTTTTGTCCGCATTGGTTATTTTGTCCGGACAAATGGTGAGACAAGCATAGGAAGCCGATCCTGAGCCTGCAAGGCGTAGCGCGTTGGGGGTTTCCCGTAGCGCGCAAATATCGACAGTAGCTAGGGGAAAACCTTGAGTTTGCATACGAATGCATGAAAGTTAGCCTGCATACGTATGCATCAATCCCACGCAAAAAAGCAGGACGAAATGACCGATTCCTTCGATGTACACGCACTCTCTGGCGGACGCCACGTCGCCATCGTCGGCGCCGGCCTGGTGGGCGCGGGCTGGGCCATCGTGTTCGCCCGTGCCGGGCTGCGCGTGAAGATGTTCGACGCCAATCCCGACATCACGCGCCGCGCGGTGCCGTTGATCGCCGGGCAACTCGATGGCCTTCGGCGACATGGGTTGATCGACGAGGAACCGGCTGACGTGCTGGCCCGCATCGCGCCCGTCGCCACACTGGCCGAGGCCGTGGATGGCGCGGTCTACGTGCAGGAATCCGTGCTCGAACGCGTGGATGTGAAACGCCAGTTGATGGTGGATCTCGATGCGCTGGTCGCACCCGATACGGTGGTGGGCAGTTCCACCTCGGGCATCCCCGGATCGGCGTTTGCGCTGGGCCTGTCGATGTCGCCACGCGTGCTGATCGTCCATCCGGTCAATCCGCCGTATCTCGTGCCGGTCGTCGAACTGGTGCCGTCGCCGGAAACGGCCGCGCAGACCGTGGATTTCGCTGACGCATGGATGCGCGCGGTAGGCCAGACCGTGGTCCATGTACGCAAGGAGGTGGAAGGGTTCGTCCTGAACCGTTTGCAGGCCGTGCTGCTGCGCGAAGCCTGGGCGCTGGTGCAGGAAGGCGTGGCGAGTTGCGAAGACATCGACAAGACGGTGCGCGACGGACTCGGCTGGCGCTGGTCCTTCATGGGTCCCTTCGAGACCATCGACCTCAACGCGCCGGGTGGCGTGGCCGACTACGCCGTGCGGCTCGGACCGCTGTACCAGCGCATTGCGCAATCGCGGCAGCACGACACGCCGTGGGATGCCGCGCTGATCGGACAGGTGGAAACGGATCGGCGCCAGCATCTGTCGCAGACCGATCTCGAAACGCGGCGCGCGTGGCGCGATGAACGCCTCATGGCGATTGCCGCCACACGACGTGCTGCCACGCCGCCGGGCTGAACGCCGCAACGCCGACGACATCGACATCCATATCGACACCCATATCGACATCGCAAGAAAGGCACGCAGATGCTTTCCCCTTTACAAGACTGGAGACGCCTCATCATGCAACAACGTTCCCCCCAACTCACGCGCCGTCGCCTGCTTGGCATGGCCCTGGCCCTGACCGCCTTCGGCACGTCCGCCGTCTACGCGCAGAACAACTACCCTAACAAGCCGATCCGGCTGGTGGTGCCGTTCGCCAACGCGGGCGTGACCGATACCAGTGCCCGCATCGTCGCCGAGAAGCTCGGCCAGGAGCTGGGCCAGCAGATCGTGGTGGACAACAAGCCCGGGGCCGGCGGCAATATCGGCACGCAGATGGTGGCCAAAGCAGAGCCCGATGGCTACACGCTGCTGCTCGGTTACGACGGCACGCTGGTGATCAATCCCAACGTGTATGCCAAGGTGCCGTTCGATCCGGTCAAGGATTTCGTGCCCATCGGCAAGATTGGGGATGCGCTGCTGCTCATCGCCGCCAACCCGAAGCTGGGCATCAAGAACGTGGCGGACCTGCAGAAGTACGCCAAGACCGTGCCGGGCGGCGTGTCCTACGGCAGCGCGGGCAACGGCAGCACGACCCACCTTGCCGGTGAAATGTTTCACCAGCGCACCGGGATGCCGATGACCCACGTGCCGTACAAGGGTGGCGGGCAGGCCCTGCTTGATGTGGTAGGCGGCACGTTGCCCGTGACGTTTGCGGCGGTGACCGGCGCCATGCCGTTCATCAAGAGCGGGCAGGTTGATGCGGTGGCCGTGACCTCGCGCGAGCGCGCGCCGTCGCTGCCGAACGTGCCGACGCTGATCGAAGCCGGCATGAAAGACTTCGAGATCAATTCGTGGGTCGGCCTGATGGCGCCCACCGGCACGCCCAAGCCCATCATCGACAAACTCAGCGCCGCGCTGCAGAAGGTGCTGAACGACCCGGCCATGCGCGAGCGGCTGTCATCCCTGGGGATCGTCGCCACGCCGGGCACGCCCGACGCGTACGGACGCGAGATCGTGCGCGACCTGGCCAAGAACAAGGTCATCGTCAAGGCCGCCCAGATCAAGCTGGACTGAGCAAGCTGGACTGAGCAAGCTGGATTGAGTCTGACGCAGGACACCCTCACATCATGACAACGCTATTCGACAAGATCTGGGCGGCCCACGCGGTCGCCCACAACGACGCTGGCGAGGATCTGGTCTATATCGACCGGCACCTCGTGCAGGAGGTATCGAGCCCGCAGGCATTTGCCAGCATGGCCGAATCCGGCCACACGCTGCGCTCGTCGCCACGCCATATCGCGGTTCAGGATCACAACGTTCCCACTACGGCTGACCGGCTGACAAATATCCCCAATGCGGAAAGCCGCGAGCAGATTGCCACGTTGCGGCGCAATACCCAGGCCACCGGGATGCGACTGTTCGACCTCGATCACCCGCTGCAGGGCATCGTCCACGTCATCGCGCCCGAACTTGGCTATGTGCTGCCCGGCAGCACCGTGGTCTGCGGGGATTCGCACAGCGCCACGCTGGGTGCGATGGGTGCGCTGGCCTGGGGCATCGGCACCTCGGAAGTGGCGCACGTCATGAGCACGCAGAGCCTGTGGATGCGCAAGCCTCGCACGATGGGCATCGCCATCTCGGGCGCGCTGGCCCGGGGCGTCTTCGCCAAGGATCTGGCGCTGGCCATCATCCACCACATCGGCACCAGCGGCGGCAACGGGTTTGGCGTCGAATATCTGGGTCCGACGGTGCAGGGTATGTCGATGGAAGCACGGATGACCCTCTGCAACATGACCATCGAGGCGGGCTCGCGCTTCGGCCTGATCGCCCCGGACGCCACCACGTGCGAATACTTGCGTGAGCGCGTGCAGGGTGCGGCGCGCGAACATTTCGAGCAGGCGGTGGAGGCCTGGCGCACCCTGCGCACCGATGACCCGGCCGACTACGACCGCAGCGTCGCGTTCGATGCGTCCACCGTGGCGCCGCTCGTGACCTGGGGCACCACGCCGGCCGATAGCGCCGCCATCTCCGGCAGGGTGGGCGATGGCGCGCGGCTGGACGACCCCGCCGAGCGCGGCCGGCTGGAAGAGAACCTGGCCTACATGGGCCTGGAGATCGGGCAGGCGCTGTCGTCGGTGGCGATCGACACAGCCTTCATCGGCTCCTGCACCAACGGCCGCCTGGAAGACCTGCGCGCCGCCGCCGACGTTGTGCGTGGACGCCGCGTGGCGTCGGGCGTGCGGGCGCTGGTGGTGCCCGGATCGGGCAGCGTCAAGCGTGCAGCCGAGGCAGAGGGCCTGGCGCAGGTGTTCGTCGATGCAGGATTCGAATGGCGCGAGGCGGGCTGCTCGATGTGCATCGGCATGAACGGCGACAGCCTGGCGCCGCAGGAGCGCTGCGCGTCCACCTCCAACCGCAATTTCGAGAACCGGCAAGGGCAGGGGGGACGTACCCACCTGATGAGCCCGGCCGCCGTCGCCGCGTCCGCCCTGCAAGGGCGCCTGACCGATCCCCGGGAGTACCTCGCATGAAAGCCGTCATTGCAGAAGTGGAAGGCCGCGCGGCGGTCATGCATCGCGACGACATCGACACCGATGCGATTTTTCCGGGACGCTTCCTGCGGCTGGTGCAACGCACGGGCATGGGTGCGCACCTGTTCGCGGACTGGCTCGCGGAAGGCCGCTCCGAGGTGGCGTTCATGAAGGCGTCCTCGCCGCCGCGCCTGCTGGTGGCCCTGCAGAACTTCGGCTGCGGGTCCTCGCGCGAGCATGCGGTCTGGGCCCTGGCGGACTACGGCGTGCAGGCCGTGGTCGCGCTGTCCTTCGGCGACATCTTCCGCAACAACTGCGTGAAGAACGGCGTGGTGGCTGCCACCGTGACACCTGCCAATCATGCGCGGCTGCTGGCAGCGCTGGCCGCCGCGCCCGACGCGCCGCTGCATCTGACAGTGGCCGACCGCAGCCTCCAGTTGCCCGATGGCAGTGTCATCGGCGTGACGCTGGCAGATGGACACGCGGAACAACTGCTCTCCGCCGAGGACGAGGTAGACCGCACGCTGCGCCACGACGCGGCACTGCGCGAGTACGAGGCACGCGTGCAGCGCGACCAGCCGTGGCTGGCGTCGATGGACTGATCCCACTTCTTCCGATTGATTGCTGTCTTGCTTTAAGGAGCCGTCATGGCCAATCCCATCCTTCGACAGAAACTTGCGGCCGGCGAATTTATCGTCATCCCCGGCGTGCAGGACATGATCGCCACCGTCATGACCACCAAGGTGGGCTTCGACGTCATCTATGGCTCGGGCTACTGGCTCACCGCGTCCAGCCTGGGCCTGCCCGATGCTGGCATTGCTACCTACACCGAGATGGTGGACCGCATGCGCACGATCACGCGCACCTCGAAGGCCGCGCTGATTGCCGATGCGGACACCGGCTATGGCGGGCTGCTCAACGTGCACCACACGGTGCGCGGGTATGAAGAGGCCGGTGTCACCGCCATCCAGATCGAAGACCAGGAGTTTCCGAAGAAATGCGGCCACACCCCCTTCAAGCGCTGCGTGCCGGTGGAGGACATGGTCGAGAAGATCAAGGTTGCGTCGGAAGCGCGTCAGGACAAGGAGAACTTCCTCATCATCGCCCGCACGGATGCACGCGCCAGCCTGGGCGTGGATGACGCCATGCGGCGCATGGAAGCCTATGCCAAAGCGGGCGCCGACATTCTGTTCTTCGAGGCGCCGCAGTCCGAGGAGGAGATGCGACGCGCCTGCGAAGCCTTCGACCTGCCGATGATGGCCAACATGGCCGATGGCGGCAAGACGCCCATCCTGCCGGCGCATGTGCTCAAGGAAATCGGTTTCTCGCTGGCGATCTTCCCGGCCATGACGAGCCTGGTGGCGGCTGCCGCGATGGAGGCATCGCTGCGCCATCTCAAGGAAGCCGGCACCAGTCTTTCGCCGGACATCCCCATGGCCGACTTCAACGAGTTCTGCCGCCTGATCGGCTTCGAGGAAGTCTGGGATTTCGAGAAACGCTGGGCGCGCTGATATCGCGACGTCCAAAAAGCCATACGACCATAAGAGATCGACTGGAGGAGACCAACATGCCGATGATCCACAACATTGAATGCCGCCGGACTCCGCGCGGCACACACCTTCTGGCCACGGCGCTGGCTGCCGCAGCGCTGGCAGCGCCTGCAAGCGCGCTGGCGCAAGCGGAATGGAAGCCCGATCGTCCCGTGACGATCGTCGTACCGTATGTACCAGGCGGCGGCACGGATGCCTCCGCGCGCGCCACGGCAAAGCTGCTGGGAGAGCAGTGGGGCCAGCCCGTGCTGGTATCGAACATGCCTGGCGCCGATGGCCTGATCGGCACGCGCAAGGTGGCCGAGGCCAAGCCTGACGGCTACACGTTGCTGCTGCAGACGCCTGCCATCGTGCTAACCAAACATGCACCATCGTTCACCGGCACGGACCCGCTGGCTACGCTGGTGCCCATCACCAACATCGCGCAATCGCCCGGCGTTATCGTAGCGAACGGCAAGTTCCCGGCGACGTCGCTGCCGGAGCTGATCCAGTATTGCAAGACGGCATCCACGCCATGCTCGATGGGCACCGGTGAAAACGTGGCCAAGCTGTTCGGCCAGCAGTTGAAGGCTGAAGTGCTACCCAACCTGATCGTGGTGAACTACAAGGGCACGGCAGCCATCATCACGGACATGATCGCCAACAACGTGAACTTTGCCGTGACCGGCGTGGCTTCGGCGCTTCCGCACCAGAAGGCTGGCACGCTGAAGATCGTGGCCAATCAGGGCAACCATCGCTTCAGTGCCGCACCGGATGTCCGCACGGTAGTGGAGACCGGCATGCCCCAGTACGCCTACACCACATGGTTCGGCCTGTTCGCGCCGAAGGGCACCCCGCCGGCGGTCACGCAAAGCATCTACGCTGCCGTGCGCGAGGCCATGCGCCATCCCGAGTTGCAGAAGGCGATTGCCTCGGCGGGCGCCGAACCGCTGGTGAATACCCCGGAGGAATTCGCGGCCCAGGTACGCAAGGAAGACGAGCGCTTCACGGCGCTGGCCAAGCGCTTTCCGCTGAACTGAGGCGTCACGGCCTGCCACGCGCAGGCCGCGATGCCCGGGCCTATGCCGAGAGTCGCTCGGTATCCGGCATGACGAACCGGTGCTCGATCAGTTCCGCCTGCGGATGGTAATAGCGCAGCGCCAGCGCAAACCGGCCCTTCGGCGCGGGTAGCCAGTTTGCGCTGCCCTCGCCGGGCTCATCGCACTGGATGTGTAGATCGAGCGAGCCATCGGCATTGCGTACCAGACCCGGTGTACGGTCGCCGATCGCATACCGCTGGATTGGATTCGCGGTGAAGAAGCGGCGGCCATCGGGCTCGAACTCGTACATCGACAGCGACCAGAACGCATTGACGGGCATCTGCGCCGGCACACGCAGCCGGTAGCGATGGGCACCATCCAGCGTCTGGCCGGCGCCGTCGGTCAGGGCGCTCGCGTAGATGGCTTCCTGACGCTCCAGTGCACCGAGTCCGACCAGCGCGATATAGGCGCGATACACATAGTCGGCACCAAAGTTGCCGATGTGGTCCAGTCCGCTGAACCACGACCCGCGCGGCCCATGCCGTCGGATGCTCCCCTTGGGCGGATGCTCCAGATCATGGCGCAGGGCCGGCCATAGCCGCTGCCATGCTTCACGGGTCGGCTCGGGAAGCGTATCCCACGCGCCTGGCTCACCGGCGCGGACACCGAGGTCGGCGAACCCGTCCACCATTTCCTGTTCATGCGTCGGCACGCCGTTGCGCGCCAGTGCCTCGTTGACGAGCCTCAGATAGGCGTCGGGGCGGGTCTCGTCGGGTGTGGCCGCGAAGGGAGCGGGCGGTACGTTGCTCGTGTGGAGGCGCATCTGATCCTGCAGTGCATGCACCGCCGGCAGGTCGTCCGGCCCGTCGACGAGCACGCGCGCCAGCATCCAGACGTCATTGCACGGGGCGCGAACCAATACGGCGCCGTCCGGCAGATCCGCCTGCGCGCTGACGTGATGGTTCGGTCCGGCGATGACGAACACATGGGCGCCGGCACCGTTGGTGCGCGGTCCCAGGCAGGCGAAGTTGTTGGTGAAGGCGTCCATCAGCGCCACGCTGTAGTAACGGCTTCCCATGTCGGGCATTTCCAGCGCGGCGGGGCCGCCGGACAGGTCGAGCCACGCCAGGGAGTACAGCGTGTCGTTGTTCGGCATCGTCACCTGTCGGGCACGGTCGTCCAGCAGGTGCCGGTTGTGGTGCAACTGGTTGGCGGGCTTGCCATGCGCGGGGTCGGTCTGGGTAAAGCGCCAGCGCGTGCGCGCCAGGTCGTGCAGCGGAAAGGTGTAGATAAAGGCGTCGCGGATGCGTTGATCCAGTGTTGCGTGGTCTGTGGTCATGCCGATTGCTCCGAATTTGCTCCGAATTTGCTCCAACTTCTCGATGTTGTGTTCAGTCGACGGTGATGTGGTTGGTGCGAATCACGTTGCCCCACGCCGCCACGTCATCGCGTACGGTTTGCGCGAATGCCTCAGGCGTCTTGATGGGCGGGTCCGCCATGTTCATCTGCACGAATCGCTCGCGCATGTCCGCGCTGGCCAGCGCGAGGTTCACTTCCGCGTTGAGTCGACGGACGATGGCATCGGGCGTCCCGGCCGGTGCGAAGAGGCCGTACCAGCTATTGGTATCGAACGGATAGCCTTGCTCCGTCATGGTGGGCACGTCGGGCGTGGCCGATCCGCGGCGCGTGCCGCTGATGGCCAGCGCGCGCAGCTTGCCGGCACGGATCAATGGCAGCGACGACGATGTGTCGACCCATCCCACCTTGACGATGCCCCCCTGCATGTCGTTCAGGATCTGCGGCACGGTCTTGTATGGCACATGCCGGATGCGGATGCCGCTCTGCATCCGCAGCGCTTCCATGGTGAGGTGCCCGCCAGACCCGATTCCCCATGACGCGTAGTCATAGACATCGGGCCGCGCGCGCACATGCGCGACAAACTCCTTGAGACTGCGTGCCGGAAACTCCGGCACCACCACCAGGAAGTTGCCGCCCGCACCGACCTGCGCCACGGGCAGCAGGTCGCGCAAACCGTCATAGGGCATTTTCGGCTGCAGCGTCTGGTTGATCACCACGGTGGCCGCATAGGTGAAGAGCAGCGTCTGGCCGTCAGGCGAGGCTTTGGCGACGATGTCGTTGCCGATGATGCCCGTGGCGCCAGGCTTGTTGTCGATCACGAACGACTGCCCCAGTTTCCTGCCGATGACCTCGGCCAGCGGGCGCGCGAACAGGTCCGGACCGCTGCCGGCCGAAGCGGGCACGACCAGGCGGATGGGACGCGACGGCCATGTGGCGGCGTTGGCGGGGCGCAGGACTGAGCCCAGACCGAGCGCGGCCAGCAGCCGCAGGGCGTCGCGGCGGCTACGGTCGGACAAGGGGGCGGAGAGGAGAGGATGGGTCATCGCGCGCTCAGTGGATGCCGAAGGTGTCGTCCGGGCGGTCTTCCAGCACCATCGCCGCCGCCACGTAGAGGCTGCGCGATACGTAGCTGCGCACCTCTTTCGCACGGGCGCGCAACCATTCGGCCTTGAGCTGGCGCGCCTCCACCGCATGGGGGTTATCAGCGGGTGCCTGCGCCAGCAGGTCGATCACATGCAGCGCGAGCTGGGTCTCCCCGCGTTCGGCCAGTGCCCGCGCGTGCCGCACGACGGCGCCGTGATCGCCAATGGCCGCTGCGATTTCGCGCGCTACGGCGTCGGGCGCGGCCGGATGCAGCGTAGTGGCATTGCGGTCCCACCAGCCGTTTTCGGAGCGGTAGATATCGCGGGCAATGTAGGTGGGATCGCCGTAGGTCGGCTGCATCCACGGCTGCTCGAAGAGATCGGCGGGTGGCTGCAGCGCGGCAAGCATCTCGCGCTCGTTGCAGCCCGCGTTCATCAGCCGTACCACTTCCTCGCGCATCCAGCGTAGCGCCGCTGCGGTGCGCAGCAGCACATGCTGGCAGGTGTCCGCGCCGTGCAGCGTGGCGCCGAACTCGCGGACCACGGTCTCCGGCTGCAGGCCGGCCAGGCGTTCCAGCGTTTCCGCCCAGCGTACCGTGTCGCGCATCGTGCGAAACGGCGTGCCGATGTTCGGGATGGAGTCGATGACGGCGGGGCCGCCGTACAGCAGACGGCTGCCCGGCAGCCACACGGCCACCGCATCGTCCGTCTCCGATGGCGCCCACAGGATCTCGGCACGCCGCGCTCCATGACCGACCGTGATGCCATCATGAAACGTCTCGGTGGGCGGGATATGCCGCAGTTTTCCGGCCAGGGCGCCACTGGCATGACGGAACTGGATCTCCGCCATGCGCTCCTGCATGCGCTGCGTGTCGCGGTAGCGGCGCTGACGCGCGAGTACGTTGGCGTGTGCCATCACGCGGGGTACTGGCTCGCCGCGCTGCGCGGCATGGTCGAGCCACTGCTTCACGCCCGCGTTGTAGCCCAGATGGCCATGGCTGTAGCAAAGCGCCAGCACCGGCAGTTGGGTCTGCGTGCGCAATGCTTCGATCATCCCGGCTGTTACCCCGCCACCGGGACCGCTGTCGATCACGAGCAGCCCGCCACCCACATCGGCCACGAAACTCTGGCCCTGGCCGTGCAGCAGCCAGATGCCATCCCCGATGGCATCGATGCCACGCCCGGTAATCAATGCGGCGGGGCGATCCTCGATTGCGTTCATGTGTTCTCCCTCCCAGTTGGCGAAGGGATATTCACGCGCAGAAGCGAGACTATATGCAGTGGGGAAAGTCCCGGCGCAGCCCGCCTCACCGGCCGCGCGGGCAATGCCGGCGCGCCCTGGCGGGTGTTGAAGATTTTCAGGTGTGAACCAGCGGTTATCACCCGTGGCTGGCAAGGAGTTCCCGCCAGCGCGGGGCCGCGCTAGCCGACCGTTTCCGGCTTGCGCGGCACCTGGCGGCGCAGCGGGCTGTCGGGCATCTTGCTCAGGTAGTGCACTTCGCGGCGCAGCAGTTTCGCGAACTGCTCGGCCACCGGGGTCATCGGCGAATCGGCCCGATAGATGAGGCTGACAGCGTGGCTGGGCAGGGGGTCCTCGATGGGCAGCGCCACCAGGTTGGCACTGGCCAGCCGTCCGGGCACCAGTTGACGCGGCAGCAGGCACAGCAGTGAGCGGTCTTCCAGCAGGGTCTGGATCATGCCGATGGTGTCGCACCGCACCGCCACGCGGGGTAGCGGCAGATCGCGGGCGCGGAAGGCATCCATGATCGCGGCGCCGGGCCCGTGCATGCGCTGCCCGGTCAGTACCCAGTCCGAGCCCACCAGTTCACGCAGGGTCCGGGCGTTGCGCAGCGGGTGATCCCGATGCGCAACCACCACCGAATCGTTGTTGTACAAGGGCTCGCAGACGAACTCGCGCTCGATGCCCTCGTCCGGGATCGGGCTCACGGCCATGTCCATGACGCCGGCCCGAAGGTCGGTCAGATGGGCTGGATATACGCCGCTCTCGATGCACACCTGCACGTCGGGATGCTGGGCGCGAAAGCGCTTGAGCACGGCCGGCAGCAGCAGATGGGCCGGCCCGCCGGTGGCGCCAATGCGCACCACGCCGTTGCGTGTGCCCAGCATCTGCGCCATCTCGTCGGCCGCCTTGCGCGCCTCGCTGGCAATCAGCTGGGCGCGCCGCAGGAATGCCTCGCCATAGCGGGAGAGCACAACGCCGCGCGTGGTGCGGGTCAGCAGCGGCACATGGAGCTCTTCCTCCAGCATCCGGATGCTCTTGGTGATGGCCGGCGCCGATACGTCGCGCGCCTTGGCGCCGGCACGGATGCTGCCGTGCTCGGCTACAGCGATGAAGTCCTGAACCTGGCTCAGTCGCATGGTTTGTCTCCTGTCGCGGGCGTTCATGGCGACGCCCTTTCCGCCAGCATAGCGCCAACCATCCGGGTACGGGATTACCCCCGGTGATAACCGCTGGTTCACGCCGCAGCGATCTGGGAGGCTGCCGCGCCCGAACCAGGTGCCGCAAGATCCGTTTCATCGATGCCGTTCCCGGCATGCACACGGAAACAGGATGCAGACCCAGAAAGACTTGCCGCTCGCCGGCATTCGCGTCGTGGAGTTCGGCCAGTTCATCGCGGCGCCGGGTGCGGCGATGTTGCTGGCGGATCTCGGCGCCGACGTCATCAAGGTGGAGCCGCTGCGTGGAGACAGTGCGCGGCGCTTCGACGGCACGAGCGCGCAGAGCCCGATGTTCCTGGCCTACAACCGTGGCAAGCGCGCCATTGCACTGGACCTGCGCACGGCGTCAGGGCTGCAGGCCGCCCGCAAGCTGGCGCTGTCGTGCGATGTGGTCCTGCATAACGCGCGTCCCGGCTCGATGGAATCGCTCGGGCTGGACGCCGCCACATTGCGCGATGCCAAACCGGAGCTGGTGCATGCCAGCGTGACCGGCTTCGGCACACAAGGGCCGTCGCGCCTGCGGCCGGGTCTGGATATCGCGGCACAGGCCGAGAGCGGCATGATGTCCGTGACAGGCGAGGCCGGCGGCCCGCCGCTGAAAGCAGGCTTCGCGCTGATCGATGCCGCCACGGCACTGGCCACCGCCAACGCCATCGTGGTCGCACTATTCCGACGTTTCCGCACGGGGCATGGCGACACCATCGAGACATCGCTCCTGACCGTGGGCGTACATCTGCAGGCGCAGCTCTGGGCCGAGTACCAGTGCTCCGGCGCGCTGCCGGTACGCAGCGGCAACAGCCAGCCCAAGGCGGCGCCGGCCGCCGACGTGATCGAGGTAGCCGATGGTCACATCGTGCTCTCTGCCTACCTTGACGAACACTGGGCACGGCTTTGCACGGCAATTGGCCAGCCCGCGCTGGCCGGCGATCCGCGCTTCGCAAACAACGCACTGCGTGTACAGAACCGGCCGGCCATGCTGGCGATTCTGCAGGACGCATTGCGAGATTTCGCCGGAGAGGATGCGCGTGCCTTACTGGAGCGGCATCAGGTGGTGGTGGGCGTGGTGCGCGACTACCGACAGGTGGAGGCCAGCGCCGACGTGCAGGCCAATGCGCTGCTCATGGCGGTGGGCGATGGCCTGGGCGGCGAGATCGTGTTGCCGGGCCTGCCGTTCCGCATGGGAGCAGCGGCGCAGGCTTCGACGCCAGCGGTACCTCGGCTCGGCGAGCATACGGCGCAAGTGCTGCGCGAACTTGGCTATGACGATGAATCCATCGCCGCCATGACGCGGAACGGAGCCATCGGCATCGACTCCGCATGTGAAGAAGGAGCGCAGGCATGACAGACGCATCCGCAGTCCTGGTATCCCGCCACGATGGCTGGGCCGATCTCACGCTGAACCGTCCCGCAACGCGCAACGCCATCGACATGGCCACGGCGGAAACCTTCGCGGACGCGATTCTCACGCTGGAGGCCGACGCCACGGTCCGGGCCATCGTCCTGCACGGCGCAGACGGCGCCTTCTGCTCCGGCCTGGACCTGCAGGCCATCAAGGGCCATGCGGAGGGCCTCGCCGGATTCGCAGTGCGCTGGGATCGCGTGCACGCCGCGCTGATCGCCAGCCGCAAGGTGTGGATCGTGGCACTCGAACGCCACGCCGTGAATGGCGGTGCCGCACTGGCACTGGCCGCCGACCTGCTGGTGTGCGGGGAAGGCGCCTTCATGCAGATTGCCGAAATCCGCATCGGCATGAACGCGCCGCGCAACATTGCCTGGCTGGCCTTGCGGCACGGCGAGGCAGTGGCCGCGCGGCTGTGCCTGCTCGGCGAACGCGTGCCGGCGGCGGAATTGCTGCGGCTCGGTGTTGCCACGGAAGTCGTTGTCGATGGCGACGTGCTGGCGCGCGCACGGGACATGGCAGCACAGGTGGGCGGCTTTCCGGCTGAGACGGTGCAGGCCGTCAAGGGCACGCTGCGCGCCGCCAGCGCGCGCATGGCGGCGGCCCACTGGTTCGACGCTTGCCGCAATGCCGAACCCGTGGAGGTCCAGCATGGATGAATTCGCCACGCTGCGCCACGACGTGCGCGCATTCATCGCCGAAGCCCTGCCAGCACGGGTACGCGAGAAAGTGCGGCTGGGGCTCGAAGTCAGCAAGGAGGAAATGGTGGACTGGCAGCGGCGGCTCGCGGAGCGCGGCTGGCTGGCGCCGCATTGGCCGGAAGCGTGGCAGGGCCAGGGATGGAGCGCAGCGCGGCGCGCGGTGCTGCAGGAGGAACTGGTGCTGGCCCACGCGCCCGAGACGGGCGGGATTTCAATCGAGATGATCGGCCCGATCCTGATCCATCACGGCACGCCAGCGCAGCAGCAGTATTTCCTGCCGCGCATCCTGAACCAGGAGCACTGGTGGTGTCAGGGGTATTCCGAGCCGAATGCGGGCTCGGACCTGGCTTCTCTGACCACGCGTGCCGAGCGCCACACCCGTGCGGACGGATCGGCTTTCTACCGCGTCAACGGCAGCAAGATCTGGACGTCGTACGCGCAGTACGCCGACTGGATCTTTTGCCTTGTGCGCACCGATACCGAAGCCCGCGCACAGGAGGGCATCAGCTTCCTGCTGATCGACATGCGCAGCCCCGGCGTCAGCGTACGACCGCTGATCGGCATCCACGGCTGGCAATTGTTCAACCAGGTCTTTCTGGACGATGTGGAAGTGCCGGTGGAGATGCGCGTCGGCGAGGAAAACGCAGGCTGGTCGATTGCCAAATCGCTGCTGGAGCACGAGCGCCTGAACCTGTCGCGCGTGGCCGAGAACCGCCGTCGTCTGGCAAAGGTGCGGGCCATCGGCAACGAAGTCATGGAAGCCGGGGAACCGCTGCGGAATCGCCCGTGGTTTGCCCAACGGTTTCATGCGCTGGAGGTGCGACTGGAAACCCTGGCGGCCACGGTGCTGCGCTTCCGCCGTCTGGAGCGGCAGGGCGGGGCGCTCGGTCCCGAGACCGGGATGCTGAAACTGCTGGGTAGCCAGTTGATCCAGGACATCGAGAACCTGGCGGTCGACGCGCTGGGTCCCGACACCCTGGCCTACGACCGTATGGCGCACTTCGAACCGGCAGACCTCGAACCTGGCCGGTCGCCCTACGCGGCGGCGGCCTCCGCGCGGCGCTTTGTGACGCGCGGCTACACGATTGCAGGCGGCACCAGCGAGATCCAGCACGAGCTGCTGGCCAAGCAGGTGCTCGGGCTTTGAGGTCCAACGATGACGACACACACATTCATGCCTGAAGACGACGATATCGAGGCACGTCGCATGTTGCTGGACAGCGTGGCGCGCTTTGTGGAACGCGACTATGGCTTTGTACAGCGCAAGGCTGCCATGGCGGAGCCGCACGGTTTCTCGCAATCGGCCTGGCGCCAGTTCGCGGAGATGGGATGGTTGTCGCTCGGCCTGCCGGAAGCGTGCGGCGGCATGGGCAGCGCGATGGATCAGGCAGCAATGGCCGAAGCACTGGGACGCGCCTTGCCTGTGGAACCCTGGATCTCCAACACCGCGTTATGCGCGCCGCTGCTGGCCGGCTCGGGTCAGCCAGCCCACCTTGCGATGGCGCAGGAGATTGCCGAAGGGCACACCTTCGCCGCGCTGGCGTGTCACGAATTGCAGGGACGCCACGACGCGTTCGACATCGCCACGCATGCCCGCCAGCGGCCCGACGGCACATGGCAGATCGATGGCAGCAAGACGCTGGTACTCGGCGGAGGCTGCGCCGACATCCTGCTCGTGCTGGCACGCACGGACGGCGGGCAGCGCGAACGACATGGCCTGACATTGTTCGCGGTGCCCGCCAGTACGCGCGGCGTGAGCATCCAGGGCTATCCGACCTACGACGGACGGCAGACCGCCACCGTGACGCTGCGGCGCATATCCGTTGGCGACGATGCGCGGATCGGCCCCGTCAGTGAGGCATGGCCGATGGTGGAAGCGGCACTCGACCGCGCCACGGTCATGGCCTGCGCCGATGCCGTGGGCGCCATGACGCGCGCGTTCGACCTGACACGCGAATACGTGATGACCCGCCGTCAGTTTGGCCGTGCCCTTAGTGCCAACCAGGTGGTGCGCCACCGGCTGGTGGACCTGTACGTCAGCATCGAACAGGCGCGCGCCATCACGGAGGCCGCTGCCGCTGCACTGGACGCCGATCCCGTCGCACGCTCGCGCGCGGTGTCGTATGCCAAGGCTTTTGTCTCGGATGCTGGCCGCGCACTGGGCGAGCAGGCCGTGCAGTTGCACGGCGCCATCGGCATGACCGACGAGGTGGAAGTGGGGCACTGCTACAAGCGGCTGGCCGCGCAGGCCAATCTGTTCGGCGATGCCGCGTGGCATCTGGCGCGGCTCGCCGCCATCGAATCCGCGGCCCGGGCGACTGCCTGAGCCGCGTCACACCAGGCGGGCGGACGCCTGTTCACGATACGCCGGCCATGTACCGGCATGAGCGGCCAATGTGCCGTGACGGAGACAGCAACATGCATAGCCAGAAACCTGGCGCCCGCATGGCCTTGCCGGCCATTGCAGCGGCGCTGGTGTGTGCCGGAGCCGGTGCAGCCCATGCCGACACCGCACCTTATCCCAATCGTCCGATCCGTGTGCTCGTGCCATCCGGCGCGGGCAGCGTGACCGACCAGACTGCCCGGCTGGTGGCGGAGCGGCTCTCGGTGGCGCTGAAGAAACCGGTGGTGGTGGACAACCGTCCCGGCGCCAACGGCATCATCGCCAGCGAGATGGTGGCGCGCGCCGAGCCCGACGGGTACACGCTGCTGTTCACCTACTCGGCCACGATGACCGTGAACCCGTGGACCACGGCGAGCCTGCCCTATGACCCGGTAAAGGACTTCACCCCGATTGCGCGGCCCAGCGCTCCGGGCGGCAACCTGCTGGCGGTCACGTCCACCGTGCCGGTGCACAACCTCAAGGAACTGATCGCCTACGTCAAGGCGAGCCCCACGGAGCTGGCGTACTGCTCGTGGGGCGTGGGATCGGGCGGCCATCTGGCGATGGAGTATCTGAAAGCCAAGACCGGCATCCGGGTGCGCCACGTACCGTACAAGACGGCCGTCCAGTGCACCAATGACCTGGCGGCCGGGCACGTGACCATTGCGTTCACGGATTCCATGTCGGCCCTTCCGCATCTGAAGTCGGGGCGCATTCGCGGCGTGGCCGTGTCTGGTCCCGAACGCCTGTTGCCCGCGCCCAATGTGCCCACCATGGGCGAGCAGGGCGTGCCCTTCGAACAGGCGAGCTGGCTGGCGCTGTTCGGGCCCAAGGGGCTGCCCACGCCCATCGTTTCGCGTCTGAATGCCGAGGTGAATCGCATCCTGCAATCGCGCGAGGAACAGCAGCGCTTTGCGTCGATGTACCTGAAGCCAGGCAAGCCCTCCACGCCCGACGATCTCGGCCAGCTCGTACGCGCCGATCTGGCCGCCTGGGGCGATGTCGTGAAGATCGCGGGCGTCACGCCGCAGTAGCGATACGAATACGCAGGACACAAAACACAGAACACAAAACACAGAACACAAAACACAAAACACAGAACGGGAGACAGCAGCGTGAGAGAGAAGAACGGAAGCCAATGGTTGTCTGGCGCGGCGCTCGGTACAAGCCTGGGCCTCGGCACTTGCCTGGCACTAGCCAGCGGCGGGGCCACGGCCATGACGGTGCAGTTGTTCGGCGTGGCCGACGCGTCGATCGAGTATGCGAAGGGTTCGCAAAGCGTGGTACGGATGCGTGAGGGCCAGCAGGCGGCGTCCCGTTGGGGGCTGCGTGGCATCGAGGACCTGGGCGGTGGCACCAAGGCCAACTTCCTGGTCGAGTCCGGTTTCAACATCGATACCGGCGCCGAGTTCTTCGGCAATGGCCGCCTGTTCGGCCGCCAGTCGTGGATGGGACTGTCCAACAACACCTGGGGCGAAATCCGGCTGGGCAGGCAGTACACGCCGTCGTTCTATGCATTGCTGCGGCTGGACCCGTTCCTGCTGAACGGAATGGTGTCGCCATTCAACCTGTTGAGCGCCACGGCGTCGCAGGGCACCGGCCACGTGGCGTATGGCGCGCGCTTCGACAATGCCGTGCAGTACTTCTCGCCCAACTGGGGCGGCTTCGCGTTCGGTGCCGCCGTGGCGCCGGGCGAGGTACCGGGCAATCCGCGCTCGGGCACCAACTTCGGCATGAACGCGACGTATGAAGCCGGCAACGCATATGCGTTCTACAGCTACCAGGGCATGTACACCGGCACCAACCTGCCGCAGGTGCCCACCGCGCTGACGTCGAACCACTTCCTGGGTGGCTCGTACCGTTTCAAGCCCGTAGAGGTCGGATTGCTGCTCGCGCAGGCCAGCAGCAAGCTCGCCGCGACACGGGTGGCGCGGCACTACGGCATCACGTTCAGCTGGAACGTCACGCAGAAAGACACGTTCAAGGCCGTGGCGATCAAGCGGCAGATACTGGGTGGCGGCGAGCGTCCCTGGAGCATGACCATCGGCTGGGACCACGATCTCAGCAAGCGCACCACCGCCTATCTGCGCGCGGTCTACGTGCATAACAGCCCAGGGGGCAGCGTGACCAACAACAGCATCGCCATCGACCCCGGCAGCGGCGACGATGCACGCTCGATCAGCGTGGGCCTGCGTCACCGGTTCTGACCGACGGCTGGCGAGCCATCCCGGCCGCGTTGCTGGAGGCGTTCGGCGGGGAGGGGACCGCCACTGACTTCGCCTGCGAGGCATTGGCTCAAGTCACGGCGCTCACGAATGCCTCGAAGGCGCTGGCTTCCACCGGCGGACAGAAGAAGTAGCCTTGCCCGTAGTCGCAGCCGGCAGCCACCAGGATGTCGCGCTGCGACTCGGTTTCCACGCCCTCGGCAATCACGCGGATACGCAGCGCATGCGCCATGCTGATGATGGCCCGGCACAGGGCCACGTCGTCCGGACCGCGCGTCAGTGAACGGATGAAGGACCGGTCGATCTTGATGTAGTCGATATCCAGGCGGCGCAGGTACGACAAGGACGAATAGCCCGTCCCAAAGTCGTCGAGCGCGATCTCGATGCCGGCGGCCTGGAAGCGAGAGAGCTGATCCATGGCATCGTTGCTTTGCTCCATCAGCGAGCCTTCCGTAATCTCGATGACAAGACCGCCCACCGGCACCTTCCGGCGCTCGATCATGCTGGACCAGGACTCGGGGCCGCTCGCAGGCGCGCGGAACTCGATAGGGGATTTGTTGACCGATATCTGGAAGTCCTTGCCCAGCAGCGCCTGCCAGCGCGCGAGCTGATCCACGGCCTCCGCCAGTACCCAGCGGCCAATATCGATAATGAGGCCGGACTCCTCCGCAACCGCGATGAAGTCCGCCGGAGGGATGGGTCCACGCAGCGGATGGTTCCAGCGAATGAGGGCCTCCGCCTTGCAGACCTTGCCTGTGCGCAGATCGACGATGGGCTGGTAGTGCAGCGCGAACTGATTCGACGCGAGCGCCGTACGGAGGTCCTGTGTGATGCGCAGACGCTCCCGCTCGGCTTGCAGCAGGGATTGGGTGAACACCTTCCAGCGATTGCGGCCTTCCTCCTTGGCGGCAAACATCGCGTGGTCGGCGTACACCAGCAGGGCCTCGGCATCGTCGGCATCCTTTGGGAACGTTGCCACGCCAATGCTCGCGGACACCTCCACAAGCTCGCCGGCCAGGCGATAGGGCGCGGCAATCTGTTTCAGGATGGCCTCGGCGATGTTCGCGGCAACGCCGGCGTCGCCCACCTCGGGCAGGATCACCGTGAACTCGTCGCCGGCCAGCCGCGCGACGGTGTCCGATGCGCGCACCGATCCGGCAATGCGTCGCGCCGCCTCAAGCAGCAGGAGGTCGCCCTGATCGTGGCCAAGGGTATCGTTCACTTCCTTGAACCGATCCAGGTCGATGAACAACAGGGCCAGCACATTCTGCGTGCCGCGCGAACGCTCGATCTCTTGCTCCAGGCGTCCGAAAAACAGGCGGCGGTTGGGGAGGTCCGTCAGCGCGTCGAAATTGGCCTGGTGCCGGATGACTTCCTCCGCCTGGCGTTTCTCGGTGATGTCATGGATCAGCGCGACGCGACGGCGCTCCCCATAGGCGTGGTGCAGATAGGTGTCTACGGTCAGGTACGCAGGAAATTCGCTGCCGTCCTTGCGACGAATCGAGAATTCGCCGCTCCATCTGCCCTTGGCGTTCAGCGTGGCCCGCAGACGTTCGACCAGCCCGGCCGCATTGGTAGTCCCGTTGACCCAGTGAGCTGGGCGGCCCCTGATCTCTTCAGCGGCATAGCCTGTGGCCGTGGCAAAGGCCGGGTTCACATCGATAATGGTGCCGTCGAGCGACGTCACTACCATGGCCTCGCTGCTGGATGAATAGACGATGGAGGCCAGCCGCATCTCCTCCAGATGGCGCCGTCGCTCGGCCATGGAGCGGCGCAGGCTGTAATACAGCAGGCCAAGCAGCAGGGTGGAAGCAATCGCGCCGGCAAATGCCACGCGCCGATAGACCTTGTACGGCGCCAGCACCAGATCCACCGACTGACCCACCACGAAATTGAGCTCGAACTCCGGCACGCGAGAGTATCCGAAGACCCGTTCGATGTTCTCCGAGGCCGACACCGCACGGAAGCTGCCGGACTGGGGCGAATCGCTCGCAAGGTAGGGCCGGTTGCTGACCGCCCTGGCAAGCGAACCCTCCAGCGCCGGCAAGCGCGCAAGAATCTGGCCGGAATTCTTGATAACCGACGCCACCTCACCCTCGCGGTTTGTGAACGTCTGCGCAAAGCTTGCGAACTGCTCCGGACTGACGGAGACCACGATGACGCCATCGAAGCGGCCGTCGCGCAGGATAGGGCGCGTAAACTGGATCGACCACTTGCGCGAGACTTTGCCCTTCACCGGATCGCTGATGAATAGCGTGTCCCGCCCACCCGCGTTCTGATGAAACCGGAAATGCTCGCGGTCGCTGAGATCGACCCTCTCGCCAGCAGTCGGCGGAGCGATGGACGAGTAGATGAGCAGCCCGTGCTTGTCGATCACTGCAACCTGGAACGACAGGTCCACGACCAGGTTCTGCCGCTCGCGCACCATGTTGACGAACCCCGTCTCGCCCACCAGCCAACCGGCCCGCAGCGCAAGAAGGAACTCCGAAAGCCTCAGGATGCTGGATTTCGAGTACGCGCCAAAGGCCACTGCTTCCGCTTGCGTGCGTGTAGCGGCATCGCGCAGCAAGCGGTCCCGCTCGTTCACGAGCTGGAACGTCGCAAACGCCCATGTTGCGATCAACCATGCCGCCGCCGCCAGATTCAACGGGGAAAATATCTGACGTAGTCGATGAAGGGCTTTGCCATTCAGGATGGTCGAACGTTCTGGCATCAAATGGGTCTTGCCGCGCTGCGAAGAATCGTTGTCGATAGCAGGCTAGTCGAGGTGAGCCAAGCCGACAAGCATTACCGCCGCGGCCTGGACGTCCTCGCGTGAAGTCGACTTTCCTGCGTCGAAAACATCACGTCACCGTCCTTTTTCAACTGTATGTTTCCTGCCTGCGGGGCTGAAAGCGGTGATAGCGTTGAATCAGGAAGTTCAACGGCCATCCCCTGGCGAAATTTAGGCAATCTCGTTATCGCCAGCAAAATGCCCGCCTGAACGAGGCGAGTTCCAGGCGAGGGGGGGGCTCTGACGATTGGCCGTCATCGTGCTAGGGTTCGCCCATGACAATCTGGAGGCAAACATGGACCTGGACCTTGGCGGCAAGCGTGTGTTGATTACCGGGGGCAGTCGTGGCATCGGCCTGGCCTGCGCCAGAGCCTTCCTGCGCGAGGGCGCAAAGGTTGCGATTGTCGGACGTAGCGAGACAAATCTTTCGGCAGCGCTGACCACACTGGCTGGCGATTTTCCAGCCGCTGACGTGGTGTCCGCGTCCGCCGACCTCATCGACGCGAAAAGCGCGGAGCGTGCGGTGGATGAGGTTGTGACCGCGCTAGGCGGTATCGATATCCTCGTGACATCGGCGGGCGGCGCGCGTCGGACCCCTTTCACGGATCTCACCCCACAAGCATGGCGCGATGCCATGGATGCGAAGTATTTCAGCTACATCAATGTCATCGATCCGGTCATCAAGCGGATGGGACAGGCAGGCAGTGGCGCGATCGTCAACATTGTGGGGATGGGTGGCAAGGTCCCCAGCCCAACCCATTTGCCGGGTGGCGCAGCCAACGCCGCCCTGATGCTGGCGACGGCAGGGCTGGCAAACGCCTACGGACGATCTGGCGTGCGGGTCAATGCGGTCAATCCTTCCGTCACCCGTACGGAAAGACTCAACCAGGGGCTGGAGGCCGAAGCGAAACTGGCCGGCACGACCATCGAAGAGGCGCTGCGCAAAGCCAATGACCGCACCGGGCCGGGAAGGCTGGCGAAGCCCGAGGAAATCGCAGATGCCGTGCTGTTCCTCGCATCGGCGCGCGCCAGCTACATCTCCGGCGCCATACTTTCGATCGATGGGGCCACCACACCGCTTGTGGTCTGAACGCTTGAGTTCTGAACACGGGCGACGGCAAATCCGGTCAGCCCGTTACAACGCGGCAGAGCAGGGCGCGCGTATCCGGGCCAATGCGTGACCTAACAGCGGATCAGCCGCCTCAGAACCTCCGCATGCCCGGGATGCGCTGTCGTGATCGACGCGACATCCGCAAGCTCGAACTCACTGAACTCGAACCCGGGCGCCACCGTACAACCCGCCAAGGAATAGCCAGCGCCGCCGCTGGCATCCGGCACACGTTCCGCGGCAAACCAGCAGCCAGCGGGCACCACGGCCTGAAAGACCGTATCCGGATCCACCAACGGATTCCCGAGCCGATGCGTGACCAGCGTTCCGGCCGAATCCAGCCAGTGCACATGAAGCGGATCGCCAGCGTAGAAGTGCCAGATCTCATCCGAGCGAATACGGTGCCACGCTGAATACGCCGCATCGCAAAGCAGGTAGTAGATCGCCGTGGACGCTGAACGCGCTTCACCATCAACGGTACGCGTCACGCGCGCCTCGTCACGATAAGTCTCACGGTAAAAGCCGCCCTCGGGGTGCGGCACCAGGCCAAGCTGCGCAATCAGGCGCTGTTGCGGAGTGTCTGACATCTTGAATATGCGAACCGGGAAGGCAGCCATCATAGCTGCCGCAAAGCCGAGAAAGCCGAGAACGCCCTCACCGGAATTGCAGGGATGTGGAGGCGCAGCATTATTAAAGAAATCGATCAGGCATACAAGAAAAGCAAGTTAGACCCACACGTGCTTTCGCCGTTACGCTCCATATGGATAAGCAGGTAAGACCACAGGAGACACCCTATGAAAACTCACTCCCAACCGGTGACCAGCGTTCCACGGCGCCGGCACTTTCTGGCGCGCGGTGCCGCATTGGCCATGGGAGGCCTGTTGGGCGCCCATGGCAGGTCAATTCTTGCCGCGCAGCTCGGACGGGACATGCCCTTTGAGAACGGGCACCGTGAACTTGTCGCATTTCCCCAGAAGCGGCCACTGATCCTGCTGACCAATCGCCCGCCGCAGTTGGAAACGCCTTTCGAGATTTTCAATGAAGGGCCAATTACCCCGAACGATGCCTTTTTCGTGCGCTACCACTGGAGCGGCATCCCGACGTCCATCGATGCTGCGACGTATCGGCTCAAGATTGACGGCCATGTCGGACGACCCTTGGATTTGAGTCTTGGCGAACTGCGCAAGATGGGCAAGACGGTTGAAGTTGTCGCCGTAAACCAGTGCTCGGGAAACAGTCGCGGTTTCTTCTCGCCTCGCGCGAATGGCGGCCAGTTGGGTAACGGTGCCATGGGCAACGCGCGTTGGACAGGAATTCCCCTTCGTACGGTGCTGGAAAAGGCGGGGGTGAAATCAGGCGCAGTGGCGGTGTCGTTCGACGGGCTCGACCGGCCGCCACTGGAAGGCGGACCCGACTTCATGAAGGCATTGACGCTGGACCATGCGATGGACGGAGAAGTCATGCTCGCATGGCAGATGAATGGCAAGGAGTTGCCTTTCCTCAACGGCTATCCCTTGCGTCTGGTGGTGCCAGGCTACTACGGGACTTACTGGGTCAAGCACCTCTCCCATATTGAAGTCCTCGACAAGCCGTTCGACGGGTTCTGGGTCAAGTCGGCGTACCGCATCCCGAAGAATGACTGCGCTTGCGTGGAGCCAGGGACGACGCCCAGCGAGACCGTGCCGATTGGCCGATTCAACGTCCGATCGTTCATCACCAGCCACGGCCACAACCACACCCTGCGCGCGGATGCGAAGACCACGATCAAAGGCATCGCGTTCGACGGTGGTAGCGGCATCGCGGAGGTTTCGCTTTCCGACGACGGTGGCAAGACGTGGCACCCGACAACGCTCGGGAAGGATCTGGGAAAGTACTCATTTCGGGAGTGGCGCATCGATTATCGGCCCTCCAGGAAGGGCAATCTCGAGCTCTGCGTGAGAGCCCGCAGCCGGGCGGGAGAGATCCAGCCCATGACGCCGCGCTGGAACCCCGCCGGCTATATGCGCAATGTCGTGGAAGTCACGCAGGTTGTGGTGATCTGAGGGAGCGCGCGATGAAAACAACTCGAGTCGTCATTGCCATCGCCGCCGCAGCGCTCGCCAGTTCCTTGGCGTGGGCCGCGCCTAAAGAAATCAAGTTGCCGCAGGAGACTGCCATTTACAAGCCGAGCACCCTGCCAGGTTACAACCTCGCATTGCAAAACTGCATGACTTGCCATTCGGCGCAATACGTCAGTACACAGCCATCCACTTCACCCCGCGCCTATTGGGATGCAACGGTAAAGAAGATGAAGAAGCCTTTCGGTGCGCCGCTGAAGGATGAGGACGTCGAGCCCATCGTGGACTACCTCGTCAAGACATATGGTGCGGAGGCGAAGAAGACGGCAGCCAAGGAGGCGTCTGCAGCCACCCCGCACTAATACGGTGGCCAGATCGCGTGGCTACTCAAGATAAAAATCCTTGCCTGGACGAGGCGCGCAGAACAGCGCGGCCTCGTCCTCCACGATGTTACTTGGCAGTGGGCATGGCGAATTCCGCGCCGCGCGCCGTGTCGTTCGGCCACCGTTGCATGATGCTCTTCTGCCGGGTGTAGAACCGCACGCCTTCTTCGCCGTATGCGTGCGTATCGCCAAACAACGAGCGCTTCCAGCCACCAAAGCCGTGCCATGCCATCGGGACAGGAATGGGCACGTTGATACCGACCATCCCCACTTCGATGCGGCGACCAAACTCACGAGCCACCTGACCATCACGCGTATAGCAGGCGACGCCGTTGCCGAATTCGTGTGCGTTGACCAGCTTCACCGCTTCTGCGAAATCATCCACGCGCACGCATGACAGCACCGGACCGAAGATCTCTTCCTTGTAGATGCGCATCTCGGGCGTAACGTTGTCGAACAGCGTGCCGCCAGTGAAGAAGCCTTGCTCGTGGCCGGGGACCTTGTAATTCCGGCCATCGACGACGAGCTTCGCGCCTTCTTCGACGCCAAGCGCAATGTAGTTCTCGATCCGTTCAAGCGCTTGCCCGGTGACAACCGGGCCCATTTCGGCGTCGGCCTCCATGCCGTTCTTGATGATCAGTTCGCGTGCGCGGGCTTCCAGCTTCGGCATGATCTTGTCGGCCACATCGCCAACGAGCACCGCAACGGAAATCGCCATGCAGCGCTCGCCAGCGGAACCGTAGGCAGCGCCGATCAATCCGTCCACGGCCTGGTCGATGTCTGCATCGGGCATCACCACCATGTGGTTCTTCGCGCCGCCTAGTGCCTGGACGCGCTTGCCAAGCTTCGCGCCCGTTTCGTAGATGTAGTTCGCAATCGGGGTGGAGCCCACGAAGCTGACCGCCTTGACGTCTTCGTGATGGAGGAGGGCATCCACCACGGTCTTGTCACCTTGGACGACATTGAACACGCCATCGGGCAGTCCCGCTTCCTTGAACAGGCGCGCCATGAAGAGCGATGCGGAGGGATCGCGCTCGCTCGGCTTGAGGATGAAGCAATTGCCCGTTGCGATCGCAACCGGGAACATCCAGCACGGGACCATGCACGGGAAGTTGAACGGCGTGATTCCTGCAACCACGCCGAGCGGCTGGCGCAGCGTCCAGTTATCCATGCCGGTCGACACCTGATCCGTAAAGTCGCCCTTCAGAAGCTGAGGCACGCCGCAGGCGAATTCGATGATGTCGATGCCACGGCTGACTTCGCCCGCTGCGTCGCTGAGGACCTTGCCGTGCTCGGCGGTGATGATCGCCGCAAGCTCGTCCTTGTGCTGATTCATTAGCTCCAAAAACTTCAGCATCACCCGGGCGCGTCGAATGGGCGGCGTATCTGCCCACTTGGGAAATGCCGCGACTGCCGAGGCCACTGCAGCGTCAACGTCTTCAACGGTCCCCAGGCGAACCTGCCGTGCTACCGCACCGGTGGCGGGATTGAAGACGGCCTGCGACCGCTTGCCATTGCCTTCATACGGCTCGCCGGAAATGAAATGAATGACCTCGGACGTGTTGGTATAGGGCGCAATCATGGGCATCTCCTGTCAGTACGGGGCGGGAGGAATCGTCCTCCGCGTTGTGGATGCCTGCAGTATATGGACCGCCCTGAGGCCTCGGTAGTCCGGTGGCGCCGAACTTACTGTTCAGGAATTTGATCCGGTGGCATGCTACGGCTACGAAATATCAACCAAATATGTGCGGAATAGGGAGCATGGGGATGCGCAAAGAGAACGTCGAAGAACTCTGGGAACACCTGCATTGGCTGGTTGTTCTGCAGCAGCAAGGCAGTTTCAGCAAGGCCGCCGCGCGTCTCGGCGTCAGCAAGGCGTCCATGAGCCAGCACATTACCGACCTTGAAAAGGCAACCGGCATCGCGCTGGTTCAAAGGACCACGCGCAGCGCGAGCCTGACCGATGCTGGTCGGCAACTGGTGGAGTCGATGCGCGGCGCCTTCGAGCAGATCGCCACGGGCTACGCCAATGTTCGAGACCTGGCCGGGGCGCCAAGGGGATTTCTGCGCGTGACCGCTCCCGTGGCATTTGCCAGACAACAGCTTGTGCCTCGTCTTCCGGAGTTCCTGCGGAAGTATCCCCAGATCCAGTTGGAACTGGATATGTCGGATCGCCTGCGGCCGCTGGCGCAAGAGGGCTTTGACATCGCAGTCCGTCATACGTCAGCCCCGCCGGAAACCCACGTCGCCTGGACGCTGTCATCGACGCGCGCAATTCTGGTCGCGAGCAGGGCGTACCTGCGCAGCCGAGGGTCTCCCGAAACGCCGCAAGCCTTGGTTGACCACGCCTGTTTGCACTATCCGAGGCGGCAAGGGGCGACTACCTGGACGTTCGTGCCTTCGGTGGCAAGTCCGGGGTCGAAGCATGCGGATCCGGTAACCGTCCCAGTCACCGGGCCGCTGACCGTGAACAACAGTGAAGCATTGCGTGATGCAGCGATCGAAGGGGTGGGCATCGCATTGCTTCCGGACTTCAGCGCCCAATCCGCTCTGGAGACCGGCCGCCTGGTCGAAGTGTTGCCGCAGTGGCGATCGACTGGGGCATTTGGCGATTGGTTGTACGCCATTCGCCCTTATTCGGCCCACGCCTCAAGGGTGTCGCAGGTGTTTGTGGACTACCTCCGGGAGGTCTTTTCGGTTGGTTTTGCATCCACGCCACCGGCGCTGATTTGAACCATGCAGAAACAAGTAGCGGACAGCACGAGCATCGCCAGATTCTGGATGCCATTGTGCGACGCGACGCTGACCGGGCAGAGCAACTCGGTGCATCGCATACCAATCTCGCGCGCAAACGCGTCACCGAATACATCTCGCAAAGCGCCATTGGCACAAAGTCCTTGCAGGACATGACAGGAAATGCCGGTGTGGCCTTGAGCTTGCCTCTGTGAAGTAGGCGGATTCAGCGGCTTCTTCCTGTCTTCCTTGTTCGACCAGCCAATCCTGAAATTACGAAAAAACGAAAACTGTGATTTAACATAACACTAATTATGCGCACACTCAGATGTAGCAGCTAAGTTGTAGTGTCGTACCTAGGCTAGATTGAAATGTCGTACCTCACGGCCACGCTGGAGCACGACATGACACGACCGGACACCATCACCATGAGCCTGCGGGAATTGGATCGTTGCAAGGTCATCGAGGCCGTCGTGCGGGACGGCCTGATGGTCTGGCGCGCCGCCGAGAAGCTCGGGCTCAGCCGGCGCCAGGTCGAGCGGTTGGCCCAGCGCTACCGGCTGGACGGCCCGCAGGGTCTGGTCTCCCGCCGCTGGGGCCACTCTGGTCACAACCAGCTCCCGCCAGGCGTCGAGGCGCGCGTGCGCGGCCTGATCCGTGACAGCTATGCCGATTTCGGCCCGACCTTGGCCGCCGAGAAGCTGCGCGAGCGTCACGGCATCGACTTGGCCAAGGAGACGGTGCGCCGGATCATGATCGATGCTGGATTCTGGGTGCCGCGCCGGCAGCGACCGCCCACGGTCCACCAGCCGCGCAACCGCCGGGCCTGCCTGGGCGAGTTGGTGCAGATCGATGGCAGCGACCACGCCTGGTTCGAGGAACGGGCGCCGGCATGCACCCTACTGGTCTATGTGGACGATGCCACGGGCCGGTTGATGGAGTTGCTGTTCGTGCCGACAGAGTCGACGCAGGCTTATTTCACCGCCACCCGCGCTTACCTAGCGCGCCACGGCAAGCCGCAGGCGTTCTATTCCGACAAGGCTGGGATTTTCCGCGTCAACAAGAAAGACACGACCGAAGGCCGTGGCTACACCCAGTTCGGGCGAGCCCTGTACGAGCTCAACATCGACATCGTGTGCGCCAACACGAGCCAGGCCAAGGGCCGCGTGGAACGGATGAACGGCACGCTGCAGGACCGTCTGGTCAAGGAACTTCGGCTTCACGGAGTCCATACGATGGAGGCGGCAAACGCGTTCGCGCCGGCGTTCATGGCCGACTTCAACACGCGCTTCGCCAAGGCCCCACGGAGCGACTTCGACGCGCACCGGCCACTGCGCGGTGATGAGGATCTGGCACGGATCTTCAGCTGGCGGGAGTGGCGCAAGGTGTCACAGAGCCTGACGCTGCAGTACGCCAAGGTGCTGTACCTGCTCGAAGATCTCCCGGAACACCGCGGCCTGGTCCACCGATACATCGAGGTAGCCGAGCACCCGGATGGTCATGTCGAGTTGTGGGCGGATGGCGCTTCCCTGCCCTACACCACCTATGACCGGTTCGCCGAAGTCGACCAGGGTGCGATCGTTGACAACAAGCGCCTCGGCCGGACGTTGGCCATTGCTGCGGAGGTGCAGGCTTTGCGCGACAACCGGCGCTGGGGAGCGCCATCTCGCACACTGTCGGGAGATCCTCCACGCCCAGCCAAGGTGCCCCTTAGCGTGAAGCGGCAGCGACTGGTAAATCGGCTCGACTTGGAGCGCGCGATGCAACACCATCCGCTTTCCGCCACGCCTAGCGAAGAGCCCGCAGAAGGCCAGCCCGGCGTCTGAACGGCGCCTTGCGGCCAGAAGGCGACACTGCCATGTTGGGTGACGGACGGCCGGAACCCGGCCCATTTCTGCCCTCAATCTCTGAAAAAATTCGCCCTTGAAACGGTCAGCAATCTATTGCTTTAGGCAGTGGCAGCGTTCGAGGACTTCGCTATCGGATGTCTAGCGAAAAAAGTGAATAGTGTTGCCAAGGGGGACATTCAGTGTGCGTGAGCCCATCCAATGCCCTCCGGTCGTCCAACCACGATTCGCCTTGTTTCTTCAAGCGTTTCAAGATCCATCACCGAAACGAAATCGTCTGGCGAGCACGACACCAGCGCGCGGTTATGCTCGACGTCCATACAGATGCCGGCACCACGTCCCGTCTGCAAGGATCTGAGCAAGGCACGAGTCTTTGCGTCATAGAATTTAACGGCTCCTGCCTTCACACTGACGACACGCCCCTGAAGAGCAGGTAGGCGGGTAAACCCCACCACATAAAAATATCGACTTTTTAATATTTTGTCGCCAAAATAGACTGCATCGTTTGGCACAGAATGTTCTCATGTCCACTACAAGCCTTAGCCCCAAAAGTCAGACGTTGGCCGTCTTCGAATCGATTCGTGGAGAAATCCTGGATGCCCACATGGAGCCGGGAAGTCGACTCCACGTGGCATCGCTGGTGGATCGTTACGGTGTCAGTCAGAGCGCGGTGCGAGAGGCGTTGTCCCGCCTCGTCGCCGACGGGTTGGCGATCGCGCTGGACCAGAAAGGTTTTCGGGTTGCGCCTGTCTCCATTGCCGACCTCCATGACCTGACCGAATCTCGGATCGAGATGGAATGCGTGTCTCTACGCCGGTCGATCGAGCGAGGGGATGCCGCCTGGGAGGCGCGCGTACTGGCGGCCTATCACGAACTGTCGAGGTCGACGCCCGTTGCCGTGGCGGAGTTGCAAGGCGCCATGCTTCCATGGGCTGTCCTTCATCGCAGGTTCCATAACGCACTTGTGAGTGCTGCCGGATCGGATTGGCTGGAGCGCTTCCGGGAGATCATGTTCGACCAGTCAGAGCGATATCGCATGCTTTCCGTCTCGCATCCCGTGGGGCCGCGCGATGTGAACGCCGAACACCGTGCGCTGATGGACGCCGCGTTGGAGCGCAACGTCGACAAGGTCAACGAACTCGTGGCCGCCCACTTCCGTGAGACCGCCAACGTGGTGACCGCAGCGATGGAACAACGGGCGAAGGATGCTAAATGAGCCAGATAACGCTCACCTTCGACAACGGTCCGACCGAAGCCGTCACGCCTTGGGTCCTGGATGTGCTCGCGAAATACGACATTCGATCTACCTTCTTCGTGCTCGGCAAGAACATCGTAGAGCCGAGTAATCGAGCCCTAATGCACAGGGCTCGCGAAGAAGGACACTGGATCGGCAATCACACCTTCACGCACGAGGTGCCGCTGGGCAAGTCCACCGTCGAGTCCGCCTGCGACGACGAGATCGGCAGGACGCAATCGTTGATCGGCGACGCGGCTCATCCTGACAAGCTATTCCGGCCGTTCGGCGGCGGCGGGGTCGTCGGCCCTCACTTGCTGAGCCCGGCCGCCTGCACGTATCTCGAAACCGGCGGCTACACCTGCGTGCTCTGGAATTCGATTTCACGCGACTGGGAGGATCCGGACGGATGGGTGGACACCGCATTGCAGCAATGCGCGCACCTTGAAAACGCACTAACGGTCCTCCACGACTACGAGACCGGTGCGATGCGCAATCTCGAGCGCTTTATCGTTCGGGCACTCGAAAGAGGTGACTCGTTTCAGCAGGCGTTCCCACCTGCCTGTGTGCCAATGCACCGGGGCGTCCGAATACTTCCAATGGATTCATTTATCTGTACGCCGGTACGAGCCACCGAAGGAGATCATCAATGAGCACCGAACAAATGACGGGCGGAATCATCGTGACGCCCGATGAAGCGACGCCCATCCAGCCGTTCGGCCTTGATATGCGCGTACTGCTAAGTAGCGAAGCCACCGGCGGCACGATCTCGGTCATCATGGCATCCCACAAGCCCGGTGAGGGCCCTCCCGACCACCTGCATCACATGCAGGAAGAGTGTTTCTTCATTGTCGAAGGCACCTATGAACTGACAGCGGGAGACGTCACGCGCACGGTCGGACCCGGCACGATCGTGTACCTGCCGCGCGGTGTTGTGCACAGCTTCAAGAATGTCGGTACGACAGTTGCCCGAATGCTCGACTGGAGTGTTCCAGGCGGACAGGATCGTTACTTCACCGAGATTTCCAACCTGGCCGGAACAGGCTTCGCTGGCGCAAATATCGCGCAAATCAGCGAGAAGCACGACACCCACTTCCCGGCCTCGCACTAATCCTCCTCACGATTTAATTCTCGCCCCCGGAGACACTGATCGTGTGTCCGGGCGGGAAAACTCACGCCCAGAAAATAGGAAAGCTCATGCGATTCGTCACTTTCAAGACACGCACAAATGCACGACCGTCCCTTGCCGTGCGTACTCCGGAAGGCTTGCGCGCCCTCAATGGTTTCGATGCCCCTCGCGTCCCCCAATGTCTCCAGACCCTACTCGCCCTGGGCCCCTCCGCAATGCGCGAGGCGGCTGCAGTCATCGCTCAGTTGGGCGAGCCGGTCGACATGGACCAGATCGTCTATCTCTCTCCGATACTCGCGCCGTCGAAGATCATCTGCGTGGGCCTTAACTATCTTGACCACACGAAGGAAAGCAACTTCGAGCAACCCGCCTACCCCACCCTTTTTCTTCGTGTCGCGTCGAGCTTTGTTGGGCACGACGACGCATTGATCAGACCCAGGTGCTCCGAGCAGTTCGACTACGAAGGGGAATTGGTCGCATTCATCGGGAAGGCGGGCAAGCACATCCCGAAATCGTCGGCTCTTGATCATGTCGCCGGATACGCCGTGTCAAATGAAGGATCGGTGCGCGACTATCAATTCAAATCGCCGCAGTGGACGGTAGGCAAGAACTTCGATAGGTCCGGCTCGATTGGGCCCGAGTTCGTTTCCGCAGATGAAGTGCCCCTGGGCGGCGCCGGGCTGAGAATCGAAACGCGACTCAATGGAAAGACGGTGCAATCGTCAAATACTTCGGACATGGTCTTCGACACGGCGACGGTCATCTCGCTCGTCAGCGAGGCAATGTCACTGGCGCCTGGCGACACCATCCTGATGGGCACGCCGGCCGGCGTCGGCCTTGCGCGCAAGCCACCGCTGTACATGAAGCCTGGAGATATCGCCGAAGTCGAAGTGGAAGGTGTCGGCCTGCTGCGTAACGCTGTGGCCGACGAGGAATAGTCGCCATGGCCGAACGGCTTCAAGTCAAGCTGCTAGTCGGTAGCCTGCGCGAATCCTCGATCAATCGCCGCCTTGCAACGGCGTTGATGAACCTGCTCGCGCCGGACATGGACTGTGCCATCGTGGAAATCGGAGCCCTTCCACACTACAACGAGGACGATGAATCGCGGGCAGACCCTGACGTACTGACGTTCCGAAGCGCTTGCAGTGCCGCCGACGCGTTCATCTTCGTCACGCCGGAGTACAACCGGTCAATCCCTGGCGTTCTCAAGAACGCCATCGATTACGGTTCCCGACCCAAGGACAACAGTGTCTGGAAGGGGTTGCCCTGCGCGGTCATCGGTGCGTCTCCAGGTGTACTCGGAACGTGCATGGCCCAGCAGCATCTGCGAAACATTCTTGCCGCGTTGGATATGGCAGTGATGGCCCATCAGGAAGCCTATATACATGCCAGGCCAGGACTGCTCCGGGACGACGGCCTCGTAACGGACGAAGCCGTTGCGCAGTTTCTTGCACGCTGGTGCAGTTCCTTCCGCGACTGGACACATTTGATCGGCCGCAACCGGTCGCCATGACCCGCGGGCGGCCCGACAACAAGTATCAAAAACAGACAGCCGGCCCGACCGGCGCTCGGAGACCATATGAAACCCGCTATTGTTGTTCGTAAGCTCGTTGTGGCGGCGTCCCTCGCCTGTGCCAGCGCGGTAGCGCTCGCACAAGTGTGGCCTGCCAGACCTGTCAAGGTCGTGATCGGCGTGCCCGCCGGAATTGCCGCTGACGTCATTGCCAGGCTCTACTGCGAGAAGCTTTCCAAGGCACTGGGACAGCCAGTAGTCGTCGACAACAAGCCTGGAGCCACCGGCAACATCGCCCAGGACGTGGTAGCGAAAGCGCCGGGGGACGGATACACACTGTTGTACGCCGTATCGAACTCGTTCGTGAGCAACCCGTTTGCCTTCAAGAAACTACCGTTCCGCGTGGACACGGATTTCGTGCCGGTTGCTCAGACGGTGCGCAATGGCCTCTATCTGGTCACGAGCAAGGACTTTCCCGCCAAGACCGTGCCGGATCTCGCCGCACTCGTACGCGCTCATCCTGGCAAGTACAACTACGCCTCCTACGGGATCGGCGGCTTTCCGCATCTGGTGATGGAGCTTGTGCTTAACCAGGAACGCATGGACATGGTGCACGTCCCTTACAAAGGGGGCGCGCTGCAGGAGGTGGTGGGCGGCTCGGTGCCGATGGTCTGGGAGCCTGCGGCGAACGCCGTGCCATTCATCCGCGAGGGACGCGTCCAGGCACTCGCAGTGTGGGGCTATGGAAAACGCAATCCGGCAACGCCAACCGTGCCGAACATCGCAGAGTTGGTTCCCGGCACGGATGTGGGGAGCTTTCAAGGATTCTGGGCGCCGGCTGGCACACCACGCGACATCGTCATGCGCCTGAATCAGGAGATCACGAAGGCGAGCCGAAACCCCGAACTGATCGAGAAAATCCGGATCGCGTATGCGGAGCCGGTGACGTCGACGCCCGAAGACATGGCCGCCGAGATCAAGCGTGAATCGGTGAGGTGGGCGCAACTGATCAAGGCCAGGAACATCCGCCTCGACTAACTGCAGAACACACACAGGGAGCGCTTATGGATGATGCAACGATGGCGATCATGCTGGCCGAGTGGAGCTGCACGAAGGCCATTCACAGATACGCGAAAGCGGCCGACGGTAACGACGTTGACGCGTTTCTCGACGCCTTTACCCCCGACGGGATCTGGCTGCGCCCCGATGGGCAAGCCGTAAAAGGGCATGCGGCGCTGCACGCGTTCTATGTGGCGCGGCCGCAAAACTACTCGCGACACATCATTTCGAACATCGTGGTCGATGTAAGCGATGTCGAGCATGCTACTGCGACGTCAATAGGCGTCGTCGTAAAGGCCATGGCACCTGTCACGTTCCCCCTGACGGTGCTCCCTCAACTGCTGCTCGCCGATTACGAAGACAGCTTTCGTCGTTGCGACGATGGTCACTGGCGCATTTCGCACCGTCGCGTGACATTGCAAGCCGATACCCGGTCCTCTTGACTTCGAGGTGCGAGGTCGCGCCTCCACCTGCGTAAATCCCACGACTGAAGCACCCCATTCGCGCCACGACCCTGCTCGTGTGCTCGCGACGACTGCGTTCGTCCGAACGCAGTCGATTGCAGAAAAAATTACATAAAAATGGAGGAGACCATGCAAGGTTCGAAATGGATTTTCGGTGCGCTGGCGGTTCTGCCCAGCATCGCGCTGGCACAATCGTCGGTCACGCTCTACGGGCTGATCGATAACGGCGTCGAGTACATCAACCACGTAGGCGCGGCAAGTACTGGCGTGGTACGCATGCCCAAATTTACGGGCACGGTGCCCTCGCGCTGGGGCATGCGCGGCACAGAAGATCTCGGGAGAGGAATCAAGTACATGTTCGTACTGGAGTCCGGATTTGCACCGGAGTCCGGAACATCTGCCCAGGGCGGACGTCTGTTCGGCCGCCAGGCGTACGTGGGCCTGAGCAGCGATCGCTGGGGCCAGCTCACGTTTGGCAGACAGTTCACGATGCAGTTCTGGGCGACGCTCGACTCCGACATCCTGACCTCGAACGTGTACGGCGGCAACGTGGTGGATTCCTATCGGGCGAACCCTCGCGCTGACAATGCTATTGGCTACCGCGGAAAGTTTGGCAACATCACCATCGCCGGTACCTACAGTCTTGGGCGTGATGTTGTCAGTGCACCTGCAGGCGCCAACTGCGCGGGCGAGAACCCTGCAGACAAGCAAGCCTGCCGCGGATGGTCGGCGATGATTGCCTACGACACGAACACGTGGGGCGTTTCCACAGCCTACGAGTCGTTGCGCGGCGGCGCGGACGCCACCGGTGGACTCACGAGCAGCGGGCTCAAGGACAACCGGCTTATCTTCGGCGCATATTCGCTGATGAACAACGTCAAGGTGGGCATAGGAGGAACGATTCGCGACAACGACGGCAGTACAACGCCGCATAGCCAGCTCTATTACGTCGGCGCAGCATATGACCTCACGCCGGCACTTAATCTCGCGGCGCAGATCTATTGGCTACGCTACAGCCATAGCCCGAACAAGGCATGGCTGGAAGCGGTGCGCGTGACCTATTCGTTCTCAAAGCGCACGTCGGCGTATGTGACAGCGGGTTTCATCGATAACCGTGGCGATCTGGCGTTGTCGGTAAGCAGCGGCGACAACACCAACACATCCCCGACGCCCGGGGGCAACCAGTTCGGGACGATGGTGGGATTGAAGCATGTGTTCTGACACACTGGGCTACGTGACGCTTTAAAAGCCTGGGGCAATTCGAAAAATTTCCACGCTTCCGTCTCTCGCGCGACTGTTTACGAACAATGAACGGACCTTTAATTTAGCCCGCCGATAGTCCGTGTTGGGTCGGCTACTGCCGGTCTGGTTTATCCCGTTGCAGGTACCCTCCTCTATGCGAGGTGGGCGACTGTACCTACGACATCCTGCGGTTACCAGCCAGTCTTCTTTCCGATCTTCAAACGCCGCAGGATCGGAGCATTTCATACCCGCATCAAAGCGCCAGGCGTTATTTCGGAAACAACAATGTCACCACGGCGCGACCGCCCCATCCATGTGCCCCACTGACAGGCGAATCCGCCCAGTATGTCGCGAACAATCCGAAACTGACCGGCTGATCCCTGATCTTTACAAGCTTGCTGACACCCGCATGAACCGGCACGCTCCATTGCGACTGTTTCCAGTCATAGGTGGACTCGGTATTGATCGTGTACGTCCACGCGGTGGGCGTCGTATAAGCAAGGAATGGCTGTAGGAAGGTACTGCTTACCGCTGGCCTGCCGTTGTCGCCCGCAACTGACCAGATATGGTTCCCGAGCATCCCGTAGGTCCACGGGCCATGTTGAACGAGGCCCACTGCGGTTGGGCCCAGACCCCACTTGCGACTGCTGAGCTGGTTTTCGGTACCCGTGGGCAATAGCATTGCCGGCCCCACTCCCCAGATCAAGCCGCCCGCCGTGGGCGCTTTCGGTGAGAAAAACAGGCTCTGCACCGTATCTCCCAGTCCGGTCTGCGATCCCGAGCCAGGCGTGACCGATGACTGATAGGTAAAGGGCAAGATCGTTCGCGATATCAGGTTCCAGTCCTGATTGAGCGAAATGGGAACGACCGGCTGAAAGTTCATCGTCAGTCGATCCCCATCATGGGCCGGCCCGATTCCGCGATCGTAGTTGAACTGAAACGGGACGCTGATCAATGCTGCGACGGGATTGCTCAACTTTTTTGCCAGATCGGCCGAATCTTCCGCGTGGGCTGACGCTACGGTTGCGCCGAACAGCGGCATGGCGATCCTTAACATGGATCTGACTGCTCTCCCTCGACGACACATGGGTAGCTCCTTGAATACCGGGAATCTGACTGACCGGATTTCACCGAATGGTGGCCATGGTGCCTAGGGCGAGGCCATCCGCGAAATGAAAGATTTCTGAACCGTTCTGAAACTTTGCGAGAAATGCGAAGGGGGCAGCATTTCCGGGCACTGGCTCGGCATACTAGGTCAGATTGGGCATGAGCCGATATTGCCCAGCTGACTAACGGAGCATCCCGATGACAAGCCTCTCGAAGCGCATCACCATGAGTCTGGCGGCAGCAGTTCTTTGCAGTGTGATCCCGGCAAGTCAGGCAAAGGATTGGCCTGACCCGTTGCTGGAAACAGCCGGAACGCCGGAGAACGTCGCGAAGGGGAATGAGTTCGATGCGTATCAACTTGGCCTGTCGGCCTACGTCTGGGGTTATCCGCTAGTCAGAATGGAGCGCGTGGCACGGGAATACATCGACGTGCCCAATCCGAAGCCTTCCACCAGCTATCGGGCCCCGCTGAACCAGATCGGCTGGGCGCGCGACCTGGCCACGCCGTCGGCACTGGACATGCCAACCGCGAACAACGACACCACATACCTGAGCGCGGTAGTGGACCTGTCTCGCGAGCCCTACATCCTCTCGGTTCCGGACACCGGCGGACGCTATTACGTGGTGGACACCTTCAACATGTGGCAGGAACTGGAACACTACATCGGCCGCCGCGTGACGGGCACCAAGGCTGGCCGTTTTGCCTTTGTTCCCCCGGGCTGGAAAGGAAAGTTGCCGGCGGGTGTCAAGCGGCTGGACATCAAGACCAGCAAGGTATGGTTGTGGGGCCGCATGCGGGTATCGCCCGGCGACGATATGAAGAAGATCCGCGCCTTGCAGGACGCGTTCGATCTTCGACCGCTGTCCGCGCTCGGCAACAAGAACTGGAAGGCACCCGCCGCCACGCTCGCGCCGCTGCCTGACATCGGCACGGATCCGCTCGGTTTCTACCAGCATCTGGGAGTGGTGCTGAAGGACAACCCCATACGCATCGAGGACAAGGCGCTCGCGGAGCAGTTCGCGCGGATCGGCCTGACGGAAAAGGGTTTCGATCCGAGCAAGCTCAACGAGAGCCAGCGCAAGGGCCTGATGCGCGCCATCAACGATGCACCGATGATCCCTGTATCGGCCGTCGCCCAGGCATCGGAAGTGCGACAGGGCTGGAACTACGTGCGAGGACTGGACAGCTTTGGATACGACTATCCATTGCGTGCTGTGGTGGCCGGCCCCTACCTTGGCGGACAGGGCGAGAAGGAAGCGGTCTATCCAATCCGCTACACGGACCAGGCAGGCCAGCCACTGGATGGGGCGAACGACTACGTGGTGAGGTTCTCGGGTGAGCCGCCCAACGACGCTTTCTGGTCGCTCACGATCTACGACGCGAAGACGAAAATGCTGATCGAAAATCCCATCAACCGGTACAAGTTTGGCAGCGATACCGCTGGCATCCGCAAGAACGCCGATGGCAGCTTCTCTGTCACCGTGTCGCCGCGACGGCCGGCGGAAGGCGTCAACTGGCTGCCATCGCCGAACGGGGGCTTCTACGCAATCCTGCGTATCTACCAGCCGAAAGATGCCGTCATATCAGGTGCCTGGAAGCTCCCGCAGATGGAGCGTGCCGGCAAGTAACGCAAGACATGATTGATGTCGGCAACCCGGCCATGACGGGGTCGCCGCCTTCTGACGATAGTGACGAAAGTGACGACAGGGAGCATTGCAATGGATCGACGTCAATTCCTGGTTTCCACCGCTGGCGGTGCCCTTGCCGCCACGACGGGCACCGCGGCTGACGCCCAGCCCTCGGGCGCTGCCCCCGCGCAGGGAAGTCGCGAGCCACTGGGCGGCCAGCCTCCGCCGGGAAGCGCGCCGTCCGTCAAGGACTTCGACTACCAGATCAAATACCAACGCGCCTTCGAGGCCGTGCTCTGGAACATGCCGGCGATTGCGATTTACACGCTCCGCCGCGCAGCGTTCTCGGATCTCGGGATGAAGGATAACGACATCATTGCGTACTCCGCACCGGCGACGCCACGGCTCGAGGCCATCACCGCCAATAGCTCGACGCCCTACATCGCCGCCTACACCGACCTGCGCAAAGGTCCGGTGGTGCTGGAGGTCCCGAAGGCCGGGCCGGACGGCAGCCTCTACGGACAGGTGGTGGACGCGTGGCAGTTTACGATTGCCGACGTGGGACCTTCCGGCATGGACAAGGGCAAAGGCGGCAAGTACCTGTTCACGCCACCGGGCTACAAGGGGCAGATTCCAAAGGGCTATTTGCATGTGGCGTCGCCAAACTACCGGATCGCGTTCGCCTTTCGTTCGGTACGCCCAACCGGCAAGTCCGTGGAGGATGCCTATCACTATGCGCAGCGGTTGCGCATGTACTACCTGTCCGAAGCTGCCAGTCCGCCGCGTCAGCGCTTTGTCGATCCGTTCAACCAGCGTTACCCCACGCTCCCCTACTACGACGAGCGGCATTTCGCTGACATGCACGAGATCATTAGCGTGGAGCCGGTGAAGGAGCAGGACAAGGTGATGATGGGGATGCTGAAATCGCTCGGTATCGAGAAGGGCAAGCCTTTTACTCCCGACGACACCGCAAAGCGTGCCATGCGTCAGGCTGCGATCGACGCATGGTTCTTCCTTCAGCAGTGGTTCGACACCGAGATGGTGAAACGCGTCTACTGGCCGGATCGGCACTATGTGTCGCTATTGCAAACCGATGCCAACCGCCGCTTCACCTTCACCTATGATGATCGGATCGATCTAATCGAGCGTGCCGCCGAGTATTTCTGGTGCACCTACATGCCCAAGGAACTTGGTGACGCGCCGGCCACGCACTACATGGTTGCCCTTGCCGACAAGGACGGCAAGCGGCTCGAACCCGGCAAGCTGTACAAGGTGGACGTTCCGCGCGACATGCCGGTCAAGCAGTTCTGGGCGCTGACCGTCTACGACCACGCCACGTTTTCCTTCATCTACAGCGATTCCAACCGAACCACCCTGTCCTCGTACGATCTGGACAAGATGAAACGAAATCCCGATGGCGGTGTGACGATCTACGTTGGACCCAAGGCTCCAGCGGGCCTGGAATCCAACTGGATTCCTACCGAGGGCAAGCGCCCCATGCCGACCATGCGCTTCTATGGCGCTACCGACGCCATGAACAACAAGACGTTCAAGATGCCGGACTTTGAATTGGTTGGCACGTAGGCGCAGGTGCGGGCACGCGAAGGCTCCCCGAGGCGGTCGGTCTGCGCCTCAACCGCGCCAGAGCTTGTGGCGGCCTCCTACGGCCGCCCTGAGAATCGATTCTGCACATTGGCCAGCGCATAGCTGGTGCGAAGCGACAGCGACGTGGTATCGGCGTCGGCCGAATCGAATGTCTGGCCCCGCATTCTTGGGCCGATCTCGCCCGATGGTGACCGGGAGCTCAAGCAACTGGAGAAAGACGGTTGGATCCGCGCACCTACTCTCGCTTTGTGATTCCTGATGTGCGGGGGCTCGAATGCATCGAGCGGCGGGTGTAGCGATTTTAGGCAATGGAATGACCGTTGAACTACTAGCTTCAGTCGCCCGCAGCTCAAATCTGAGCGTCTGCAATGGGTCGGAAATCGCCTTTGATGCCGGCAAGGCCCCTACCCAGGTGGACCGAGGGCCGAGACCGGCCACGAAGCGTCATTCGCCTCCACCGACGCGTGGACGTTAGTGTGTCCGCTCCGCTCAAGCAACAGACTCTTGTTCGCAATCGCTTCTCTCGCCTTTGTGGCGCTTCGACACGCCCTTCGTGTCCTGACGTCCGGGACAATTCGCGAGTGGCGCCCGGCTGGCTGCTCGCCTCCGACATATACACAAAAAGTGTCAATGACTAACCAATAATATATTGGACGTGTATTAGTTGCAGCCATATTCTCCAGAAGACCCAACAACGGGCGCGAAAATGACCATGGCAAGCAATCTCATTCTTGAAACCGTCGGACTGAGGAAAGAATTCAAGGGATTTGTCGCCGTAAACGACGTCAGTCTCAAGGTCAGGCGTGGGCACATCCACGCGCTGATTGGTCCGAACGGTGCAGGCAAGACCACCTGCTTCAACCTCCTTACCAAGTTCCTGGATCCCACGCGCGGCACCATACGGTTCAACGGTGCCGAGATCACCGGCGAGAAGCCGGCGCAGATCGCACGCAGGGGTGTGGTGCGCTCCTTCCAGATCTCGGCGGTGTTTCCGCACCTGACCGTGCTCGAGAACGTACGTATCCCGCTGCAGCGCAGGCTCGGGATTTCCTTCCAGTTCTGGCGCTCGCCGAAAGTCCTCGCATCGCTCGACGACAGGGCCATGGCATTGCTCGCCGACGTCGGACTGGAGGACTTCGCCGACATGACGACCGCCGAGATGCCGTACGGTCGCAAGCGCGCGCTGGAAATCGCCACCACGCTGGCCCTCGACCCCGAGCTGATGCTGCTCGACGAGCCCACGCAGGGCATGGGCCACGAGGACGTTGACCGCGTCATGCAGCTCATCAAGAAGGTCTCGGCCAATCGCAGCATCCTGATGGTGGAGCACAACATGAAAGTGGTGTCCGGCATCTGTGACGCCATCACGGTGCTGGCGCGCGGCAGCGTGCTGGCCGAGGGCACATACGCGGAAGTCTCCGCCAACCCGCAGGTCATCGAGGCCTATATGGGCAGCGCCGATGCCGCGCTCGCTGCGCCGGGAGGGCATTGATCATGGCGACGGAATACCTGCGGGTCACCGACCTCCATGCCTTCTACGGCGAATCGCACATCCTGCACGGTATCGATTTGCTGGTGAACGAGGGAGAGTGCGTGACCCTGCTCGGCCGCAACGGGGCAGGCCGTACCACCACCCTGCGCGCCATCATGGGCCTGACGGGGCGGCGTGCCGGCTCGGTCATGATCGACGGCCGCGAGGCAATCGGCATGCCGGCCCATCGCATCGCGCGTCTCGGCGTCGGCTTTTGCCCGGAAGAGCGGGCGATTTATTCCAGCCTCTCCTGCGAGGAGAACCTCCTGCTGCCGCCGCAGGTGGGTGGCGGCGGGATGAGCCTCGAAGAGATCTACGCGATGTTCCCCAACCTCCACGAGCGGCGGCATAGCCAGGGCACGCGGCTCTCGGGCGGCGAGCAACAGATGCTGGCGATGGCGCGCATCCTGCGCACCGGGGCGCGGTTGCTGCTGCTGGACGAAATCTCCGAGGGACTGGCGCCGGTGATCGTGCAGAAGCTCGCCCAGGTCATCCGCGACCTCAAGGCGAAGGGCTACACGATCGTGCTGGTGGAGCAGAACTTCCGGTTCGCCGCGCCGCTGGCCGACCGCATGTACGTGGTGGAGCACGGCCAAATCGCCGCGGAGATCCACCAGCACGAGATTCACGAGAAGCAGCACCTGCTCCAGGAACTCCTGGGTGTCTGAGACCGCTGCGGAGGAGACAACATGACAACGATTCTGGGAGTCCCGCTACAGGGGCTGTTGGGGCAACTCGTGCTCGGGCTGGTGAACGGCTCGTTTTACGCGATTCTCAGCCTCGGGCTTGCCGTGATCTTCGGCATGCTCAACATCATCAACTTTGCCCACGGCGCGCTGTTTATGGTGGGCGCATTCGTCGCCTGGGCGGGCCTGGAGTATCTCGGCATCAGCTACTGGTGGTCGCTGCTGGCGGCGCCGGCGCTGGTCGGGCTAGCGGGTATCGCCATCGAACGCGGCCTGCTGCGGTGGCTGTACAAGCTCGACCACCTGTACGGGCTGCTGCTCACCTTCGGGCTGGCGCTGATTATCGAAGGCCTGTTCCGCTTCCAGTTCGGCGTCTCGGGGCAGCCCTATTCGATTCCCGAGGAGGTGGCCGGCGCCTTCAACCTCGGCTTCATGAGCCTGCCGAAATACCGCGCGTGGGTCATCGGCGCCTCGCTCACAGTGTGCCTGGTGACCTGGTTCACGATCGAGAAGACCCGCCTCGGCGCCTACCTGCGCGCCGCCACCGAGAACCCAAGCATTACCCAAGCCTTCGGCATCAACGTGCCGGTGATGGTGATGCTGACCTATGCCTTCGGCGTGGGCCTGGCCGGGCTGGCCGGCGTGCTGGCAGCACCGACGGGGCAACTAAGTCCGCTGATGGGGTCGAACCTGATCATCGTCGTGTTCGCGGTGGTGGTGATCGGCGGCATGGGTTCCATCCTTGGCGCGATCGTCGCCGGGCTGGGGCTGGGCGTGGTCGAAGGACTGACAAAGGTGTTTTATCCGGAGGCGTCGGCCACGGTGGTCTTCGTGATCATGGTCATCGTGCTGATGGTTCGGCCGGCAGGCCTGTTTGGCAAGGAAAAGTGAGGTCGAGTATGAAAATGAGAAATCTTGGCTACGGTGTCCTGCTGCTGGGCGCGCTGGCGGCCCCGGCCGTGCTCTATCCGGTGATGCTGATGAAGGTGCTGTGCTTCGCCTTGTTCGCCTGCGCCTTCAACCTGCTGCTCGGCTATACCGGCCTGCTCTCGTTCGGCCATGCGGCGTTCCTCGGCACGGCGGCCTACATATCGGGCTACGGCATGAAGACCTGGGGGCTGACCCCGGAACTCGGCCTGCTGCTCGGCACGGCCGTCTCGGCTGCCGCGGGCTTTGTCGTCGGGGCGCTCGCTATTCGCCGGCAGGGCATCTACTTCGCGATGATCACGCTTGCGTTGGCACAGATGTTCTACTTCCTGTTCCTGCAGGCGCCGTTCACCGGCGGCGAGGACGGCATGCAGGCCATTTCGCGAGGCAGGCTGTTCGGCCTGATCGACCTGGCGTCGGACCTGCGCATGTACTACTTTGTGCTGGCGATCTTCCTGTTCGCCTTCTGGCTGATCCACCGCATCATCCATTCGCCTTTCGGCCAGATCCTGAAGGCGATCCGCGAGAACGAGGCGCGCACCACCTCGCTGGGCTACGACGTCGCGCGCTACAAGCTGCTGGCCTTCGTCCTCTCGGCGGGCCTAGCCGGCCTTGCCGGGGCCACCAAGACCCTGGTCTTCCAGTTTGCCACGCTGACCGACGCGCACTGGCACACCTCCGGCGAAGTCGTGCTGATGACGCTGTTGGGCGGCCTTGGCACGGCCTTCGGCCCGGTGGTGGGCGCGGGCATAGTGGTCGCCATCCAGAACGCCTTGGCCGACAAGGTCGGTTCCATGATCACCGTGATCATGGGGAGCATCTTCGTCGTGTGCGTGCTGGCGTTCCGCCGCGGCATCGTCGGCGAGTTGAACGCGTTGTGCCAGAACATTGTAGGCAACCGCCGCGGCCGGCCCGCACCGTGCCACGCTGCCGTGCCGGCACCAAGTCATGACGAAACGCCCGCCGGAGCAGGCGTGCCTGGCCGGCGCGTGGAAGGAAAGGCATGAAATCTGGCGCTGAACGGAACACCCCATATCTATCCCCACAGTAGAGGAGACACATGATGAACAATCGCATCAAGCTGCTTTCGCTCGCCGCGCTGCTGACGGCCTCGACGGCGCAGGCCGAGATCACGGACGGCGTGGTCCGGATCGGCGTGCTCAACGATCAGACCGGCGTTTATGCCGGGCTGGCTGGTCCCGGTTCGGTCTGGGCCGCGAAGAAGGCGGTCCAGGACTTTGCGCCCGAGAAGCATGGCCTGAAGGTGGAGATCGTGGCCGCCGACCACCAGAATAAGCCGGACGTCGGGGCGAGCATCGCCCGCCGCTGGTTCGACGTGGACAAGGTGGACGCTATCGTCGACGTGCCGACCTCGTCGGTCGTCCTGGCGGTCAACCAGGTGGCCAAGGAGAAGAACAAGGTGATGATTGTCACCGGCGGCGGCACCTCCGACCTCACCGGCAAAGCCTGCACGCCCAATGCGATCCACTGGGCCTACGACACGTGGGCACTGGCGAATGGGACTGGTAAGGCGGTTGTCAAGTCGGGTGGCAAGAGTTGGTTCTTCGTGACTGCTGACTACGCCTTCGGCCACTCGCTCGAACGCGACACCGAGGCCGTTGTCGTCAAGAACGGTGGCAAGGTTCTCGGCAAGGTCCGGCATCCTTTCCCGGGCAACGATTTCTCCTCCTACCTGCTTCAGGCTCAGGCCTCCAAGGCACAGGTAGTGGGCCTCGCCAACGCCGGGGGGGACACCATCGGCGCGGTCAAGCAGGCCGCCGAGTTCGGCGTGACCGCCGGCGGTCAGAAGCTGGCAGGCCTGCTCGTCTTCAGCAGCGATGTCCAGGCGCTCGGCCTCAAAGCCGCCCAAGGCCTCTTGCTGAGCGAGACCTGGTACTGGGACATGACCGACGAGAACCGCAAGTTCGGCAAGGAATTCGCCGCCGCCAACAACGGCAAGTTTCCAACCATGGCGCAGGCGGGCACGTACTCGGCGGTGATCCACTACCTGAAGGCAGTGGCGGCGATGAAAGCGGACGGCGACGGCGCTGCCGTGGTGGCGAAGATGAAGACGATGCCCACCGACGACAAGCTGTTCGGCAAGGGCAGCATCCGCGAAGACGGCCGGAAGATCCACCCGCTCTATCTTTTTGAGGTGAAGAAGCCGTCGGAATCGAAGTACGCGGGCGACTTCTACAAGCTCATCGCCACCATTCCCGCCAACGAGGCGTTCCGGCCGATGGAAGAAGGTGGCTGCCCGCTCATTGGGAAGAAGGCGTCATGAGGATCACCGGACATATGCTGATCGGGCAGAGCAGCGTCAGCGGCACCGCCGGCGTGTTCAAGGCGTTTTCTCCGGCGCTTGCCGCCGACATCGAGCCCGCGTTCGGCGGCGCCGGCCCCGCCGACGTCGATCAGGCCTGCCGCCTCGCTGCGAGCAGCTTCGCGAGGTATCGCGAGACGACGCCCGAGACCCGCGCCAGCTTCCTGGAAGCCATCGCCACCGGCATCGAAGGCCTCGGCGACGCCCTCATCGAGCGCGCCATGGCCGAGACGGCGCTGCCGCGAGCGCGTCTGCAGGGCGAGCAGGCGCGCACGGCGGGCCAGTTGCGGCTGTTCGCAGGGGTTGTACGGGCTGGGCACTGGCATGGGGCGACGTTGGATACGCCCTTGCCCTATCGCACGCCGCTGCCGCGCCCCGACCTGCGCCGACGCAACGTCCCGCTGGGCCCGGTGGCCGTCTTCGGCGCCAGCAATTTCCCGCTGGCGTTCTCGGTGGCCGGCGGCGACACGGCGTCGGCCCTCGCGGCGGGCTGCCCAGTGGTCGTCAAGGCCCACCCAGCGCATCCCGGCACTTCCGAACTGGTCGGCCGGGTCATCCAGGCGGCGGTGGCCGAATACGGGCTGCCGGAGGGGACGTTCTCCCTGCTCTTTGGCGTTGGCAATGACGTAGGACAGGCGCTCGTCGGGCATCCCGCCATCCGGGCGGTCGGCTTCACCGGCTCCCGGGCCGGTGGCCTCGCGCTCTTGCGGCAGGCAATGGCCAGGCCATTGCCGATTCCGGTCTACGCCGAAATGAGCAGCGTCAACCCGGTGCTCCTGCTGCCACATGCGCTGGCAGATCGTGCCGAAGGCATCGCGCGGGAATTTGTCGATTCGCTCGTGATGGGCGTCGGCCAGTTTTGCACCAACCCCGGTTTGGTGATCGCGCTGGAAGGGGACGACTGTGATCGCTTCGAGGCCGAAGCCGGGCGGACCGTACAAGGCAAGCCGGCGGGTACGATGCTGACGCCCGGCATCGGCCGCGCCTACGCCGCCGGGGTGGCGCGCCTGCAGTCGCATGAGGCAGTACGAAGCGTGGCCACCGGCGAGAGCAGCAGCGGTGCCTGCGCGGCGACGGCCCATCTGTTCGCCACCGACGCGGCCAGCTTTCTGGCTTTTCCCGAACTGGGTGAGGAGATATTCGGTCCCTGCTCGCTGATCGTCAGATGCCGCTCGGCGGCGGATGTGGCGGCGGTGCTCGACGGGCTGGAAGGGCAACTGACCGCCACGCTGCAGATGGCGCCGGCGGACGAAGCTCTCGCGGCCGAACTGCTGCCGCGGCTGGAAGACCGGGCGGGCCGAATCCTGGTAAACGGCTTCCCGACCGGCGTGGAAGTGAGCCACGCCATGGTCCACGGCGGACCGTTCCCGGCCACGTCCGATGGGCGCAGCACGTCGGTCGGCAGTGCCGCCATCGAGCGGTTCCTGCGCCCAGTGTGCTATCAGAACTTCCCATCCAGCCTGTTGCCGGCCGCACTGGCCGACTTCAACCCACTGGCGCTCGACCGCCACGTCGACGGTAGCCTGTCGCCGACCTCCCGTCGCGACTGAACACCCGCGCCATCCTCCACCTTGCCCATGTTGCAGCGGGCGAGGTCGGGGGAACCCTCACAGCATGCTTTTGGCCGTCTCGATGAACGCCGTCATGAGCGGCGTTGGGGTGCGCTGGCTATAGCCGAGCATGATCTCGATTGTCGGCTGCCGGCCTTCGATCGGCTTGTAAACCACGTGGTCGAACTTCACCTTCCGGACTGACGCTGGCACGAAGCCGATGCCCGCACCGGAGCTGGCCAGGCCGAGTAGCGTATAGACCTGCCCCACTTCCGAGATAACCTTCGGTACAAAACCCGCCGACGCGCACATGCGCATGTTCATGGCGTGGAAGTCCGGCGCCATCTCCGGTATGTACATGATGAAGGGCTCCTGCGCACATTTCTTCAGAGAAATCGACTCAGCGTTCGCCAACGGGTGTCTTGCCGGCACGGCCAGCACGAACGGCTCTTCCAGGATGGTCTCCCATGTCACTTCCTCAAGGTCTGGCACCGGCCGCATGAAGGAAATATCCGCGTCACCCCGGCGCAGCGCTTCCGCCTGTTTGACGACCGGAAACCAGCGCAGCAGGATTTCCACGGAAGGAAAACGTTCTCGGTAGGCGCGCAGGATGGGCGGAAGCAGCGTGTAGGACATGTGTTCGAAGAAGCCGACCGTCAGCCGACCCGTCTCGCCGCGATGCGCGCGTTGCGCCTGGACGACTGCGCTCTCGGTGGCTCGCAGGATCTGCCGCGCTTGCTCAAGGAAAATGCGACCCGCTTCCGTCAGCTCCACGTGCCGACGCGAGCGATTTAGCAGTGTGACATCCATCTCCTCCTCGAGTTGGCGGATCTGCATGCTCAGCGGAGGCTGTGCGATGTGCAGTCGCGCGGCCGCTCTCGTGAAATTAAGTTCCTCAGCGATGGCGATGAAGTACCGGAGGTGGCGAAGGTCCATCACTATATCCATTAAGTATAAATGATCGATTAATTATATATTGGACACTAGTTTGCGCAATCCCTACGATTCCATGCATACCCCGCTCCGCACGCCACCCCAGCCGGTCCGCAAGGCTGGCATCGGAGACCGGACAAGCCAATGTACGCATGGAGACAAAATATGGATTCCAGACTGATCGATGATGCGCTCGATCGCATCCTGCAACGCATCGATGCGACGATCGCGCAGGACGAGGTGGGCTTTCCGCACTATGGCAATCCGGCCGACGGCACCTGGACACGCACCCCGGCCGGCGACTGGACCGGCGGATTTTGGGTCGGGATGCTGTGGCTGGCTGCCTTGCGCACTGGCGAGCAGAAGTACCGCGACAGCGCCCGCATGTGGTCCGCACGGCTGGCGCCGCGCGTGGCGTCGAAGTCGGTGTTCAAGGGATTCCTCTTCTGGTACGGCGCGCAACTCGGTGGCTCCCTGCTTGCCGATCCGCAGGCCGCGGGGCTCGCGCTCGACGGCACGCGCGGATTGGCGGAGATGTACAGCGAAGCGGCCCGCCTGATCCCGCTCGGCACCGAGGCCGAGGAGGCCTCCAGCGTGGGGGCGTGCGAGGCCAACATCGATGCGATTCCGGGCACCGTGGCGCTGCTGCTGCGGCACGACGCCGCGCTCGGCACGGGCGAGATCGGCCGCCAGCACCTGCGCCAGCACATTGCCTTATGCGTGCGGGAGGATGGCTCGGTTTGCCAGTCCGCCACATTCAATGCTGCCGATGGTTCGCTCGTGAAGCGCTACACGCACAAGGGCATTCATGACAGCAGCACCTGGGCCCGCGCCCAGGCGTGGGGCATGCTCGGCCTCGCACAGGCGCTGTCGTGCGGCGAGCAGGCGTTCAAATCCAACGCGATCCGCGTGGCCGATTGGTGGGTCGCGCACCTGCCCGCCGACTGCGTGGCCTTCTGGGATTTCGACGATCCCGCCATCCCGCACACTAACCGCGACACCTCGGCCACTGCCATCGCCGCCGCCAGCCTGTTCAAACTGGCTGCGCTCATCCCGGAGCGGGCGGAAGTCTACCGCCAGGCCGCCGTCGGGAGCATCGAGCAACTCGTGATCCGCTTCCTGACCCCGGTCAGCCCAGGCGATGTACGGCAGGCGGGCATCCTCACCGGCGGCTGCTTCAACAAGCGCAATGGCGTCGCCATGGATAACGAACTGGTCTGGGGCGACTACTTTCTCTTCGAATCTCTGCTCATCCTCGCGGGCAGGATTGACGCCACCCAGGTCTGAACCCAACCCACTCCCGGAGAAACCAAGTGTCCGACATCAAGATCCCGCACGAAGGCAACGTATCCACCCTTATTGGCACGCACACGAGCTACACGCGCACCCTCGGCGAGTACGACATCTATGCCTTCGCCGGCATTAGCGGTGACAACCACCCCAATCACATGGACGAAGAATACTGCAAGCGCATGGGCTTCGGCGGCCGCATCGCGCAGGGCGCCATGATGGTCGGTTTCATCGCCGGCGCCGTGACCAAGTATCTCGACATGATCAAACGCCCGGCGGTCTCCTACGGCTACGACAACGTGCGCTTCACCAAGCCCGTTCGCATCGGAGACACCCTCACCGTGAACTACCGCATTGCCCGCGCCGACGACGAGAAGAAGCGCCTGTGGGCTGAGGCGACGCTACTCAACCAGCGGGGCGAGACGGTCTGCGTCGGTACCCACATTATCCATTTCCAGGCCTGAGCCCGGGCTGCGAGCGGCGAGAAAGGTGAGAGATCGCATGAGCAAGATCTGTACTGCGGCGCAGGCCGTTTCGGATATCCGGCCCGGCCAGAGCGTGGGCAGCGTCGGCGTGATCGGCTGGCTGACGCCGGACGCGTTGTTCCAGGCGCTGGCGCAACGCTTCCATGAGACTGGATCGCCTCGTGACCTGACCTTCTTCTTCCCGGTCAGTGTCGGCGACGGCATGGGCATCCGCGGCATGGATCACGTGGCAGTCGAAGGGCTGATGAAGCGGATCGTGTCGGGCAACTTTACCAATGCGGTGAATCCGGCCACCGGCGAGCGCCCCGAGTTCATGCGCCTGATCCGCGAGAATCGGGTGGAAGCCTACTGCTGGCCGATCGGCGCCACCATGCACTGGCTGCGCGAAGTCGCCCGGCGCAGCCCAGGCTACCTGACCCGCATCGGCCTCGGCTCCTACATCGATCCGCGCCAGCATGGTGGCAAGTACACGGCGCGCGCCACCGACGACCTGGTGCGGATGCAGGAGCTGGACGGCAAGGAATACCTCTTCTATCCGAGCTGGCCGCTCGACGTGGCGTTCCTGCGTGCCACCAGCGCCGACGAGCACGGCAACCTGAGCTTCGAGGACGAGCCGATCACGTCGTGCGCGCTGGCCATGGCGCTGGCGGTGAAGGCGTCAGGCGGCACCGTGATCGCACAGGTGCGCAAGCTGGTGCCGCGCCACGCCCGGCCGGCGCATGCGGTGCGGATTCCCGGCGTGCTGGTGGATCGCGTCGTGGTGGAACCCGACGCCATGATGACCACCGACATCCGGTACGACGATGCCTATCTCGGCGGCCAGCTTTTCGACGGTCGCGCCTCGGACCGCCTGACGCCCGGCGCCGACAAGGTGATCGCTCGGCGGGCGGCCCGGGAAATCAGGCCCGGCGAGGTCAGCATCTTCGGCTTCGGCGCTTCGTCCGACGTGCCCACGGTGATGATGGAAGACGGCCTGTTCGCCGACGGCGGCCTGCATCGCTACAGCTTTACCACCGAGCACGGCCCCTTCGGCGGCGTCGTGATGAGCGGTTGGCAATTCTCCGCCAACAAGTATCCGGAGGCCTTGATCGACGGCCCCTCGCAGTTCGACTTCATTGACGGCGGCAACTGCCCGATGGCGGCGCTGGCCTTTGCCCAGTTCGACCGGGCCGGGAACATCAACGTCAGCCGCTTCGGCGCGGCCAATCCGGGGCCGGGCGGCTTCATCGACATCGCCTACAACGCGCGCAAGCTGCTGTTCACCGGCACCTTCACCACCGGCGGCCTCGCCGCCGACACCACCGACGGTTTCCTGTCGGTCGGGCGTGAGGGGAGCGTGCGCAAGTTCGTCGAGCGCGTGGATGAGATCACCTATCCGCTCGGGCGCAACGTGGCCGAGCGCGGCCAGGAGGCCAAGGTCATCACCGAGCGCGCAGTCTTCTCGGTGGCGCCAGACGGACTGGTGCTGGAGGAGGTTGCGCCCGGTATTGACATCAGGTCGCAGGTGCTAGACCTGATGGCCTTCCCGCCGGTGCGCGTGGCGGAGCCGCTTCCGCGCATGGACCCAACGCTATTCCGCGCCTGACGCATCGACATATCTACGAGGAAAACATGGCTGTCATCAATTACCTGACTACCGTTCACATCGACTTCGGCGCCATCCGGATGCTGGGGGCCGAGCTGCAGCGCCTGGGCATCCAGCGACCGCTGATCGTCACCGACCGCGGCATCCGCGCCGCCGGTATCGCCGACAAGGTGCTCGACGCCCTGGGCCCGGATTGCACGCCCACCGTCTTCGAGGACACCCCATCCAACCCGACGGAAGCCGCCGTGTCCGCCGCGACCGGCCTTTACCTCGGCAATGGCTGCGACGGCATCGTGGCCGTGGGCGGCGGGTCGCCCATCGACCTGGGCAAGGCCACCGCGCTGCTGGCGACCCACCCGGCACCGCTGCAGACCTACGCGGCGGTGGAGGGCGGCGCGAGCCGGATCACCAGCCGGGTCGCCCCGCTGGTGGCCATCCCGACGACTGCGGGTACCGGCAGCGAGGTGGGCCGGGGCGCTGTCATCGTCATGGAGTCCGGCCGCAAGCTCGGCCTGCTTAGTCCGTTCCTGCTGCCGAAGCTCGCCATCTGCGACCCCGAACTGACGCTGGGATTGCCTCCGGCCCTGACCGCCGCGACCGGCATGGACGCCATCGCCCACTGCATCGAGACCTTCCTGGCGCCGGCCATCAACCCGCCCGCCGAGGCGATCGCTCTGGACGGCCTGCGCCGCGGCGTGGCCAATATCGGCAAGGCCACCGCCGACGGCAGCGACCGCGACGCGCGCTGGAACATGATGATGGCCGCCATGGAAGGCGCGCTGGCCTTCCAGAAGGGGCTGGGCGCGGTGCATGCCCTGTCGCACCCGCTGGGCGCGGTGCCCGGCGTCTCGTTGCACCACGGCACGCTGAACGCCGTGCTGCTGCCGGCCGTGCTGCGCTTCAACAAGCCGGCGACCCAAGCCAAGCAGGCCGCACTGGCACAGGCCATGGGCCTGCCCGCCGGCGGGGACCCGGTTCAGGCCATCAGCGACCTCAACGCCCGTCTCGGCTTGCCGGCCGGTCTCGGCGCCATGGGCGTGCCGCGTGACGTGTTGGAAGACATCGCTGTCGCCGCCACGAAGGACCACTGCCACGCCACCAATCCCCGCATTGCCACGGTCGACGATTACATGGCGATGCTGCAGGAATCGTATTGAGGAGGAAGACGATGTCATACGTCGCAGAACACCACGAGATGATCCGCGAGGCGGTGCGCCGCTTCGCCGAGGAAGAGATCGCACCGGTCGCCCACCGGTTGTGGGAAGAGGAGAGTTTTCCCTACGAGATCTGGCGCCGGGCCGGCGAACTGGGCTATATCGGGCTGCCGTACCCCGAAGCCTGGGGAGGTAGCGGCGGCGACTGGCTTGGCTTCGCCATTGCGCTGGAAGAGATCGCCCGCGTCGATTGCGCCGTGGCAGTGGCCATCATGGCCAACTCGACGGCGGCCAGCCTGCTCAACAACTACGGCACCGACGGCCAGAAGGCGCGCTTCCTGCGGCCGATCCTGACGGGCACGCAGGTCGGCTGCATCGGCCTGACAGAGCCGAACGCCGGCTCCGACGCCGCCAATATCCAGACCCGCGCCGTGCTGAAGGATGGCTGCTGGGTCATCAATGGCGCCAAGACCTTCATCAGCAACTCGGGTTCCGAGATCACCGGCCCGATCGTCATTGCGGCGGTGACGGGAACCCGGCCCGACGGCCGCAAGGAGATTTCGAACTTCATCGTGCCGAACGGCACGTCCGGCTTCAGTCATGGCAAGAAGCTGCACAAGATCGGCTGGCGCGGATCGACCACATTCGAGCTGTTCTTCGAGGACTGCGCCATTCCTGCCAACCACCTGCTTGGCGAGGTCGGGGCCGGCCTCCGGCAGACCTTGTCACAAGTGAGCACCGGCCGCATCCTGATCGGAACGCTGGGCCTGGGCATCCTGCAGGGCTCGCTGGAACGCTCTGTCCGCTACATGAGCGAGCGCACAGCGTTCGGCAAGACGCTCAACCAGTTCCAGTCGTTGCAGTTCAAGCTGGCCGACATGGCGACCCACGCACACGCCGCCCGCCTGATGCTCTACGACGCTGCGGTGGCCAAGGACGAGGGCCGGCCCTACGATCGGCAGGCCTCGATGGCAAAGCTCTTCGCAACCGAGAAGGCCATGGAGGCGGCCCACCAGGCCGTGCAGATCCACGGCGGCAACGGGATCATGACGGAGTACGCGGTATCGCGCGCGTTCGGAGATGCCAAGGTGCTTGAGATCGTTGAGGGGACCTCCGAGATCCAGCGGATGATCATCTCCCGCGACGTAATGCGCTGACGCACGGCTGCAGCCAGTGAGGCAATCCATGGAACACGTCGAACACAGCGCGAATGGGCTGGAGCGCAGCCCGGTCAACTTCGTGCCTCTGACACCGATCTCCTTCCTGCGAAGGACGGCCGAGGTCTACCCTGAGCGTACAGCCATCATCTACGGCGAGCGCCGCACGAGCTGGCGGGCAATGCTGGACCGCAGCCGCCGCCTCGCGTCGGGGCTGGTGGCCGCCGGCGTCAGGACTGGCGATACAGTGGCCGTGATGGCCGCCAACACGCCGGAGATGCTGGAGATGCATTTCGGCGTGCCCATGAGCGGCGCCATGCTGAACACGTTGAACGTGCGCTTGGACGCGGCCGCCATCGCCTTCATGCTCAGGCACGCGGATGCAAAGGTGCTGATCACCGACACGGAGTACGCTGACGTAGTCGAAGCCGCACTGGCGCTGCTCGACGACAAGCCACTGGTGATTGACATCATCGATCCCGCCGTCAAAGCGGGCCGCAGGCTGGCGGAGATCGAATACGAGGGCTTCCTGGCCGGGGGCAATCCGCACTGGGAGGGCGGCGAGCCCGTCGACGAATGGCAGGCCATCGCCCTCAACTATACGTCCGGCACCACGGGCAACCCAAAGGGCGTGGTCTACCACCATCGCGGCGCCTATCTGGCTGCGCTGTCGAACATGCTCGACTGGGGCATGCCCCGGCACGCCGTCTTCCTGTGGACGCTGCCGCTGTTCCACTGCAATGGCTGGTGCTTCGCCTGGACGCTGGCGGCCAACGCCGGTACCAGCGTCTGCCTGCGGCGGGTGGATGCTGCCGCCGTGCTCGATGCGATTCGCGAGCACCAGGTCACGCATTACTGCGGAGCGCCGATCGTGCATGCGATGCTTGCCCACGCACCTGAAGCGTGGAAGGCGGGCATCGACCATCCGGTCCACGGACTCATCGGCGGCGCGCCGCCGCCGATGCCGGTGATCGAGGGCCTGTTGCGCATGGGGATCAGGATCACCCAGATCTACGGGCTGACCGAGGTCTACGGCCCCGCGGCGGTTTGCGTGGAGCAGCCCGAATGGAACGACCTCAGCATCGATGCGCTGGCGGAACGGAAAGGACGGCAGGGCGTCCGCTACACTGCGCAGGAAGGCATGGCCGTGCTGCATCCCGAAACCCTTGTGCCGGTGCCGTGGGACGGGAAGACCATCGGCGAAGTCATGTTCCGCGGCAACATGACGATGAAGGGCTACCTGAAGAACCCCGAGGCCACGGCGGAAGCTTTTGCCGGCGGCTGGTTCCACTCGGGTGACCTCGCAGTCGTCTGCCCGGATGGCTATGTACAGATCCGGGACCGTTCCAAGGACGTCATCATTTCCGGCGGAGAGAATATCAACTCGCTGGAGGTGGAGGAGGTGCTCTACCGGCACCCCGCGGTGCGCGTGGCAGCCGTCGTCGCCCAGCCGGACGAGCGTTGGGGGGAGACGCCATGCGCCTTTGTCGAAGTCGCCGATGGCGCTAGGGTTGGCGAGCGCGAACTGATCGAACATTGCCGCGCCCACTTGGCGCACTTCAAGGCGCCGAAGAAGGTAGTCATCGGCCGACTTCCCAGGACGTCGACCGGCAAGATCCAGAAGTTCCTCCTCAGGCAACAAGCAAGCTGCGGCGCTCCCTGGCCCGGCCACGTACCGACGTGAGTTCTCCCGTGAATGGGTTTCGGTGGCCAGCCGAACCTGCTCTTCACTTTCGGGATATCCGTGAGCGCCCGGTCGTGGCGGAGCAGAAGACTCGTGTCCGGCATCGCATTGGCAGCGAAGACCGGTTGATCGACCGCCTTGGCGACATCTTGCGCGAGATGCGTGACTGGCGGGGGGCTACCGCTCGGCAGGCACGGCATATGGCCAGGCGTCACGGTATCGGCTACCAGGCCGCGCTGCTCTTCCTCTATCGCGCGGAGATGCGTTCAGCGTGCCCGAGGCGCATGGTGATCTGTCTAGCTGCGGCGGTGGACCTTGGCATTGACTTGAGCGGCTTCCCACCTGGATGCAGGATCGAAGAGGCAGAGTTGTCTTCGGAACTTCGGGTCATGTATTGGGCGGCCTTACGGAGGGGCGCAGGGCGGAAATGGAGCCAGTGGCCGGGTGATGGCGCCGGACAAGCATGAGTACAGAGTAATTTCGGATGGTGGTCGGCTAAATCGGCGGTGATAGGCGGCCGTAGGCATGGCAACCCGTGAAGTTGCTCCGATCCTTTTCTGCCGTTTTGACGCGCTGATTGCTGAATGACTGAAATGGCGACCGTCTGCCGAAGCAGCATTAGGGCGAATGACCGTTGGACTCGAATAGCCGTCATCGTGTTGAGGAAGATTCGAACGGCGCAGAAGGGTCGTTCTGCGACGGTCACGGCGTCGGACGACTCCGGCACCCGGTCCCCCGCCAAGGCCCTGGTAGCTATCAGCTATCCCTCGACGCCGGTTGCCGCGGAGCCGATCTGCATGCGCCCCACCCTGCTTCCGGACTCGACCGCTACCGGCCAGCACCACCGCCCCACCCTCAACCCCAGGTCAAGGATGCCACCCCACACAAACCGCACGCCCGTGCCGACATCTGAAAATAGCCAGCCCTACGACATTTGAGCAAAGCCTAGACATTCTGTTGTAAGGGCCAAACCAGAATGTCCGTTTCCAGCCAGATCAGAATGTCCTCTGGCAAGACCTAACGCCGTGAGACACGCTAGGCCGTCGTGAAATCAACAACTGTTTTCCACAGCACGAGCGCGCCAATGTTCAGGACCACTGTCGCCCAGAAGACCATCTGAAATGCCTGCTTCCGATTCTTATGCCGAAGCAGATGTTGCGCAGCCAGCGCGCCTGGCCATCCTCCGCATAGTGCAACGAGATGCAGATTGGCCTCCGGAATACGCCAGGCCTTCCGATTTGCCCGGGCCTTGTCGTCAGCGTACGCGATGAAGGCGATGACACTGGCCGTCACGCTGACAATGCCGACGAATCGAGGAAGATAGCCGCCCAGTGCTCCCAGGACGATTGCGACCAACGCCATTACTCCGACTAGCGCCGGTATCCAGTTCGCCCCGGCGCCACTGCCTGACTTTGGGGCGCCCGCGATGGCGACGTTTAGCGCCTGCATTCGACCATCCTTGCCTTTGGCAAGTTCGAAGCTCACGCGGTCGCCCACCTTCGGCTGAACAGCGCGCGTGCGCAGCGCAGTCACATGAAAGAACACGTCCTTGAGATCCGCGTGGATGTCGATGAAGCCATAGCCCCTGTCGGCATGCCAGGATTTGATCCGCCCTGCTCTCTTCATGTTCTTTGGCTTGGTGTTTTGGGTTGGTATTGCTGGAGGCACGCAGTGTACGCTTTTGGTGACGTGTCCCCACGTAAATCGATCGAAAGCTATATAAGTCGAAATCGCACGGTTTGTGGGTGAAAGGCCAGGCTCGCCGGCGGCGCCAAGTCTCGCGTGCGCCGCCTCACCGATGCAACCGATTGCGTCGGCCCCCACTCCCTCAGCAGGTACAACATCGCGCCGACCTTCGCGCCGGGGCGGCTTGGTGGACGCTGGCGCGTGCCTTGCATGAGTCTCTCTACTGTCAGCGATCTTCGATACAAAAATGGGGAGCCCATCATGCCCACGCTAGCCGCCGATCATGTCGACATGCTGCGCCACGCCGTGCGCGGCAAGGTGCTGTTGCCGAACGACCCTGGATACGACATCGCGCGTACCGTCTGGAATGCCACCGTCGACCGCCGGCCGGCGGTCATTGTGCAGTGCACCGGTACGGCGGACGTCATGCAGGCCGTCAATTTCGCGCGCGATCATGGCTTGTCGATTGCCGTGCGCGGCGGCGGGCACAACATCGCCGGCAGCGCCATCTGCAACGACGGGCTGGTGGTGGACCTGTCGCAGCTGCGCAGCGTCCATGTCGATCCCCGGGACCGTGTGGCTTGGGTCAGCCCGGGCGCCACGCTGGGCGATTTCGACCACGAGGCGCAGGCATTGGGCCTGGCCACGCCGCTCGGCATCAATTCCACCACGGGCGTGGCCGGACTGACGCTGGGCGGTGGGTTTGGCTGGCTCACGCGGCAGTACGGCATGACCGTCGACAACCTGCTGGGCTGCGAAGTGGTCACGGCCGACGGCCAGCGCCATTGGGCCGATACCACGCACGAGCCGGAGCTGTTCTGGGCGGTGCGCGGTGGTGGCGGCAATTTTGGCGTGGTGACGCTGTTCCAGTTCCGGTTGCATCAGGTGGGCCCGATGGTCACGGCCGGGCTGATCGTGTTCCCGGCGGCGGAAGGCAAGTCGGTACTGCGCCAGTACCGTGCCTTTACGGAAACGGCGATGCCCGACAACATGAACGTCTGGGTGGTATTGCGCCGTGCACCGCCGCTGCCTTTCCTGCCGTCGTCGGCGCATGGCGCCAATGTGGTGGTGCTGGCCGTCTTCCACACGGGCGACGCGGCTACCGCCGACAAGGACATCGCGCCACTTCGCACGTTTGGCCAGGCCGTGGGCGAGCACGTGGGCCCGGTGCCCTACGCGGCGTGGCAGCAGGCATTCGATCCGCTGCTGACGCCGGGCGCGCGCAACTACTGGAAATCTCACAACTTCGCACGGCTCGACGACGCGGCCATCGACCTGATGACCGACTTCGCCGCGCGCGGGCCGTCGGCCAATGCCGAGATCTTCATCGGCCAGGTGGGCGGGGTGGCCAACCGCGTGTCGCCCGATGCCACGGCGTACCACCACCGCGACGCGCGATATGTGATGAATGTGCATTCGCGCTGGGACCGGACCGACGAGGATGCCGCCTGCATCGGCTGGGCGCGCGACTTTTTCAACGCGGCGGCGCCGTATGCCACGGGTGGCGTCTACGTGAATTTCATGACGGAGGACGAGACCGCGCGCGTCAACGCCGCGTATGGACACAACTTCGACCGGTTGGCCAAGGCCAAGCGCATCTACGACCCGCAAAACCTGTTCTGCACGAACCAAAACATCAAGCCGGCGCCGTGACGCGTGCCGGCACACACCGTCGCGCCATGCGTTGCCATGGATGCCTCGCATGGCCGACGACTTTCACATTTCCCACCACCGCAGTCAACGGTTGATCTGTTGGACTGCGCGTTGGCGCTGGGTCTCGGCATCCTTCAGCAGCCGATAGGATACGTAGTACTTGTAGATATTCCGTACGTAAGTTGTCGTCTCCGTTCCAATCTTTTCCGCCACGACAATCTCAACGTTGTTGAACCATACGTCGGGATTCAATCCACGCTCCGTCGCGAGCCTGCGCATTTTCGCTATGTTTCCGGGTCCCGCGTTATAGCTGGCAAACGCGAACAGCGGCCGGTCAACGTCGGAAAACCTCGCATCCTGAAAGTAGCGTGTCATGAGCTGATCCAGGTATTTGGTGCCCGCGTGGATGTTTGACTCGGCCAACCTGATGTCACCTACATTGAGTTCCTTGCCCGTTGCGGGCATCAATTGCATGATCCCGATTGCGCCAACCCGGCTCTTGGCATCCTGTTTGAGTTGGGATTCCTGAAAGCCTTGCGCAGCGAGCATTAGCGGATCGAAACTGTACTGTTGGCCATATTTCTCGAATATCGTCACGGTCTGCGCAAACCGCTTGAGTTCGGTGCTTTCTGCGTTGCTATGGATCTGCTTGATTCCCTGCATGTACTGCTTCAGACGTATCTCCGCGATGCTCTGTTTCTTGATGTAGTTGTCATAGAAGTTGCTGAGAGCCGCCTGCAACTGGGGACTTTGCTTTCGCATGGCCCAGCCAACATGGCCCCCTTCGCGCACGGAAATGCTCTCGTGGACCGTGACATTCGGCAGCATCTGCGCCCACATGCGCGCCTTCCAGTCGTCCACGACGATGATCTGCAGGAGGCCAACATTCATCATCTCCATCGCATCCTCGTCCTCCAGCGCGTCTGGCAGCAGCACGATCTTCATGGGCGGCTTGGCCGCCTGGCGGAAGCGGCCATTGAGCGCGTTCAGGCTCTCGTAATAGCTGCTGTAGCGGCGAACGTGCACCGTCTTCCCGCTCAGATCGTCGAGGTTTGAGAGTGCCGGTGACTTTGGCCCCGTCAGGACCAGCTCCCGGGAGGGCTTCCGCGCGCTGGCGGTCACGAAGTCGACCTGTTTCAGTCGCTCATCGGTGACCGTCAGATTACCGGCGGCGATATCGCCGAGGCCATCGTTGAGGGCCGGTAGCAAGCGGTCACGCGTCGTCGGGATCATCACCACCGTCACGGGACGCTTGTCTAGCCTGCTCGCGTATGTCTTGTTGATGTACCGCTCGAAGTCGCGCACGAAATCCGCAGTCAGGCCGCGCTCCTGCCCCCGGTCATTGAAGTACAACGTGCGGCTGAATGGCACGAGCACCCGAATCACGCGTCGTTCCAGCATCGCGTCGAAGTCGCCGCGCCAGGGCTTCACCGTGAGGTCCAGTTTCCTGGCAGGGTCTGCTGCAGGCGGTGCTGACGCAGGTGCGGAGGGAGGCGCGCACCATACCGTTCCGACAAGCGCGCCCGATAACCACAAAGCCACCGAGAGAAGGCCGGTCCCAAGCCACGCGCGCGCAGATTGCATCACATGCACCATTCGGTTGGAGTCCTGCCGGCCGAAATTTATTAAACGCGTTCTTATGAGAATGGCGGCACTGGCGGCGACTCATTTACAGAATAGGCCATTGGTCCAATGGATGACGGACATGCTTGGGTCTACTTTCCAGAAACACGTCAATTGTGACGGCGATTCTGCAGGCAGAGAGGGAGAACTTGCATGTCGTCTGTCAATTCGTCGCAAGAGGAGTCCGCTGAAAAGCGAGGGCCGACTCTCGATATCGTCGATCGCGTATCCGAGACGTGCTTCGGGCTCTTCATGGCGCTGACATTCGTCGGCGCAGTTTCCTCCGCTACCGCCGGCCCCGATGCCGGCCGCACCATGTTGAGCACAGCCATAGGTTGCAACCTCGCCTGGGGACTGGTCGATGCCATCATGTACCTGGTGCGGACGCTGGCAGGACGCGGCATGCTGCAGAAGCTCGTCGTCATTACCAGACGCGACGATCCTGCATCCGGCATCGATGCGATTCGAGACGCACTGCCGCCAGCCATGAATGCCCATGTTTCTGATGAGGATCTCGAACCGTTGCGGCGGCGGTTCCTCAACGGCGCGGCAGTGCCCGCGCGTCCCAGGTTGCGGAGTGGCGACTTGCTGGCAGCCTTTCGGATCTTCTGTATCGTCGTGCTGGCGACCTTCCCCGTCGCATTACCCTTTGTCATTTGGGACGACGTCACAACGGCCCTCGTCGTTTCCCGGGTTCTGACCCTGATCATGCTCTTCGCAAGTGGCGCGGCATTGGGGCATTACGGCGGCATCAGCCCGTGGCGTGCCGGCCTCGGCATGATGGCGCTCGGTGTTGCCCTGACTGCGGCGGTCATCGCATTAGGGGGATGACGTGCGTGCATTGTTGGCAGGCGCTGCGATTGGCCTGGTTTTCCAGTGCGCATACGCCCAGGAAATCGACGTGGCCCAGGCGGATGCCAGCGCGCCACCGCCGGCCTGGAGCTTCTTGGCCACTGGCTTCTGGAACATGCCACGACATGAGGGTAGCTACGGCTCGGGCATCTTCACTGCCGATCATGGCTCGCTTCATCTGGAGGCACGAGTCAACTACGAAGCGATACATGCCCAATCCGCCTTTATCGGCTGGTCGTTTTCCGGTGGCGAGACCGTGCAGTACAAAATCACTCCCATCGTCGGCTTTGTCGCAGGCAGCGCGCACGGCCCCATCGTCGGCGCGGAAGCAAGCCTGGCGATCAGCAAATTCGATTACTACATCGAAGCCGAGTATCTGCCCGGCACAGGCTCCACCACGCCCTACACCTATGCCTGGAGCGAACTCGGATACCGCCCCTTGCCGTGGCTGCGCTTAGGGCTCGTTGCACAGCGCACGCGAATCTATGGAGGAGATCGCGAATTCCAGCGCGGCGGATTGCTGCAACTCACGTTCGGCAAAGTCACAGGCAGCGTCTATTGCTTCAACCCGGCATCCCAGGACCAAGTGGTCATCGCTGCCGTGAGCCTGGCGTTTTAACGGCAAGATCCACGCCGCAAGCACAGTCAGACATGCAAGATGTGGAAAAGACCGAATCTGTTGGTAGCGGCTTTAGGTGCGTTGCTGCGAAAGGTAGCAGCAAGCCATGTTGGTTGAAGGAGGTTGAACTCGTTGGCTCCGGGACCGTGTCAGTCTGATACGACGATCGCGTTAGGCAGCCGACATTGCTATAGGACGTGTACGAGTCCTCGTGGATGCTGGATCGGGAGGAAAGCCACCAAGCCCCGCTCCCGAAACCCGCGCCTGTAACTTACTTGGCTGCGGTCTTGACCGGCATACCGGTATAGCTCAGCGAAGACAGTTCTTCCTTCGCTTTTTCGGGCGTCTCGAGTTCGAGCACGACACGGCCCACCATCAGGCCCATCGACGGCGAGCTACGCACGTATTTCGTTTCGCCGGCATCGAGCACGAAGCTGAGCGTCTTCTCGGTTTCCGTGGCAGCCGAGGCAACATACTTGCCAGCCGGACGATCGACGAAGAAAAAGCCACCTGGCTTGGATTCGCCAACAACTTCGTTGTTCAGACGGATTTCGGGCTGAATGGCAGCGCCGAACATCGATGCGGAGCGCATGAAGTAGACGCGCCCTTCTCCCGCCTTCACCGTCGGCATCGATGCAGCCATCTCGCTATGCTTGACTCCAGAGGCACAGCCAGCCAGCAGCGACGTAATGGCTACTGCGGCAAACATCATGCGTGCGACCCGTTTCATTGTATTTCTCCTGTTGTAATGGGAACTGCAGTGGAAAGGGGTGAGTAGCTCTGCTCACCCGGAAGGTAGAAGCCGACAAGCCGTTTGTCCTGAATGACGAGATACGCCTCGTGGACCTGCCGGCCTTCGATCGTGAACACTGTGTCTGCGGGCCGATACACGGTTCCCTGCGCCAAGCGCCCGGCCGGTTTCCAGACCGAGCTCTGCGCAAGGGTGCGCGTGTAGCCGGTATCGAGACGAACTTCCGCGTTGCTTTCAAAGCGGACGGCTCGCACGGATGCGCCATCGGCGAGCGGTTTGAGTTGCACCGGGGCGGTCTGGACCATCGGGGCACAACCCGCCAGTGCCAGCAGGGCGAGCAATAGAATTCGCATCTTCATCGATCGGCTACCGTGATGTCCTGCGACAGATCGCGCAGGTGTCTGTGAATGACATGCCGGTGAAGATAGCAAATCGCACCACTGCATAAAATGCCGTCACCTCCAGCCGACGGAATTCGTATGAAATGCGCAACGCGTGCCGAGCCTGAGCGGGCACACTCTATTCGCGAGCGCTTTCAAGCATTAATCGCCACAGGCAGGCATAGACCCGTGCCTCAAAGCCTTATGACGTCCCTCGATCTAAAGATATCCCGTCATGACGCCGATATATGTTTCTAATGAGGGCAATTCCTGGGCCGCACGCATTTTGTCCTTTCTTCAGCGTCCCCTTCCGAAGCAGGGTTGGCGGTGTCGGCGAACTAGCAAACACAGGTTTGGAGATGATTTAGGCAAATCAGCCTCGGCCTGACTCCCTGCAAGAAGGCGGTCAGGCCGTACATCGGCAAGACGACTGAACGTCTCGCGTCATCTACCTCAATCGATCTTGGCCCCCGACACCTTCACGGCCTGCCCCCAGCGCTTCTGTTCGTTGACGATGGTAGCCGCAAAGGCTTCCGGCGACTGCCACGCAGGTTCGGCGCCCTGGGCCTCGAACTTGGCTTTCGTATCCGGGTCCGCCAGCACGGTACGCAGCGCACCCGACAGCTTGTCGACGATGTCCTTCGGCGTGCCTGCCGGTGCCAGCACGCCGTAGAAGCCCACTACCTCGAAGCCCTTGAGGCCGGATTCTTCCATCGTCGGCACATCGGGCAGTGCCGGCGAGCGTTTGGCCGACGTCACCGCCAGCGCGCGCACCTTGCCGCCCTTGATGTATTGGGTGAATAGCGGAATGGAGTCGGCCATCATCTGCGCCTGGCCGCCCATCACGTCCGTCAGCGCCGGGGCGCTACCCTTGTAGGGAATGTGAACGATGAACGTGCCCGAGGCCTGCTTGAACATTTCCGGCATCAGGTGCGAAATGCCGCCGTTGCCGCCCGATGCAAAGTTCAGCTTGCCCGGATTCGCCTTGGCGTAAGCGATGAATTCCTTCAGGTTCTTCGCGGGCACGTTATTGTTGACGACCATCACCAGTGGAATCAGCGCGGTACGTGCCACCGGGGCAAAGTCCTTCGGCATGCCATACGGCAGCTTGGGATAGAGCGAATTGTTGATTGCCATCTGGCCGGTATTGGCAATCAGCAACGTATAGCCATCGGGCGCGGACTTGGCCACATTGTCCGATCCGATACTGCCGGCGGCGCCAGCCTTGTAGTCAAGCACGATCGACTGGCCGAGAATGGGCTGCAGTTTCTCTGAAAGGATGCGCGCGTGCGTATCCACCGGACCGCCTGGCGGAAAGCCCACCACCAGCCGGATCGGCTTCTCGGGCCAGGCCCCATGCGCGGCTCCTGTGGCGAACGCCAGCGGAGTCAGGGCCAGGGCTGCCAGGGTATGCACAAATCCACGGGAAACACGGCGGGCAACGGACTTTGTCATCTTCTCTCTCCAGATACGACCACGCTCTGTGCGGCGTGGATCAGTCCGGTATTGTGACTTTTTTATGACATTCTTGTGAAGTCCCTGAGAATCAACATGAGATCCAACAAGGCCATCCAGCGAAGGAGTAGAAATTGAAAGTCAAACGTGTCGTTGCCAATGTGAAAGCCGTTGACCTGCCGCGGGCTCGCACCTTCTACCAGGATGTCCTTGGCCTTGAACTATTGATGGACCATGGGTGGATTCGCACCTACGGCTCGCAATCTGAAATGACCGTTCAAGTCAGCTTTGCATCGGAGGGCGGGTCCGGGACGCCCGTGCCGGACCTGTCGATCGAAGTGGATGATGTAGACGAGGCGCACCGGCGCATGAGCGATGCAGGCTTTCCGATTGACTATGGGCCGGTCGATGAACCATGGGGAGTACGCAGGTTTTTCGTCCGCGACCCATTCGGAAAGCTGGTCAATATTCTGGCTCACGCGTAGCGTGTCATGCGTCAGAACACGGAGCGGATCGTGCCGCCGTCGACGCGGATCGTGGCGCCGCTCATGTAGTCGGCATAGGGACTTGCCAGGTAGGCGACTGCTGCCGCGATCTCGTCGGGACGGCCCAGACGGCCGATGTCGTTCGGGACCATGTCACGCACACAGCCACGCTCGATGTCCTCCCATGTATCGCCCCATCCGTGCTGCGGCGCGATTGTCTCCAGCAGCTCCCGGACCGCTGGTACCAGAATCGCGCCGGGCGCCACGATGTTCGACGTCACGCCGGAGTCCTTGAGATCGCGCGCCAGCGAGACGGCCAGGTTGTGTCGCGCAGCGAGCGAAGCGTTGTAGTCAGGCTGCATCGGGATCGGCTGACCGGCGAGTCCTCCGCCGATCTGGATCACGCGGCCCCATCGGGCTTCGCGCATGGCAGGCACCAGTCGCTGAATCATGCGCACGGCGGACAAGACGTTGACGTCATAGGTCTCGATCCACTTGTCGGGCGAGGCCGTCTTCCAGTTCAGATGATGGTAGTAGCCCGCGTTGTTGACCAGGATGTCGACATGACCGCCCTCTTGCGCCGTGGCGGCCACGGCGTCGGCGCCAGCATCTGTCGCCAGGTCGCCCAAGGCGATTTCAACCAGACCACCCGCCTCCGCAATGTCTGCCGCAACGGCCTTTGCACGATCGTTGCTGCGGCCATTGACGATCACGGTCGCGCCCTCCGCCGCCAGAAACTTCGCAATCGCCTCGCCCAGTCCGGCAGTCGATCCGGTGACCAGGGCGCGCTTTCCTTTCAGTTGAAGATCCATGTGGATGATTCCTCGATGACACCAAACCTCTACGAGTGTATACTTCACAAATCAAAAAATCTACGACTGTTTGATTTATGAAGGCACTCGGCAAGAAAGGGGCTGCCACGCGTCAGGCCATCCTCACGTCAGCGCGCCAGGCGTTCACGGAATCGGGCTATGACATTGGCGTTCGAGATATCGCGGAGAAAGCGGGGGTGACCGCGATGCTGGTCAATCGCTATTTCGGATCGAAGGAAGAACTGTTTGAGGAAGTGGTGGACGTGGTCCTGTCGACGCCGGGCATTCTCACGGGGGATGTCATGGAGCGCGCGCCCGATGTATCGACGCTATGCCGCGAGGCTGCTGCCGCCCTGGTGGCGAAGACGGCGCCAGACCTGACGCCGATGGATGGATTCCTGATCATGCTGCGATCCGCGAACAACAAGCAGGCCACGGACATCCTGCGCAGGAAATTCGAAACGCATTTCGCCAAACCGCTCGCCTTGCTGCTGCCGGGCAAAGACGCGGGTCAACGGGCCGCGATGTTCTTGTCCGTCATTGCCGGCTTCCAGGTCATGCGGCAAATAGTCGAACTGGCCGCGTTGACGCAGGCCGACTCCAATCAGTTGGCAGCAAGACTGGAAGCGGTATTTGAGTTGCTCATCATGGATGGCCCGCGCAGCGCGTAGCTCCCGCCTCAGAACCTGGCGCGCAATCCAGCCATCAACTGCACGCTGTAGCTATCGCCGAAGTTGCGCAGTGGCGTGTTGACCGATGCTTCGGCATAGACCATGGTTCGGTCGTTGTTCCAGGCATAGCTGCCGCCCACGCCTGCCCCCGTCCAAAGGCGGTTGTCGCGCCGCAGGAAGGCAACGTCGGCCACATTGACGCGGGCGGCATCGAGGAACTCGTAGTTCAGGTTGAAGATGCCGTACACGTTCCGGCTGCGCGATTGCGTGGACGTCTCCTGCCAGCGGTCCTTGTGATCGATGGAAATTCCGGCGCGACCCAGCAGGCTCTTGCCGTTCTGCGAGGACACCCTGGCGCCAAAGCGGTCCGTGAAATCGTCGAAGCTGGTCTGCGACCACATCAGTTGCGCCTGCGGCGTCAACGTCAGTGCGTTGCCGATTTCGGTGCGTTTGCCCAGTTCCAGGCTGAACGCCTTGCCGTCGCCGTGGTTGCCACTGGCCATGCGGCCAGCCAGATCCGAATTCAGATCACTGCGATACCACGTGAACTGCGCCTGCGCATCGGCATACACGCCATTCGCGCCATACCAGGTCATCGTGCCGCCCAGGCCGTATCCGTCCGTATTGACGCGGCCGTCGCCGCTGGGGGAGCGTGCCCGTGCGTTGCCCCGGACGTAGGTGGCAGCCAGGCCGGCCACCAGCGTGCCGCCATCGTGCGCTTGCCATAGCGCGTGGTCAGCCCCCGCCTGCACCCGCCAGACGTCGGTGTCCACCGCCGTGCCGCTGGTGGAGTGCTTCGACGATGAGCCACGCAACTCGCCTTCGGTACGTGCCCAAGCGCCCGTGCCCCCGACGACGCCACCCTCGGTCCACTGACGGCTGCCCACGCGCTGCTGAAGCGTGGGCAAGCGCGTGATGGCCTGCAGGCTCTGCGCGTAGGCTTCGTAGACGGGCACACCGGGTTGGTAAAGCGGCTGGACGGCAGAGACTGTCTGCGTCGTATCCGATGGCGGCTGGGTCGAGGCGCTGTCGCTGGGAGCCACCTCCGTCACGGTCGAGCGCAGATACCAGTCGCCATCCGTCGGCGTACTGTTGCCGTTCTTCTGCAAGGTATAGGCGTAGGCGCCTGCCACGACAGCCTGCCTGCCCCGGAACGTGTAGTCGCCGCCGACCAGCGTGAAGCTGCCGGCCGACGTGCCGCCGACATCAATGACCTTGATGCCTTCGACGGTTTGCGCCCCGCTGCCGCCCACGTTGATCACCCGCACGTTAGTGCTGCCGCTGGTGTTCCCCGTGACCACCAGCTTGTCCGTTGCGCTGTTGTCCCCGCCCAGCACCGACTCGATCTCGAGCGCGCCGCCGTTGCCCGCGTAGTTGCCGGCCACCGTCAGCGTACCGAGCGAGTTGCCAGGGGCAATGGTCCCCGCATTGGTGGTGTTGCCGATGATGCCGGTGCCCTGGAGCCGCGCCGCGCTCAGCACATCCATCGATCCGCCCAGGCGTCCGTTGACAGCCAGTGTGCCGGACTGGACGGTGGTGTTCCCGGTGAAGGACGAACTGTCGCCCGTCATCACGGTCTTGCCCGTGCCTCGCTGGACAATAGCCCCGTTGCCGCTGACCCCGCTATCGAATGTCCAGTTGTCAGCGCGCTGGAAAGCAAGCGTGCCATTGGCGGCCACGTCGCCCGTGATGCTGCCCCCGCTGCCGCTGTTGCCGAGTTGCAGCGTGGCACCCGATGCAATCGTTGTGCCGCCAGCATATGTGTTGGCGCCCGAGAGCACCTGTGTGCCGCCGACGATGCCGAGGCCGCCCGTGGTCTCGATGTTGCCGCCGAACACGGTAGCCGAACCATTGGTGATGTCCAGCCGCTTGTTGCCCATCACCACACGACCGTCGCCAGACAAGCTCTGGATGGTCGCACTGCCTGGCGCCACGCCCGATGCATCGAACACGGCGCCGGACTTGACGTTGACCTCGCTCGCGTTGGCGAAGGAGCCGCCACCGGTCAGCACGACACTACCGGCATCGACGAACAGCCGGCCGATGTACTCATGCGCCGCCGTCGTGGCGAATACGCCAGCGCCTATCTTGACGACATCACCCTGCCCTCTGATCGCAACACCCAGATCCGTGCGATTGACGGCGTTCACCATATCGAAGGTCAATGTATGGCCATTGAGATCGATGCCCTTCCACAGCCCGGCCACGGTGAGGCCATTCGGCATCGTGTACCCACCGCCGTTGACGTTGGTCGCGCGAATGGAAATGTCGTTCTCGAGCACGGTGCGGCGGAAGAATGTCTGCATCGTGATGGCGCTGTCGTTCTGCACGCCCACGCCATCGGTGCCGTACAGATGCACCTCCGGCATCGCCTCATTGTCGAAACGTGACACCACACTGCCATCGCGAATCAATACGGAGCCGATTTCTATGGCAGGGCCATTCAGGAAGTTGATCCGGGTGGCCGAGGTGCCGCCAAGAATCGCGCGGTCGTTGCGCCCGGGCGCTGCGCCGCCCGTCCACGACCCGGTGGCCGACCACGCAGCCAGCGTGCTGCCCCGGAAGACGATGTCCGCACCCAGCGCCGCGCCCGATCCCGACAGCGCGGCAGCCGCCATGAGCAGCGAGACGCCCTTTGCAACGGGAGAACGCCGTGGAAGATCAGAAGACGAAGGAAATGCGGGACAAACGGGGAATGCGGGGGCTTTCTTGTTATGAATCGACATCGCTTGTGTACAGCCGGGAGAGAGCCCGCATGGTAAGCGCTAATGTCGCAAACGTATCTAAATCGCTACATTTACTGTGGTTTTTGCCACACCTCGCTGTCGCTACAGCCCGCCCGGCTTTCCCCCCGGCCGCATCGTCGCATTCTCCAGCAACTGCTCGTGGATATACGAATGCAGCAGCAGCGCCTCACGCTCACCGTACGCATCGAAGGCCACGCCGACATGGTGGAAGGGGTCGGCGGGGTCCGCGTCGGGATCTTCGCGGGTGCAGCCTTCCACCGAGAACTTCTTTTTGAGTCCGGCGGCGCGTAGCGTGAATTCCAGCCTGACCTGTACGCCGGGCTGGCCGAGTTCGCTCGATGCGGTGGAAACGGACGCGCCGCCCAGGCTCAGGTCGGTAATCAGCACGGTTTGCGGCGAGCCTGTGCCATCGGCAGCGGATAATGCGCCCACCAGTCGCACGGGCACGCGGATACTGCCGCGCATTTCCCGCGCGTCGAGGTGCTGAATATCGCCAAGCATCCAATAGGGGAATGGCGACCGGGACGTTGCCTGAATGCGGGCGGAGAAACTATGAATGCTGGTGCCCGAGAATCCACGGAACAGCACCGTTTCGCCATCGGGGATTTCCGGGACGGGATTACCGGACAAACTCGGCCATCCGATAAAAATCGCGCCATCATGGAAACCGATCAGGCGGCTGACCGCAGCGCGATTTGGGTCGGCCGGGCGTTTGACGTGCAGCAGCGTGCCAATCAGCAGTCCGTAGCCATCGTGCCACTGGGCGCTGGGTGCGTCGGCACGCAGCGGCGCCATATCGCCGGCCCAGAAGCAGCGGCCAGCCTGGAGCACCAGAACAAGTTCCTCGGCTGTGCGGAATACCGTGCCTTCATCGGCCACGGGAAAACCCAATTCATCGACCAGCGCCGACTTCAGCGGACTGCCCAGTTCGATATCCCCGGCCTGCACTTCCCTGCGCATTGGATGCACTTTTCATCCCTTTCGAATAATTCGCTACTTTAGATAGTCTTTGTGTCTTTGTCAGGTACGCGCTGGTTAACGCTGATATGCCGCGCGTTTTAATCAGCCGAAAGCCGACTCCATCTGGCGCGCACGCTTGACGCTGTCGCCGTGCAGATACAGCGAGGTCGTGGAGACCGAGGCGTGGCGCAGATTGTCGCGCACCGTCGTCAGTTCCGCACCACGTGCCAGTGCATGGGTGGCGTGGGTGTGGCGCAACCAGTGCGGGCTGGCCTTGCGCAGTTTCTCGGCAGTAGCCGGGCGCTCGGCTTCGAGCTGCTCCGCCGCCGTGGCGAAAAAGCGCTTCATGACCATCCACAAGCGCGCACCGGTGATGCCGCCGCTTTCATCGGGACCGAGGCTGCTGACCAACGGCGTAGCGGGCTCCCACAATGCCCGGGTGACCGGGAGTTGCCGCTCGACGAGGTAGCGATCCAGCGCATTGCGCGCCAACGGCGGCAGCGCCACGCGGCCGGCCTTGGCCCCCTTGCCGACCAGATGCAGCCAGTGATCGCCATGCACATCGGTTTCGATACCGCGCAATGTGGCCCCCACCAGTTCGCTGGCGCGCAACCCCGTGGCATACGTGAAATCGAGGATAAAACGCAGCCGCTGCGCAGCTGGTGCATCCCAACCGTACGACCACTCCAGCCCATCGGCAATGCTGCGCGCGATCATCCACTCGCCTTCGGAAAACGCATGCGAGACGTCGAGTGCGGCGGTCTTGGCGCCACCGCGCACTTTCAGGCCGGCGAACGGATTGGCCAGCACATAGCGTTGCTGAACGAGCCATCGGAACAACGCGCCGATGACTTGCAGCGCATAGGCAGCGGATCGCGGTGACAAGGCATCGGTGAACGGTTTCCAGTCCGCCGCGCTACGTGGCCGGGCCGGTCCCACCCAGCGCTCGCGTGGCGACGGTTCGCGCAGGAAATTCCGATAAGCGGTGGCGTCTTCTGTCGTCAACGATGAAAGCGGACGGCCTTTCTCGATGATGGCCCACAGAATCAGCCGCTCGGCTTCCTTGCGATACGCGCGCTGCGTGGCCGGCGATTCGTGCAAGGCCAGCCATGCCTGCACCGCCGCGTAATCATTGTCCGCAGAGAGCGAAGAGGTTTCGCGCGGCGCGCGGAACTGGCCCAGCGAACCATCCACTTCATGCGGCAGACGCCCCATCTGCTCCCACGGCACGATCATCCCGCGTGGTTCGGCGGCAATCATCGCGCGTGCCCGCGCAGTCAACTCGGGATGATCGGCAAAAAACGCTTCGATACGTCGCGCGCCATTCGGCCCCAGCCCCGGAATCGTGGCCCACCACTGCCTGCGGCGTGGAATGCGGACAGTCAGGTCCGCCAGCGTATGAATGTCCTGCGCACGCAGCGCCTCCACAGCAGCCGGCGCGAGCCACAGCCCGATATCGTCGGAGATCGCCGGCAGCGGCGGCGGCAGATTGCGCAAGGTCTCGATCGCCTGATTGGCAGCCCTGCCCTTCTCCGATCGCTCCGACGCCGGCATCTCGAACAGCACCGCCAGATCCTCGCGCAGCCGGTATCGCGCATACGCGGCAAGCTGCCGACGAATACCGCCGAGAATCCCGCGCGAAGACTGCCCCTGAAGCCGATCCGCATCCAGATACTGCGCCACCGCCGCCCGCGTGGACAACCCGGCATGCCAGGCGCGCAGCATCGCCAGTTCGGCAGCGTCGGGGAAATCGAATGGATGGGGATTTGGGCGGCTTTGCATCCGCCGGATTTTATCACCCGACCATATGTATTGCGATAACTTTTCTTATCGCAATACTACGGACAGCTCATGAAAGTGAGGCACACGGCAACAAGGCCAGAAACTACGCCCCACTCCAGAAGGGACTGATTTGCATCGCATAAATCACATGGAGGCCGTATCATTCGCTCGCACACTTTCGGTGCCGTCGGGTGGATGGCAACGCGAAGACAAATCGGAACTGGATGGGTTGTGAATGCATTCGGATTGTCGAGCGCGCCCTCTCGGGCGCGCCACCAAGGCGCACTGCGCCATACGCTGCCGTCTTCCGGCGAATCAGCCAATTCCCCGATCCGCCTTGCGGGATCGAGACCCGGCGCTGTCGCGCACTGACTAAGAGATAAGCCATGAAGTGTTCAAAGAAGCCAGCGCGCCTGGCTGTGGCGGCGCTCGCCCTTTTTTCAGCCATTTCGCTTGCCGCCTGCGGCGACAAGCCCGCCGAAGACCCGGCCGCCACTGAGTCCGCCGCACCGACGATCTCCGTCAAGGCCGGCGATGCCGCCGTGGAAACCACCGACACCGGCACCGTTGTCCGTGCGGGCGACGTCTCCGTATCGATCTCCAATTCAAAGTGATTCCCACCATGAACGCATTCCGCAAGACGCTGCTGGCCATGGCCATCGCAACCGCCCTGGCCGCTCCGACTGCACAGGCGATGGATATCGAAGCACGCGGCGTGGGCAACGCCCGCATCACGGACGATCTCGCTTCCGTTCGCACCTCTGCCCTGCGGCAGGCCAAGCGCAACGCCGTGTTGGCCGCGCTGGACAAGGTGGTGGGTGCCGGCACCAGCAAGAACCCTGAGGTGCAGGCGAAGCTCGACGATCTCGTTGTGCAGGTTGGCGAGGAATCGTTCTTCAGCCCGGTGCCGAGCGCCGTCGATGGGCAGTATCAGGTCAGCATCACGCTGCGCATGGACGACAAGGCGCTGCGCACGCAGATCAGCGATCTTGGCCTCGCCTTGAACACCACCACCACTCGCAGCCAGCCGATCCTGGTGATGATGGATGAGTTCTTCACGACGCCGACGAACCTGCGCGCACCGCTGGAAGAACTGACGGAATTCCGTCACGAGGAGGGTAGCAGCTACAACGAGAAGGAAGCGGCTTCGAGTTCCCGGAAGTCAGCATATGCAGCGAGCAACCAGTCCGCTTACGCCTCGAAGGAGCAGGCAGCGTATGCAGTGAAGGAAAGCGCGGCAGGCCGCGTGAGCGCCGCGCGTGACACGCAGGTTGCCGGCGCCGCCCGCGACGGCTACGGCGGCCAGGCGGCTGTGGCGGGTCGCGACAGCGCGCGCTATGACGCGGCCAGCGCGAGCAGCCGACAGGCTGCCGGCGCGGCTTCGCGTCAGGTTGCCGCGGCCAGCAGCAGCAATGTCGCGTCCGCCTCATCGTCGCAATCACGGTACTCACACAATGTCAGCGCCGAAGACCACAACAACACGTACTTCCGCAAACTGGTCAAGTACCAGCCGCAGAACACCGGTCCGGACAAGAAGAACTACACCTATAACGAGTTGAAGGGGCAACTTAGCGATCTCGATATCAAGGTGATCGACAACGCCCTCTTCAAGAGCAAATACTTCGGCAATCGCGCCATCACGCTCGATCAACTGGAAAACGGCGCGGAACTGGCCAAGTACACGGAATTCGCACGGCAGGAAGCCACGGCGGACTACCTGATGATCGGTTCCTCCGTCATCTATGACGTGGGCGTCGACGTGAATTCGGGCCAGCCGGCCTGCACGGGCGTGGCCAGCACCAAGACGTTCTCCACCAAGACCGGCGAGGACATCGGCTCGGCCACCCAGTCCGAAGCAGCCATCGGCATTTCTTCCGACGATTGCCGCGCCAAGCTCGCAGGCAAGCTGGCTGCCAGCCTGGGCAATCAGGTGGGCAAGCGTATTCAGGACTTCACCAAGCGCCGCACGATGTATGGCGCCGAGTACGTCATTCGCCTGACGGGCGGCACGCTGTCGCTGATGAACCGTACCGCGTTCAATCAGGCACTGAAGAACGTACCCGGACTCGACAAGGCCACGCAACGTCAGGCCGGCACTGACAAGCTGGAAGTGCTGGCCACCTATCGCGGCACCGATCCGCTGGATCAGGCCGTGGCCATGGCCTTGGGCAGCAATCCGATGTTCGCCGGACTCGACTCGATGGTCGACGGCAACATCGTCACGCTGTGCATGAATGGCTGCACCAAGGCCAAGGCGGCTCGCTGAGATGCGCAAGACCATTCTTACCATCGCCGCAGCCGCCGCGCTTGGCATCGGCGGCGCAGCATTCGCCGAGTCAGGCGTAGGGCTGTACGTGGTGCCCGGCATCTTCTTTGACGATGCAGTGCCCGGTGCAGGCAGCAGCAAGATCGATCCGGCATTCCGGCCCGCATTGGATATCAAGCAGAGCGTGGCGCAATTGCAGGCGCGTGCGCAGGCGCACTTCAAGACGGTGACGCCGAACATCGACAGCAAGAACCGCTTGCGCACACTGGCGTTGTCGGTACAGGTGACGCGTGCCTCGCGCTACCAGATCGACAAGTCTGACGGCACCACGGACATCTACCTGCCGATCACGCTGAGCCTGTACCTCGCCAATCCGATGACGGGCGAGGTGTTGCAATCGTTCAGCCAGACCCGGTACGACGTGCTGACCGTGTCACGCTCGCTGCCCAAGGCAACGATCGAAGCCAATGTCGCCAGCGCCTATCGCAACGGTTTCACCACCATGCTGGATACGATGCTGGCTACCGCCGCGAGCCAGTTCAATCCGTATGTCGTCGAAACACGTGTCGTGGATACGTGGCGCGGCTTCGTGATTCTTGACAAGGGCTACCGCGCAGGCATCGGCAAAGGCGACATCATGAACGATGGCGCCAGTGAAATCCGCGTGGAACATGCGGGCGCCGACTATGCCGTAGCGGTGCCGGTGCTGGGTGCGCCCAAGGATGGCGCCGTGTTCAGCCGTGCCGGAACGATGGCGCTGTCGGACGTCAAGAAGCCGCGTGTGCTGGCGCTGGTTAGCGACGGCAACCCGGACATCTCCGATGCGGTCAGCACGCAATTGTTCACGGACAAGCTAGGCAGCGACGCCCCGTTCGCCACGTTGCCGCTGAATGGCAACTTCAGTCAAGTGCAGGCGTCGATCGACAGCAATACCAGCATCGGTCACGAAGTGAGCGGCAAGCGCGCCCTGCCGGACAACTTCATCCGCATGGTGGTGCCGCCCGCACGCCAGTACGCGCTGCCGACCAACCTCTCGTACAAGACGTTGCGCAGTTATCAGGCGTGGGCATTTGCGGAACTGCTGTCCCGCGATGGCCGGGTGCTCTTCGCGGCGGATGTTACGCAGCGCATCGACGATACCGTCACCGACAAGGCCAGCTTCAACGCCGCCGATCGTCGCGAGGTGGTGCTCAAGAATGCACTGAATGATCTGGCGGATCGCTTCAGCAAGGAAGTCCGCTTCCAGCCGCTGGCATTGAAAATAGTAGCCACTGCCGCCGACAACTTCCAAATCGATGATGCTGCCGGCGCGCTGCAGACCGGCGACACCATCCGCGTGTATCACGGCATCGGCAAGCCCGGTCCGCTGACCGAGGAAGCACTCGTACCGACATGGGACGCCACGGTTGTGAGCCGTGACGGCGCCCGCGTGACCGCCACGCCTGTCCTGCCTGTGGCTGGCAAGCCACCGCGCCCTGAGTCCGGCGATGTGGTGCTGGCTGACAGTGTCGCTGGTGCCAATGGCGGCGGACAGCGCATGGCGTTCTGCCCCGCCGAGAAAAGCCAGATCGGCACCGTTCCCATAGATCGATTCAACCTGCTGGCCTATGCCGGCGCGGCATCGGCCAAGGTCGTCATGATCAACCCGGCCCTCGTCGATCTGGTGAAGGGTCGCGTAGGTGGCCAGTCTGGGTTCGCGCGTGAATTGTCGCTGCGACCCGGCACGTATGACCGCTGCATCGAAGCGCTTTATCGCATCGATCCCCGCGAACGCAAGTGCGAAGACGGACTCTGCGCCCAGGGCTACAACGTCCGGCTGGCCTATCGGCAGCGCGCGGGTGGCAACGTCGTGGGCCAGGCCATCCTGGAACACGGGTTCGTCTCCAACGGCTATCCGGCGCAAGCCGATGCGACGGACATCACCGCACTACAAGCTATGGATCTCGACCGCGATACGCGAACGAGCCTCGATGGTGTCATGAAGCAAATGTTGAATCCCAACTGAAGGAAGCATCACCTTGAAGAAGACCTCCGCAGCACTGGCCGCAATCGTTGGCGGCACCCTGTTCCTCTCCGCACCGGCTGCCATGGCATTTGGCCTGGGCAACATCACGTCCGCCATTCCGGGCGTGGGCGGCGCCTCCGCATCGGCAGTGTCCGCTGGCGATATCGACTCCTTCATCCAGGTTGCCAACGAAGCCAACCAGATGATCGGCACGTCCTCCGCGCACATCTTCAAGGCGCTGGCGAGCAAGGAAGAAATCGCCGCATTGGAAGCGCGCCTGACCGCCGCCAACGCGATTGCCGATCCGGCCGAGAAGGCCGCCGAGATCAGCAAGATCAAGAGCGACGAAGCCACCGCCGTGCAAAAGGCACTGGCCAGCAAGGAAGGCGAAGCGAAACTGAGCGCGATGAACAAGGCGCAGATGGCATCGTTCGGCAATGCCGCTTTCACGTTCATGCTCGGCGTGCTCAAGGACAAGCAGTTGGCCGACGGCAGCACCGCCCTGGTATCGGGCGTGACGTCGAACCCGGCACTGCTGCCGCGCCTGGGCGCACTGAAGGACGTGGCGACGTCGGTCAGCTCACAACTAGCCAACACGGCCAAGATCGGTGAAGGTCTGGTGAAGCTGGCCAAGGCTGGCAAGATTGCCGCCCTGCCGACGTCGGCATCAGAAAAGCCGAAGAAGGTCGAAGAGATCTAAGGCTCGCCACATAGCACGATGAAGCCGCCGCCCCTGTCATGGATGGGATGCGGCGGTGATCATTTACCGCCTCAAGAGAAAACCTGAACGTCTTTCTCCAACACCGGCCGCACCTGCCGCTGCGCTGCCGCCACGGCTGCCGTGCGTGTTTCCACGCCGAGCTTTTCGTAGATGTGCTCCAAGTGCTTGTTAACAGTGCGCGGACTCATGCCGAGTATTTCGGCCACGTCGCGGTTGGTCTTGCCGCGTGCCACCCAGGCCATGACTTCGGCCTCGCGCGTGGTGAGCGATGGTGCGGATGCCGGCGACGGTTCGGTGCCTGTCGCGGTGGGGTTGCCAAGTTCCACCACCGTCCATTCGGAAGTTTCTCCCGTCAGACGGCGCAGATGCAGATGGTCGATCTCGCACTGCCCCGTGCCTTTGAGCGTCTGCATCACGTCGATCAGGGGCGGCGGCAACGCCATGCCCGGCGCCGGCGTCTGCCAGCCTTGCGCGGTCAGAAGCTGCGTGGCTTTCGCATTGCTCCAGAGCCATCGGCCATCGGAGCCCGCTGCGAACATGGGTGTCTCGCTGCGCATCAGCGCCTCGCGCGCACTGCGCGCCAACCTTGCCTTGCTGCTGTGGGCACGCACCCGCGCAATGACCTCAGCAATGGCGATGGGTTTGGTGACGTAGTCGCAGGCGCCGACTTCAAAGCCTCGCACGATGTGTCCCGTATCGCCCAGGCCCGTCATGAAGATCACTGGCAGGTCTGCGTGACGATCCATCAGCGCCTCGCACGTGGCGAAGCCATCCATGCCCGGCATGTCCACATCGAGTAGTACCGCATCGGGTGCGAAGAACGACAGTGCATCGAGTGCTGCGTTGCCGCTCGATGCTTCATGCACAAGCATGGATTCCGCACCGAGCGCGCGGGTGAGAAAGCCGCGTGCGTCCGGACTGTCGTCCACCACCAGCACACGCGTTTCGACGGCGTTCGAAGCAAGTTGGAGATCAGGTTCGATTTGCATGAAGAGCCTCGCCAAGAGATGCAGTCAGTGCCGCCGCATCGGTGCGTGCGAGCGTCAGCATCTGCTGCGCCCACACGGCCACGTTGCCGCCGCCTTCCACTAGTTCCGTGAGATATGCTTCCGCCGCGCGCAGGCGCCCCGTGGCGCCCATCGCCAGCAGTTCGCGTAACGTGTCGGGCGCTGGCGGCACCGACGACAGCGTTGGCACCGCTGTCAGCGCGCGATGCACGATCTCGATCAGTTCCGCCTCGCGCACCGGCTTGCTGACAAAGCCGAGGTAGCCATGCAACTGCCGCGCTTCCTCGGTGTTCTCGTGCGCATTGGCGGAAACGATCACCACCTGGGGCGGCGGCTGTTCGGCGCGAATCAGTCGGCACAGATCCCAGCCCGACGCATCGGGCAAATTCAGATCGAGCAATACAAGATGCGGTCGCCATTCACGGACCACGGACAACACGGCTGCGCCCTCATCCAGTTCCTGCACCGTCAATCCAAATGGCGCGAGAAAGCCGCGCAGCACGGCGCGATGGGCGGCGCGATCGTCGACGATCAGCACGCGCGCATCCGCAGGCAATGGTTCGGACGGCATGGCCTTGCGTGGCCTTACCACCGCCGCGACGGCTGGCAGATAGAGACGCACGCGGAACTCGCTGCCTTCGCCCGGATGGCTATGCACGCGAATGTCTCCGCCCATCAGGTCCGCCAGCAGCCGCACGATGGCCAGCCCCAGACCGATACCTTCGCGGTCGTCATGCGGCGTGCCACGTTCGAATGGATCGAAGATCCGCGCCTGATCCTCGGGCGGGATTCCCGCTCCGGTATCGCTGACGCGAATCGTGGCGAGTTCGCGTTGATGCTGCACGGTCAGGGTGACCGAACCGTGATCAGTGAACTTTATCGCGTTGCTGACGAGGTTGATGACGATCTGCCGCAGCCGCTTGGAATCGCCATGCACATGCGGCGGCAGCTTGCCCACCACGCGGTAGTGAAACGCGAGGCCACGCGCAGCGGCCAATGGACGGAACATGCGCACGAGATCGTCGAACAGGGATTCAAGCGAGACGGCTTCCTGTTCGAGCCGCAGCTTGCCCGCCTCGATGCGCGACAGTTCCAGCAATCCGTCCACCAGACTGGAAAGGTGTTCGCCCGCACGGCCAATCGTGCGCACATCCTCACGATATGTTCCTGGTAGTGAAGGTGCCCGCAAGAGCAACTGTGAATAGCCGAGAATCGAGTTCAAGCCGGCGCGCATCTCATGGCTCATGCCGGTAATGAAGCGGCTCTTGGCCACGTTGGCTTTTTCCGCCACTTCCTTCGCATGCTGCAGCAAGGCATCGGTCTGACGGTGCGCATCGATTTCCTTCTGCAGCAGCACGTTCTGGCGCTCCGATTCCTCCTGCGCCACCGTGCGGCTCTCGTTGACCAGCACCAGCCACCATGCCGCCACTGCCGCGAACAACGTGAGTCCCGCGCCAATCTTGAGGAACAGCGCACCGCCGTTAGTGCCCGCCATCGCCAGCGGGTTCGACAACTGTTCCTGCGTATAGAACAGCCATAGCAATGTGCCAAACGCGAACACCATCCCGGCGAGCACCAGTACGAACTGGCCGATACGCCGCGCCGTCACGGGTGGCGTGCCGGCCGGAAGCAGCCGCGCGAGTGCCGTGGCAATCTGCTCGGGCGCACTCGCTCCCGGCTTGCAACGGTCTCCACATCGCGCATCGAGCGTGCAGCACAGGGAACAGATCGGGCCGCGATACGCCGGGCAACCGGCCATGTCCTCTCGTTCGAAACGATTGCGACAGATGATGCAGCGGATCACGGCATGGCGTGCGCCGAAATCCACTGGCACGCGCGCCATGAAGAAGCGGCGTTGCGTAACCAGTGCGATGAGCGGCGGAAGCACCGTTGACAGCAACAATGCCAGACCAATTGACGCGGGCCGCAGCGTATCGCCGAAGACGCCCAGGTGCATCAACAAGGACAACGCCGACGCCAGCGCCATGCTGCCGAATCCCGCCGGGTTGATATCGAAGAGATAGGCGCGCCGGAATTCCACATGGCGCGGTGACAAGCCCAACGGCTTGCTGATCACCAGATCGCCGAAGATCGCACCCACCCACGCCACGGCAAGATGCGCATACAACGCCAGCACCTGTTCCATGGCCTCGAAGACGCCCATCACCATCAGCATCACGGCAATCAGCACATTGAACGCCAGCCACACCACGCGGCCCGGATGGCTGTGCGTCAGCCGCGCGAACACGTTGGACCACGCCAGCGATCCGGCGTACGCATTGGTGATGTTGATCTTGGTTTGCGAGACCAGGACCAGCAGGCCCGTCAGCACCACGGGCAGCCACGCGGGCCAGCCTTCGCCCAATCCGCGCGCGAAACCGGCGAGATACATCTGCGTGGGTTCCAGCGCATGCGCGATCGGCAATTCCGCCTGCAGCACGATGAACGCGAGGAACGCACCACCCGCCATCTTGGCCGCACCCAGCACAATCCATCCCGGGCCTGCTGCAATCAACGCGCTCCACCAGCGCACGCGATTGCTGCGCGTGAGCGGCGGCATGAAGCGCAGGAAGTCCACCTGTTCGGCAATCTGGCCGATCAATGCGGCCGCAACGGTTGCAGCGGCACCGAAGGCGGGCCATGAGAAGCCATCCGCATCGGCCAGCCGTCCGTTCAGTGTCAGGAACGCACTGTAGTGCTGCGGCTCGCGCCAGAGGATCAATGCGTAAGGCAGCACCAGCAACAACAGCCACAACGGTTGCGTCCAGAGCTGGATGCGCGACAGCAGCGTCACGCCATGCATCACCAGCGGAATCACGATCACCGATGACAGCAGGTAGCCGAGCCAGCGTGGCATGTCGAACAGCAGCTCGAATGCCTGCGCCATGATGGCCGCTTCCAGCGCGAAAAAGATGAATGTGAAGCTCGCATAGATCAGCGAGGTAATCGTGGAGCCCAGATAGCCGAAGCCCGCGCCGCGCGCCAGCAGATCCATGTCCAGGCCGTCGCGCGCGGCGTAGTAGGAGATGGGCAGGCCGGTCAGGAAGATCACCAGGCTCACGGCGGCAATCGCCCACATGGCATTGGTAAAGCCATAGCTCAGCGTGATGGCCGCACCAATCGCTTCCAGCGCCAGGAACGCCACTGCACCAAAAGCGGTATTGGCCACCCGAAACGCGCTCCACTTCCGGAACGACCGTGGTGCATAGCGCAGGGCGTAGTCCTCCAGCGTCTCGTCGGCAACCCAGCGGTTGTAGTCGCGCCGGATCTTGCTGATGCGCTGAACGGGCTGGGAGGCAATCGGCATGGCGTGGAGGCGGACAAGGTCGAACCCGACCGGGGATGCAAGACGCATGCCTTGCCGTGCGTACGTTGAATGACGTATATCGCGCTACGCAGGTGCGCCGCATGATCCGCTCAACGCAGCACCCACCCTCACCTGCCGCCAAGGAGCGTTGAACATGCGTGACAACAAAGACCAGCCGCTATCGTCGAATCGCCGCCGCCTGATGCAAGGGCTGGCCGCCCTGCCCGCACTGCCGCTCGCTGGCATGACTGCGCAGGCGCACGGCGCCAACCTGCCGACCTCCGTGGTCAATACAACCAAGCTCGCCGTGACCGATACCGAAGTCATCGTCGGCCAGCTTCATTCCGCCACGGGGACGATGGCGATTTCTGAAACGGGTTCGATCCAGGCCGAGCAACTTGCCATCGATCAGATCAACGCAGCAGGCGGCGTTCTCGGCCGCAAGATCAAGGTGATCAAGGAAGACGGTGCCTCGGACTGGCCCACCTTCGCCGAGAAATCGAAGAAGCTGCTCGTCAACGATCGCGTGGCCGCCGTGTTCGGCTGCTGGACGTCGGCATCGCGCAAGGCCGTGCTGCCGGTCTTCGAAAAAGAGAACGGCCTGCTGTACTACCCGACGTTCTATGAAGGGCTGGAACAGTCGAAGAACGTTATCTACACGGGGCAGGAAGCCACGCAGCAGATCATCTGGGGTCTGGACTGGGCCGCCAAGCAGAAGAACGCGAAGAGCTTCTTCCTGATTGGTTCGGACTACATCTGGCCGCGCACGTCGAACAAGATCGCGCGCAAGCACATCGAGAATTTCCAGAAGGCCAAGGTGGTGGGCGAGGAGTACTACCCGCTGGGTCATACCAACTTCAACTCGCTGATCAACAAGATCAAGATCGCCAAGCCCGATTGCATCTACGCCATCGTGGTGGGCGGCTCGAACGTGGCGTTCTACAAGCAACTCAAGGCAGCGGGTATCACGGCGGACAAGCAGTTCCTGCTCACGATCTCCGTGACCGAAGACGAAGTGCTGGGCATCGGCGGCGAGAACATCGCCGGCTTCTACGCAGCCATGAAGTACTTCCAGTCGCTGGACAACCCCAACAACAAGCAGTTCGTCGACGCATTCAAGGCCAAGTACGGCGCGAAGTCCGTGATCGGCGATGTGACGCAGGCCGGCTACCTCGGCCCGTGGCTGTGGAAGGCCGCCGTGGAAAAGGCCGGCAGCTTCGATATCGACAAGGTGGTGGCCGCATCGCCCGGTATCGAACTGAAGACCGCGCCCGAGGGCTACGTGAAGGTCGATACGAACCATCACCTCTGGAGCAAGACGCGCGTGGGACTGGCGCAGCTTGACGGCCAGTTCAAGGTGGTAGCGGAATCGCCGCAACTGATTCCGCCGAACCCGTTCCCCAAGGGCTACCAGTAATCCATCCACGCGGGAGCACGGTCATGAATCTCTCCGACATGCTGAATATTGGCCTGATGCAAGGCTTTGCCGGCCTCAGCCTGTTCTCGGTCCTGCTGCTGATGGCATTGGGACTGGCAATCATCTTTGGGCAGATGGGTGTCATCAACATGGCCCATGGCGAGTTCATGACCATCGGCGCCTACACGATCTACCTGGCCTCCACCACGGTGGAACGCCTGGCGCCGTCATGGATGGGCTGGTATTTCCCGCTGGCAATCGGCGCGGCCTTCGTGTTCGCCTTTGCTGCGGGATGGCTGGCCGAGTGGGCGCTGATCCGGCATCTGTACAAGCGTCCGCTCGATACCTTGCTGGCGACATGGGGTCTCTCGCTCGGCATGCAGCAGCTGTTCCGCTCGACCTTCGGGCCGAAGGAAGTCAGCCCCACGCTGCCCGAATGGCTGATGGGTTCGTGGGCACCCGCCCCCGGACTCGATATTCCGATCAACGGCTTGTTCGTAATGGCGTTGACGCTGGCCGTGGCCGGGCTGGTGTGGCTGGCACTGTATCGCTCACGATGGGGCTTGCGTGTACGCGCCACCACGGCCAATCGCGCCATGGCCAATGCGGCGGGCATCAACACCAAGCGCACGGATCGACTGACCTTTGCCATCGGCTGCGGCATCGCCGGTGTGGCCGGCGCGGCGTTCACGACGATTGGTTCCACGGGCCCTACGAGCGGCGCGCTCTATATCGTCGATTCCTTCCTGGTGGTGACGTTTGGCGGTGCGGCAAGTCTGGCGGGCACCGTGGCGTCTGCCTTCGGCATCGCGCAAATGCAATCGATCAGCGAGTTCTTCCTCACGGGTTCGATGGCGCGCGTGCTGACGCTGCTGCTGATCGTGTCGATCCTGATGATTCGTCCGCAGGGACTGTTTGCACCGGCGGTGCGACGTTGATGTCCCCGGCTTACCTGCTTGATCACGGAGTTCGATGATGTCTCCCACAAAAACGCTACCGCTACCGCAACGGCTGCGCGCCCTGGGCGGCGAATGGGCCGGTTATGCGCTGCTCGGGCTGACGCTGGTCGTCGTGCTGCCGCTCGCGCTCGACGTCTTCCGCCTGAACCTCATCGGCAAGTACCTGAGCTACGCATTCGTGGCCGTGGGACTCGTCATGCTGTGGGGCTACGGCGGTGTACTGAGTCTTGGGCAAGGCGTGTTCTTCGGGCTGGGCGGCTATGCGATGGCCATGTTCCTGAAGCTCGAAGCCTCGGACCCGAAGAGTACGGCCATCCAGTCCACGCCCGGCATTCCCGATTTCATGGACTGGAACCAGCTCACCGCACTGCCATGGTGGTGGGAGCCGTTCCGGCACTTGCCATTCGCGCTGATCGGCGTGATTGCCGTGCCGGTACTGCTGGCCTTCGTCGTCAGCTTCGCCATGTTCCGTCGCCGCGTGGGCGGTGTGTATTTCGCGATCATCACGCAGGCGGTGGCATTGATCCTCTCCGTGCTGATCATCGGCCAGCAAGGCTATACAGGTGGCGTGAACGGCATCACCGATCTCAAGACCATGCTCGGCTGGGATATCCGTACCGACAGCGCAAAGATGATTCTCTACTTCGTCAATGTGGCCCTGTTGTTCGGCGCGATGCTGCTGTGCCGCTGGATTCAGCGCACCAAGCTTGGCGTGCTGCTGCTGGCGATGCGCGACAAGGAAGACCGCGTGCGCTTCTCCGGCTATGACGTGGCGATGTTCAAGGTCTTCGTGTTCTGCCTGGCGGCGGCGCTCGCTGCGGTAGGCGGTGCAATGTTCACGCTGCAGGTGGGTTTCATGTCGCCGTCGTTCGTCGGCATCGTGCCATCGATCGAAATGGTGATCTTTGCCGCAGTGGGTGGACGCATGAGTCTCGTCGGTGCGGTGTGGGGCACGTTACTGGTCAATGCGGGCAAGACGTACTTCTCGGAGAGCTTCCCCGACCTGTGGCTGTTCCTGATGGCCGCGCTGTTTATCGGCGTGGTGGTGGCCTTCCCCGAAGGTCTCGCGGGTCTCTATCACAAGTTCATGGCCCGGCGCCGTCGTGGCAGTGAGTCCGGCGAGCCGGCCAGCAACGTCCCCGGCAAGACAGCATAGGAGCGACCATGAGCAATACCGATTTCATGCTGGCTGTAGAGGACTTGTCCGTGTCGTTCGATGGATTCAAGGCCATCGACAACCTGACGCTGTACGTGGACCGCGACGAACTGCGCGTGATCATCGGCCCGAACGGCGCGGGCAAGACTACGCTGCTCGATCTGGTGTGCGGCAAAACGCGCGCCAGCGGCGGCAGCATCAAGTTCGTCAATCGAGAGATGACCGGCCTGCCGGAATACGAGATCGTGCGAGCCGGCGTGGGACGCAAGTTCCAGACGCCCTCGATCTACGAGAACCTCAGCGTCTTCCAGAACCTTGCCGTGTCCTTTCCGCGCGGACGTGGCGTGTTCGGCGCCCTCGCCTTTCGCACCACCGACGAGGTACGCCAGCGCGTGACCGATGTCGCTACAGAAATTGGCCTGGCCGATACGCTGGAGCGCGAAGCCGCGCAGTTGTCGCACGGGCAGAAGCAATGGCTGGAGATCGGCATGTTGCTGATGCAGGAACCGCAACTGCTGATGCTCGACGAGCCCATTGCCGGCATGAGCGTGCGCGAACGCGAGCTGACCGCCGAACTGCTCAAGCGCATCAGCAAGGGACGCGCCGTCATCGTGATCGAGCACGACATGGATTTCGTGCAGCAGATCGCAGACAAGGTCACCGTCATGCACCAGGGAAAGATCCTGGCCGAAGGATCGATGGCGCAAGTACAGAAAGACCCGCGCGTCATCGACGTCTACCTGGGCCACTGAGCCCCGAGCCACAGCTAAGGAGCACATCGCATGCTGACCGTCGATAACGTGGTGGTGAACTATGGCCAGAGCGAGGCGCTGCACGGCGTGTCGTTCGCCGCCGCACAGGGCGAGACCGTCGCCATCATGGGCCGCAACGGCATGGGCAAGACCACGCTGTTCAAGGCGATGATCGGCATGCTGCCGCTGCGCGCCGGCCAGGTCTGCGTCAATGGCCAGGACGTGTCGCACGACGAGAGCTACCGCCGCGTGCGTGCCGGCATTGCCTATGTGCCGCAGGGCCGCATGATCTTTTCGCACCTGACCGTCGAAGAAAACATCCTCACTGGCATGGAACAGGGCAAGACGCGGCGCATTCCCGACGAGATCTTCGCCATGTTTCCCGTGCTGTTCGATATGCGGCGCCGCAAGGGCGGCAACCTGTCCGGCGGGCAGCAACAGCAACTGGCCATTGCCCGGGCGCTGGTGTCAAACCCCAAGGTGCTGCTGCTGGATGAACCGACCGAAGGTATCCAGCCGTCGATCATCAAGGACATCGCGCGCGCGCTGAACGAGATTCGCCGCACGCGCGACATCACGATCGTTTTCTCCGAACAGGTACTGAGCTTCGCAATGGAGGTGGCAGATCGCCTCTTCGTCATCGAGGGCGGGCGCTTTGTCCACGAAACGCAGCGTCATAGCACCGATGTCGCGCATATCCGCGAGTACCTGTCCGTCTAGCCATCCCTCACTCGTTTTCATCACCACCCCTGCACGCATCCAGGAGTCAATCTCATGACCGATACCCTGATCCAGGTCGATCTGGCCCAGTCGCCGTACGAGAACCCCAACGTCCACAACCGCTGGCACCCCGACATCCCCATGGCCTGCTGGGTCAAACCCGGCGACGATTTCATCCTGGAGACCTACGACTGGACGGGCGGCTTCATCAAGAACAACGATTCCGCCGATGACGTGCGCGACATCGACCTGTCCATCGTTCACTTCCTGTCCGGACCCGTCGGCGTGGAAGGCGCGGAACCGGGCGACCTGCTCGTGGTGGACCTGCTCGACATCGGCGCCAAACCCGAGAGCCAATGGGGCTTCAATGGCTTCTTCTCGAAGCAGAACGGCGGCGGCTTCCTGACCGACCACTTCCCGCAGGCGCAGAAGTCGATCTGGGATTTCCACGGCATGTTTACGTCGTCGCGCCATATCCCCGGCGTGAACTTTGCGGGCCTGATCCATCCGGGCCTGATCGGCTGCCTGCCGGACAAGGCAATGCTGGAGACGTGGAATCAGCGCGAAGCCGATTTGCTGGCGACCGACCCGAACCGCGTCCCCGCACTGGCCAACCCGCCGTTTGCGGCCACTGCGCACATGGGCAAGCTGCAAGGCGATGCGCGCAACGAAGCTGCCGCCACGGGCGCACGCACCGTACCGCCGCGCGAACACGGCGGCAACTGCGACATCAAGGACTTGTCGCGCGGCGCCAAGGTGTACTTCCCGGTGTATGTGGATGGTGCCGGCCTGTCCGTGGGCGATCTGCACTTCTCCCAGGGCGATGGCGAAATCACGTTCTGCGGCGCCATCGAAATGGCCGGCTGGGTGCATATGCGCGTCACGCTGATCAAGGACGGCATGGCGAAGTACGGCGTCAAGAACCCGATCTTCAAGCCCAGCCCCATCACGCCGCACTACAACGACTACCTGATCTTTGAAGGTATCTCGGTCGATGAATCGGGCAAGCAGCATTTCCTCGACGTGAATGTTGCATATCGCCAGGCGTGCCTTAACGCCATCGAATACATGACGAAGTTCGGATACTCCCGTGCGCAGGCGTACTCGATCCTCGGCACAGCGCCGGTGCAGGGTCATATCAGCGGTGTGGTCGATGTGCCGAACGCATGCGCCACGCTCTGGCTGCCAACGCAGATCTTCGACTTCGACATCCGCCCCAGCGCGAGTGGCCCGACCAAGATGATCCAGGGCACGGTGGACCTGCCGCTCTCGCCAGATCTCTGACCTTAGCTTCCGGAGCCGCCAATGCCCACCTACGATTACCGATGCCACGGATGTGGTGTGTTCACCGTGATGCGCCCGATGTCGCGGCGGGACGAGCCAGCCGCTTGTCCCGACTGCGGCGCGGCGGCGGCCCGGGCGCTGGTGGCGGCGCCGTCGCTTGGCACCATGAGTACGGCTTCGCGCGCCGCGCATGCCACCAACGAGCGCAGCGCGGCGGCGCCCAAAGAGAGTCGTTCGCACGGTGCGGGATGCGGGTGTTGCAGCCCGGTCAAGCTGCCGACCTCCCCCAACGCAATCAAACAGCCCAGCGGCAGGCCGTGGATGATCAGTCACTAAGTGCCCGCGAAGCGTAGACCTCCGCGCCAAAATGCATGTTATCGCATTACTTTTTATAAAAATACATGCGATAACATGCGATACGACTTGAATGCACTCAGGGCGTGATGCATACTATCGTAGCTATTTTGCTGCGGGTGCAAGCTATGTCATTACTCTCTGAGTCCCAGGCGATGCGCAGTCGCCGCCAGATCTCGATCTCCAATCTGGCACGCCTGATCGGTATGGCGCATCAGAACCTGTCTGCCATCCTTCGCGGTGAGAAAGACAGCCGTGCCTCGACTTTCGAGTCTCTGGCGGGGGCGATGGATGCCGAATGGGTCATGGTGCCCAAGGAGAAACTGGCCGAAGTGCGCCAGGTTCTCGATGGCAAAGGCAGCGGCCCCGACCGCACGGCCCGCTCCACGATAGACCACCTGCTGGGCCAATCATGAGCTTTGAACTGCACCCCCGCTACCTGGAGGTTCATCTTCATGATCGGCTCTGCGGCTTTCTCTGTGAGGCGGGCGGGAATACGCGCTTCGTCCCCACGGAGGAATACCGGGGCAACAACGACCGCGACACGCTCAGCCTGTCCATTACGCTGCCGACCGACCTTGGGCGTGAAGCCACGTCGGAAGTCTTCGACAACGCGTTCCACCCCGCGATCTACAACACGGGCGGCGAACTCCCGCCGTACTTTGCCGGCCTGCTGCCCGAAGGCGAACTGCGCAAGCGTCTGGAAGCCACGCGAAAGAACCCCGAGGACAAAGACGATTTCGGCGTGCTGGCCTCCGCTGGCAACGATTTGCCGGGCGCCATCGTGGTGAAACCTGCCGACACGCGCGCGCTGCCCGAATACGTGCGCACTTACGGCGTGACAGGCGGTGCGGACAACCTTGAAATCGCTGTCGTCGAAGGCGCCACGGAAGGCGCGGCGTCGGTCTCGGGCGTGCAGAACAAGCTGGCGCTTTCGACCATGCGAAAGGGCGAGCGCTACACCCTGCCGACCAAGACCAGGATATCGGACATCATCGCCAAGCTGCCAGCGAAGAACGACGACTCCCAGGTGCTCAATGAATACGTGTCGATGCACCTCGCAGCGGCAGCCGGTGTGAACATCGCCCCGATCCAGGTGCTTCCGATGTCGAGCATCGATGTACCGGACCTCGCGGACTCGATGGGCCAGGGCCTGCACTACCTCGCCGTGGAACGCTTCGATCGCACTGGTGACGGCGCCTGCATCCATGCGGAGGACGGCTGTCAATTGCTCGCCCGGATGCCCAGCAGGAAGTACGCCAAGGTTGAGGAGTACATCCGGCTCGTGGCGGCCCTGTACCGGCTGAGTCCGAACGGACTGGAGAACATTCGACAGTTCTTCACGCGTCAGGCGGTCAATACGCTGATCGGCAATAGCGACGCGCATCTCAAGAACTTTTCGGTGATCTACCACGATCGGAAGCTGCCCGAGCTTTCGCCCGCCTACGACATCGTGTGTGTCTCCGCCCTGCCCAACTTCACGTCCTACGGCCAGAACGTGGCGATTGACGAGTTCCAGCGCAAGGAAACGCTGGACCTCTATGAAGTGATCGCGGACAAGGCCGGTATCCCGAAGCGGATCGCTACGGCTGCGGTCAAGGAAGCCGTCTCCATGGCCCAGACCCATTGGCCGGATCTTCTGAAGACCATGGATGCGTCGCAAGCGGTGCGCGATGTGATCACCGAACGGCTGGCAAACCTGCCGCTCGCCAAGGTCGGGAGAGCCGGGAAGAAGGCGTCGTGATGCGCGTGATGCACCGCACCGCCTCAGCTGACAAATGCAAGCTTTTGATTGCGCGCATCGGCGAGCATCGACAGCGTGATCTTGCGCACTTCAAGCTTGCTTTGCGTGATGTGCGCACGCAGCAGGATTGCCGCCTCCGCGTGGCGATTCCGCGTCAGCAGTTCCAGCAGCGTGCTGTGTTCCTCGTAGGTGGCGCTGGTGCGCTTCGGTTTCAGGAAGTCGAGCCGGCGCATGATGCGGATGCGCTCCGTCACGTCGTTATGGACGCGCAGCATCTCGTTGTTGCCGATGGCGGCGACGAGCCGACGATGGAAATCCTCGTCCATCTCGAACATCGTCGCCGGATCGCTCTCCCGCTGATCTTCCGGCACGCACCAGATAGCGCGCAGTGCGTCGATGGCTGCCTGCCCACCCTCCACATGCTGGATACGCTCGATAGCGGCCAGCTCCAGCACGATCCGCAGATCGTAAAGCTGGTCGAGCTGATCGAAGTTCACCGGCAAGACCTTCCAGCCACGCCGAAAGCCAACTTCCAGATAGCCTTCGCGTTGCAGGCGAAACAGCGCATCGCGCATCGGCGTACGCGATACGCCGTAGTGCGCGGCAATCGCCAGTTCGGCGAAGCGGTCACCGGGGCAGAGCAGGAAGTTGAAGATATCCTGCTTGATGCGCAGATAGACCTGCTCCGCCATCGCGTTCGGCGCATTCGACGTTGCGTCCATACGTTGTGGGTCGGAAATCGTTGCGATGGCCGTCATTGTGCGCCCGCGACCGTAGGGATATCAATCAGGCTTGCGTGTCCGGCCATGTGCCGGCCCAGTTCCGTCCTGTCTGCAGCGTCGGCCGGACCTTCGTGCACGATGGTGCCTTCGGCCATCACCGCGATGCGGTCGGCCAGTTCAAGCAGTTCGTCCAGGTCCTCGCTGATCAGCAGCACGGCGGCGCCGGCGTTGCGCGCGGCCAGCAGCCGGGCGTGGATATCGGCTACCGAAGCAAAGTCCAGCCCAAAGACCGGGTTGGCCACGATCAGAACGTCCACCGGCTGGCCAAGCTCGCGCGCGAGCACCGCGCGCTGGACGTTGCCGCCGGACAGGGTCCCGATCTGCTGTTCGGGACGCGGTGGACGGACATTAAACTGGGTGATCAGATCCACCGCCCGCGTGCGCATGGCGCCACCGTCCAGCCAGCCACCCAGGCGCCGCAACGGTGCACGGTCGAACGTTCGCAGCGCCAGGTTCTCCGCGACGCTCATGCCCGCTACGCAGGCGTTCCTGAGTGGCTCCTCGGGAATCGCGAACAACCGCCGCGCGGTCATCTCCGCACGCGTGGCGCGATACGGCAGTCCGGATACCTCCATCGTGCCCGCTGCCAGCGGCCGCTGGCCAACCAGTGCATCCACCAGTTCGCGCTGGCCGTTGCCCGATACGCCCGCGATACCAAGAATCTCGCCTGCCCTGACTGCCAGAGCGAGATCCCGCACGGCGGCATGGCCGCGATCGTCGCTGACGGTCATCCCGGTTACCCGCAAGCGCACCGCCGCGTCGGCTTCAGTTGGTGTCCGCGTCACGCGGCGTGCGCCGGCTGCCGCTGACGCTTCGGTATCCACAACGGTACCGGCCAGATCGCCCGCGCCCATCATCCACCCCGCAAGCTGCCCGACGTTGGTATCGGCTACGGCGCTGCCGCCGGCCCTGCGCCCCTTGCGCAGCACTGTCACGTCATCGGCGTAGGCGGTGACCTCGCGGAACTTGTGGGTGATCATCAGCACGGTCAGTTCGCCGCGCGACGTCAGCGTCCGCATCAGCCCGAGGACTTCGTCGGCCTCATGCGGGGTCAGCACGGAGGTGGGCTCGTCCAGGATCAGGAAACGCTGCCGCAGATAGAGCTGCTTGAGGATTTCCAGCTTCTGCTTTTCGCCGGCGGCCAGTGTCCGTACCAGGCGGTCCAGAGGCAGCCGGAACGGCATTTCCTGCATGAAGGCGTCTAGCGCGGCCCGTTCGGCGGCCCAGTCCAGCTTCCATGGCAGCGACCCGCGTGCGAGCAGCAGATTCTCCTCGACGGACATCCCTTCGGCCAACGTGAAATGCTGGTAGACCATGCCGATGCCCAGCGCCTGCGCGGCGCGCGGGGAATCGATACGGACCTCGCGCCGGTCGGCAACAAGTTGCCCGGCATCCAGCGGCGCATAGCCGACCAGCCCTTTTACGAGCGTACTCTTGCCCGCGCCGTTCTCGCCAAGCAATGCGTGAATGGTGCCGGGCGCGATCTTGAGCGATACGTCATCGAGCGCCCGGAACGCGCCAAACGATTTCGTGGCGCCGATGACTTCCAGTCCAAGTGCCTCGCCAGCCATGGCGGCTAACCCAGCGTGGCCAGCAGGGCCTGCGAGTTCGATACCGTACCGAACACGCCACCCTGCATGGTGACCATGTGGAGCGCCGCATCATGGTTGCCCTGATCGGTCGCCCCGCAGCAATCCGCCAGAATCGTGCACTCGAAGCCCCGGTCGTTCGCTTCCCGCATTGTCGTGTGCACGCAGACATCGGTCGTGATACCGGTCAGTATCAGGTTCACGATGCCGCGCGTGCGCAGGATCAATTCCAGATCTGTGGCGCAGAACGAGCCCTTGCCGGGCTTGTCGATCACGATTTCTCCGGGCAGCGGTGCCAGTTCGTCGATGATTTCCCAGCCCGGTTCGCCCCGGACCAGGATCTTGCCGCAGGGGCCCTCGTCGCCAATGCCCACGCCGCCGATACCCGCCTGCCGGCTGCGCCAGCGCTTGTTGGCGGGCAGGTCCGACAGGTCCGGCCGGTGTCCTTCGCGCGTATGGATGATCGTGAAGTCCTGGGCGCGCATCGTGGCCAGCACACGGCGGATCGGCTCGATCGGGGCGCGGGTCATGGACAGGTCGTAGCCCATGCGGTCTACATAGCCGCCGAAACCGCAGAAATCGGTCTGCATGTCGATGATGACCAGTGCCGTGTTGTCGGCGCGAAGGTTGCCGTCATAGGGCCAGGGATATGGCCTGGCGTCGATGGTTCGGTTCATGTTGTCCTTGATGGAATTGAGTCGGCGGGTCAGCGGGTCAGGCTCAGTTCGCCCGGCGCCCCGGCCAGTGCACGGTTGGGGCGGCAGCTGATGGTCATGATCGCGAGCGTCAATACATACGGCGCCGCATTGAACAGGTAGTAGCCGCCAGTGATGCCGATGGCCTGCAGTGCCGGGCCCAGCGCGCCAGCCGCACCGAACAGCAGCGCCGCCCACAGGCAACGCATGGGCTGCCAGCGCGCGAAGATGACCAGCGCCACGGCCATGAGCCCCTGCCCGCTGGACAGTCCCTCGTTCCAGCTTCCCGGATAGACCAGCGACAGGTAGGCGCCGCCCACGCCGGCCAGCAAGCCGCCCACGGCCGTGGCCGCAATGCGGATGCGTGTTAGCGGGTAGCCCATGGCGCGCGCGGTCTCGCCGTGATCGCCAACCAGCCGCAGCACCATCCCCCAGCGCGTGGCGCGCATGCCCCATTGCAGCGCGAAAGCCAGCGCCACGCCGATCAGGAACAGCACGTTGATGCGCAGGAGTTGCTGCACCTGCGGCGAGGCCGACCACGCACCCAGCTCGATCGATGGCAGGCCGGGCGCCTGCGGTGCAATGAACGGCTTGCCGAGGAAGAACGCCAGCCCGGTTCCCAGCAACATCAGCGCGATGCCGAAGGCGATGTCAGACACGCGGGGCAGCGAACACACCAGCCCATGCAGGCCACCCAGCAGCAGGCCCACGCCTGCGGCGGCCAGCACACCCAGCCACGGGGACCCCGACAGGTAGGACACCGCGTAGCCGCTCATGGCGCCCGACACGAGAATGCCTTCCAGCCCCAGGTTGACGCGCCCGCCCTTCTCGGTCAGGCACTCTCCCAGGCTCACGAACAAGTACGGCGTGCTGACGCGGATCGCGCCCGTGACCAGCGACAGTATCAGCACGAGCCACGTCGACGAAGCCTCATGCATGGCGGGTCTCCAGTTCTGCCTGCGCCTTGCCGGCCAGGGCAATGTCCTGCAATTTCACGCGCCAGCTGGAAAGCGCACCGCCCATGGCTTCCCACGCCAGCAGGTTGGCAAACAGCAGGCCCTGCAGTACAAACGTGGTGGCATCGGGCAGATGCAGCCGCCGCTGCAGCAGGCTGCCGCTGTTCTCGATGCCGCCGATCATCAGTGCGCAGGCAACGATGGCCAGCGGATTCTGCCGGGCCGCGAACGCCACCAGGATGCCGCTGTACCCGTACCCCGCCAGCAGTGCCACGTTGGCGCTGCCCTGTACTGCCGCCACCTCGAACATGCCTGCCAGGCCTGCTGCCGCACCGCCCAGCACGCAGGCCGCCAGCGTGAGACGGCCCACCGGCAGCCCTACCAGCCGGGCCGCCCGGGCGTTGCCGCCCGTCACCCGCATGGCAAATCCGAACGTCGAGCGCCGCACCATCAGCCACGCCGCCGCGCAGGCCAACACGCCCGCCAGCAAACCCCAGTGCACGTCGATGCCCGGCAGCGTGCCGACCATCCATGCATCCGGAATGGGTACGGTGGAAGGCTTGTTCAGGCTGGCGGGGTCGCGCAATGGCCCCTCTACCAGATGCTTGAATACGGCGATGGCGATGTAAGCCAGCAGCAGGCTGCTGATGGTTTCATTGACCCCGCGCCGTTGCCGCAGTGCGCCGGCTGCACCGATCCAGCAACCTCCCGCCAGCATGCCCGCAGCGGCCATCGCTGGCATGACGATCCACCACGGGGTAGCCGCAGGCACGCACTGGGGCACCAGCGCGGCGGCCAGGCCGCCGAGCGCCAACGCGCCTTCGCCGCCGATCACGATCAGGCCGACCTGCGCCGGCAACGCCACGCATAGCGCGGTCAGCATCAGCGGCGCAGCGCGCGTGAGCGTGCTCTGCCAGGCAAACGGCGTGCCGAACGCGCCCTGGAAGATCAGTTGCATCGCCTCCAGCACCGGCGCCCCCTGCAGCAGCAGGAACAACGAGAACAGCAACAACGCGCTGGCCACGGCCAGCAAGGTAGGCAACGCGGGCAGGACGGCCAGCGTCAGCGTGGCAGTGCTGGCGGGGATGCGCATGGGAAGCTCCTGAGGCAACGTCGATCCACGGATTCGGCGGGGTTCGGCGGGGTTCGTCGTTCGTCAGCCCTGCCCCACCACGCCCGCCACCAGGTAGTTCATGGATTCGAGCGCGTAGTCCGTCTGAACCAGCCTGGTGCCGGCGGGCACTGCGACGCCACCCTTGTTGTCCTTCAGCGGCCCCTTGAAAATCACAAAGTCGCCGGCCACCATCTTCGCCTTGATGGCATCCGCGCTTTGCTTCGCTGCCGTGCTGACCGCTGCCCCGTATGGCGACATCTTCACGTAGCCTTCCTTGAGCCCGCCGCGCAGCAGATTCGGCTGTGCCTTGCCGGCCTGGGCATTGGCAACAATCGCCTTGTAGGGCGTGGCCCAATCCCATTCGGCGCCGGTCAGATAGCCCTTGGGGGCCAGCGCTGCCTGGCTGGCGTGATACCCACAGCTCATGACGCCGCGCTTCTCGGCGGTCTCGACGATGACTTTCGGACCATCGACATGGCAGGTCAGCACGTCGCAGCCCTGGTCGATCAGACTGTTGGCTGCCTCGGCTTCCTTGACCGGCATCGACCAGTCACCCGTGAAGATCACCCGCGTCGTGATGGACGGATCGACGGACTGCGCGCCCAGCGTGAACGCATTGATGTTGCGCAGCACCTGCGGAATCGGCTTGGCCGCCACGAAGCCAAGCTTCTTCGACTTGCTCATGTGCCCGGCTATCACCCCGTCCAGATACTGGCATTCGTCGATGTAGCCGAAGTAGCTGGCGATATTTGCCGGGTTGCCGGCCTTCCACAGTCCCCCACAGTGCGCGAACCGCACCTTGGGGTACTTGGCCGCGACCTTCAGCACGTGCGGATCGAAATAACCGAACGACGTAGCAAAGATCAGCGAGACCCCGTCCTGCTGGATCATGGCCTCCATGGTCTTCTGCGCCGCGATGGTCTCGGGCACGTTCTCTTCCTCCACCAGCTTCACGTTGGGCAGCTTGCGAATCACGCTGGTGGCCGTGGCCTGCGCCTGGTTGTAGCCGAAGTCGCCGCGCGCGCCGACATACAGCACACCCACCGTCACGTTCTCGGCGGCCAGCAGCGATTCAAACGGCAGGAGGGAGCCAAGCGTCAGCGCGCTGGCCTGTTTCAGAAAATCACGACGTTGGGTCATGGCAAGGTCCGATGGATAGGATGGAGAGAAGTGCGATGTGGCAATTCAGCTTGCGGCAACGGCTGGCTCGGCAGCTTCGACGCTGCGCAGATACGCCCGCCAGCCGCCAAACGCGGTGATGTCTCGTGCGCCGCTGCCAGCCGCCACGGCAAAGGGCTCGCAAATGAAGCCCTTGACCTGCCGCCCATCGGCCAGCACGACCGAGCCGATACCAAGTGGTGCGGGCACATCGGCCACGAACTTGCCGAACTGACGCACGGGTACGTCCCAGACTTCCACTTCGATGGTCGCGCCAGCATCGTCACGCACCAGTCCTGGCTTGGGTGGCACCGTACCGGCCAGTGCATGGAGCCGATAGTTTGGCGATGTGGTGGTTGCTTCGATGAACCGCGCGCCGGCTTCCATCAATTGCCAGTTCAGCGGCTGACCGCGCAGATGTGCGCCTACCACGGCCAGCGCCACGGACGGCTCGTTGAAGGGCAGCGGTTCCGGCATGACTTCGGCGGCACCATGCAGGCTCGCTTCGATCTTTGCGCCCAGCACCGCCAATCGATGATCCGCACCAGCGGGCCCGATCAGCGTGATGCCAGCGGGCAGCCCATCGGCGCGCGGCAGACCGGGGATCGCCAGCGCGCACAGGTCGAGCAGGTTCACGAAGTTCGTATAGCGCCCGAGCTTGCTGTTCTCGACCACGGGATCGGCCTGCACGGCGGCGATGGTCGGATGCGTGGGTGCGGTCGGCACAACAAGGACATCGATCCGAGCGAACAGCCCCTCGGCCTGGCGCTTCAGATCGGCCAACTGGTACTGCGCGTTGAACGCATCGGCAGCACTGAACTGGTTGGCCTTTTCGATCACGGTCACGACGGTTGCATCCATTGCATCGCGATGCGTGACCAGAAAATCGCCCACCGCAGCACGACGCTCGGCCACCCATGGGCCGTCGTAGAGCAGCGCGGATGTCTGCGCCAGCGGCGTGAAATCGATGGTCTCGGTCTGGATACCGAGCCGCGAACCGAATCGATCGAGCGTGGCCATGAACGCCTGTTCGGCCTGCGCATCGTTCTCAAAGCTCAATGCATCGGGCAAGCCCACGCGCCACGCACGCGGCAGTCCCAGCATCGGCACGCGCGACGAGTAGCTATCCGCGGCATCGTAAGCCCCGATCTGCTCCAGCACGCGCCAGGCATCGGCCACATCATGCGCGAACACTGAAATCGTATCGAGCGTGCGGCACGCGGGCACCACGCCGCGCTTGCTCACCAGACCCAGCGACGGCTTCAAACCGACGAGTCCGTTCATGCCAGCTGGCACACGTCCCGATCCTGCGGTGTCAGTGCCGAGCGAGAACGCCACGCAGTTGCCCGCCACAGCCACCGCCGATCCCGAACTGGATCCGCCCGAGACATACGCAGGCGAGGTGCTGTGCCGTACCGCACCGTAAGGCGAACGCGTGCCCACCAGCCCGGTAGCGAACTGATCGAGGTTGGTCTTGCCGACCAGAAACGCGCCGGCATCGAGCAGTCGCTGAACGGCGAACGCCGTCGATTGAGGCACGTAGGTGAACGCGGGGCACGCTGCCGTAGTCGGCAGCCCCGCCACGTCGATGTTGTCCTTGACCGCGAACGGCACGCCGAACAGCGGCAGGCGCCGCAGGATGGCCTCGCCTTCCTGGTCGAGCATCGCCTTCAAGGCTTGCGCCTTCGCCATCAGCGTTTCGACCGGCACGCGATGGATCCATACCTCGGGGCGGTCGAATGACTCGATCTGGCGCAGTACTTCCGTGGCGCACGCCATCGGATCGAGCGTGCCTCGCGCATAGCGCGCGTGCAAGTCGGCAATCGTCATCATCGGCGCACCTCGCGCTGGAAAATCTCCAGGCTTTGTCGCTTGGCTTCAACAAAGCTGGCTTGGGATAGCGTATCGACGGTACGTGGCCGCGCGTCGGTGTAGTCAAGGATTTCCGCCACGCGCGTGGGGCGCTTGGTCAGCAGCAGGATCTGGTCGGCCAGATACACCGCTTCTTCCAGATCGTGCGAGACCAGCAGCATCGTGGTGCCGGTCTGCATGAACACCTCTTGCAGCTTCTCGCGAATGCACAGCGTCATCTCGAAATCGAGCGCGGAGAACGGCTCGTCCAGGAACAGCACTTCGGGCCGGGGCGCCAGCGCGCGCATGATCGACGCGGTCTGCTGCTGTCCGCCCGACAGTTCATACGGATAGCGGTTCAGGTCGAACTTGACGTCGAAGGACGCCACCAGTTCGGCCATGCGGCGATCCACCTCTACCTTGCTGCAACCTTCGAGCAGCAGCGGATAGGCGATGTTGTCGATGGTGCGCATCCACGGGAACAGTGCCTCGCGGTAGTTCTGGAACACGTAGCCGATGCGCGTGTCCTTGAGCGTCTTGCCATCGAACAGGATCTCGCCGCGATCGATCGGGACCAGGCCGGCAATCATGTTGATCAGCGTGCTTTTGCCGCAGCCGTTGGGACCGAACACCGAGACAATGCGGCCCTTCGGAATATCGAGATCGAAGTTCTCGTACAGCGGCCAGCCCGCGAAGTATTTGGTGAGTCCGCGGATGGTGATGTGGGTGCCCGGCGGCCCCGGCCGGAACGCCGGCACGGGAACGTCGACATGACGGGCAGGTGTCTGGATTGCGCTCATGATTTACCTCCCGCTCCAATGGACGATGCGTCGTTCCACAACAAGAAACACGATATTGAGCAGATAGCCCAGCGCACCTGCGGCCAGAATCGCGGCGTACATGGTCTTGACGTTCAGCACCTGCTGCGCGTCGATGATGGCGTGGCCCAGACCGTTCTCCGAGCCGATAAACATCTCGGCCACGATGACGATCACCAGTGCCATCGACACCGCCGAACGCAAACCCACAAAGCTCGGTTGCAGGCTTTCCCAGATCAGCACGTCGCGGAACACGCGCCAGCGCGAGGCGCCCATGACACGCGCCGCCATGACGCGCTGCTTGCGGGCGTTGATGACACCGTAGGCACTGTTGAACACCACGATCAGCATGGCGCCGAATGCTGCAATGGCAATCTTGTTGATATCGCTGACACCGAAGATCAGCAGGAACAGCGGGATCAGCGCGGACGACGGCGTGGATCGGAAGAAATCGATCACGAACTCCACACTGCGATAGGCACGCTCGTTGCTGCCCAGCAGCACGCCCAGCGGCATGCCCACCACGGCGGCAATCGCAAATGCCTGCAACGTGCGCGACACCGTGACCACAAAATCGGTCAGCAGCGGACCACCGGCCAGGCCGGTCATCAGCGCGGCGATGGTGTCAGCGGGACTCGGCAGCAGAATGGCCTTGATCCAGCCCAGACGCACCACGGCATCCCAGATGATCAGCAACACCAGCGGGCCCACAGCGGGAAGCAAACGATCCGTGAAAGGCCGGCGCGGTGCGGCATCGGCTGACGCCGGCGGCGACCACGGCTGCTGGGCGATGCCCGCAGCGGGCACCTTGGAAGTGGAGGCTTCGGACATGACTTACCCCTTGTAGAGCATGGTGCTGACATCCACCTTGCGCGAGAAGATGCCCTTGTCCGAGAACAGGTTGTAGAACTGCTGGAAGTAGGCGACGTCGCTGGCCTTGAACTCGTCGTAGAACAGGTAGTCGGACATCGGCACCTCGGTCGTCAGCGGACCTTCGATGGCCGTATAGCCCTTGAGGAAGGGGCGTGCCTCCTGCGGCGACTGCTTCACGAGGTTCACACCGCGCCGATAGGCCGCCATGTAGCGCTTGGCGACATCGGGCTGCTTGGCGAGGAATTCGGCCGTCAGGCTGGCCGAGCCGCCATGCCACGGCGCCATCGGGTCACCGAGGATGTAGCGCGCCACCACGCCGGCTTCCAGCGTGCGCGTCACGCCCTTCAGGCGCCCCACCGTGCCGGTGGGCTCCAGCGTGTAGATGCCATCGACCTGGCCAGCGGCCAGTGCCGCCACGTGCTGACCGATCGGCAGTTCGGTCACGCTCATCTGCCCTGCTCCCGCGCGTTCCAGCATGGTCTTGGCGAGCACCACGTTCTGCACGCCAGGGCCGCACGCCACGCGCTTGCCCTTGAACTCGGCCACGGACTTGATCGGACTGTCCTTGGCCACGATGAACTCTTCGAGCACGAACTTGGCGTTGGTGGGGTTCGTGCAGAAAATCTTGAGCAGGCCCGGTTGCGCGATCTCGCCCAGTGCCAGCGCCGCCGAGGCGGTGCCATTGGCGCTACCGTCGCAACGGCCAGCGATCATCGCCTCGATCACCTGTTGCGCGCTGGCGAACTTGAGCGGTTCCACATCGAGCCCGGCTTCCTTGAAATAGCCCTTTTCGATGGCTGCGAAGAACGGCAATGCCGACGCCACGGGCCAGAATCCGACGCGCAGTTTCGGGGTGCCCTGTGCGCGGACGATGGCCGGTGCGGACAGTGCAGCTGCAGCGGCGACAGACGTCTTGAGCAGGCGTCGGCGCGTGGCGGAAACCTCGGAACGGAAAGGGGGCAGCTTGGACATGGGCATTTCCTCGTGAATGTTCGACTCGCATCCAATCTTGAATACAAGATGGTTTGTGCGAGTACAGCAAAGGCTGTGCCATGGAACATTCGCCGTCCGTCACGAACAGCCAAGGAAAGCCAATCTCCTTGAAAATCAACCCACTAAACAAAAAACCTCCAGCAGTACTGGAGGTTTTTTACATGACATCGAACTCACGCATCGCGCCGGCTTTGATGCACCGCCGCAGCGCGCGGCCCGACGCTGGTGCAGGTTGCGCACCAACTAGCGCATGCCGAGCTGCCTGATCAAGAGCAAGGTTGCCACGCTGATGGCTGCGGCGGCGCTCAGGTAGAAGCTTGGGGCGAGCGGGTTGCCGGTCACGCTGATCAGCCCGGTCACAATGAATGGCGCGAAACCACCGAACAGCGTGGCCGCGATGTTATAGCCGAGGGACATCCCCGTGGTACGGGTCGCCGTGGGGAACAACTCGGTCAGCAGCGCCGGCAGTACGCCGAAATACGCGCTGATGATGGCGCCGATGCACAGTTGCACGCCGATCATCATGCCGAACGTCGGATATGCCGCCAGCAGCGCATAGGCCGGATACGCCAGCACCAGGAACAACAGCGCCGCGCCGAGCATGATGCCGGTGCGTCCCACGCGATCCGACCAATGACCGAAGATGGGTGCCCCGATCAGTTGCACCACGCCCGTGGCGATGGTCGCGGCAAATGCCGCCGAGGGCGGGATGCCAAGCTGCTTCACCGCGTAAGTCGGCATATAGAGAATCAGGTACGACGCCACCGTGCCGACCACCACCGCGCCTATCGCCAGCAGCAGACGCTCCGGTTGGTTGGAGAAGGTATCGGACAAGGGATTCTGCGCCGTTTCCGTGGCGAGGAATTCCGGTGTCTCGTCGATGTTCCTGCGGATATAGAACGCGACCGGACCAATCAGCAGGCCGAAGAAGAACGGAATGCGCCAACCCCAATCGAGCATCTGCTCGGGTGTAAGTGCCGAAGTCAGGAACGCGCCAAAGCATGCGGCCAGCACCGTGGTCAATCCCTGGCTGGACGCCTGCCAGCTTGAGAAGAAACCGCGTCGCGACGCGCCATGCTCGGCCAGAAAGGCCGTGGCACTACCAAACTCGCCGCCTGCAGAGAAGCCCTGGATCATGCGCGCGATCACGATGCCCACCGGCGCCAGCACACCAATCGAGGCATACGTCGGCATCACCGCGATCATCAGCGTGCCCACCATCATCAGCAGGATCGACAACGTGAGAGCGGCCTTGCGCCCCGCCTTGTCGGCATACACACCAAGCACGACGGCACCGAGCGGACGCATGAAGAACGACACACCGAACGTGCCAAGCGTCATCAACAAGGAAACGGTGTCGCTCTCCGCCGGAAAAAACAGCGTGGCAATGGTGACAGCAAAGAAACCGTAGACCACCAGATCGAACCATTCCAGCGCATTGCCGATGGAAGCCGCGGCAATCACACGCCATGAATGGGATGTCACGCGGGCAGGCGCAGGTTCAGGGGCGATGGCCGGAGATGTGGCGTGGTGCAAGGGGACTCCTTCGGTGCTGGGTATGGGCAATGCGTAGGAAGAGGCGAACCGCCCCTGCCACGAAAGGTCCCGATGGTATTCAATCCGCCTGCCAAAAAACAGTGAGATTCTGCGGCGTCATGCGCAGTTTTTGCGCTGCTTCAAATGAGATTCGCTGAATCTGCTTTCAAAGCTCGCTAGATTGCCACGAAAGCGCCGGCCTTCCCCACCTGAATCCCGCTAGCTTTCCTGGGTCGTACCCAACCAATACCAGATCACCTGGCTACCACTCGGGCCGACTGCCGGGCCCGGCATAGCCTCTCCGACCTGCACAAACTCCTTCCTGCCCGACAGCGCACGGGCAAGCCACCATCCCGTGCGCGGACACGGTTTCCCGGCATGTACGGGCAGCACCTTCTCCTGATCGGCTGCCAAAGCGCCGGATTTCTCGGATGACTCCGGCGCCACGGCGAGCACAGACGGCTGTTCTGGCGCACTGCTACCAGACTGCAGCCACGGCGGCGGCCAGATGCCCGGGGCATCGAAGCGCCGCATCCAGAGATTGCTGGTCTCATGCGTGAAACGCAGTTCCCCTGCAATCGAACCGAAGGCGAAGCCGCCTACCTCTGGCGCGCGCACTGGTTTGAGCGCGGCATTGACCTTGACGTAAAGCTCCGGATAGGGATTGCGTTGGACCCACCCCAGTTCAGGCCAGTCGCCGGCGCGGATGCCAAGACCGTGGCGATTGGGTAGAAAGACAATGCGCGGGTCGTCCAGTTGGGAGCGGAGTTGTTCCAAGCCACCTAGTTGATCCACCCACTTCTTGTCGAGAAAGGTGTACCAGTTGATGGTCTTGATACCAGCTTTCAGAAATTCTTCGGCCAGCAGGAATGACATGCGCGGAGCCGCATCCAGACCGAAGAAATCGCGGGCAATGCCGAACTCCAAATGCTGGTAGCTGTACTGCTCGTGGCTGGCCTGTACCCCCAGACCGGCATAGCCATGCAAGGGCTGCACGAGATTGCATATCTCGGTCAAGAACTGCTCGAAGGTCGCCTTGCCACCATCCTTGAGCCGTTCAATTGGCAGAAAAAAGCAGATGCACGACATCGTTCGATGCACGTTTTGATACCAGTCCGCGTTTGAATAAACCGAAATGTATTCACTATCGGCATAAGACTCGCCGGGTCCTGACATCCACTTCAATATCATTAAGTTACCCGTATCCACCGTCGCGATGTCCAGATAATCGGCCGCCTCGCGTTTCCCCTCGTAGTCATAGGGAGTGGCGCCGTTGGCATCGTCGACGATGCCCCAGCGCAGGTTATCCCCGTACAACTGGCAGTACCGCTCAATGACGTGTCGCATGCCGTGCCGCTTGTCGGCGAGCGACTGCCCCATCTCGATAAAGAACACACCCACCAGACCCACCTGCAGCACGTTTTTCTCGGGGTCGTAGTGATCGCCGATCGTGAATTCCCAGCTTGCATCGTCGAATTGCTCGAAAAAATCCATGATATTCAGATCCTCTTTCTCCATTTAGTCCGGCCAGTACAGGTACTGCACCTGTACTTCGCGTTCTGTCTCCCGCGCAGATTGGTTGCGCAGCACCTGCGCCGCCAGCTTTTCCGTGGCAGCGGCTGCGGCACTGCCAGCCGCAATGGGCCGCAGCACACGTGGGAAGGGAATGATCCTGGCTGCCTGGCCTGCCGCGTTGCCCGCGGCGCCCAATGCAGGGCCGATTTGCGCGTCCGCCGCCAGCAATCCCGTCGCGCCCACCGCAAACGTCATAGCCCCCGCCACCATAAATGGTGCGGAGAGCGTCATCTCCATCTGGCTCTTGAACTGCCGCTCGCGCCGGTCCCACTCGTATGACGGAATGGGATAGATGGGCTTTATCACTGGTGTATCGGCGGGAACGGGGGCAGGCGTCAAAATGCGCCTGACTTCCTCGTGCTCCCGGTCGATTGCATCGATCAGCAACTGGTATTCCGGGATAAAAGCCAGGCTATTTCGACGCTGCTCGACCTGTTCCATGACCTTGGCCATCGGCTTGTAGACGGGCTCGCGCTGGCTGGTCCGAATCCAGTCACGTGCCTTACGCCGTCGCACGGAGCAGACACGAGGGTCTAGCAGTCGCAGGGACGTGGCATGCTTTGGACCTGCAATTCTCCGATAGGCTTCCAATTGACCGTCCTTGAACCAGTCGCCCGGAAACTTGATCTCGATGACGAACTCGAGATTGTCCTGCCGATACTTTTCGGCGCCTGTCTTGTTGACGTCCTTGACCCGCAGGATGTCCGGGATGCGCAGGAGTGCCTTCTCTCGCCTGCTCACCTTAACCAGCCTCCCGTCCCGCATTCTCGGGTCCAGCGTCATCTCCAATTCGTCCTTGGCCACGAGTGCCTCTTCGGTCCGAAACTCCGTCGGCACATCGATACCATTCAAGGCCAGGTAGCCGCGCCGGATTTCCGAATAGCGCGACAGCGGAAACATGGATGGCCGCCAGCTTTCGCTCTTGCTCATAATCGCCCTCGGCGGTGTTTGGGTCATGTCGAAGCCGACCTCGCCATGGTAAGGAAAGCGGAAATCGAAGTTCCTGGCATCCTTGCGTACCCACCGCGTAACGGACCGTTGGTACATCGCCACGCCGTTCCTGTTACGTAGTGGGTGTTGTTGCGCATAGCTGCATTTCTCGCAGAGATACCAAAGGTCAATGGGTTCCGTGACCGGGAGGATTTCGCCCGCCGCTTTCGGTTTCGTCGTGGTGGTGGTGCCGGGTTGGACAGGCTCTGCAGTTTTCTTCGGTTGTTTCGCCATGGAACGTTCAGATCGTCTTTCTGTGTTTCACAAAATCCAGCGAATAGGCAGTGCTCTGGTCCCAATAGCAGCCCTCGATAATCTCCAGCAGATCCGGATTGGGTAACGGCTCTGCATGCACGGTCTGCGGTTCGTCGGTGCGGATGACGCTGGTTTTCCCTGTTGCATCCGATCTGCCAGTCAAAATGGCACCGTCTGGCGTAGTGATCTGATACGGGTAGTTCGCCAGCGGTCTGCCTGTATCTGCATCGCGCAACACCACGAACTCTTGATGCCTGCCTGTCACTGGCAAAGTCGGCATTTCGCCAGCCGCCCTTTTCGCACCTCCCCAATCTTTTTCCGCAGCGAAGACGATCCACTGCCCGGTGGTGATGTTCTGGATGCCATCCTGGGTAAGGCAGATCTCCGTGCCCTGGACGTTCAGGCGAATACCCTTGCGCGCCATTACCTCCACCCAGTCATCGGTGGAGATGACTTGAATCCCCTTTCGTGCGGTCAACTCGATGGCGTCGTCCTGCGCCTCTATCTGAACCTTGCCTCGCCGGGCAAACCATTTCATTCCGCCCTGATGCACCATCACGCGCAGGGAGTCGGCAACACTGGCGAACAGGCTTTTGCCCGCGCTGATCGAAAAGTGTTTTCCCGTCGTCAGCTGCGTGTGTTCAGTGCTGTGAATATGGGTGGATGTGCCCGCCGTGGAAACGACCCCCGCCGGACTGGCCGTGACGACATGCGGGGCGCTGAATTCCTCAAGCTCGCCGCCGCCTTCGATCTCGGCAATCTGTTGCCTCAGTGCCTGCGCGATGCCTTTCTGCTCACCGGCCTGCGCTTGCGCGGCGTCGGCGCCGTCTGCGAGGGTTGCGGTGACCTCCAGCGCCTGCTGCATCTGATGGACGATATCGCGCACGCTCATCATGTCGCCCTCTGCGTGGGCGCGGGAAAAGGTTGTCAGCAGGAGGCCAAGGGCCGCTCGCACCGCGGCATGTCCGTCGGTACGGGCTTCCAGCCCCTCGCCCCGCTTTTCCTTTCTTCCGCTCTGGTCAGAGACACGGCGGATATGACCGAGATTGATTTGCGACAGCAGATGGTCCGAAGAGAGCTGCGTCTGAATTCTCTGCTGCGTGTCATCGAACAACAGATGACCCGCACGGCTGCCGCCGACTTCCTTGGAGCGCATGCCGGAGAGCACTGCTTCGGCGGGCAGTTCCCATGGCGGCATACTGAGCGCGTTGTAGGCGCAGCCCAGCACCACGGGACAATCCGGATCATCGTTATAGAAGGCGACCATGACTTCCTGGCCGATGCGCGGCACCTCCATTGCACCAAAGCCATTGCCGGCATTGGAATAGCTGACCCGCATCCACGGCGACGAGTTGGCATCGAACGTTCCCACGCGGTCCCAGGGAAATTGCACCTTTACGCGCCCGTACTTGTCCGTCCAATGTTCCGCCGCCGACTCGGGCCCGACCACGGTAGCGGGGACCATCCCCCTTGCACGGGGCTTATCGAGCACGCGCTGGGGGCGGAACACTTCCGACGTACGCTGCACCTCGAACTCGACGTGACAGAGCCAGGATTGGGTGGCACCGGATTCTTCGCCCGTTTCGCGTAGCTCGGTACAGCTGCGGGTCACCAGGAACTCACCGTTCTGGCTTGCAATGGGATGACCTGTCAGCGTGAACGTCGTACCGGTGGTGACACCCCGCAGGTTTCCGCTGCCATGGGCCCGCTGCCCGGTGCAGCGCAGCGCCTCCATACGTATGCGGGCTCGCATTCCCCCATCGTCATCGCCAGCATTCAGGTAATCGCCAGGCCATTCATGGCGTTGGAAGCTGGCGTGCGACGTGTCACGTGGGGCCGCATTGCGCGTGGTCAGATCGGCGTTCGGGCGAGTAAAGTCATAGTCGCTCGTTATCCACTCGCCGGGTCGCAGCGTCTCCGCAATCTCGAATCGGTTCAGGTGTTCCTCATCGATACGCACACCCGGCGGGTATATGTGCAGCGTGTGGTAAGCAGCACTGTCATTTCGCCTGAAAGCGCCCATGCCATCCACAAGCACCAACCGGTGACAGTCGAGTCCGTGTTCCCAGTAATGCGTGATCCCCCATTCCTGCATCAAACGGACGACAAAGTCGTAGTCGGTCTCGCCGTATTGGCACTGATAGTCTCGAACGGGATAACTCTCGGAAAGACGGGATTCCACCGGGAAGATGTAGTCCGACAGCACTGCCTCGATAATCTGCGGTGCGGTACTGCCGTGAAACCGCCGGTAGTTGCTGGCGTGTTTGGCGATCACCAGCCACGGCTCGATACGAAACTGATAGGTGATGTGACGCGCGTCGCTGTCGAGTCGCCGTGCCTGGGTCACTACGCCACTCAGGTAACGCTCTCCAGCGCCTATTCCGCCTGACAACCCCGTTCCGGTCCCGTCCAGTTCAATCGTGACACCCAGTTCCGTACCAACGAGCGCTTGCAGGTTCAGGTTTCTGACGGCGGCGAGCGCCAACGGATTGTCCTGAGAACGCGCTGAAATATCGTAGGCATACTCGGCACCGAGTGTTTCTTCGCCTTGCAGGTGGACAAAAGTGAGACAGGGCTCGTTGGTGGGAAGCTGCGGCAATGACCTGCTGACGAGGCTTACCGTGCGACGACGAGCCGTAAAACAAGAGGAAAGGTTGCGCGATGCCATGAAAGAAACGTCTCGGGTTGAACATAACCGCGAGACCAGCAAACTCTTTCATGGCTCGCGAGGCAGCAACGAAGCTACCCGGCAAGCGAGGGGATTTCTATCACACAAATCCTAAAAATCAGGCGGGATCTGGCCGTCGCCCAAGCACCATTCGTGGTTTCTGAGACGATGTCAGACGAAACCCGGCGGAATGCTCAAACCTCCCCGCCCGCCCCCGCCAGTTCGCGCCGCAACCGCATGGCCGCGCCGATCCCCCGGATGGGCTCGGGCGGAATCCAGTTGGGATGGCTGCCGGCCGCGATGTCATCGATGGCTGCGCTCGGCATGCCAGCCATGAACTCGGCCATGTAATGCCCGAGGTATGTGCCCTTGGCCACGCCCACGCCGTTGCATCCCACTACGCTGAACAGGTTGTCTGATTCCCGTCGGAAGACCGAATGGTGGTTCAGCGTCATGCTGATCAGTCCACCCCATGTATACGCAAATGATTTGCGAGACAGCATCGGGAAGCGCGCTTCGAACGATTGGCGATGATGCGCGGCGGCGGCACGCAGGTCGGCATCGCTCGCATGAAGCGACGGACGGTAGTGGAACGTATTCCGCACGAAGATGCGGCGATCCGGCGTGTAACGCACCGTGGTGCCAGCCGGATGCGCGGAGGTGCTGCCCCATGGTTTCACCTCGGCAAAATGCGCGGCGTGCTCGGCATCGCTCAAGGGCTCGGTCAGGCTGGCATAGGTAAACAGCGTAGCCAGCCGGTTGCGCACGCGGCCAAATGCCTCGCTGAAGCTGCCCACTGTGAGGACGAGCTTGTCCGCGCGCAACGTGCCATCGGCAAACGCCAGCACATGCGGCGCACCATACTGGCAGGCCGTCACCGGACTTCCCGTGAACACGCTGACGTTCTCAGGCAACGCCGCCGCCAATCCCCGCACCAGCGACGCCGGATTCACAAGCACATTGCCCGGCGTATAGATCGCCACCTTGTAGTAGTCAGTGCCAAGGCGCTGCGAGAGCGCCGCACCTTCCAGGAATTCATACGCGAATCCCGCGGCCTTCAGCCCGCCCGCAAATGTTTCGAGCGCGCTGATATGCGCGGATTCATGCGCCGACATGTACTTGCCGGCCTCCTGCCAGGCGCAGTCGATACCAAAGCGATCCTTGAGCCCACGCAGCCGGTCAATCGCGAACATGTTCAGCGCATGCAACTTGCGGCTCGACGCGGCATCCGCCTCGCCCCCATCCACGTTGTGCGGAATATCGATGATGAACCCGGCATTGCGCCCCGACGCGCCCTGCCCCACACCCAGCGCCTCCACCAACGCGATACGCGCCTGCGGATGCAACTCGGCCAGCCGACGCGCCAGCGCGACACCGGTAAATCCGGCGCCAATCACGGCGAAATCAAACCGATGCTGACCTGTCAGGCGCTGGCCGATGGAAGTGTGACTGGAAGGGGAAGTCTCGAACCAGCCAAGCTGGCCGTCGATGGCGGGGCGTTTGCGGATGGAATGCATGGGCGGGATTTTAGCGCGGCGCCCGCGCCTCAGCCCTTCGCAAGCGCCTCCACCGCCTCCCGCATCCCCTCACGCGCCGCAGCAACTTGATCTGCAACCGCTTCGATAGCGCACCGATCCCGCGCCAGTTCACCGCGTTGTACCGCCACCTGCTCGCGCACCCGCATCGGAGCAGGTCCACCCTCCGACAAGCGCGCCGCCACCCCCTGCTCCGGATCGAGGCAGCGCGTTACCGCTTCAGCATCCACGCGCACGGCACGGCCAGTCACTTCCAGCGCAGCGCGATTCACCATGTCGCTGTCGATTTCGCAGGCGGGGATGTGTCGATCGAGTGCTTCGCGCACTACGGCACCGACTACGTGATGCGCCTCGCGGAATGACATGCCGGCGTCACGCACGAGCATGTCGGCGAGATCGGTGGCGGATGAGAAATCGCGCCGCGCCTTCGTCAGCATGTTCACGCGCTGCGGTTCGGCATGCTCCAGCACCAGTTTCAGCAAGCTGGCGCAGCGCCTGCCTTCTTCCACAGCGTCCCAGAATCCGCGCATGCTTTCGCGGTTGCCGTCGCCGGAATGCGTGAAATGGGTGCCTTTCAGCGCGCCGAGTGCGCCGGTCAGCAGGCCCAGCATGTGGCCTCCCTTGCCTTTCAGGTATTCGAGAACAACCGGGTTTTTCTTCTGCGGCATGATGCTCGATGTTCCCGCCACGCTGTCGGGGAAATCGATCAGGCCGAATTCCGGCGTGGCCCAGACGTAGAGGTCTTGCGCGACGCGGCCCCAGGTGACTGCGGCAATCGTGATCGCGGAGAGAATCTCCCAGGCAAAGTCGCGCGAGGCCACGGCGTCGAGCGCGTTCGGGGCGGGACGCGAGAACCCTAGCCAGCGGGCCGTGGCATGGCGATCGATCGGAAACGCCGTACCGGCCAGTGCGCCGGCGCCGAGCGGGCAGGCATCGAGCGATTCCAGCGCACGGTGCAGGCGGGCGATGTCACGACCGAGCGCTTCGCCAATACCGCAGAGGTAATAGCCATAGGTGATCGGCTGCGCCGCCTGCAAATGCGTGTAGCCGGGCATCACGGTATCGGCATGGGCGGCGGCCTTGTCCAATATCGTTTCGCGTGTGTCGAGCATCGTCGACAAGAGTTCGAGCACGGCGTCACGGGCACGCAGTCGATCGAGCGTCGCGAGGATATCGTTGCGGCTGCGGGCTACGTGCAGGCGTCCGCCTGCATCGGCACCTGCTACTTCCATCAGTCGAGCCTCGTAGTTGAAGTAGGCGTCCTCGCGTTGCGGATCGAGTGCCACGGCCTCCGGACCTTCCTCCGTCATACGGTGCAATGCGCAGGCGAGTGTCGCCGCCACGTCCGACGGGATCAGCCCGGCGCCGCTCAACATCAGCAAATGCGCCGCGTTGATATCCGTGAGATAGCGGAAGCCCGGTGCGAAGTCGCGGTCAAGGCGCGGCTGGTAGATGAATTGGCACACCTCGGGGGCGGTGGGCTGGGTCAGGCGGCGGCTGACTTTCGATTCCATGGGGCGATTTCCTGTTCGTCTTGTGCGATGGAAACCAGTATCGGAATCGGCAGCCCATACCGTCAAATCACAATATCGCGGGTGACCATACGGATTTGATATACCATCGGCCCATCATTGCCGAACGATTGCCGAACGCCCCCACCCCACAAACGGTATGAAATTCAAGGAAATCGACGCCTTTCGCGCAGTCATGCGCTCGGGCTCCATGACCGCCGCCGCGAGCGAGCTTTATACGTCGCAACCGAATGTCAGCCGCCTGATTGCGCAGCTCGAAACTACCACCGGCCTGACGCTGTTCACGCGAAGCGCGGGTCGCCTGACCCCGACCGAGGAAGGACTCGCGTTCCTGCGCGAAGTGGATCGCGCCTTCGTTGGCCTCGATGCGCTCAAGGATGCGGCGCGCAATATCCGGCAGTTCGGCAAGGGACGACTGCGAATTGCCACGGTGCCATCGCTGGCCATGACGGTGCTGCCCACCGTGTTGCAGCATTTCCACGCCGATCATCCCGATGTCTACGTGGCGATGGAAACCGGCAGCACGCAACTGGTGGCCGACTGGGTGGGGAGCCGCTATTGCGACCTCGGCCTGGTGTCCTACCTGCCGCCTGCGGCCGTGACCGAAGCCCAGCCCATCGCCGATGTGGCGGGTTGTTGCGTGCTGCCGCACGGGCATCGGCTTGCGGGTCTCGACGTGATCACCCCGGCCGATCTGGCCGGGGAATCCTTTATCTCGATGACGCATGGCGACGGCCTGCGTGCGTCCATCGACGCCGCCTTTGCCGATGACGACCGGCGCATCATGCACTTCGAGACGCCTTATGGCGCCACCATCTGCCGGATGGTCGCGCTAGGCATGGGGGTGGGCATCGTCAATCCGCTGGTGGCGCGGATGCATGGCAACGACCTCGTCATTCGCCCCTTTGCGCCCCGCATTCCGTTTGTCAGCTACCTGTTGCTGGCGCGCAACCGGCCTGCCAACGTGCTGGTGGAGCGATTCAACGCGCGGATGATCGAAGTCCTCGCCACGGAAACCGGCGCGCTGCCGGGCTGAAACCTGTGTTGATCCTCCCCCCATACGGTTTTCGTATGGACGCCTGACAGACTCGTATTTGCGCAAGTCGGGGCGGCTCCGCATACTCGTCCGAACGATTCAGACGAGTCTCCCCATGACGCATAACAGGGCCGAAGGCCCGCTTCACCCGCTCCCCCTTCTCCGGAGGTCCAACTGATGGCCGGCACCTCCACTTCCGCCCTGCCCGTCTTCGACATCGCCGTGGTTGGCGGTGGCCTGGTCGGCTCGGCCATCGCCTACGGACTGCGCGACCGCGTCGGCTCCATCGCCGTGCTCGACGAGGGCGACGTTGCGCTGCGTGCCTCGCGCGGCAATTTCGGGTTGGTCTGGCTGCAGAGCAAGGGCTTCGGCATGGGTGCGTACAGCCGCTGGACGCTTGGTTCCACGCGTCTCTGGCCTGGACTCGCAGACCGTTTGCAGAAGGAAACCGGCATCGATGTGGCGCTCGAACAGAAAGGCGGCCTGACGCCCCTGATGGGCGACTACGAAGTGGAAGCGCGCCTGGCCTGGGTCCAAAAACTCATGGCCCAGCCCGGCGTGGAGCCGTACGAGTGGAAGCTGCTCGACCATCATCAAGCCGCATCGCTCGTGCCCGAACTCGGCCCAGACGTGACCGGCGCCATCTGGACGCCGCACGACGGCATCGTCAATCCGCTCAAGCTGCTTCGCGCCTTTCATACGGCGTTTAGCCGGGGCGATGTCCAGTACCTGCCTTTCCACGGCGTGACCGCCATATCGCAGTCGTCATCGGGCGAGTTCTCGCTGAGCACCCCGAATGGCACGGTGCGCGCCCGCAAGATCGTGCTGGCCTCGGGTCTGCGCAATGGCGAACTGGGTGCGATGGTCGGCATCGACCTGCCCATGGCGCCGCAGCGCGGTCAGATCCTCGTGCTCGAGCGTACGCGCCGTCTGCTCGATACACCACTGGTGACCCTGCGCCAGAACGACGAAGGTAGCTGGCTGGTTGGCGATTCGCAGGAGGATGCGGGCTACGCCGACCAGATCACCACGCTGCCGATCCTGGCCACGCTGGCCGACCGTGCCGTGCGTACGTTGCCCGCCCTGCGTGATGTCCGCGCGGTGCGAGCGTGGTCGGCGCTGCGCGTACGCGCACAGGATGGCTTTCCGGTCTACGAGCAGTCCACCAGCCATCCCGGCGCGTTCATCGTCACCTGCCATAGCGGCGTGACGCTGGCCGCCGCCCATGCAGAGACCCTCGCCCCGATGATCGCCGCTGGCGCGCTGCCGCCGGAGCTGGACATTTTTTCGACCCGGAGATTCCATGTTCAGAAGACTTGACGCCACCGCCGCGCAGGCCGCCGGCCGCACGGTGCGCGTCACCGTGGATGGCGCCACGCTGGAATGCCGCGAGACCGATACCGTCGCCGCCGCACTGTTCGCCGCCAACGTTGCGGCCTGCCGCGACACCGCCGTATCGGGCGCTGCGCGCGGACCCTTCTGCATGATGGGCGTCTGCTACGACTGCCTCGTCAGCATCGATGGCCGTCCCAACCAGCAAGCCTGCATGACCCGCGTGCGCGATGGCATGCGCGTGGAACGCCAACTCGGCGCACGCGAGGTGGCCGTATGACCATGACGAACCTGCCTCCGCTCGAAACATCTGACATGCTCGAATGCGACCTGCTCGTCGTCGGTGCCGGACCCGCCGGTCTCGCTGCGGCCACGCGTGCCGCCGAACTGGGACTGAGCACGATCCTGCTCGATGAACAACCCGCACCGGGTGGCCAGATCTATCGCGCCATCAGCACGACGCCAGTGCAGGAGCGCAACATTCTCGGTGCCGATTACTGGCACGGGCTCGACTTGCTAACGCCATTCCAGCGCAGCGGCGCGCAATATCTTGCTTCGGCCACGGTGTGGTCGATCAATCCGCGCGATGCAGAAGCCGATGGCCTGGGTTTCGAAGTGGCTTACTCGGTGACCGGCGCCAGTGCCGATCCGCAAGCGGGACTGCTTCACTGCCGCCACATCATCCTGGCCACTGGTGCGCAGGAGCGCCCCTTCCCGATTCCCGGTTGGACGCTGCCCGGCGTGATCACGGCCGGTGCCGCGCAAATCCTGCTGAAGACATCCGGCGTGGTGCCCGAAGGCCGCACGGTGCTGGCCGGTGGCGGCCCACTGCTGTATTTGCTGGCCTATCAGTACCTCAATGCCGGCGTGAAGATCGACGCGATCCTCGAAACGACGGCCTCCACGCAGTGGATGCAGGCACTGCCGCACGCCTGGGGATTTCTGCGCTCGGCCTATCTCGGCAAGGGCTTGAAGATGTTGCGCGCGGTGCGCAAGGCTGTGCCGATCATCAGTGGTGTGAGTACGCTTGAAGCCGTGGCCGGTGCCAACGGGCAGGTAGCCGAACTGCGCTACACGGCCGATGGTCAACCTCGCACGATGGCCGTCGACCAGTTGCTGCTGCACCAGGGCGTGGTGCCCAACACGAATCTGTCTCGTGCCGTGGGTGCGGAACATGCATGGAACGAGCGCCAGGACTGCTGGGAACCTGCCGTCGATGCATGGGGCGCCACATCGGTGCCGCACCTGACTATCGCCGGCGATGGTGCGGGCATTGCGGGTGCGATGGCTGCAGAGCATCGCGGTCGACTCGCCGCCATCCAGGCCGCCGCATCGCTGGGCCGCCTGGACAGCGCAGCACGCGACCGCGAGGCCGCGCCGCATCGGCTCGCCCTCGCCCGCGCTACGCGTGGCCGCGAATTCTTCGAAGTGTTGTATCGCCCGCAGCCGCAATTTCGGCGACCGGTGGGCAACACCATTGTCTGCCGCTGCGAAGAGGCGACCGCCGAGCAGGTGCGTGAAGCCGCCCGCATGGGTTGCCAGGGGCCGAACCAGCTCAAGGCATTCCTGCGCTGCGGCATGGGCCCCTGCCAGGGCCGGTTCTGCGGACTGACGGTGACCGAACTAATCGCCGATGAGCAACAGCGCCATCCGCGCGACGTTGGTTACTACCGCCTGCGTTTCCCGACCAAGCCGGTGACGCTTGGCGAGATCGCAACGTTGCCGCAAACGCAGGCATCGCGCGAAGCCGTAGTACGTTTCAAAAAATAAAGGACGGAGACTGAAGCGAGACCCGGACGGTGACAGCCAGGCACCAGACCTGACGCAGCGCCCGGGCATCTCACCCACCATCCAGCACAGCGACACCCCCGAGAGGACTCTCCCACTTATCTGCAATCTGCATCGAGGATCAACCATGTCGTTTAACAAGATCGTTCCCGCTGTTGCACTGGCGTTGTTTGCCACGCAGGCCCTGTCGCAGGAACTGCCCCCTGCCCCCATCCGCATGCTGGTCGGCTTTGCGCCGGGCGGCGGCAACGATGCCATCGCACGCACCGTCGCCACGCAGTTCCAGATCAACACCAAGACGACGATGGTGGTGGAGAACAAGCCCGGCGGCGGCAGCACTATCGCCACGGCTGAAATGGCGCGCGCCAAGCCCGATGGTTCGGTGCTGCTGCTGGGCTCGGTAGGCGGACAAGCCATCGCGCCATCCGTCTACAGCAAGCTGCCCTACGACCCGGTCAAGGGGGTGCAGCCCGTGTCGCTCGTGGCGAAATCCGCCAACGCGCTGGTCGTCAACGCCGCGCTGCCGGTCAAGAACGTGCAGGAGTTGCTGGCCTATGCCAAGGCCCATCCCGGCGAACTGAACGTGGCCTCGCCGGGTAACGGCACGATCTCGCACCTGTCCGCCGAACTGTTCAAGAGCATGGCTGGGGTCTTCATCACCCACATCCCGTATCGCGGTGACGCCCCGGCGATGCAGGACGTGATGGCCGGCCAGGCCCAGATGACCTTTGCGAGCCTGCCGTCCGCCAAGGCCGGTGTGGATAGCGGCAAGGTGCGCATCCTGGCAGTGACCAGCGCCAAGCGCGTGGCGACGATGCCGAACGTGCCCACCGTGGCGGAATCCGGCGTGCCGGGCTATGAAGTGGTGTCGTGGTACGGCGTGTTCACCACAGGGGGCACCCCCATGCCCACGGTCAACCGACTGGCGCAGGAGATTGCCGCCGTACTCGCGCAACCCAACATCCGCGAGACCATCACCAAGCAGGGCATGGAACCCAGCGCGCTGGGGCCGAACGAGTTCTCCCAGATGGTGAACAAGGATTCGCAGAAATGGGAAAAGGTGGTGAAGACCGTCGGCATCAAGCTCGACTGACCTGCCTGTGAGATGGAATCTGTGAAGTCGAATTCGTGAAGCCGAATTTGTGAAGCGGTACTGCACGGGCGCCTTGGTGGCGCCCGCTTTTTTTTATCGATTCAATGCACTGTATCGCCGCGAATCAGCAGTACTGGCTTGGCCGACTTGGCCACCACGCCTTCGGACACGCTGCCCATGATCATGCGTCGCACACCGCGTCGACCGTGTGTGCCCATCACCACCAGTTCGGCAGGCCATTGCTCGGCATGGCTGACGATGGTGCCCGAGATGTCGCCCGGCGACACCGGCTTCTCGGCCAGTTCCGTCAAGGCACGCACCCCGGCGTTTTCGAAGCGGCGCGCGGCGCGGGCCAGGGCCTGTTGACCTACCTCAAGCATGCCGCGCAGCACCTCTTGCGGGTTGACGTAGGCCGGCTCGAAGAAAAATTCGCTGTCATCCACCACGAACAGGATCTTGACCTCCGCGCCCAGTTCCTTGGCCAGGCCCACAGCCTGGAAGATGGCCTGCTCGGACGACGGACCACCGTCTATGGCGATCAGAATGCGCTTGTACATGGAGCAATCCTCACTGTGATGTTGTCGTGTTGAAGACAGCATAGGCGCGCACAGCGCGCAGCGATTGACATGAATCAAGTCATCGCGCAATCGCAGAATCTTTATTTTCAGCAAGTGCAACATAACGGACGCAACCGCGTCATCGGCTAGGATATGCGACGGAGACACTCTTTCGACGCCATGCCAATGACTGTTGCCACGCACGCCACGCCATCCATTCCCGCTAACGCTACCCGCAAGATTCCCCGCTCAACGGCGTCTTCCGTCGTTTCCCTGCGCCAGCTCGGCGCGGCATTGGTGCTCTGCGGCGCCGCGAGTGCCTGGGCCCAGCAGACGCCGCCGGCCCCGCTGTGGCTCGTCGATGGACACCCATCGCAGGCCGCACAGGCTGCCATCAAGACGCTGGCCGGTGCCAGTGCCGACGGCCTCGAACCGGCTGACTACGGCGCCGAGGCGCTGCAGCGCACGCTGACGCAGGCAATCAACGGCCCCGCGCCGTCGCCCGAGGCCATGCAGCGCTTCGATGCATCGCTGACCACGGCGATGACCCGCTACCTGTCCGATCTGCACGTGGGCCGGGTCGATCCGCGCAAGGTCCATGCAAATTTTGCAAAGACCGCGCCCGCGCCGTTCGACGCCGAAGCCTATCTGCGGCAGGCGATCGCCGCGAACCGGCTTGTCGAAGGTTTGCGCGAGGCGGCGCCATCGTTCCCACTCTACGGCACGTTGCGCGATGCGCTGGCGCGCTACCGCACATTGGCCAAGCTGCCTGACTGGGAAACCGCGCTACCGCCTCTGCCCGGCAGCAAGCTCAAGGCGGGCGATACCTACAAGGGGCTGCCGCAGTTGTCGCAACGGCTGGAAGCGCTCGGAGACTTGCCGAAGGACACGCCCGTGCCTGCACGCTACGAAGGCGCGATCGTCGATGCGGTCAAGGCTTTCCAGACGCGCCATGCGCTCGAAGCCGATGGTGTGATCGGCGCGGGCACGCTGGCACAACTCAACGTTTCTCCCGCGGCACGCGTGCAACAGATCGAACTGACGATGGAACGCGCGCGATGGACCCCGCTTGCCGAGGGTCCGCGCATGATCGTGGTCAATGTTCCTGAATTCATGCTGCGCGCTTATGAATATCAACCTGAGAGCGGCGGCAAGCTCGACATCAAGCTTGAGATGAAGGTGATCGTCGGCAAGGCGCTGGACACCCGCACGCCGCTGTTTGCCGAGGACATGCGCTACATCGAGTTCAGCCCGTACTGGAACGTGCCGTCGTCAATCGCCAAGAAGGAAATCATTCCGAAGCTGCAACGCGATCCGAGCTATCTGACTCGGCAAGGTTTCGAGTTCGTGTCTGGCAGCACGGCCAGCACCACCGTGAGTCCGGCGAGTCTGGACGCCGTGCTCAATGGGCAGTCGCGCATCCGCCAGCGACCGGGGCCGCTCAATGCGCTGGGCGACATCAAGTTCGTTTTTCCGAACAACCAGGCCATCTATCTGCACCACACGCCGTCGCCGCAACTGTTCAAGCGAGACCGACGCGATTTCAGCCATGGCTGCATCCGCGTGGAGGCACCCGTCGAACTGGCGAAGTTCGCGATGCAGGGCATGCCCGAATGGACGGAGCCGCGCATCCGTGAGGCAATGACGGCTGGCAAATCGAAGACCGTGGCACTCCAGCATCCCATTCCCGTGGTGCTGGCGTATGGCACGGCCATCGCTCGCGCCGACGGACGGGTACACTTCGTCCCTGACATCTACGGTCAGGACAAACTGCTGGACCAGGCGCTGCGGCAACGCGCTGGGGCCAGACCTGCCGCACGGCCCTCCTGAATGCCGCACCCGTTGTAAAAGTTTCCATGTCCGAATCCAGCTTCAACCCGCGTCGCCGTTTTTTGCATTGCGCCAGCGCCATCGCGCTCGGCGCAGGGCTCTCCACCCTGGCGCCACGCAACGCGCTGGCAGCAATCGGGCCCGACGCCCGGTCGCTGTCGTTTGATCACACGCACACTGGCGAGCATCTCGCGCTCGTCTTCGCCCGCGGCGATGACGTCCTGCCGCAAGCGCAGCAGTCGCTGAATCATTTCCTGCGCGATCACTACTCCGGCACCGTCGGCCAGATCGATCCCACGCTGTTCGGCGTACTATTCGCCCTGCGCCAGGAACTGAAAACCGACACCCCGTTCCAGGTCATCTCGGGTTACCGCTGCCCCGCCACGAACGACCGCCTGCGTCGTACACGCGCGGGTGGCGTCGCAAAACGAAGCCTGCACATGGATGGCATGGCCATCGACATCCGCCTGCCAGGTGTGCCGCTGACAGACCTGCGCGACGCCGCGGAATCGCTCCAGGCGGGCGGCGTGGGCTTCTACAAGTCGGATAATTTTGTGCACATCGATACGGGGCGGGTACGGCGCTGGGGGTGAAATGGGCAATGGCTGGATGACAGTTCGATGAAACAAATGTCGAGCTAAACATCCAACCAAGTGCATCAAAGTACATATTTCCGCAACATTGTTTGATCAAACTGCGTCCTTTTCGACGGCCATTGCCGTCTTTTAAGGACCCAGCATGTCTTTCTCCCAACCCGGAATGCCCTCGGCCATCGCGGTCGCCTCTTTTGCCCTGCTGCTCGGCGCCTGTGGCGGCGATGACAACAACACTACGCAGAGCAGTGGCACGACGACCACGCCGCTGGCCGTGCCTGCCGCGCCGGCAGATCCGGCTTTCGTGGATAGCGCGCCCGTCAAGGCTTCGGTGACCCCGTTTGTGGACGACATCGCGTCGAACCAGCGCGGTGTAGCGAAGTACGCCACGCTGGAGACGAATTCCGGTGTGCGGCTGATGGAAGGATTCCTGAACGTGTGGGAGCCGCTGACGCGTATCGTCGATGCCGCGCAGACGGCGCCGGCTGACGGCGCGTTCCCGGCGGTGGTGGCTTCGTCATGGACGGGCTTGCCAGGCGATGGCACCCCGGGCGGCACGGTGGTCAACGCTGCCATCCACAACGCGAACGTCCAGTACGTGATCGACGCCACCACGGCACGCACGGCTGCGCAGGCCGAGGCTGCCTACTACGACGACCGCCGCGGCAAGAACTACAGCGTGACCGATGGCATGGGTCCGCTCACTGCTGCATGGCGCGCCGCCGCCCAGCAGACCACCACGATCACGAGCATCCCGGCTGACGCCACAACCATCAAGTACGACGATGGCGGCAACAACGTCGGTGTGGCCGGCTCTGCCAATGCCACGTTCGGCGATGTGATCACGATGGTCAACAAGGTTGGCGACAATGCCTCGACCGAGCCGAACAAGCGCTTCTACAAGTACGCACGTCCGTACCGCTGGAGCAGCAGCGTGGTGGTGGCGCCGACCCTGGTGCCGGCTATCAGCCCGACTCCCAACAACGACGGCGGCTTTGTCAGCGGCCATACCGCCGAAGCGCTGCGCAATGCCGTGGTCATGGCCTACCTGGTGCCGGAACGCTTCCAGGAAATGCTCACGCGCGGCATGGAACTCGGTGAGAACCGCATCCTCGCCGGCATGCATTCGCCGCTCGACGTTATCGGCGGCCGTATGCTCGGCATTGCTTCGGCTGCCGCCAACCTGTACATCCCGGCCAACGCCGCGCTGAAGGCCAGCGCTTATACGCAGGCCCACACGGCGCTGATGGCCGCCACGGGCACCACGCCGGCCACCTTCCGCACGTTCGCGCAGTCGGGCACGGCGGCCAATGACCGCTTCACCGACTACGCCACCAACAAGGCCAACTTCAATCGCCGCATGACGTTCGGCTTCCCGCAGATCGGCTCGGCCACGCTGGAGCCGGTCGTACCCAAGGGGGCGGAAGTCATGCTGGAAACCCGTTTCCCGTACCTGAGCGCCGATCAACGCCGCGTGGTGCTGAAGACCACTGAGATTGCTTCGGGTTATCCGGTCATGGACGATGCCGAAGGCTGGGGCCGCCTGAACCTGTTCGCTGCTGGCGATGGTTACGGCGCCTTCAACGGCAATGTCGTGGTGACGATGGATGCCACGCTCGGCGGCTTCCACGCGGCCGACCTCTGGCGCAACAACATCGGCGGCTCGGGCAAGTTCACGCTCAAGGGCACCGGCAACCTGAAGCTCGGCGGCACCAACACGTATTCCGGCGGCACGCAGGTGGCAGGCGGCGCGCTCGAAGCGGCTTCGGTGAATGCCTTCGGCACGGGCGATGTCTACCTCGGCGCCGGCTCCGTCATCATCAACGCCCCGGCCAGCGTGGCCATCGCCGGCAAGTACACCCAACTGGCAAACACCACGCTCGACCTGCGCGTGGGCCCCAACGGCCAGGGCCGCATGACCGTGGCTGGCCTGACGACGATTGCTGGCGGCACGCTGCGCGTGGCGTTCGTCAACGGGTATGCGCCGAAGGCCGGCGATACCGTCGCCATCATGACGGGCAGCAGCATCAAGGGCCAGTTCACCGCCGTGGCCGTAGATGGCTACAAGGTCACGCCGATCTACACGGCCAATGGCGTGCAGGTGCGCATCGACGGCTAATGAAGCGGTAGCGATAAAAGCGCGCGGTGCTCAGCCGCGCGCTTCCCGCCGCACTGCCTGCGGCGGCAACCCAAATCCGCGCACGAACGCCTCGCGCAGGTGACGGCGATCCCGGAAACCGGTTTCCTTTGCCACCACGTCCAGTGGATGGCGACTCTGCTCGATCATCAGCCGCGCCGCCTCCAGCCGCAGTTTCTCGATAGCCTTGGCGGGGGGCTGTCCTGTCTCGGCCGTAAACACGCGGCTGAACTGGCGCGGACTCAGATGCACGGACTCGGCCAGATCTTCCACAGTCAGGGGCCGATGCAGATTCTTGCGCGCGAATTCGAGCGCACTCTGGATGCGGTCGGACTTCGGCGCAAGCTCCAGCAACTCGGAATGCTGCGACTGCCCGCCTGACCGGCGCTGGTACATCACCAGCTTGTGCGCCACGGAGCGCGCCATCTCGGCACCGAAATCCTTCTCCACCATCGCCAGTGCCAGATCCAGACCAGCGGTCATCCCGGCCGAGGTCCAGATCGGCCCATCGACGATGTGGATGCGGTCCTCTTCCACGCGAACTTCGGGATGCAGCCGCTGCAAATCGCGCGCAAAGGCCCAATGCGTGGTGGCACGGCGTCCAGCCAGAAGGCCGGATTCCGCCAGCACGAACGCCCCCGTGCAGATCGACGCCACGCGACGCGCCTTGCCCGCCACCTTTCCCACGAACTCGCGCATCGGCCCGGTACTCTGGGTGGCAACCGGATCGCCCACACCGGCCACGATCCAGGTGTCCACGGCCAGGCGCATGCTGGCGGGCCGCGTCTCCACAGCCATGCCAAGCGATGACCGCAGCATGCCGCCCTGTATCGAGTAGTTCTCGATCCGGTATATCGGCTCGCCCAGCGACAGATTGGTGTACTCGAAGACGGCTTGTGCGGCCAGCGTCATGACCTGGAAGCCATCCGGTAACAGAAATCCAACGCGATGCATGACGAGCCTCCAGAGCGCCAAAGATCGGCAATGACCGAAAACATGACTATATACGTCATTTCGGTCACGCGCTTCCCGCCCTACCATGCTTCACATGGATGCCACGCATCCGAACCACCTGAAACCCCAAGCATGGAGTCTCGATCATGACGCAGCAAACCAGCACGCAACACCTGGGCACCGCACTTGTTACCGGCGCATCGTCGGGCATCGGCGCCATCTACGCCGACCGACTTGCCCGCCGCGGCTATGACCTGATCCTGGTGGCCCGCAGCCGCGACAAGCTCGACGCCCTCGCACGCCGCATTTCCGACGAGACCGGCCGCGCCGTGGAAGTGCTGCCCGCCGACCTCAACGACCGCGCCTCGCTTGCCACCGTCGAAGACAAGCTGCGTACCGACGCCAGCATCACGCTGCTCGTCAACAACGCCGGCATCGGCACGCATACGCCGTTGCTCGACAGCGATGTGGAACAGATGACGCGCATGATCGAACTGAACGTGACGGCGCTGACGCGGCTGACGTATGCCGCCGCGCCGGGCTTCGTCGCACGCGGCAAGGGCGCGTTCATCAACATCGCGTCGATTGTCGGCATCGCGCCGGAAGTCTTGAACGGCGTCTATGGCGCAAGCAAGGCGTACGTCCAGGCCTTCAGCCAGTCACTGCATCACGAACTCGCCAGCAAGGGTGTGCGCGTGCAGGCCGTGCTGCCGGGCGCAACCGCCACAGACTTCTGGGAAACCGGCGGCCTGCCGGTGGAACACCTCGACCAATCAATCGTGATGCCTGCGGCCGATATGGTAGATGCGGCGCTGGTTGGCTTCGAACGTGGTGAACTCATCACGATCCCGTCGCTGCACGCGATCGAGCACTGGCAAGCTTATGAGGCAGCGCGTCAGGCAATGTCCGGGGTGCTGTCGCAAAACACCCCGGCGCCGCGCTACCTCGCGTGAACCTCGCCGGCATACGGCTCAACTGCTTGACGCCGATGATCGCCTCTCCCGCTTGCGGGAGAGGCGATCATCGCAACCCTTACTCCCGCTCCTTCCCCTCCGCCCTCTCCAGCATCGCTTCACCAATCTCCGTTTTGCCCAGCGCCACCAGCGCCTCGCCCGGCCCGCGGATATCCCTTGCCTCCTTGTGCTGGCCGAGCTTTGCCTTGCCCTCCATCCGCGTGATTTCGATTTCGATGCCGACGATGGACTTGACCATCGTGTCGATGAAATCGCTCGGGGCGTCCGACATGCGCCACGGTTTTGGCTGCGTCGCTTCGTGAGTACGGGTCAGTCGCGCCACCACGCCGCGCACGTGGCGTTCGTCGTCGTGGATCGTGATGCGGCCATGGGCGTGGACGACCTGATAGTTCCAGGTGGGCACCTGCTTATGTGCCTCGTGCTTGCTCGGATACCAGTTGGGCGAGATATAGGCGTCACCGGCGCGAAAGATCACCAGGACCTCGGCGCCGTTCGTCACGTCCTGCCAGACCGGATTGGCGCGCGCCACGTGGGCCTTGAGCAGGCCGTGGGTGCCATGGCTGGGTTCAAGTTCGAACGGGATGTGGTTCGCGTCGAGACCACCCTTGCCGTGGGTGACCAGCGTGCCGAACGGATGGCTGGCGATCAGCGCGTGCATCGCCTCGAGCGTGGGGATTTCAAAATGGGCGGGGATATACATGACGAATGGCGGGTCGTGGCCTGTGTGTTCTCGGGGACAGGAGACATTCTGCAAGCAAACTGGCATGTCGCACAGGGCCAGTTTGTGGCAGTTTTGCCGGACCACTTCCTCCCACCCTGGTCGCCATCCAGCCCCATCGCCTATCTTGAAAGACACCCCCGCGATGGAGCCGCCCCATGCCGACCCGCCGCCACTTCGTTTGCGCCCTGCCCGCTGCGTGGCTGTCGCTGACTATCTCGCCGGTCCGCGCGCAGACCACGGCTTTGCCGGCGGCACTGGGAAAGCCAGACACCGTGCTGGTCCTGCGCCACGCCCGCGCACCGGGTGTCGGCGATCCTGATCAGTTCAAGCTGGGCGACTGCGCGACGCAGCGCAATCTCGACGCGCAGGGGCGCAGCCAGGCCAGGCTGTCTGGCGAGCGCCTGAAATCGGCAAGATTCCGGCCCACGCTAGTCGCCAGCAGCGCGTGGTGCCGGTGTCAGGACACCGCACGGCTGATGGACCTCGGCCCGGTACACACCGAGCCGCTTCTGAACTCGTTTTTCAATGCCGACCGTGCCACGCGTGACGCGCAGATGCAAAAGCTGTCGCGCTACGTCGATGGACTCGATCCGCGCGGCGGACCCTACCTGTTCGTCACGCATCAGGTGGTCATCACCGCCCTCACGGGGCACGACGCCGAGAGCGCCGGGGGCGTGTTGATCGAACTGCCATCCAAAGGCGGCGCACGAAAGGCCACGGTGTTTCCCGCGCTCACATCGGGTTCGTGAAACGCATCGCCGCCGTCAGGTCGACTCCCGCTCCACAATCCTGAATCCCACATCCACCACGGGTGTGGCCACCGTCTCTCCACGGCAGCGCGTCAGCACCAGATTCGCCGCAAGCTGGCCGATGGCCGCGCCGTCGATCTGCACGGTGGTGAGCGCTGGCGCCATGTCCGCCGCAAAATCGGCATCGCCGAAACCACAGATTGCAAGGTCTTGCGGCACACGCATGCCGCGTGCGCGGGCTTCTTCCATCACGCCTTGCGCGAGTTGGTCGGAGCTGCAGAAGACCGCTTCGATCCTTGGGTCCTGTGCCAGCAGTTCGCGCAGCGCCTGGCGCCCCAGTCCGAGACTGCTGGGCGATGGCACTCGCACGGTGGGCACATCATGGCCGAGCGTCGAGACAAAGCCTTCGCGGCGCACGGCCGCGCGATGATCGTCGCCAGTGGCAATGCCGAAGCGCCGCCACCCCTTCCCCAGAAAGTAGCCAGCCACCGCACTGCCCACCTTGAGATGCGAAAAACCCACGGCCATATCCACGGGCCGATCGCTCAGGTCCCAGGTCTCGACCACGGGAATACCGGAACGCCGCAGCAGGTCGCGCGATGTCTGCGCATGGACGAGGCCCGTCACCACAATGCCATCGGGTCGTCGGCTGATCATGGTGCCCAGCAGCGCTTCCTCGCGCGCATGGTCGTATCCCGTCTGGCCCAGGATCAACTGATAGCCAGCCGTATCGAGCGCATCGGTCAGCGCCTTGACCGTGGGAATGAACTGCGCCACGGCGATGTTGGGGACGAGCGCCGCCACGGTCAGGCTGCGGCGGGACTTCAGGCCACCCGCCAGCAGATTGGGGATGTAGCCGGTTGCCGCCACTGCTTCCTGCACGCGGGCGATGGTCTTGGCCGACACCAATCCGGGATTGCTGAGCGCGCGTGACGCGGTGATCAGCGAGACCCCGGCCTCGCGTGCCACGTCGTGCAGCGTGACGGACTTGCCGCTGGATGTTTCAGACATGCCTGTTCAGCGGGTCTTCCGACCCGGTTTGCGCGCCACTTCCAATCCGGGCGTCGCGGGTAAACGATGAGGCCAAGTGCCGCGATAGCGATTGACCGATGAAAATGACAACGTTAGCATTCTCCGGACCTGCCGTCTTCCCCAGCATCGCCTTCAGGATGAAACGGGGATTTCGCGCATATTGTGCGCCGCAACAGGGTGTGATGCATCAGGCGGGCCGGAGTATAGCAACGCCTGGGCAACACGTACCGGCCGGACTCCGGCCCTTTTTTGACAACGATGTCATACGATGTCGGAAGTCTCAGACATCGCGCTGATTGATTACAGGAAGCAGATATCCCATGACCGCATTGCCCGCCGCCGACGCCATCACATCCATTCGCCTGTCGTCCTGCTACCTGCCGCTGGCCACGCCGATCAGCGATGCCAAGGTGCTGACGGGCCGTCAGAAGCCGATGACCGAGGTAGCCATTCTCTTCGCCGAGATCCGCACGGCGAATGGCCATGAGGGGCTGGGCTTCAGCTATTCCAAGCGTGCCGGTGGCCCGGGCCAGTTCGCGCATGCGCGCGAGATTGCTCCGACGCTGATTGGCGAAGACCCGAGCGATATTGCCAAGCTCTGGGACAAGCTGTGCTGGGCTGGCGCCTCGGTGGGCCGTAGCGGACTCTCCACGCAGGCCATCGGCGCGTTCGACGTGGCGTTGTGGGATCTCAAGGCCAAGCGCGCGGGCCTGTCGCTGGCCAAGCTGCTGGGTTCGCACCGCGATTCCGTGCGGTGCTACAACACCTCGGGCGGCTTCCTGCACACGCCGCTCGATCAATTGCTGGTCAACGCCGCGGCGTCCGTGGAGCGTGGCATCGGCGGTATCAAGCTCAAGGTCGGCCAGCCCGATGGCAAGATCGATATCCAGCGCGTGTCCGCCGTGCGCGAGAAGCTGGGCGACGCCGTGCCGCTGATGGTCGATGCCAACCAGCAATGGGACCGCCCCACCGCGCAGCGCATGTGCCGCATCTTCGAGGAATTCAACCTCGTCTGGATCGAGGAACCGCTCGACGCCTACGACCACGAAGGCCACGCCGCGCTGGCCCAACAGTTCGACACGCCGATCGCCACGGGCGAGATGCTGACGAGCGCCGCCGAGCACTGGGACCTGATCCGCCATCGCGCCGCTGACTACCTCATGCCCGACGCGCCGCGCGTGGGCGGCATCACGCCGTTCCTGAAGGTCTGCGCACTGGCCGACCACGCGGGCCTGATGATCGCCCCCCACTTCGCCATGGAACTGCACGTCCATCTGGCCGCAGCCTATCCGCGCGAGCCTTGGGTCGAGCACTTCGACTGGCTGGAACCGCTGTTCAACGAGCGCCTCGAGATCGGCAATGGCCGGATCAAGGTGCCCACCCGCCCCGGCCTGGGGCTGACTGTCAGCGAACAGGCCCGCGCCTGGACGCGCGAGCAGGCCGAGTTCAACGCATAAGCCAACACCACAAGAGGAGACAACCCATGAAGAAACTTCTGGTATCGCTGTTGCTGGGCGCCACAATGGCCGGCGCCCACGCCGCATGGCCCGAGAAGCCGGTCACGATGATCGTCCCATTTCCGCCGGGGGGGTCCACCGACAACGTCGCGCGCATCCTGAGCGCGAAGTTCCAGCAGACGTTCGGCGGCAGCTTCGTGGTGGACAACCGCCCCGGCGCAGCCGGCATGATCGGTGCCGCCGCCGCCAAACGCGCGCCGGCCGACGGTTACACGCTGTTCGTCTCGTCGCTGGGTCCGTTCGTGATCGGTCCGCACCTGACCAAGACCGCTGGCTACGATCCGACCAAGGATTTCGATTACATCAGCGTGGCCGTGCAAGCGCCCAACGTCCTGGCCGTGCCCGTGGCATCGCCACACAAGTCCCTGCAGGACGTGATCAATTTCGAGAAGGCCAATCCGGGCAAGATGACCTTCGCCTCGGCTGGCAATGGCACCAGCGATCATCTGACCGCCGAACTGTTCTGGCAGCAGACCAATACCACCGGCACCCATGTGCCGTACAAGGGCGGCGCACCGGCGCTGAACGACCTGCTCGGCGGCCAGGTGGATGCCACGTTCATGAACATCAACACGGCCGTGCCGCATCTGAAAGGCGGCAAGTTGCGCGCGCTGGCCATCACCAGCAGCAAGCGCTCCCCGATCCTGCCGGATGTGCCCACCATGGAAGAACTCGGCTACAAGGGCGTGACCGTGTACTCATGGCAAGCCATCGCCGCTCCCAAGGGCCTGCCCGCCGATATCAAGGCCAAGCTGCACAGCGCCACAGTGGCTGCGTTGAACGATCCGGCGGTCAAGCCCAAGCTGCTCGAACTGGGCTTTGAAGTGGTGGCCAACACGCCGGAGCAGTTCACGGCGTTCCAGGCGTCGGAGTTCGCGCGCTGGAAGAAGGTGATCCAGACCGGCAACATCACGGCGGATTGACTGCCTTGGCAGGATTGAGGGGAGGCAACGCAGACGCGGCTGGCGGATGCCGACGCGTCTGCGGCGTTGCGGCATGACGCTGCAACGCCTCCGCCAGCGGCTTGCCATTCCACACATCTGATTCGGACCTCGCGCCGTACAGGTGTCGCTGAAGTGTTGTCACCGCCTCCATCAGCGAGGCATCGCCCGTCGAGGCTGCCCAGACGTCGAGCGGCATGCCATGTGCCGCACGGGTCCAATCACCGAGTGCCAGATAGGCCGCTGCTGCATCGCTTGCCGCACAAGCCCTTAGCACCGAAGCCAGCCGAAACTCGGCACTTTCTGCGCGACGGCGCGAACGTTCGGCCTGCCACTGGCGCCATCGCGCCAGCATCGGACGACCATGCCGATACGCCAGCATGGCCACCATCGCGGCCAACAGCACACACACGCATCCGATCACGATTCGCCAGAACGAGCCGCCTTCTCCCAGCCACCCGAAAGCGGAGCCATCCGGCGGCAGCGCTCCGTCCGCATGACCCGACGATACCTCCACCTTGATGGCCGCCGCTTGCGAAGTCGCGGGGCGGCCCGTGGCCGGGTCCAGCCAATCGACCGTCACGGGTGGCAGCACATAGCTGCCGGTGCGTTCGAAGACATAGGTGATGGTGTCCACGCGCGTACCGCCCGGACCCGCCGTGGTTCTGGCGTTGTCCGATAGGCGCGGATCGGCCTGAAAAACGCGCACACCCGATGGCGCCGGCGCATGCGGCGGCTGGATCAGCATCGCCTGCGTCTGTGGCGCGAAGGTCGTGACGGTACGCACCAGCGCATCGCCCTTGCGCAGGGCCACCGAGCCCTTGTCGAGCGCGTGGTCCAGTGCCTGCGTCACCACCAGCCGTGCTACCGGGACCAGCGGCTGCTTCGGCCCGCCTGCGTTCACAGTGCCGCCAGCGCCCGCGCGTATGCGGGTGGGCGGAAAGCTGACGCTGCCTTCGCGCGGTGCGCCGTTGTCGTCCGCATAGGTGAACTGCACCGTCGTGGCTGGCAGCTCGAAATCACCATCCTGTTCGGCCGTGAATGCGTAGGACTTGCGGATGCCCGCATAGGCCACGCCGTTGATGGTTTCCGTGCTGTTCAGCGCGCGCTCGTCGGGCATCGTGACCACCGCGCCTGGCACCTGCAACACCGGGAAGGCCGGCGCCGACATGAAGAAGTTGGGCGCCAGGATGGTGACATCGATGCTGACCTGCTGGCCCACGCGCACGGGTTGCTGCGCGCCGACCTCGACGCGGATGATGGGTTCGGCAGCGGCAAGCGCCACGATGGGCAGCAGGCATGCAAACACGATCAGGAGCAGCGCGGCGAGATGTCGTTGCATCACGGTTTCTGCTCAGGGGCGGGCTGCCCGCGTTGCAAGGCGAACTTGCGTTGCAGCAGATCAGTCGGCGTGACCTGGATGGCGCGCATCCACATTTCGGCGTCCTGCGCCGGGCCAATGCGCATGGACTTTCCACCCTGCTGCGGCGGAGGCTTCTCGGCATCGAGCTTGACCGCATCCGGCGGGATGTCTGGGGGTTCCTCCTGATCGTCGGGATCGGGCTTGTCCTTTGGTTTCTGCTGATTCAGCAGCGTCTCCATCAGCGCCAGATTGGCTGTGGCAGCCGGCCACTGGGGCTGGCGTTTGAGCGCCTGTCGATAACGCGTCGCCGCGTGTGCGTACTGACCCAGCCGTGCGAGCGCATTGCCCTGGTTGTATAGGGCTTGCGGAGAATCGACCCGTGCAAAGCTCTGCACCGCCTCAGCGTATTGGCCGGCGCGGTACTGGGCGATGCCACGCCACATGGCATCGTCGAACAGCTTCGCAGCGTGCGCGAAATCGCCTCGCTCGAAGGCCAGGCGGCCTTGCTGATCGTGCGTGAGCCACAGGTCTGCGAAATGCCACTGGCGCCTGGCTTCGGCAGCCTCTTGCGCGTGGAGGCCCTGCTGCGGCGCAGCCAGTACAACGGCGAGAAGCAACCCGGTGATCCAGCGGACAGTCCAGCCTTTGCGGAACCAGAGCATTGCCAGCAGCGTGATCGGCAGCATCAGCCACCAGCCCTCATCGGCCCAGCGCGTACGGTCGCCAGCCTGCACACGCTCCAGATGCGCCACCACATGGCGCTGTACCCAGGCCACGTCATCGTCGCTGCCCGGTGTAAACGTGGCCACGGGTATCCCGCTGTCATCGCCGAAGCGCTTGAACGCCGCCACGTCCAGCCGTGCGAACATCGGCGCGCCATCCTGTTCGACAACACTCCCCTCGCCTCCCCCGACATTGCGCAGCGGGCCGCCCTGCTCCGTGCCGATGGCCAGCAACACCGGCTGGCTGCGACCGCTGCCGGCCTGCGCACGGAAGGCTGACGCAGCGGCAGGGTCCACCTGATCGGTGATGAAGAGGATGGTCCCAGGCACGGGTTCGCGCGCCAGATCGGCGTCGATGGTGCGCAGCGCCTGAGCCATGTCTCGTCCCGGCACTGGCATGATGCGGGTCTGCAAGGCATCCACAAAGGTCTGCAGCAGTTGGGCATCGTCCGTCAGCGGAAGCACCAGATGCGTCGAACCCGCGTATGCATAGAGCGACGTACGGCCACCGTCACGGCGCTTGAGCAGCGCCTTGATCTTGAGTTTGGTGCGCTCCAGCCGCGTAGGCGTCACGTCCTCGGCATCCATGCTGCGCGACAGGTCCACGGCAATCGCCAGCGGGGCGCGGTCGTCGAGGAACGGCGGCCTTTCCTGCTTCCAGCTCGGGCCCGCCAACGCCACCGCGCCAAGCACGAGCAGTAGCGCAACGAGATGCACGGGCCGCCATGTCACCCGGTGACGCTCGCCGATCATCAGGGCATCGAGCAGGTGCGGCGCGATGGTCTTGCGCCAGCGCCTGCGCACATCGCCACGACGTTGCACCGCCCACACGAGCCACACGGCGGGCACGCAAACCAGCAGCCACCAGGGACGCAGGAAATGAAAGTGCGAGAGCGTATCGAGCATGGCTGGCATCATTCCAGCGCGCGGCGCGGGCGCGATGCCCACATCGAGTATCCGAACATCAACGCCTGATACAACAGCACCAGCGCCAGCGCGCCGCCCAGCGGCCACATGAACAGTTCGCGTCGCGGGCGCCATGACAGCGTTTTCTGCCGATGCGGCGTAATTTGATCGAGCGTTGCATAGATGGTCTCCAGCGCCGCCTGATCGGCACCGAAGAAATACCGCCCGCCCGTCTGCGCGGCCACGCGCTGCAACACGCCGAGATCGACCTTCTCCTCGCCAGTCGCATTGGGGTCGCCAATACCGATGGTATGCACCACCACCTTGCGTGCTTTCGCGATATCCCCGGCGCGCTCCGGCGGCATGCGGCTGGCGGTGTCGTTGCCATCGGTCAGCACGATCAGCACTTTTTCAGGGGCGTCGCTGTGCTCGAACATCTTGATGCCCAGCCCGATGGCGTCGCCCAGTGCGGTGCTTGGTCCCGCCATGCCCGGCAGCAGATCACCGATCAGCGTCTGCACCAGCCGGTGGTCCATCGTGAACGGCGCCAATGGATATGGCGCGTCACCAAACACGATCAGGCCGATGCGGTCACCGGGCCGCCTGCTCACGAATCCGCTCACCACTTGCCGCACCGCCGCCACGCGCGGAATCAGCGCTCCGGACGGATCACGAAAATCCTTCGTATCCATGGATTGCGAGAGATCCAGCGCGATCAGCAAATCGCGCGCCGGCTGCACCTTCTCGATGGGCGCCTCCAGAAACTGCGGCCGGGCCAATGCGGTAATGACCAGCACCCACGCCATCGGCGCCAGCACCCATTGCAGCCGGTTGCGACGCGGCACCACCGCGCCACTGGCGGGGGTCAGGCCGGCGGCACGCGCCACCTCGCCAAAGAACGGCAGGCGCACCGACGGGCTTTCCTCGCGATACGGCGGCAGCCACCACCACAGCAGCCATGGCAGCGGCAGCAGGACAAATGCCCACGGATAGTCAAACTGGTACATGGTGTTCCGCAATCCAGCGTCGGCACGCGCCAGCCACGGCCTGCACCTGTGCGACGGGCCACTGCGCGAGCACGGTGTCATCGCGATACTCCGCGTCGTGGACCAACGCCGAGAGCACTGGCACCGCGTCCTTCGCCGATCCGGCGTGCGCCTGCAGGAATGCCACCCAACTCGTTCCGGTCAAACTGGCCACCTCCGTGCGGGGCCACGCGGCCAATGCCGTGCGCTTGAGCAATGCCGCCATGTGCCGCAACGTAGCGGCCTGCATGGCGGGATCGAGCGTGCCCAGCTCGGCCAGTGCCTCGCGGCGATAGCGATTGGCGCGATAGCGTCGCCACGCACGCCAAGCCATCCACGCCAGCAGCAACAGCAGCAAGACACCCACAATCGGCCAACCGATGGTCTGCGGCATCCACGATGGCGGCGGCGGCGTGACCACATCGGCCAACGTCGCAAGGGTCGGCACTTCCGCGCCATCCGCCGTGCTGTGCGTGAGACTCATCGCGCCACTCCCATGCGTTGCCGTGCTGGCGCCTGCTGCAGCGGGCGGCCCAGCAGACGCCGCAGTTGCAGCGCGGTCTCCTCGGCAGCCGAGAGCGGCAACAGCGGCACGCCGATGGCGTGGTGCCAGTCGAGCAGCACCCTGGCATGTTCATCGACGAATCCCGCAATGCTGCGTCGCGTGGCCGCATGGCCGAAGCCAAGTTCCACCTGCAGTTCTCCGTCGCTGACCACCAGTTGGCCGGAGGCCGGCAACTCGCTCAGGAACGGATCGTGAATCAGGATGGTCAGCAAGTCGTTGTGCGCGGCCATTTGCAGCATCAGGTCACGCGTGCGGGCATCGTGGCCATCGAAATCGCTGATGACGATAATCAGCCAGTCGTGGCGCGCCATGCTGACGGCGCGTTCCAGCGCCGCATTGAGTTGCGCTGCCGAGCGCCCTGCCTGGGCATCGGCGCGCAACAACTGGTTGAAGCGCGCGATGCCGCCCAGCAATTGCTGAACGGCATCGCGGCTGCGGCGCGGCACGAATACCTCGGCCCCCTCGTCGCCGAACACGATACCGCCCACGCGGTCGCCCTCGGCCAGCACGCGCCACGCGGCAAGCGCCGCTGCTTCGGCTGCGCTGACAGATTTCATCGCCCGCCGGCTGCCAAAGAACATGTTGATGCGCTGGTCCACCACCAACAGCACCGGGCGATCCTTCTCCTCGGTGTAGACACGCACATGCGGCTGGCCGGTGCGCGCGGTCACGCGCCAGTCCATGCTGCGGATATCGTCACCGGGCAGGTAGAGGCGCAATTCCTCGAAGCTCAGGCCACGTCCCCGCACCTTGGACGCGTGACGCCCGGCCAGCACGCTGTGTCCGGGCTGGCGCGACTGAAAATGGAAGTCTCGCGCCGCAGCTTCCAGCGCCGCAAGCGCAGCCACGTCCACGCTGACACCGGCTGCGGGCTGGGATACCTGCGAGACCTCGCCATGCCTGGCGGCGGGCGCGGCGCGGGCGATGGCACGGAAAGGCAAGCGCATCGGCATCTCCCTGCCTTCACGCCACCGCCACCCGCTGCACCAGGCGGTCGAGCACGGCATCGGCACCAATGCCAGCGGCGTGCGCCTCGTATGACAGGATGAGCCGATGCCGAAAGACGTCGTGCACCACCGCCTGTACGTCCTCGGGCGTCACGAAATCCCGTCCGTGCAACCACGCGTAGGCACGCGACACCTTGTCCAGCCCGATCGATCCGCGTGGACTCACGCCGATCTGGATCCACTTGTCGAGGTCGTCATCCACCGGCGCGGGGGTACGCGTGGCCTGCACCAGTGCCACCTCGTAACGCGCCACGGCGTCGCTGACATGTACCTCGTGGATCTCCGCCCGCGCCGAGAAGATCGTGGCCGGCGCCAGCCGTATCGCTTGCGCCTGACCACTCGCCCCGGCCCCGGCTTCCTCCTGCCGCGCCAGCCGGACGATATCGGCCTCGGCATCCGCCTCCGGATAGCCCACGCCGATATGCATCAGGAACCGGTCCATCTGGGCCTCGGGGAGTGGATAGGTGCCCTCCTGCTCGATCGGGTTCTGCGTCGCCATCACCAGAAACAGCGGCTCCAGCTTGTGCGTGGTGCCGCCCACCGTGACCTGACGCTCTTCCATGGCTTCGAGCAATGCGGCCTGCACCTTGGCCGGTGAACGATTGACTTCGTCGGCCAGCACCAGATTCGCAAAGATCGGACCGCGCTGGAAACGGAACTCGCTCTTGCCGCCCTCGGAGACATACACCTCGGAACCCGTGATGTCCGCAGGCAGCAGGTCCGGCGTGAACTGGATGCGCGACAGGCTGGCATCGAGGTTGCGCGCCATCATCTTGATCGCGCGAGTCTTGGCCAGACCGGGCAGCCCTTCCACCAGCAGGTGTCCGTCAGCCAGCAAGCCCAGCAGCAGACGTTCGATCATGCGCTGCTGGCCCACGATGGATTCGCCCATGCGCTGCTGCAGCGCCAGTACATCGTCGCGCGTACTCATGGTTTCCTCCCCGGCTCTGCCCGTGCGGATCTGCCGCCCACGAACCACGCGTAGTAAGGATTGTCGGGATCGGCCCGCACGGCCTGCGTGATATGGCTGGCCCACGCTTCGCGGTCGCCACGATAGGCATCGAGCCCAGCGCGGTAGAAGGTGTGCAGCACTTCGCGCTCGTGCCGCAGCGTGCGCCAGAGGTTGTCATCGGCACCGGCCAGCGGCGGCTCGCTCTGCAACGCCAGCAGTGCCGATAACGTTTCGGGGAACGCATCCCGCCGCACCCAGCCCGCGTACTCGATGCGGGGACGGTCGTCGGTCACGGCGGGGGCATCGGCCGCGTACCAGTCCAGTCCGGCACGATCGGTCACCCACGTCGCCAGCAGCGCCTCGGGCGAGCGTATGCCCACGGCCTGCAACGCCGCCGCCACTTGCGGCTGGGCAAAGCGCGCGCGAATCTGCGCCACATCCAGCGTGATCGGCGACATCGAGCCCACCAGCATCATTTCGTGCAGCTCGGTGGTCCAGAGCATGGCGTGGGGAAACGCGTCCAGAAAACTGCGCACCAGCATGCGCGTGTCTTCGTTGTTCTGCGTCGGCAACGGCAGCCACTGCGCTACCAGCCCGCCCGGTTGCAGCCGCGCGGCCGCAAGTCGATAGAAATCGGTCGAGTAGAGATTCACCACGCCTGCCGCCGACGGGGGCGGCGGCTCCAGCGTGATCAGGTCATATTGCTGGGCGCTGCGCAGCAGTTCGCGCCGGCCATCGCGCAAGCGGATGTCCATGCGTGGATCGTCCGCCACGCCAAAATTACCCGCGAACTGTGAAGCCGCGCGCGCCACGGGCGGCAGCAGCTCGGCCACCACGCGGTGATCCAGCCCCGGCCACGCCAGCGTGGCACCCGCCGTGATGCCGGTGCCCAGGCCGATCACCAGCGTGGATTTGGGCGTGCCGTTGTGAACGATCAGCGGCAACAGCGCCTGCAATCGCATATAGCGCAGCGACGTCATCGCATCGCCGGAATTCGATACACCCTGGATATAGAGGCGCTTGAAGCGATTCTGCGAAGACGTCTGCTCCACCACCGCCACGGTGGCGCCGCGCCCTTCCTCGTAGAACACCAGTTCGCCGCCGCGAGCACGCGCCAGCAACGAGGCGAGCCGGTCCACCGGGGCCATCGCGGCGGCGATCACCGCCAGTACGCCAAGCATCGGCACTGCCCAGCGTGCCATGGGTCGCACGTCACGGCCCAGCGCAACCGCCGTGATGCCGATGACCGATGCCGCCACCGCCAGCACCGACATCGTCCTGACCAACCCGAGTTGCGGCACCAGCACGAAACCGGCCAGCACCGTGCCAGCGATACCACCCAACGTATTGAGCGCCACGACGGCGCCCACGCCTGAGCCGACGCGACGGCCATCGACGCTCACGCGCAGCACGAACGGGAATGCCGCGCCCAGCAGCAACGTGGGGATAAAGACCACGCACATCGCCGCCAGCGCAAAGCTGGCGCAGGCCGCCATCAACGGGCTGGCCGTCAGGCCCTGCACCCAGGCCGAGAGACTGCCCTGTGCCCGCAGCAGCCACTCGCCCAGCAACACGAACTCCAGCAGCGCCACCAGCCCCGCACCTGCCACCAGCAGGCCGAACACGCCCCACGGATCGCGCACGCGCCCGGCATGACGTGCGGCCAGCGCGCTGCCAATCGCCAGCCCGGCCAGATACGTTGCCAGCACCACGGTAAAGGCGAAGGTCCGCGTACTGAGAAATTGCACGATGGCCTGCGACCAGACCACCTCGTAGCCCAGCGCAATCCCGCCAGCGGCGGCATACAGGAGCAGCGCCAACTTCCCGCTGGCAACGTCGCCCCTCGTGACGCCCGCCACCGACGGATCTGCCTGGACGGGGGCCGTCCCTGCATGAGCGCGCCCGGCCAGTCGCCATGCCACCAGCGCAGCTACCCCATTGAGCAAACCCGCCGCCACGGCGCTGCCGAGGATGCCCAGTAGCGGCACCAGCACAAACCCGGCCAGCAGCGTGCCGGCAATCGCGCCCGCCGTGTTGGCGGCATACAGCCGGCCGCCATGCGTGCTGACGCCCGAGCCATCCCGCATCACCACGCGCATCAGGGCCGGCAGTGTCCCGCCCATGGCGGCGGCGGGCAGGATCACCAGGACGAACGGGATCACCCAGGCGAACCAGCCCGTGCGCTGCTCCAGCCACGCGAACGGCATGGCGGCATGCGCCAACGCCACCGTGGCACCGATGCCCAGCACCAGCACCGCTACCTCCAGCCAGGCATAGAGCCGCATCGGATCGGCGTGGCGATCGGCGATTCGGCCAATCAGCCATCCGCCCAGCGCGAGACCGGCAAAGAACGCGCTCACCGCCGTGGTCACCGCGTGGACATCGACACCGACTACCAGTGACAACTGGCGAATCCACACGATCTGGTAAGTCAGTCCGGCCGTGCCGGACGCAAACAGGAGGACGGTTGCCCAGCGCCACATCGGATCGGCCGTACCGTCCCGCCGCACCGCCGTGGATGTCCGTATATCGGCGCCTGCCGATTGCCCCCGCCGACCACGCTTTCCGTGGAGGCTGCCCGCCGCCGCATGGGATTCGATCATGAACTGGATCATTCGTGCGAAGGCCCGCGCAAGCGCGGGCCTTCGCCTGTTTCAACTGCCGTCACGACAGGACGGCCCGATGACGAACACGCAAGCCATCATTTCTTCTTGGCCCCCTCCGCGATCCTCCGGTCGACATCTTCCCGTATCTGATCGATGCTGAAGCTGGCCGGACGCTGGCTCGGCGGATAGGTGACGAAAGTCTCCAGGAACGCCGCAGCTCTCATTGTCGCGATCTCCGTCAGATAGACATTCTTGGCCAGCCAGTCGTTGTACTGATCAGAGACGATATCCGCGCGCTCGTACGGGTCCATGCGCAGGTTGAAGACCTTGGGCACGCGCAGGCATTTGAACGGGTCTTGCCAGACCTGGAAGCCGCCTGGCGTAGTCTGCTCGCAGAACACGACTTTCCAGTTCTGGTAACGCATCGCCACTAGTACGCCGTCGTCGTTGAAGTAATAGAACTCGTTGCGCGCACCCGTGTTGGTCTGCCCCGTCAGGTAGGGCAATTGGTTGAAGCCATCCAGATGGACCTTGGCGTTCTTGCTGCCCAGCGAGGCGCCCTTGAGCAGCCGGTCCTTGACATCGCCATCGCCCACCGCAGCCAGCAGCGTCGGGAACCAGTCCAGACCCGAGAACATCTCGTTGCTGACCGTGCCCGGCTTGATCTTGCCCGGCCACCGGACCATGGCCGGCACGCGGAACGCGCCTTCCCAGTTGGTGTCCTTTTCGCTGCGGAACGGCGTGGTGGCAGCGTCTGGCCAGGACCACTGGTTGGGACCATTGTCGGTGGTGTAGATAACGATGGTGTTATCCGCCACCTTCAGGTCGTCCAGCGTCTTGAGCAGCTTGCCCACATCGCCGTCGTGTTCCATCATGCCATCGGCATACTCGTTGCCCGGCATGCCGCTCTGGCCCTGCATCGACTCCCGCACATGGGTATAGGCGTGCATGCGCGTGGTGTTCATCCAGACAAAGAACGGCTTGTCCGCCTGCACCTGCTTGGTGATGAACTTCTGCGCCGCGTCCGTCGTCTCGTCGTCGATGGTCTCCATGCGCTTGGTGGTCAGCGGCCCGGTGTCCTCGATCTTGCCGTCTGCCGTGGAGTGCAGCACGCCACGCGGCGAGAAGTTCTTCACGAACGGATCGTTCTTGTCCTTGGGCCAGTACGGGCGCTGCGGTTCTTCCTCGGCATTCAGGTGATACAGGTTGCCGTAGAACTCGTCGAAGCCGTGCTTCGTGGGCAGGTACTCGTCACGATCACCGAGGTGGTTCTTGCCAAACTGGCCGGTGGCATAGCCCAGCGGCTTGAGCGCTTCGGCAATGGTCACGTCCCGTGCCTGCAGGCCCACGGTGGCGCCGGGCGCGCCCACCTTGGACAAGCCGGTGCGCAGCGGGGACTGGCCGGTGATGAACGACGAGCGGCCCGCCGTGCAGCTGTTCTCGGCGTAGTAGTCCGTGAACATCATCCCTTCACGGGCAATGCGGTCGATGTTCGGCGTACGGTAGCCCAGCACGCCCATGCTGTAGGCGCTGATGTTGGTCTGGCCGATGTCATCGCCAAAGATCACCAGGATGTTGGGCTTCTTGCCCGAGGTGTTGACGGCAGTGGGCGCGGAAGCAGCATCTGGCGCGACTGGGAGATTGGACTGCGCTGGCGGCTGGGCCGGCACGGTGGTCGCGGGAGTCGCCGGCGCGGTAGCAGCGGCCGGGGTTGGCGACTGCGCGGCCGGGGCCTGTTTCGCGGACTCGTCCGCCTTCTTGCAGCCGGCGATTGCCATGATGGCAACCGCAGCGGCCACCATCGCAAGGCGCGCCCCACTCCTTGCCGAGGATGTCACCATTCGTCTTTTCAATTCATGCTCCCGGTAGTCCAGCGGTTTCAACCTGCATGCAGCATGCGAGGCGTGGCACAGCGCTAACGTTCCGTCGGCCCCGCCCCTGCACCCATGGCAATCGGCGCCTGTCGCTGCATCGCGGCCCAGCGCCCTTCGTCCAGCACCAGGCGGAAGCCCAGGTGCGACATGCTGTTGTATGGATCGGTCCCGCGCCGTGCGCTGGGTCGATAACTCAGGCAATAGTCTTCGTTGCAGAGGAAGGAGCCGCCCCGCGTCACACGCTTGGGCGCGGTGACCGGCACACCTGGCTCGGAAGGGTCCCATGACGCCACTGGGCCGTCTGGATTCGATATGGGCTGCGCCCTGACGGCTTCGCGCCGGAACTGGTCGGCGCGATACCAGTCGGCCACCCATTGCCACGCATTCCCCGTCATGTCGGACAGGCCATAGCCGTTAGGTGGGAACGTGCCGACGGGGTTGGTGCCAAGGGCACCGCCGGCCTTGGGGCTGATCACAGGAAACGGCTGGCTTTGCTGGCCCTGCCAGACATTCGCCATCTGCTTGCCATCGGGCGCGAACTGGTCGCCCCAGGCGTAGGTGGCCTGCTCCAGCCCGCCTCGCGCGGCAAACTCCCACTCCGCCTCGGTAGGCAGTCGCTTGCCGATCCATTTGGCATAGGCTTGCGCATCCTCGTACGAGACTTGCACCACGGGATGGTTGTCCTTGCCTTCGATGGAGCTGCCGGGGCCCGCCGGATGACGCCAGTTGGCGCCCGGCACATAGCGCCACCAGCGCGAGTAGTCCTGCAATGGCACAGGCCGTGCCGTGCCGACAAAGACCATGCCGCCTGCCACCATCGCGCTATCGGGCGGACGGGGCGTGCCGGGAGGCAACTGGACGCGCAGCGTTTCCCAGTCAGGCTTACGCTCCGCCGTCGACACGTAGCCGGTTGCCTCGACGAACTTGCGGAACTCGCCATTGGTGACGTGATGCTGGTCCATCCAGAAGGCGTGGACCTGCACCTTGTGTGCGGGTTTTTCGTTGGGCTGCGCCATCTTGCTGTCGCTGCCCATCAGGAATTCGCCACCGGGCACGCGCACCATGCCCACCGGCCCCGTCTTGCCATCGCCTACAAGGATGGCCTGCGCCACTGGCGTCCGGCCTTGCGCATACCAGTAGCTGGCACCGACGCCCGCTGCGACGCCGAAGCAAAGCAGCGCGCCGACGAGAATGCGCCGACTGCGGCTACGTCCTGCGTGCTGACCACCCTCTACAGCGCGTCCCCTCATCGGCGAAGCCTCCTGACGTACAAGCCACCTGCCCCTGTGCGGGCAAAGAAATCATGTCAGATGACCAGCACAATCAGAAGTCACACTTTCTTGAACGTGAGAGCGAGTGAATTAAATTATTTGGTAAATCGCGCGCGGCAGGCGCTACGTTTTTTTTGTGGAGGATTCCGCACCACATGCCGCGCCTGGCCCATCGCTCAGGGTCGCGCAGCAGGATAGATCTGGCTCCAATCCTGCTTCATGCTGATCACGGTCCAACCCTTCTTGCCGGCTTCGTCCAGCGCCTTGTCGAGCGTGCCGATCGAGGTCTTGCGGTCATAGGCAAACTCGCGCTGGGCGTCGTCGTGATGCACGAGCACTGCCATGCGTGGCCCGGCACCGGCCATGGTGTACTGCAGCATCTGCAGGTCGCCGTCCGAATTCCCCACGGCCAGGATCGGGCGCCGGCCAATATGTCGATAGATGCCCACCGGCTTGCCCGGACCATCATTGATGAATTCGATCTTTGGTCCGCGCACCAGTGTCATCTGGCCGTCGCGCATGGTGTAGGTGATGCCGTAGGTCGAACCCACCACCTGCTCGGGCGGAATGCCGTACACCCGCTCGGACCACGGCCGCATGAATTCGAGCGTGCCGCCCGACACGATGAAGGTCTTGAACCCGTTCGCGCGCAGGTAATTCATCAGTTCCAGTTGCGGCTGATAAACCAGATCGGTGAAGCGACGATTGAGCGTGGGATGCCGGGCAGTGTCGAGCCAGTTGCGGATGGTCTTGTCGTACGCATCCACGGTCATGCCGCCGCTGACTTGCGCAATCAGGCTCAACAGGCGTTTTTCTTCCTTGGCGGCGCCAGCGATATCGTTCGCCATGATCGCCTTGAACGCCGGATCGTTTTTCCATTCGGGATGCTGCGGCGCGGCAGCCTTCACCTGGTCGAGCAGGAAGAAATACTGGAAGTACAGCGGATGCTCGCTCCAGAGCGTGCCGTCGTTGTCGAATACGGCGATGCGCTCGGCGGGCGGCACGAAGTCAGGCGAGCCCTGCCGCGTGACCCGTTCCACGAAATTCACGATGTCCTGACGGGATTTGCTATCGCGCCAGGACGGCAGCGCCGTGGCACTCGCGCGTGCGGTGGCCTGAATGGCCTGGCTTTCGCTCGCGCTCGTGGCATCCGTGCCCGATGCACAACCGCCCAGTGCCCCAAGCAACGAAGCGGCGATTGCCGCCGCTGCCAGCGCGCCCGACCTACGCGTTGTCCGACCCTTCATCCAACCCAGCGCGGCCTTCCCATTTCCGTCCATGACCATGTTCTCCATTCCGTACCGTTAACAGCGCCGGCGCCAATGCGGCGCGCCCGGCCCATATGACTCGCAGAGTATGGGCGGCAGGCCCTTGCGCAGGGAATGAAAAGTTTTCGATGGAGATCTAAAAGAAATCGTGGCGACGACGCGCCCGCTCAGTGCAATGCGGGGTCCGCATAGGCTGCGGTGGTCGTTATCGACGCGTGGCCAAGTTGCTGCTGCACGGCCTTGCGGCTCATGCCGCGCGCCAGCGCATGTGCGCCGGCCGTGTGACGCAGCCAGTGCGCGCTGGCCTGTGCCAGTTGCGCCGCGCCCTTGGCATCACCAGTCGCCAGGGACTTGCCGGCTTGTGCAAAACAGCGCTTCCAGATGGCCGCCACCTGCGCCACTGACAGCGACGCATCGCTGAGGGCATCTTTGATACGGCCGATCAGCGGGGTCGTCGCCGGCAGGCGTTCGATATCGCGTCCCAGGCCGCGTGCTTCCATGTGGTCGCGCAGGGCATCGATCACGGTTTCTGGCAGCGTCACGGTACGCGTGCGGGCGCCCGGCACGTCGAGCGTCCAGCCGTCATTCATCCGCAGATCGGCCACGGTCGCCCGGGATTGTTCCGATATCCGCAAGCCGGTGGCGTAGGCAAATCGCAGCATGAAACGCAGGCGAACCGTGCGAGGATCGTCGGCGTCGAGGGTTGAGACGAACGTTTTCAGGTACTGCCACTGCACCGCACTGAAGCTGCGCTCTGCGCGGATGCGTGGCGCGGGCTCCGGCGCTGGCAGCACGGACTGGAACGGGTTGGCTGTCAATCGCCCCTGCTCCACCAGCCACGCGCATAACGCCTTGACGATCTTGACGGCATGGCGGACGCTTGCTGCCGACAGCGGCCCCTCGAACGGACGCCATTCGGGACGGTCGCGCGGTGTGCCGCGCCTGCCCACCCATTGCGCGGCAGGCTGCGGATCGGCAAGAAAGCCGGTGTAGGCGCTGCCATCCTCCGCAGTCAGGTCGGCCAGTGCCCGGCCCCGCGCATGCACCGTCCAGAGCAGGAAGCGCTCCGCCTGCGTGCGATAGGCTCGCCACGTATGACTTGTCTCGGGCAGATAGTGATCCAGCCAGGCTTCGATGGCCGCTGCATCGGCCTGTGCGGGTCCCTGCCGTAGCGTCTCCAGCGGTGCCACGGACGCCAAGCCCATCGTCGACACGGCGAATGATTGATCCTGCAGCCACGCCTCGATGTCTTGCGCGGTGGCTACGCCGATTCCGCGAGCATGACGGTACCACTGTCGCGGATCGTCGGAGATGGCTGCGCGCAATGCATCAAGCGTATGCCAACCGGCGGCGACGAGCTTCTCGGCAACAGCAGGGATAAACCAGCCAGCCACGGCGTCGCCCGGCAGCGGACGCACCAGCAGCAAAGGCTGCAAGGCATCGAGCGCGCGCAGCAGCTTGCGCTGGCGAGCCTGACGCGCCGTTACCGTTTCCTGCGGCCGGGTACGGATCAGCGCCAGCCAGACCGACTCCGTCAGCAACGTGGCCTCGCCATCCTGCCGGGGCCGTGTGGCCAGTCGCCTGACGCCGCGCGCCAGTTCATCCTCGATCCAGCCTAGCGTCGAGCGAGCCTGGCGCAGATCAAGACCCTGCCCGAGATACCGGGCAGACAGCCGCCCAAGTTCCAGCCCTTGCAGATGACCGCGATAGAAGGCGAAATGATGAGGACCCAGTTGACGCGCGGGCGCAACGGCCGGGCGTTGGCGCCGGCGGATCGATGTGCCGGCATGAGGTACAGCTTGTGACAAGGCGAAACGGCAGCGACGCGCGAAGAAAAAACGAAAGGCGCGATGATACCCGAGGCGCGCCGCCGCCATGCCCGCCCGATGCCGTGGCCTTATCCAGCCGGCTTGCGGGCTTTTTCCAGTTCGTGGCCCCAGGCGCTGAGCGGTTTCAGGTCGCGGGCGTCGTACTCCAGTTCGGCAATGGCGCCATTGGGGAGCACGATTTCAACCTCGTAGGTCCAGCGGCCGTGATCACGATCGAGCTTGATTTCAATGACGTCGCCGTTGTACTGACGCGTCACCGTATCCAGCACCCGCGAGATCGGCACGATGTCTCCGGTGCGCAGCGCGGCGCGAGCGCCGTATCCATCGCTATCGGCATGTACCACACCCGCAAATGCGGTGGCGCCCGCCAGCGCGGCGACAGACACCAAGTGGGAAAATCGAAAAACTTTCATGGCAATCACCCTATGCAGCGTCAGAAAAACCCTGCATTCGATGATGCCAGCGCGGTAGATCGCCTCTTTGTTTCAGGTCACAAGGCGCGCTCAGAATACGAGTGTAGCCGTCGCCTGTACCGTGGCCGTGCTGTCCAGCCGGTTCTTGCTGCTGACCGTGGGCACCCAGCGCAGGCTCAGGGACAACGGCGCCTTGCCACCAAGCTTGGTGTCGTAGGTAATGATCGGACCCAGCGCGAAGTCATGTCCCCGGAAGCCGTTCAGGCGATCAGCCACTGGACCGGAATCGTTGCCGAGTTGCTGCACCGTGCCCATCACGAGACCGGCACCCCAGTTGCCGAATTTCTTGACACCCATGACATCGAGCGTGAACAACGGCGCGTTCTGGTAATCGGTCGCCGAATTGCGGGTGTAGAACTGGAACGCGGCCAGTGCGTTGAACTCGAGTCCGTATTGCGGCATCAGGTGCGTGTATGCCACCTGGGGCACGAAGGTCCAGGTGTTCAAGCCGGGATTGGCCAGCGCGTTCTTGTCGTAGTGCCCGGTCGGCGCCCACACGTTGAAGCTCAACGCCATGTGGCTGGTCTTCGAGAAGTGATAACCCGCGACGATGGGACTGAAATAGATGTCGTAGAGATTCGATGCACGATCCGACGACCCGCGCGAGAACGACCCGCCACCAGGGCCGGCGAACGTCGCGCTGGTATGCACGGTCGTCCACACATAGGGAAGCGTGAAGCTCGATGCAAAATTCCACGCGCCGGGGCCGGTATCCCAGACCTTCATGATGGTGGCCAAGGTCAACGCGACCTTGGCGTCGATACCGGCCGTGGTACGTCCGCCAATCGGAATCTGGCGCGCCCCGTCGATCGAACCGTCCAGATAGATCTGCTGGAGATTGGCAATCCAGACCGGCTGGTCCGGAATCACGCCCGCATTCGCCGACACATTGGTCCCGGCCACCGGCCGACCCAACGCCCCTTCCGTCGCGTGTGCAATCGGGGACAGCCAAAGTCCGCCTGCGGCCATTGCGCCGAGAATCGCGGTACTTACGCGTTTCATGCTGTCTCTCCTGAAGGGGCTGCGTCGGGCGCCAGGCGCCCGTTGTGAGGCGAATACAGCATCCTCGCAGATTCACGGGCAATTGGAATTCAGTCTTCTTTGCCCGTGATGTAAAAGATTTCAGCCGCGTCCGCCATCGCCTTCCCCTTCGGAATCAGACTGCTCCCCGGGTCTCCACATACAGCGCGTACACCGAATGGCTACTGGCCATATAGAGCCGGTTCCGCTTGGGGCCGCCGAAGCACAGGTTCGGACAGCGTTCCGGCAGGTGAATATGTCCGATGGCCTTGCCCTGCGGATTGAAAATCCGCACGCCGTCCAGCTTTGACGGGTCTGCGCCCGCCGCGCCGTTGCTGCCCCAGCCCGCCCAGATATTGCCGTCGATATCGACCTTGAAGCCGTCCAGCGCCCCCGGACCGTTCGCATCGAGCAACCGGGTCTTGTTGCCCAGGCGGCCGTCCGCACCCACGTCGTAGGCCCACATGAGCCGGTTCGGCTGGGCGCGCGACTCGATCACGTAGAGCTTCTTCTCGTCAGGAGAGAACGCCAGCCCGTTCGGACCGTTCAGGTCGCCAATCACCTGCGTGACGCTGTTGTCGCTCGGATCGATCCGGTAGACCGCGTGCGGCAGTTCCGATGCGGCCTTGTCGCCCTCCCACTCCCCCGAAATGCCGAACGGCGGATCGGTAAACCAGAGCGAGCCGTCTGATTTGCACACGATGTCGTTGGGCGAGTTAAAGCGCTTGCCCTGGTAGCGATCGGCCAGCACGGTGATCGAGCCGTCGTACTCGGTGCGCGTCACGCGGCGCGTCAGGTGTTCGCAACTGATTAATCGGCCCTGCCTGTCCCGGCAGTGCCCGTTGGTGAAATTGGCGGGCGAGCGGAACACGCTCCACTGGTTCGACGTTTCATCGAACTTGATAATGCGGTTGTTCGGGATATCGGAGAACAGCAGATACCGGCCATCGGCAAAATAAACCGGGCCTTCCACCCAGCGGAAGCCGGTAGCTACCTGCTCCACCGTCGAGCTGAACAGCCGGTACTTTGCGAAACTCGGGTCGAGGATCTCAACGGCAGGATCGGGATAGCGCTGCGCCGCCTTGAACTCGAAGCTCTGGGCCAGTGCGGAGCCGCTTGCGACCACCGCGCCCAATGCGGCGCCAGTCTTAAGCAGACGTCGGCGGCCTGCGTTGACGCCGTCGGCGTCAGTCATGAATGCATCCATTTGGCTTGTCTCCTGATGTCTGGGGTCTGTGCCCCGCTTGAATTGTCGTCAGACATCCTATGATGAAAGTCTATGCTTAGCAAGCACTTGTACGATGACAGCGGCGAGCCTTTCGTGCCCTTTCGCCATGACCCCTTCATCAGCACGGATTTCGCGGGGTGCTATCGTCTGGCTTCGCGCGTCCGGCACAGGACGCCAGACCAGCTATCTCAACTCCTGAAGCCCGCCCAACCACCCATGGCAAGCGCTCTCCTCCTAGAAAACATCCACGCCAGCGGCCAGCAATTGCTGACCCGCCATCAGATCGATATCGCCACGCAGCCCAAGGCTCTGGCCGGCGACCCGCTGTTGGCTGCCGTGCGCGACCATGAACTGCTCGGCATCCGCTCGGCTACGCACCTGACCGCCGAGACCTTTGCCAACGCCAAGCGGCTGCTGACCGTGGGCTGCTTCTGCATTGGCACTTCCCAGGTAGACCTGGGCGCTGCCGCCCATGCCGGCATTCCCGTCTTCAATGCACCGTTCTCGAATACCCGTTCCGTGGCCGAGCTGGTCATCGGCCAGGCCATCATGCTGATGCGCCGCGTACCCGAGAAAAGCCGGGCCGCGCACGTGGGCGAGTGGCAAAAAACGGCCAAGGGTTCGTATGAAATCCGGGGCAAGACCATGGCCGTGATCGGCTACGGCAATATCGGTGCACAGGTCGGTATCCTGGCCGAAGCCATGGGTATGCGCGTGGTGTTCTACGACATCCGCCCCCGCCTGTCGATTGGCGGCGCAGTGCCGATGCACTCGCTCGAAGACGCCGTGGCCAACGCCGACGTTGTCACACTGCACGTTCCCGCCACGCCGCAGACCAAGAACCTGATGAACGCCAAGGCGCTGGCATCGATGCGTCAAGGCAGCATCCTGATCAATGCGTCGCGCGGCACGGTCGTCGATATCGACACGCTGGCCAAGCTGATCGACGAAGGCCACATCGCGGGCGCCGCCATCGACGTGTTCCCCGAGGAGCCGCGCAGCAACACCGACCCGTTCGTTTCACCCCTGCAAGGCAAGGCCAACGTCATCCTGACGCCCCACGTCGGCGGCAGCACCGAGGAAGCCCAGGAAAACATCGGCGTGGAAGTGGCCACCAAACTGGCCAATTTCCTGGAAACCGGCGCCACCATCGGCGCGGTCAATTTGCCGCAGATCCAGCCGAACCCGCTCGACTCCCCGGCGCGCGTCCTCAATATCCACTACAACCGTCCTGGCACCTTGTCGCACTTCAACCAGGCGCTGGCCGAAATCGGCGCGAATATCGAGGCGCAGCAGCTGCAAACAGAGGGGGATATTGGTTATGCGATTACCGATATCAGCCTTGTGCCGCCTGCGGGATGGGCGGAAAAGCTGATGCAGCACGACGCGTTTATCCGGTCGCGGGTAATCGTTAACGGCTGAGGGAAATTCCAGCCCATTGCCAGGCGCCGCAATGTGTGCCGCGCCTGGCAATGGTTATACCTCTCAAGACTTAAGTCCAAGCACGCGATTCAGCACAATCGCGCCGGCATCGGGACGTCCCAACGGTGCGATCCTGTCGCGCATTCCCGCCAATAGCGCGGGTTCCCGGAGCAGCCTGGCGATACGGTATTCAAGCGCGGCGGCGTCGATGGCCTTGAGCGCAACGCCCTGCTCCAACAGAAAATCGGCATTGCGATCCTCCTGTCCGGGGATGGGCGAGTTGACGATCATCGGCAACCGCATCGCCAGACACTCGGATGTGGTGAGTCCACCGGGCTTGGTGATGGCGAGATCGGCGCAAGCCATCAGTCGCTCCACCTCCAGCATGAACCCTTGCGGAAACAGCCGCCCCGGAAATTGCGCCGCGACACGCTGGAGCGACTCCAGTAATTGTTGATTCTTCCCCGCCAGGGCGACGAGCTGAAAGTCGCCTTCCATCGCCAGCAAACGGGCAGCCAGGACATCGATGCCTCCCAGCCCGGCACCTCCCGACATCATCAGGAAAGTCGTGCGTCCCGGATCGATACCGAATGCTGTGGCGCAGGCACCGCGATCGAGTGGCTTGCCAAATGCAGGCATGATGGGAATACCGCTAACGTGTACCGATGCGGCATCCACCCCGCGTTCGCGCATGCGCCAGGCAATTTCCTCATTGGCGACGAAATACCCTCGCATATTCGGTACGACCCACATGCTGTGCAAATCGAAATCCGTCACCTGCACCCAAACCGGTACATCCAGACGCCCTTTTGCTATCTCGCGCGATAGCAGCTCGGCGGGCAGGAAGTGCGTGCAGATAATCGCGTCCGGGCGCTGACGCCGGATTTCAGCCAGTAAGGCACGGCAATTCAAGCTCTCGACCGCGCGGCGCATTTTCTGGGTCCAGGCGTCGGACGCCGCTTCATCCGTCTTCTGGTACAGGTAACCCCACAATGCAGGCTGATTGCTGACCAGCTTGATATAGAAATCGGTGTACAAGGCACGGAAGCCGGATGGTACGAAATCCATCACATCAAGATGTTCAGCGCCGATGCCGGTGGGCAGTTCATTGGCAAACGCGCGGATGGCTTCCGCCGCGCGCATGTGACCCGCGCCGGCACTGACACTCAAAAGCAGGATTTTCTTCATGATCGCGGTGTCGGGCACGTCGAATTCACGTGCAAGTCCCGAACTGTGTCTTCGTGGCAGGCGGGGAATGTAGCACCACGAAACCCTGGTGCAATGCACGTTCGTCACATGGCGTGACGACGGTCAAGGTAGGTACAGGTATGGACGCTACCTGCCTCGCATGGGAAAGCGACTTCCTCCCCACTTAAGAAGGGCAGCTTCCGTTAGAATTCGGGCGCATCTTTCGTCCCTCGAAAGTCGCAAGCGTTCCTTCGGCACGTTTTCACATTGTTCGACCTTGCCCCCTCGTTTCCCGTATCTGGTTGCCGCCATGTGGATCGCGATGATTCTGGTGGCCCCTCCAGCCGCAAGCGCGGTTCATACAGCCTCGTCGACCCAGACGCCGGATACCGTATCGGCGCAACTGGACAGCGACCCACGCCTGGCGGTTTCGCGTGTGGTGCTCAATCTCGTGAGCTACGCTCGCTGGCCGACAGGGGGACCTACCGTACGCGTCTGCGTGGATAGCGCGGCAGACGACGTTTATGCCGGGGTCAACGGACAGCCCATTTCAAACGGGCGATTTATCGCAGCGCAGATTCTCAATGCCCTGGACACGACAGCGGTATCCCAATGCGATGCCGTGTATCTGCTCGATCTCGCGGACAACCGGCGAAGAGCGTTGGTCTCCGAACTTATTGGTAAGCCTGTTCTGATTATTGTTGAGCGAGACCAGGCCTGTGAGGTTGGCAGTATGTTTTGTTTAGACATCCGCGAAGATCACACATCGTTCCGCATCAATCTTGACTCGATCGCCCGTAGCGGCATTCGTGTACACCCGGGCGTGCTGCAGTTGGGTCGGCGCACCACGAAGGCGCGATGAGAATCTTCCGCCGGACACGGAGCCCTGAGCGTTCCCCTCCCTCCCGGGCCATGGACGCCAGCCAGGCAGAGCGCCCTACCTTGTATGGCGCGCTACGGCGTGCCCACCTCAGTGTCGCGCTGATTGCCGTGCTGACAGCCGGCATTTCACTCACGATCGTCGGCCTGACCGCGCTACGTGCCTACGCGGACCACAATCTGCAACTGGTGGCCCGCTCCATCAGCTACACGGTGGAAGCCGCCGTGGTCTTTCGGGATCAGGAGGCCACCCTGGCTTCCCTGACGGCCATTTCTGCCAATGAGAATGTCGCTGACGTCCTGGTGCTGGATGTTGACGGGAAGGTGCTCGCCGATTGGCACCGAACGCCTGGAACGTCTTCGTCCCCCGTCCGCCAGATACTTGGAAACTGGCTGACACCCCGGCCCGTTGAACTCACTGTTACGAGCGCAAACCAGCCCGTGGGCACCGTGCGCGTGTCAGGCGACCCGACCGCATTCGTTTTCTTCCTTCTGCAGGGGGCTCAAGGCCTCTTGATTTGTCTGCTGTTGACGGCCGTGGCAGCGCATTATGTGTCGCGCCGGATGATGCGCGATATCGTGGCACCCCTCAAGCAGCTCATGCACATCGCACATGCCGTACGATCGGAACGCGCATTTGCACGCAGACTTCCCGCGGCGCGCATCGCCGAATTGAATGAGCTGTCCGCAGACTTCAACGCATTGCTTGCTGAACTCGAAAGCTGGCAAAACCAGTTGCAGAGTGAAAACAGCGCGCTTGCGCTTCAAGCCACCCGCGATGGACTGACCGGCCTGCTGAACCGTTCCACATTCATGCAGTCGCTTGAAACCGCCATAGCGACGGCAGCAGACGAGGCGCATTTCAGCGCCGTCCTCTATCTGGACAGCGACGAATTCAAGTCGATCAACGATCTTCATGGCCATGCAGCCGGCGACACCGTGCTCGTCGAGATTGCCAAGCGTCTGCACAGCTGCGTGCGCGAGAGCGATGCCGTCGCACGCCTGGGCGGCGACGAGTTCGCGGTGCTGATCCGCACGCTGCGCCAGCCTCAAGACGCGGTGAAAGTGGCCGAGAACATTATTTCCGCGATGAGCGCGCCATTTTCAATTTCGCCAACCAAAACGGTTCGGGCTGGCCTGAGCATTGGCCTGGCGGTATTCCCCATTCACGCCCGGTCCGCCGAATCGCTGCTGGACGCCGCCGACGCCGCCATGTATGAGGCTAAACGCGATGCGCGGGGGACGTGGCGCGACGCTACCTCCTCTTCTGCAGACGTATAAAATAGCGCCGCATCGATTTTGCTCAAACCGAATATGCCCCTTCGCTTGACCTCGTCACCACGTCGCCGCGCGTTGTTATCCATCGTGTCGTTGACCGTCCTTCCGCTGATTGGCTGCGCGACACACGAATCGCAAACCGGGAAGCTGACACCCGTTCAGATTGCCCTTTTGCAGAATGAAGGGTTCAAGCTCACCGAGAACGGCTGGGAACTGGGGCTATCGGAAAAGGTACTTTTTGGTTTTGATGAGTACACCATTTCCTCCGAACATCAGGCGCCGCTGTTACGGCTAGGACGTCTACTCGCCGATGCCGGAATTTCCGATCTCCAGATCAATGGCCATACGGACGATGCCGGGAGCGAGGAATACAACCAGAAGTTGTCGGTGCGTCGAGCCACGGCAGTGGCACGCGTGCTCAACAGCGTCGGATACTCCCAGGAGCGGATTCACGTGCGCGGCTTCGGCAAGACAATGCCCATTGCGGACAATCGAACCGCTTCCGGCCGCGCAGAAAACCGCCGCGTGGCCATCGTCGTTTCGGTGGACTAGGACCAACAGGCCATCCGACGCGGTCTCCGATCAAGTTCCGTTTTTGGAAAAAAGTGCAGCCTGGCACTCGTTTTACCGCCGAGCACCCCGACTTCCGCCGCGCGGAATGCCGGAGACAAAGGGGGGTGCATGGGCCGGGTGGCCGGGGCAAAACATGCTTCCGACGTCACCATATGTGGCGCCGAACTGATGAAAAAAGGGGCTGCCCGCTACCGCTTGTTGAAATTCGTGGGAAATGCCAACAAGACTTGACGCTTTATCCACACCCATATTGCACTGCATCATCCCGACCAGTATCATGCGCGATTCCAATTTTTCGCGCACACTGCAGAACCTGCAGAAAGCCCCTCGCCTTGCTGACCCCGTGCAGCGGTAGGTGGCCCGCGACGTCGAGCACCGACGTACACCGCGAAACTATCTGGCGCCCGCCTAGGAGTATGTATTGACTCATCCGGATCGTGACGTTGACGCTTCGAACTCGATTCCAAGCAGCGCACAGCCCAGTCGCCGCAAGACTGCGGGCAAGGCCCAGGCGGTAGCCACGCCTGCGGACAGCGCATCCAGCGCCCGCCTGGACGCGGAGCGTCAGAGCCAGATGCGCACGCTGATCGCCCTTGGACGCGAGCGCGGCTACCTCACCCACGCGGATATCAACGACCATCTGCCGGACAACGTGACGCCGGCAGCGATGGACACCATCGTCAGCACGTTCAGTGACATGGGCGTGGCCGTCTACGAACAGACGCCAGACGCGGAAACGTTGCTGCTGAGCGACGCCGCCCCGACTACCGCATCCGACGACCAGGCGGACGAAGAGGCGGAGGCGGCACTGTCGACCGTCGACTCCGAGTTCGGCCGCACCACGGATCCCGTCCGCATGTACATGCGTGAAATGGGTTCCAGCGAATTGCTGACCCGCGCGGGAGAGATTGAGGTCGCCAAGCGGATCGAGAGCGGTCTGCAGGACATGATTCAAGCCATCGCGGCCTGCCCGTCCGTGGTGTCCATGATCCTGACCGATGTGGACCGCGTCGTCGCCGGCGAGTTGCGCATCGACGAACTTGTTGACGGTATCACCGACGCCACGGACGCGGGGGACATCACGACGCTCGCGTCCGACGAGTCGTCTGCCGAAGTCGATGCCGACGCCGATACCTCCGAGTCCAGCGACGATGCGTCGGACGACGACGATGACGATGCTGGCGCCGGCGATTCAGAAAAAGCGAACGCCGCCCGCCTGGAACAGCTTGCGACCGACAGTCTCGCCATTTTCGCGCGCGTGCGTGCCTTGTTCGATCAAGTGCCCGACGGGGTGGTCTCCGGTAAAGCGCGCTCTGCAGCCATTGCGGACTTGCGCGCGGAAATCCAGCGTGAACTCGCACCGATCCGCTTTACGGCCAAGATGATCGACCGTCTGTGTGCGAGCGTGCACGACAAGGTTGCCGAGGTGCGCACCATCGAACGCAGCATCCTGGAAATTGCCGTCGAACGTTGCGGCATGCCCCGTGAAGCGTTTATCGAGTCCTTCCCAGGTCATGAAACCGACCTCGAATGGACTAGCCGCGCAGCCGCTTCGTCCAAACAGTTTGGCCCAGCGCTCGAGCGCCACCTGCCATCCATTCAGGCGAACCAGCAGAAACTCGTCGACATCGAAGCGCAGGTCGCGCTGCCCCTGAAGCAGTTGAAACAGATCAACCGCCAGATGAGTGCCGCCGAGAAGACAATGCGGCAGGCCAAGCGCGAAATGATCGAAGCCAACTTGCGGCTGGTTATTTCCATTGCGAAGAAATACGTCAACCGTGGCATGCAGTTCCTGGACCTGATTCAGGAAGGCAATATCGGCCTGATGAAGGCGGTGGACAAGTTTGAATACCGCCGCGGGTGGAAATTCTCGACATATGCGACGTGGTGGGTTCGCCAGGCCGTGACGCGGGCGCTTGCCGATCAGGCACGCACCATTCGTGTGCCCGTCCACATGATCGAGACGATCAACAAGCTCAACCGGATTTCGCGCGAAATCCTGCAGCAGACCGGTCAGGAACCCGATCCCGCCGTCCTCGCCGAACGCATGGAAATGCCAGAGGAAAAGGTGCGCGGCATCCTCAAGATCGCAAAGCAGCCTATCTCGCTGGAAACTCCCGTGGGCGAGGAAGGCGATACGACGCTGGGCGACATGATCGAGGACAGCGCAACCAGCTCACCAGCAGAAGCCGCAGTGCTCTCCGGCCTGCGCGCACAGATCGAAGCGGCGCTCGCCGAATTGTCGCCGCGCGAGGCCAAGGTCTTGCGCATGCGCTTCGGCCTGGATACCAACACCGAGCACACGCTCGAAGAGGTGGGCAAACAATTCGACGTGACCCGTGAACGGATCCGCCAGATTGAAGCCAAGGCAATGCGCAAGTTGAAGCATCCGACGCGCGCCGACAAGTTGAGGCTGTTTCTGGAACGTTAAAAGAAGGCGGGGCAACCCGCCTTCCTTGGCGATCTCTACGAGACGGATCACGCCGCACGCGGCAGCGTGATCCGGCAGCCTTTCGAAACGTTCTGACAACCCCAGAACAATCGCCCTCTCCCCTCTCGCGGCAGCAACTTCACGCCACAAGCGACACACGTCGGCGTGCGATAGTCACCTTCAAATGCCCTTGCCAACAAGGCGGCCTGATTGTCCCGATCAAGTGCCCGGATCCGCTCGACAATGCTGGCGCCGTCCAGTAATTGAATACGAGCTTCGGCGGCGTAGTCCCTGACCGGCTGACCGACGAAACCGGCCAGCGACCAGAACACTCCCCTCTGAACCCGCTTCGCGTGCATGGATCCGCCTAACGCCCGAACCGTTTCCACCTTCACTGGCGACCGCCATGCCTTGCACTGGACAAGTGCGACGGGTGCAGCAAGCAGGTGCTCGCATTCCACCGAGCAATGCGCCGCAAAGGCATGCACCCCCCTCATACCCCCAATGAAATCCCCAAATAAACCCCCACCATTCCAGCAACCCCCTCCATAACCCCATACCCGCCCTACCGTGCCCTTGTCATACTCTGCAGACAACCTCGCAGACCGGTCCCTCAGATCCGGCACACATGACAAGGAGACAACTCATGCAACGACGAAAGATTCTTCAGATGGCGTTGGGCGCATCCGCTGTGGCGCTTGTGCCTTCGGTGTTCACGCCCGCGCAAGCGGCGGATGAATTTCCGACGCGGCCGATTCGGTTGATCGTGCCTTATGGCGCCGGTGGGGTGACTGACCAGGTAGCGCGCGCGTTGGCGGATGCGGCGGGACGGGAGTTGGGGCAGAGCATCGTGGTGGAGAACAAGCCGGGCGTGAGTGGCACGCTGGGGGCGACGCAGATGGTGACCACCGAGCCGGACGGTTACACGCTGAGCATGGCGCCGGTGGTGATATTCCGGTTGCCGCATGTGCAGAAGATGCGCTATGACCCGTTGAAGGATCTGACGTACGTGTCGATGATCGCGGATTACAACTTCGCGGTGGCGGTGAAGAAGGATGCCAAGTGGCAGACCATGCAGGAGTTGATTGCCGACGCCAAGGCTGACAAGAAGGGCATCAGCTACGGCACCACAGGTATCTACGGCAGCCAGCACCTGACGATTTCCGAATTGGCGCGTGTGTCGCAATCGAACTGGACGCACGTGCCGTACAAGGGCGATGCCGAGGCGATTACTGCGTTGCTAAGCGGTTCATCGGACGTGGCGGTATTGTCGAATACGCTGCTGCCGTATGTGCAGAACGGACAGATGCGAGTATTGGCGACGCTTTCGGAAAAACGCGCTGCCGATTTCCCGAACGCGCCCACGTTGAAGGAGATTGGTTATCCGGTGTGGTCGAACTCGCCGTTCGGCATCGTGGGTCCGGCCAATATGAAACCGGCTGTGGTGAAGCGACTGGACGATGCGTTCCGCAACGCGCTCAAGGACCCGAAATTCCTGAATGTCACGCGTCAGTTCGGCATGGATACGAACTACATGACACCCGAGCAATACTCGGCCTATGCGAAGAAGGCGTTCAAGAGCGAGGGCGATATCATCGCGCGATTGGCCGAGGCGATGAAGAACCAGTGATGCGCTGAGATTCAACGCTTCGGAATCTTCACGGACTTCACTGCCTTCACTGCCATCCCTGGGCAGGCGTCCTCGCCCACCACATGGGCGCCGGGCCCCTGCCCTGCCATCACATCCTGCGGATTCCGCAGCGGACACGCCTTTAACGACAGACATCCACATCCGATACAGCCGTCGAGCTGGTCGCGCAACATCGTCAATGTACGGATGCGGACGTCGAGGTCTTCTCGCCACGTCGCGGATAACTTTCGCCAGTCGGCCACGGTCGGCGCCTTGCCTGCGGGCAGGCGTGCGAAGGCATCGGCGATGACTGCCAGTGGCACACCCATGCGCTGTGCAATCCGTAGCACCGCCAGCCTTCGCAGAATGCCGCGCGGATAGCGGCGCTGGTTTCCGGCGCTGCGCGTGCTCGAAATCAATCCCTTCGATTCATAGAAATGCAACGCGGATGCGGCCACGCCGCTGCGTTCCACCACCTCGCCAATGGTCAGGGGATCGCGAGCGCGCATCGGGCGCGCGGGCGGCGAGGATGCCGCAATTGAAGCAATCGAGGTGGTTCCGGTCTTCGGAGGGCGGCTCATGACAGGAGGATGAAGCGCAAGGAAAGCCCTTGCAGCACGCATGGTATCGCAACGACGCTTGACCTCAAGTGCGCTTGAGGTTTGACACTGTCGTCCTTTGCTCAGTCCACCGTTCACCAGGAACCTGCCATGTTGCTTGAATCGCCGCGCGCCCCTTATCTCCAGTTCATGAACCCGCCCGATCTCTATGACCCGCGGCTCAACGGGTATTCCCACGTCGCCGTAGCGACCCGTCCCGCAAAGATTATCTTCGCGGCGGGCCAGGGTGGTGAGGACATGTGCGGCGGATTGCTGGCGGATTTTTCGGCGCAGGTGAACCGGGCACTGTCAAATCTGCGCGTGGCACTGCAGGCTGGCGGCGCCGACATTCCCGACGTGGCCAAGATCACCGTCCTGATCGTCGATCATTCGATGGAGCGGCTTGCGATCTTCAGTCGCGCCTGGCAGGCCTTGCTCGGCGACTGGCCGGCGCCAGCCTGCACGCTGATACCGGTGCCACGGCTGGCTCTCGACGGAATGTTGTTCGAGATCGAGGCCGTGGCGGTATTACCCGAGTGAAAGGTGAAAGGGTGCTTGCTCAGGGTCGCTTTGCTGGCGCGGTCTTGGGTGCCGAAGCGGGATAGTCGTACGTCTGCGCCGAAGACGCGCCCTGGTTGATCGCCGGCTTGCCACTGCTTTGCTGGCGGCTGCCGTCCTTGTAAACGCCCGTTGCCGGCGCACCGGGCGCGACATCCGATGCCGCCGTGCCCGGTGCGCGGTTGTCGACCCGAGGCGTGGGAGATGGGGTCTGGGCCCAAGCGGAGGCGCCAAGCATCACGGAAACACCGATGACGAGGGTTCGAACGAAGGGATATCGCATAGGTTTCTCCTGGGTCATTGGCCGATCAGCGCTGAACTTAAGAACGATTTAAGAACGATTGTCGACCGGCGGTGCGTTCGGATCGCGGCTGCCCGGATCATGCAGGTCCTGGCTGGTCAGCCCGGACCCACCCTCGCCGCGTTCGATATTGCCCCGCCTTTCATCGGGCTTCGATCGGTCGTGGTCAATGCCCGTCGACTCCCGACGCTCCGCATTGCCCGTGCTCTCATTCCTTGCCAGCGGCGACTCGGACGGAGTTTGTGCCTTGTGCTCCGGCGAATTGGCGTCCGGCGCATCGCTGGCGCGGCGCCGATCCCGATTGCGACGGCGGCGGGTTCCGGCATAGGCGAATGGCATGGCATCTCCTTGTCTTTTTGTCTGCCCATCCGGCTGCAAGATCCATACCGCTGCCCCCCGGTGCTCTCCAACGCATATTCGGCATCCCTCATCATCGCGTGTGTGAACCACGGGATACCGATTTACACGGCGATATAAAAGCTGCAATGCCGATGGCCTCGGCGCGGCCCGGTGTAGTCAAGGTCTGACAGGAGATTCAGGCATCGCCCCCGTGAGCCGCAAAGCCGCGCTGCATATCGTGAAGACACCGACCCACCGTCCAGGAGACACACGATGAAACGCACCCTTGCCACGACCGCTACCGCGATTGCCCTCGGGGCCGCGCTGGCTTTCCCTGTGATGGCCCAGCAAACGCCGACCTCACCGCAATCGGCAACGACGGGCACCCCTCCTACCCCGGAAGGCCCAAAGAATCCTAAGGCTGACGCGATGTCGGGTTCTTCGTCGATGTCGGGCAGCTCTTCGATGTCGAACGACGCCCGTAGCACCGGCACGGGCAACAAGGACAAGGCCACCAACGCTCGCCACAAGAAGCCTCGCGAGCAGGGGGCTGCGGCCACCGTGTCTCCCACCGCGCCTTCGGGTCCGAAGGGTGACTCGCCGGATCCGGCTCCGGGCACCACGAAATAACCGCTCGACGTCACTGCTCTGGACCCCCGCGTCCGTAAATTGCGGTGTAGCGCGCCCCGCACGGCCAACTCGGCTTGTGCGGGGCGCGCTTTTGCACGCTTTTTGCATGGTCGCCAGATAAGGCGCGCGTCGCACCGTGCAATAACCACGCAATCAGTGTCAATGCGCGCTGTCGGCTGGCTGTGTCACCTACAGTTAGGGTACGAACTGGAGAAGGGAAATGAACGATGCACTAAAGCGCGATGCCCTGAACTCGACCCTGGCCAGGCTCAGCCTGCATGCCACGCAATGTGCCGAAGCGCTCGCCGCCGTGGCCGTCGTGGCATCTGACCCGCAGATCCGGGCGGTACTCGTCCATCGCGCCAATATGCAACGCTGTGCGGCAGCCGAATTGGCTACGCGCGCCGGCACGGTCAATCGTGCAGCGTCGGAATCTTCAGATTCATCCACGCCAATGCGACGTCGGGATACCCTCGCGCCGCCTCCGTCCGAATCGGGTGAGCTACCCCTGCTGAGATATGCGGCCCAGCATGCCAGCCGCGCAGCGGCGGCTTATGGGGAAGTGCTGCGCGAACCGCTACCTGATCCAGAGCTGCGTCTGCTGCTGGCGCATTACTACCGGGGCGCCACGGAGTTGCAGCGGATGCTGGAACAGCGTGCGATGGAGTTCGCACCCGCCCGTGCGCCCGGCGTGCCAACGCGTCGGTCCGCGGGGCCGCTGCACTGACGCCCTAAGCCTGCCGCTGCGCGGTCAACTCCTGCTGCGGCCGATAGGGCCGGATGACGAGTGCCACGTAGTCCTCGTCTTCCGGCGACACCACCACATAGACCAGGCCCGACATTACCAGGGCCACATTGCGAATATGGGAGGCAATACGTGCGGCAATGAAGTACTGCAGCAGGATGGGGTCCACCGCGGCGTCGATCGCTTTGGCGGCGGTGCAGATGGTCAGCATGCATTGCTCGGCGGCGCGGCAGACCACCACTACCTCGTCGAGCGAGTGACCTGTGGGGGCCGCACGCACCAGTACGGACACTCCGGCACTCGGATGAGCGCGATGCCAGCCACTCTTGGCGCCGAACGCGGGAAGCGTCAGCGATGCACCGTCGGCCTGCGCCACCGTGTTGAACTGGGACGCGAACTCGCCAGGGCTGATACCGAGCAGTTTCTTCTCGATGGGCGTGGAAGATACGGCCACCGAGGACGCCAGGCTCAGGGTGACCAGAATGCCGGTGATGTTCATCGCTACCTCCCTCGCACGATGCAGCCATGTCACAGCAATAGCTGTTCCAGCCACCGTCCCCACCTCTCCGGGTGTCACGGCAGCGCCTGGCGATTAGCGGCGGTCCCCTCTCCACTATAGGCGGGCCACTGGCGGCCAGTGGTGCGAGGTGATCGGCAGGCCAGTGCACGGCATGGAGTGGCATGCAACTTGCCGCTCTTCGACCAGTTTTTCTTGGCAACATGAACCTTATCGAACAGGAGTCCGGCATGAGCAAGACGACACGAACGAACCAGCCTGAAGCACCGGTGGACGACACGGGCGAGAGCGATCCGTCGAGCATTCCCAGCACCCTGGACCCGAATCTCGATACGGATGCCCTCGATCCGGAGGAAGACCTCGGCACGGAGCTAGAGCGAGAGTTTCCGGGCGGCGCCGAGGACGCACTTCCCGAGGAGGAAATTTCCGAGGAGGTGCAGCGTGCTGCGGAAGAACTGCCCTCCGATACCCCCGTGGATCGCGCCGACCAGACGGACAAACGCATGGAGACGCCACCGAGCGGCAGCGATCTGTAGGTGCCTGCAGGCGTTAATGCCCAAGAAAAAACCCCGGTTTAAAGCCGGGGTTTTTCATTTGAGGCATCGTCGTCATTCCGATGCCAGCACACCATAAGGTCTCACGTGGATCTGGTTGACCACGTCGGACACACCGTAGGTATCGTCGGCAATATCTTCCACTGCATACTTGGTACGGCGGTTGTCCACGTGGCCAGTCAACGTCACCACGCTGCCACTGACATTGACGCTCACCTCGCTGACATCGATACCGGGCGCATGCGCCAGGCGCTCGCAGACTTCCTCGCGGACGCGTTCATCGGAGCGCGCGTAGTTCTTGGGGCCCATGGGTCGAGGGTAGCCAGCCGTGCCACGCGCCGTGGCGTTGCTGCCATAAACCGAGGGCCGCTGACGGAAGTTGCGGCCTGCCTCCACGCCGTAGTCTTCGTACCCTGTGCGTTGTCCCATGCGGCTATCGCGCCAGCGCTCATCGCGAACGGGCGCGACCTCGCGCGGGGAACCCGTGGATCGTGAGGCGGCCTGATAGCCGTCTTCGTATCCGTTGCTGTATGCGCTGACGTAGCCGCGGCTATGCGGCGAGCTTTCGTCATAGCGTTCGTCGTCAACGGGTCGGCCCGGATAGTAGACCGCGCCACGCCGCGGGGAAGCATTCCGGGCATTGCCGTAGGAATGCCGTTCGGTGTCGTAAGGTGACCGGGCAGCGCCGTTGCCATAACGGTCGGCGTGGTCGGCGTAAGGGTCGGCGTATGGGTCGCGACGACGCCAGTCTCGATCGTCGCCGGGCATATCGCCATAGCCCTCTTCGAAGCCGCCATAGCGTTGGGCGGGGCGGCGGCGACGGCCGTAGTCGTCTGATCGGTTCATTGTGTTGCCTCCATCAAGATGGGGCGCGAAGGCCCCGATAGATGGACTAGCGGCAAGTTTCGTACCGATCGGTGCACCGTGCAAACATGGCGGTGGCGCTACCAATCCCATGCAGATTCTACAAACCGTGCGCGCACGTCTTGCCGTGCGACGCGGGCGTCTCTCGCGTGATCAGGAGGACTTCCTGGCGCCCTGCATGGCCGCGCTGTCCTCACTTTGCGCCGTGACCAGTCGCAGACCGCTGGCCACTGCCGCGGCGGCGGCAAATCCGGCACCGAGGGCCAGGGCCAGCGTGGGGCCGTGATCCCCAGCGATGCCGAACGAGAGTGCCACCAGCGCTGCACCGGTGGCCTGCCCCAGCAGCCGCGCCGTGGCGACCACACCGCTTGCGCCGCCCGCGCGTTCACGCGGGGCGCTGGCCATCAACGCCTTGAGGTTCGGAGACTGGAAGAATCCAAAGCCGGCGCCGCAGATTGCCATGCGGATGCCGATGTTCAGTGCGCTGGCGTCTGCGGGCATCATCGCCAGCGACGCCATGCCAAGTGCCATCACCGCCAGTCCGATGCCACCGAGCAGGCCCGGCGGATAGCGGTCCGACAACCGGCCTGCCAGCGGCGCCATCAGCGCCACCACCGCTGACCAAGGCGTCAGCAGGAAGCCCGTTTCGATGGGGTTGCGGCCAAGCACATGCTCGAAATAAAACGGCAGCGACACGAATGCCAGGCCCTGCGCGGCAAACGAACACACAGCCGTGGCGGTGGACAGCGCGAACATAGGCCGCTTCAACAGATCGACGGGCAGCATCGGCGCCGGATGTCCACGTTCGCGGCGCAGCAACAGCACAAAGGCGATGGCAAAGACAGCGACGGCACCGATGACGTACTCGGCAGGCTCGCGTTGAACGCCCTCGCCCAGCGCAAAAATCAGCGCGGCGAAGGTAATGGCATTGAGCACCGCCGCCACGGGATCGAATCCGTGCTGGCTCTTCTTGGTCTGCGGCAGCGAGCGCCACGCGATGGCCAGCGCCAGCAGGCCGATCGGCAGGTTCACCGCGAACAGCCACGGCCACGGCCCGAAGGACAGGATCACCGATGCGACGGTAGGACCTACCGCAAACGAGACACCGACGATCAGCGCATTGAGACCCACGCCCCGGCCAAGCCGATGAATCGGAAAGATCGCACTGATCAGCGCCGTGTTCACGCTCATGATGGCGGCAGCGCCAATGCCCTGCAGCAGCCGCGCCGCCGCAAGGGACGGCAGCGACCATGCCATCGCACAAATGACGGACGAGATGATGAAGACCACCACCCCGCCCAGGTAAATGCGCCGGTGGCCTACGATGCCACCCAGTGCGGCAAACGGCAGCAGCGTGGCCACCATGGCGAGCTGGTAGGCATTGATGATCCAGACCGAGGCCGCCGGTGTGCTGTTCAGGTCAGCGGCGATGTTGGGCAGCGCGGTATTGGCGATGGCCGTGTCGAGCGTCGCCAGCGAGACCGCGATCATGATGGCCGCCATCGCGCGCTTTTCCAGCGAGGTCATCGGCGAATCCGGACCTTCGGGGCTGACAGTAGATGGGGTGGACGGCGGGGGACTGCTGGTCGGCGGGGTGGCGGAGGTCTGCACGATGGTCGATCCGGGGGCGGACATGCAATGAAAGCCGGCCCGCCACGGCATGTTGCCGGACGCGCACCAGATCGTTGCAACGTCAATTAATCTTCAGATCGAGACAATACGGCAAAACGCCGGGACGTGCTGGAGAGGACTTGATGCCGTCAGTGTCGCCAACGGCTCCGCAGTGGCTCAATCGGTCGGCTTCGGTAGGCCATCCATCGTCATCAGCACCCAAACCGACGCCAACCTCAACACTCAGACCTGCACGGGCTTAGAAGGAACCGTATTTCATCTGCACGTCATCGACCCGATTTGTGCGGATGTTGTAGAGGCAGGTATATCGGAAAGCCATGGCCTGTTCGCTGGCATCGGGCTCGAAGACGCCCTCGCCCACCACGGATGTCTGGTTCGCCGTCTGCTGGGCGATGCGTTCGCGGTCCGGCATCATCATGACGCTGCCAGGCTGCGGATAGCGGGTCTTCACCGCATTGGCGACAACCTTCTCGCACGCATTGCCTGCTGCTTCCAGTTGCGCACGGCTGACGCCCTGCGGCGCAGTAATCGTGGTGCTGGGTGGCGGCGACGGCATGCGCTGGGGCTGCGGCGGCGGCATCGGCGTGGTGCAGCCAGCCAGCACGGCTACCACCAGCGGCAGCGAGACCGGACCAAAGGATGAAAAAGGAGAGGAAAAGCGTGGCATCGGGTCGTTTCCGGAGTCGGTGATAACCGTCGGAGGGACGGGGCGCGATGCATGGACTCTATGACAGAAATGCCTTTGGAGCAACCTGACCAGTCAATTGGCTGAGTCGATCAGGCAGATGTGGCAGGCGTCTTCCCCGTGACAGACATATGCGAAGCCGCCGATGAAAGCCGCTCGCGCGTGCGTTCGTCCGCAGCCGGACCGGGGCGTACCACGTGCCGCTTGCCCATCTGCAGCGGCTCCCGGCTCTCGGCATCCACCAGCAACGGCTCAACGATCTTGCCGGTCTCGCGATCCTCGATCTGCACGCTGCGTCCCTCGGGCGCGAAGTTTCGATTGCCCCAGGCCAGCAGTGCGAGCAGCACCGGCCGGAAATCCCGGCCGCACTCGGTCAGCACATATTCATAGCGCGGCGGGCGCTCCGAATACTGGCGCTTCTCCAGCAGCCCCTCCTCGACCAGACCGTTCAGGCGCCGCGTCAGCATGTTGGGCGCAATGTCGAGACTGCGCTGGAATTCATCGAAGCGTTTGGTGCCATAGAACGCATCGCGCAAAATCAGAATGCTCCACCACTCGCCCACGCGTTCAAGGCTGCGGGCGATGGGACATTGCAGGTTTCGGAAGGTCTTGCGTTGCATCGTCTGGACTCTCGTTCGAAATTCGGTACCGATGATACCGGTCTTCAGTGGGCATCCGCCGATGGCGCCTTGGGCGGTGCGATTTTCCGCATCAGGGGCACCAGCAGCAGCGCTCCAAAGAAGCACGCCATGATGAGCAGGAAGGTGTCGCTGAACGTCTGCGTCTGGGCCTCGCGCAGTGTCAGCAGCGCCAGTTGTTTCAACGCGGCAGCCTGTGCTTCCACTGCACTGTAGCCAGCGGCCAGATACTGGCGCGCCAGGCTGTCTAGCGCACCCGACATGGCTTCGTTGCCGGGCCGCAGATGCTCGGCCATGCGGAAGAAATGCAGGTTGGTGCGATCGTTGAGCACTGTGGCGCAGGCGGCAATGCCAATCGCCCCGCCCAGGTTGCGCATCAGGTTGAACAGCCCGGATGCGAGCTTGAGCCGCTCGGGCGCCAGGCTTCCCAGCGTCAGCGTGACCACGGGTGCTACCGCGAACTGCTGCGCCGCGCCCCGCAGCGCCTGCGGCAGCAGCAGTTCGCGCCAGCCCCAGTCATGCGTAATCGGTGTGAAGCAATACATCGACAATCCGAACAGCGCCAGGCCGAACATTAGCAGCCAGCGCAGATCCACGCGGTTGCCCAGATAGGTGTAGATCGGAATCGAGGCGATCTGGAACAAGCCCGTCGAAAACACTGCCAGTCCGATTTCCAGCGCGCTGAACCCGCGCACCCGGCCGAGAAACAGCGGCGTGAGGTAGACGGTGGCGAAGATGCCGATCCCCGTGACGAAGGAGAACAAGCAGCCGAGTGCAAAGTTGCGCTGCTTTAGCGCCCGCAGATCCACCACCGGCTGCGCGTGGGTCATGCTGCGCCAGATGAACGCTACCCCGGCCACGCCGGCAATCCACGCGGTGGTCAGGATCACCGGATCGGCCAGCCAGTCCCAGCGCGGCCCTTCCTCCAGCGTGTATTCGAGGCAGCCGAGGAACATCGCCATCAACGCCATGCCGAGATAGTCGGCGCCGCGCAGCAGTTTCAGGTTGGGCTTGTCGATGCGCACCAGCATCGGCACGACGATCGTGACGAACAGCCCCGGCACGAGGTTGACGAAAAACAGCCAATGCCACGACATGTGATCGGTGATCCAGCCGCCGACCGTGGGGCCGAGCGTCGGCGCCAGTGAGGACAGTCCACCGACCGTGGCGGCTGCGATCACACGCTGAGGCCCGGCGAAAAACACGAACGCCGTGGTGAACACCAGCGGAATCATTGAACCGCCGAGGAAACCTTGCGCCGCGCGAAACACGATCATGCTCTGGATATTCCAGGCCAGTCCGCACAGCATGCTGGCCACGGTGAAGCCCGCTGCCGAGACCGCGAACAGCCAACGGGTGGACATCACACGCGACAGCCAGCCCGACAACGGGATCACCACGATTTCCGCGATGAGGTAGGCGGTCTGCACCCAGACCGTTTCATCGGCACCTGCCGATAGCCCGCCGCCGATATCGCGCAGCGAGGCCGACACGATCTGGATATCGAGCAGTGCGATGAACATGCCCACACACATCGACGCAAACGCAAAGATCTTGGCCTGTGTCGACATCCCGGCAGGCGACCATGCTGCCGCTGACGTCCCAACCGGCGCCACGGCAGCAGTCACGGCCCCACTCACGGGCGCACCTGCGCGACGGCCACCTGGTTCTCCGTGCGGCCATCGACTTCTGCCGTCACGGACAGCCCGGGCCGCAGCAGTCCGAGGCGTGCATCCTTCTCATCCAGCACGATACGCACCGGCACGCGCTGCACGATCTTCGTGAAGTTGCCAGTGGCGTTTTCCGGGGGCAATACGCTGAACTGTGCACCCGTTGCCGGCGCTACGCTGGCGACGCGCCCGTGAAAAACCCGCCCCGGCACGATATCCGCCACAACGGTGGCGCGCATGCCCGGCTCCAGATGCGCCAACTGGTTCTCCTTGAAATTGGCATCAACCCAGAGGCCGCTGGCCGGCACGATCGACATCAGCGCCGTGCCGCTGGCTGCGTACGCGCCCGGCCGGGCACGCCGGTTGCCGATGGTGCCATCCACGGGCGCCCGCAACTCGGTGTAACCCACATTGAGCTGGGCCAGATCCCGTTCGGCAATGGCCTGCGCCAGCGCAGCCTGCGCCTGTTGCTTCTGCGTGGCGATGACGTCGATCTGACGCTGCGCGGCGAGCAACGCGGCCTGAGCCTTTTGCCCGTTGGCGCGCGACTGCTTGTAGTCGGCATCTGCCTTCTGCGAACTCTGCACCGACACGGCTTCCTTGGCGACGAGGCTGGCATAGCGCACCTGATCGTCGCGCGTGCGGGCAGTCTCGGCATCGGTGGCGGCCACGGATGCCTGCGCCTGACCGATGACCGCGTCCTGGAGCCGGAGCGTGGCGTCGAGGTTGGCGATCTGCGCCTGCTGCGCGGCAATCGCGCCTTCCGCACGGGCCAGCACCGCGCGGTAGTCGCGGTCATCTATCCGTGCGAGCAGATCGCCGGCGTGCACGGCCTGGTTGTCGGTGACCAAGACTTCAGTGATGTAGCCCGACACCTTCGGACCAATCACGGTGACGTCGCCGCCTACGTACGCGTCATCAGTCTCCTCCAGAAAGCGGGCGGTGTTCCACCAGTGCGAGGCATACGTGAGCATGCCGCCAGCCACCACGGCTGAAACGAGGATGATGACCAGTCGCTTCCGCCCGAGGGCGCTGCGCGTATCAGGAACAGTTTCCGAAGGGGAGCGCTCGGCGGCGGTACTGCTGGACATACGGAATTCCTTTGTTCAGGGCAAACGGGGGCGTTCGCAGATAGGGCCGACGCCGTCCGGTGATGGAGTCATCTCCTCTCCTCCACCGGATTTGCTTCGGACTTGCTTTCATTATGCAAGTGAGTATAGTGATGTAACTATTGTTATGCGAGTTACTGGATTCCATGTCGCCTCTCCCCCGCGCCGCCACCCCTTTCCACCCCATGAATGTCCGCCTGTCCGCCCGCGTCCTCGCATTGGCCGCGACGCTCGTACTGACTGCGTGCGCAGTCGGCCCCGACTACAAGACGCCAGACACGCCCACACAGGTGAACTTCCACAGCGCCGGCGCGCTCGCCGCGCGTCAGGCCACCACGCCCGTGCCGCCGCTGGACCAGTGGTGGTCAGGGTTTCAAGATCCGGTGCTGACGCGGATCGTGCAGCGGGCACTGGGTCAGAACCTCGACCTGGAGACATCCCGGGCGCGCGTGGCGCAGGCGCGTGCCATGGCGCGCCAGGCTGGCGCGGTGCTGTATCCAGAGGGCCGGCTGGGTGCCGATGTGAGCCGGCAACGTCAGTCGGTGGAGAGTCCGCTCGGCAAGCTCGGCAGTGCGTTGCCTGGATACGAACGCAATCGAACCGTCTATGACGTGGGCGCGGCGGCGAGCTGGGAGATCGATGTGGCCGGCGGACTGCGGCGCGGTGCCGAGGCCGCGACGGCCGATGCGGGCGCGGCGGAAGCCGAGCATGCTGGCGTGCAGGTGACCGTGGCTGCGGAGGCCGCCGACGCCTACTTCCGCATTCGTGGCGCGCAGCGCCGCATCGTCATCGCCGAAGATCAGATCCGGACCGATGGCCGCCTGCTGGAACTGGTGCGTACGCGCCAGCGCGATGGCCTGTCGGCCACCCGCGAGGTCGCGCAAGCCGAAGCGCTCGTCGCGCAGGCGCGCACCACGCTGCCGCCGCTGCGAATCGAACTACAGACCCAGTTGAATCGACTCGATGTACTGATGGGTGCCACGCCGGGCACGTACGCCGCCGAACTTGCGGCGGTGTCCGGCGACCCTGCGGTGCCGGCGATTTCCTTGGCGGGCGGCCCCAGCGCACTGTTGCGCCGCCGCCCCGATGTCATCGCCGCCGAGCGTCGCCTGGCTGCGTCGAATGCACGCATCGGCGTGGCCCTGGCCGAGTACTACCCCAAGGTTTCGCTCTCGGCCTTGCTCGGCTTTGAAAGCCTGTCGACCAGCCAGTTACTGACAGCACGCGCCTTCCAGCCCTCTGCCGCGGCGGGTCTGCGCTGGCGCCTGTTCGATTTCGGCCGCGTCGATGCCGAGGTCGATCAGGCGCACGGCGCCCATGCCCAGGCACTGGCGCAATATCGGCTGGCCATGCTGCGCGCCACCGAAGACGTCACGCTGGCCGAACTGGAGGTGCAATCCGGCTCGCTGGCCACCGAGGTGGATGCCCATCGACGCGCACGCACCGCCTCGGAAGACGCCTACAAAGGCGGCGCGGTCAGCCTCTACGAAGTACTCGACGAAGACCGCCAATTACTTGCCTCGCGCGATCAACAGGCCCGCGTGGCCACGGACAATGCACGCGCTGCGGTGGCGGCGTATCGCGCGCTGGGGGGTGGGTGGTGAGCGACTAACCATAAAAAAAACGCCGCAGCCTTTCAAGCTGCGGCGCCATCAATGCCTGCGCGCGGAAGTGGCACCGCGCCGGCCCCTCGCTTTCGTTTTCCTGATCAGAAGATGTGACGCATGCCGAGGGAGATGCCCAATTGCCCCTTTGCATCCGGCGTCTTGTAGTAGACCTGCGACGTCGGCGGCAGATAGCCGACGGACTGGCCGTTCGGCAGGTAGGCGATGTTGTCCCAGTTCAGCGACGCGTTGCGCGCGTAGTTCACGGCGAAGAACACGTCGGTACGCTTGGACAGGTTGTAGTCGGCCAGCGCCAGGAACTGCTGCGGATTCTTCGGGTTCGTGGTGGCGTTGCCGATGCGTGCGGACTTGATATCGTCGTAGTACCAGGCCAGCGAGAGACGCAGTGCTGCGGTGGCGTCCCAGTTCACACCCAGCCAGTACATGTCGTCGCGGTGCGGCATGAGCGTGGGCGTGCCCGTGGCAGGCGCCACCGAGTTGCCCCAGCGATAGCCCGCCACCATCTTGACCGGGCCGATACGGTAGCTGGCCGCAGCCAGCGCGCGCATGTCGCGGCCGTAGTCATTCGATCCCGACGCGCCTGTGGCCTGCGCCGTGTTGAGCGTCTTCACCTCGTCATAGGCAGCCGCCACGCCCAACGGTCCGCTGTTGTAGGCCAGGCCCACGCCGTAGGCGGAACCCGCCGCAAACGTACCCGAGCGCTCACCGAACGACCAGTGCGTCATGGCCGTGATCGGGCCGAACGTGCCCTGGTACTGGACCATGTTGTTCTCGCGGAAGTTCGGTCCGGCGATACCCACCACCGGTTCGAATTCGGGCGCGTAGGCCACCGGCGTAAAGCTGCCCATCGTCAGGAATGCCGAGGTGTACTGGCGGCCGAACGTGAGCTTGCCCCAGCGATTCTGCACACCCACGAACGCCTGGCGACCGAACAGCAGTCCGCCATTACCCATCTTGCCGTCGTCGGTGTTGAACTGGTTTTCGAGCACGAACAGGCTCTTCAGTCCGCCGCCGAGGTCTTCCACGCCGCGCAGGCCAAAACGCGACTGTGCGATGCCCGACGAGTTCATGAACGTCGCCGACCCGCTACCGGGCGCCAGCACCCCGTTGCTCGTGTTCTGTACGTTGTTGACGTACTGGATGCTCGTGGTGACGACGCCATAGAGCGTCACGGACGATTGCGCCCACGCCGCAGGCGCAAGCAGCGCCCCGGTGATGGCGGCGAACAGCGTCTTCTTCATGTGTTGGTTTCCGTGTTCTGGTGTGATGGCCCACGGCGCCAGCTCTCTCCTCCACCAGCGCCTTCGGAGCCGGCCGTTGCCAGCCTCTCCGTCCCGTCATGCCAAATTAATCTCTCGTATTAATTGGCACGAAACGAAGGCTAACGGCATCCGGTGGTTCAGATAGTTAGGATTTTCCCGGAGACGGCACAAAAATGGCGGAAATGCGAGGCATTACCGATGTCTGACATCGGATTTTTCCGTATCCTTGCGAGGCTTTGATTTTTCGATAACGACAGGCCCCGCAGGCTCACGAGGCTCGGCCACAAGACGCCATGAAGCTCAAGCAAGCACGCGCCCATATCGTGGACGCGCAGCAGACCCCCGCCCCAGTCAAGCCCCGCCGGATACCCGATCCCGACCACGCGCCCACATCGTCGGACGTCGCCCCCCCTGCACCGGATGCGGGCGATGGCCTGACCGATACCGCTCGGCGCATCCTGGAAATCGCAGAACGGCTATTTGCCGAACAGGGTGTCGAGCAGGTGCCCTTGCGGCAGATCGTGGTGGAAAGCGGCCAGCGCAACAGGTCCGCGCTGCACTACCACTTCGGTTCGCGCGAGGCACTCGTCAGTCATCTGTTGAATCTTCGGCTCCATGAGGTGAACCGCGTGCGCCATCGCCATCTGGACGAACTGGAAGCCAGTGGTCGCCCCATCGACATCCACGCCGTGGTGCAGGCCACCGTCCATCCATTGGTGGAAATCGTGCTGCATACCAGTTGGGGCACCAACTACCTGCAGGTGCTGGCGCAGACCACGTTCAGCCCGGGCCTCCTGAACAAGGGACTCGTCGACAAGACGGCGATGAGCGCGCTGTACCGCGTGCGCGACCACATCCACGCCCTGCTGCCCGGCGTACCCCGCGATGTGATGCGGCTACGCATGATCTGGTTCATGGATACGGTGGTCTACTCGCTGGCCCACTGGGTACGCGAACGCGGCAAGCGCAACCGGGCTGCGCCGCCGGTGGATGAACTGGTGGATTTTTGTGCGGCTGCGCTAGAGGGGCCGCGGCGGGTTGGTTGATCTTTCGCACGGTTGTTGCTCCCCTCTCCCGCTTGCGGGAGAGGGGACCGGCTCGTGGTCAATCAAGGCTCGACGTTCTCACCCCGCCGCCCTCACCCCGTCCATCGCCGTCCGTGCCAGCACCGGCACCAGTGCTGCTCCGGTATGGCTGGCCGCGATGCGCGACAACGCTTCCGGATCGGCCGCACCGACAATCGTGCCGCCCTGCGCGCCGCCTTCCGGACCCAGGTCGATGATCCAGTCGGCTTCGGCAATCACGTCAAGATCGTGCTCGATCACCACCACGCTGTGGCCCCCGTCGGTCAAGCGGTGCAGCACGCGGATCAACCTTGCCACGTCGGCCATATGCAGGCCCACGGTGGGTTCGTCCAGCACGTAGAGCGTGTGCGGTGCCTTCTGGCCTCGGCGGGTAATGTCATCGCGCACCTTCGACAACTCCGTCACCAGCTTGATCCGCTGCGCCTCGCCACCCGAAAGCGTCGGTGACGGCTGTCCCAGCGTCAGGTAGCCCAGCCCCACGTCCTTCATCAACTGCAGCGGATGGCTGATCTGCGTGATGGCCGAGAAGAACTCCACGGCCTCGTCGATCTCCATCGTCAGCACGTCGCCAATATTCTTGCCGCGCCACGTCACCGCAAGCGTTTCCGGATTGAAGCGCTGGCCGTGGCAGACATCGCAAGGCACTTTCACGTCAGGCAGGAAGCTCATGCCGATCGTACGCACGCCCTGTCCCTCGCAGGCCGGGCAGCGGCCATCGCTCGTATTGAACGAGAAACGCGACGCCGTGTAACCGCGCGCCTTGGCTTCGAGCGTATCCGCGAACAGCTTGCGGATGGCATCCCACACACCGATATACGTGGCCGGACACGAGCGCGGGGTCTTGCCAATCGGCGTCTGGTCCACTTCGAGCACGCGATCGATCGTCTCCCAGCCCGTGATGCCTTCGCAGCCATGCCACGCATGCTCGACGTTGAGAGATTTCGTGGCCGTCGGCTTGCCCGCCTTCTCCGCCGCCGAACGCGCCCGTCGCGTGGCCGGCGATGACATCACCGAGCGGCCAACAGCATCGAGCAGGTTCGTCATCAGCACGTCGCGCGCGAGTGTGGACTTGCCAGAGCCCGATACACCGGTGATGGCCACCAGCCGGGCCAGCGGAATCCGTGCCGTGACGTTGCGCAGGTTGTGCAGATGCGCGCCCTGCACTGTCAGCCATTGCTCTGGCTCGGCCACCCTGCCCGCACGCGGCGGCCGCACGGGGCGTCGCTCCTGCAGCGGGTGAACAATCGGATTGGCCAGGAAGCGACCGGTCGTCGAGTCCGATGCCGACGCCAGCGTCTCGACGCCACCTTCAGCCACCAGCCGGCCCCCTCGCTTGCCGGCGCCGGGGCCGATGTCGATGATGTGGTCGGCGCGACGGATCGTGTCTTCGTCGTGCTCCACCACCACCAGCGTGTTGCCCTTGTCGCCCAGCTTGCGCAGCGCATCGAGCAGGATCTGGTTGTCGCGTGGATGCAGGCCGATGGTCGGCTCGTCCAGCACGTAGCAGACACCCTGCAGGTTGCTCCCCAACTGGGCGGCCAGTCGAATCCGCTGCGCCTCGCCGCCAGACAGACTCGGTGCGGCGCGATCCAGACTCAGGTAGCCGAGTCCGACTTCTTCCAGGAACTGCAGCCGGCTGGCGATTTCCGTCACCACATCGCGCGCGATATCGGCCTCGCGGCCCTCGAGTTTCAGGCCATCCACCCAACGGCGGGTGTCGGACACCGTCCACTGCGCCACATCGGAAATCGCCTGCGTATCGAACGTGACCGCGCGCGCAGCCGGATTCAGCCGCGTGCCATGGCAATCCGGGCACGGCGTATCGCCCACGCCTTCGGGTTCCTGCTCCTCGGACGGCAGGCTCTGCTCGCGGCCCCGGTCGTCGCCGCCCAGCACCGTGTCGTCATACACCTCGCGCTGCTCGCCCGTCAGCGCCAGGCCAGTGCCCACGCAGGTGCCGCACCAGCCGTGCTTGCTGTTGTACGAGAACATGCGTGGATCGAGTTCCGGATAACTCGTGCCGCACACCGGACAGGCGCGTTTGGTCGAGAACACCACCGTTTCGCAGGCATGCGGTGTGCCGCACTCCATCGCATTCTTCAATCCATCGAGCGGGGCCAGCAGATGCATCACGCCCTTGCCGGCTTCCAGTGTCTGGTCCAGCAGCTCGCGCAGCGCGGCCTCGTTGTCGGGCGAGACGACGATGTCGCCCACCGGCAACTCGATGGTGTGCTCGCGGAACCGATCCAGGCGCGGCCACGGATCGACCGGCAGGAACTCGCCGTCTACGCGCAGATGCGTGTTGCCGCGCGTCTTGGCCCATTTCGCCAGATCCGTATAAACACCCTTGCGATTGACCACCAGCGGCGCAAGCAGGCCAACGTGCTGGCCACGGTAATCGCGCAACAACTGCGCGGCAATCGACGCCGGGCTCTGCGACGTCACCGGCGCACCATCGTGGACGCAATGCTGGATGCCGAGCTTCACGTACAGCAGGCGCAGGAAGTGCCAGACTTCGGAAGTCGTCGCCACCGTGCTCTTGCGTCCGCCACGCGACAGCCGCTGCTCGATCGCCACCGTCGGCGGAATGCCATAGACGGCATCGACCTCGGGCCGGCCAGCCGGCTGCACGATGGAGCGGGCATAGGCATTCAGCGATTCCAGATAGCGTCGCTGACCCTCGTGGAACAGGATGTCGAACGCCAGCGTCGACTTGCCCGAACCGGACACCCCGGTGATCACGTTGAACTTGCCGTGCGGAATGTCGACGTTCAGCGCTTTCAGGTTGTGCTCATGGGCGTTGACGATGCGCACCACGCCCTCGCCTTCCACGGCACGACGCGCCCGCGCGGCCTGTATGGCAGCCTGCAGCGGCTTGCCCTGGCCTTCGGCCTCCGCCTGTTCCGCAGCCAGCGTGCCGTCGCCCAGCGCCTTGTCATAGGCGATCAGCGCATGGCCCGTATGCGATGCGGTGCAAAGCTTGACGTCCTCGGGTGTACCCTCGCACATCAGTTCGCCACCGCCGTCGCCCCCTTCGGGTCCGAGATCGACAATCCAGTCAGAGGCGCGGATCACATCGAGGTTGTGCTCGATCACGATCAACGAATGGCCACCATCGAGCAGCTTGCCGAAGGCGCGCATCAGCTTGGCGATATCGTCGAAGTGCAGACCCGTGGTGGGCTCGTCGAACATGAACAGCCGCTTGGGCAACACCACCGCCTTGCGGTTCTTCACCGGCTGCGCGGCAGCGGTCTCGGCCAGGAAGCCAGCAAGCTTCAGACGTTGTGCCTCGCCGCCGGAGAGGGTCGGCACGGGCTGACCCAGCTTCACGTATTCCAGGCCCACGTCGGCGATTGGCGCCAGTACGCGCAGCACCGCGGCATCCCCTTCGAACAGCGCGGTCGCTTCGCTGACCGTCAGTTCAAGCACATCGGCCACGCTGAGCTTGCGCGGCGCCTGCCCCCGGGCAGCGCGCTCGATCTTGACCTCCAGCACTTCGGCCCGATACCGCGTGCCGTCGCAATCCGGGCAGCGCAGGTAGACATCCGACAGAAACTGCATCTCCACGTGCTCGAAACCCGAGCCGCCGCAAGTCGGGCAACGACCATCGCCCGAGTTGAAGCTGAATGTGCCAGCCGTGTAGCCGCGTTGCAGTGCCAGCGGCGCCTTGGCAAACAGCTTGCGAATCTCGTCGAAGGCACCGACATAACTGGCCGGATTCGACCGTGCGGTCTTGCCAATCGGCGATTGGTCCACGAACACCACATCGTTGACCTGGTCTGCCCCGATCAAATCGCGGAACGCACCCGGGGATTCCGTCGCCTTTCCGAAATGGCGGGCCATGGCCGGGTACAGCACATCCTGCAGCAGCGTCGATTTGCCCGAACCGGATACACCTGTGACGACGACCAGCCGGTTCAGCGGGATGCCGACCGTCACGTCCTTGAGATTGTGTTCGCTCGCGCCTTCCAGCGTCAGGCGCGGCGTATCGGCATCCACGGGCCGCGACTGCCACGCCGACGCATCGGTCACGCGGCGGCGCCCGCCCAGGTAATCGCCGGTCAGCGTCCGTTCCTTGCGAATGGCATCGGGCGAACCGTCGAAAATGATCGAGCCGCCGCGCTCGCCCGGCCCCGGACCCATGTCGATCAGGCGATCGGCAGCCAGCATCACGGACGGATCGTGCTCCACCACCACCAGCGTATTGCCCGCGTCGCGTAGCCGATGCATCGCCTCGACGATGCGGTTCAGATCGCGTGGATGCAAGCCGATGCTGGGCTCGTCAAGCACGAACAGCGTATTGACCAGCGAGGTGCCGAGGGCCGTGGTCAGGTTGATCCGCTGTACCTCGCCGCCCGACAGCGTCCGGCTCTGTCGGTCCAGCGTCAGGTAACCCAATCCCACATCGCACAGGTATTTGAGCCGCGTGCGGACTTCAGCGAGCAGCAGCTTGAGCGCATCGTCAAGCAGCGCGCTCGACAGCGTCAGGTCATCGAAGAAGCGCCGGATGCGCGCGATCGGCATCAGCATCAGGTCGTGCACCGTAAGACCTGGCAGGGCCTCCAACTGCGGCCGATCCCAATCCACGCCGCGCGGAAGAAAGCGCGCTGCCGGGGCCAGCACGGTATCGGCATTATCCTTGCTGCCCAGGCGCCACAGCAGCGCCTCGGTTTTCAGGCGCGCACCGCCGCAGGTTTCGCACGGCGTGTAGCTGCGGTACTTCGACAGCAGCACGCGGATATGCATCTTGTAGGCCTTGGACTCCAGGTAACTGAAGAACCGCATCACGCCATACCACTGCTTGTTCCACTGCCCGTTCCAGTCCGGCGAGCCGTGGATGACCCAGTGCTGTTCGGCCTCGCTCAGCTGATTCCACGCCAGATCACGCGGAATGCCTGCCTTGGCCGCGTAGCGCATCAGGTCGTCCTGGCACTCCTTCCAGGCCGGCGTCTGCATCGGCTTGATCGCGCCATCGCGCAGGGATTTGCGGCCGTCCGGAATCACCAGTCCCAGATCGACGCCGATCACGCGCCCGAAGCCCCGGCACGTTTCGCAAGCGCCATAGGCGGAATTGAACGAGAACAGCGCAGGCTGCGGATCGGCATAGCGGATATCGCTCTCCGGGCTGTGCAAACCCGTCGAGAACTTCCAGACGGGACCGTCGCCTTCGTCGGTCACTACCTGCACACTGACCCGGCCGCTACCGCGCTTGAGCGATGCCTCGATCGCTTCCACCGCACGGGCTTTTTCCACGTTGCCGATGCGGAAGCGATCCGCCACCACATCCAGCACCTTGCGCTTGCCCGTCGCCGATTCCACGATCCGCTGTCCATGGATGCGCGTATAGCCACTGACCGACAGCCACTGCTCGACTTCCGCTTCGGTCGCCGTTTCCGGCAACTCGACCGGAAACGTCATCACGAGCCGCGCATCGGCATACGGCTGCCCGGCTGCCGTACGGGCAACCAGTTCGGAATAGATCGTTTCGGGGGAGTCGTGCTGCACCGGCAGTGCGGTTTGCCGGTCGAACAACTCGGCAGCGCGCGCGTAGAGCAGCTTCAGGTGATCGTTCAACTCGGTCATCGTCCCGACTGTCGACCGCGAGCTGCGCACCGGGTTCGTCTGGTCGATGGCAATCGCGGGCGGCACCCCATCCACCTTGTCGACCTGCGGACGGTCCATCCGATCCAGGAACTGGCGCGCGTAGGCACTGAAGGTCTCGACGTAGCGCCGCTGCCCCTCGGCATACAGCGTGTCGAATACCAGACTCGACTTGCCGGAACCCGAAGGCCCGGTAACCACGGTCATCTGCCCGGTATGCAGGTCGAGATCGACGTTCTTGAGATTGTGCTGACGCGCCCCACGGATGCGGATAGTGCCGGAATCTGACAATTTCTTGCCTCGAATCAATAAGTTGAAACCGATTTCTGAAGTGCTTTCTTGATGCGTTTCGGACGTGCGGGGTCCGAAAGATCTCGTAACTATACTGTATAAACGTACAGGTCTGCAGCTCGATTGGGATATGAGCCGATTCTGAAAAGCGTTCCATGTCCGGGGAGGCTTTGTGGAACGTCAAGCCGATTCCGATGCCTCTTTTCTACAGTGCGCAGCACCCCTGATGCGCCTGTATCTCTTGTTCGTGACTGCCGCTTAGCTGCTGATATGCGCGCTTCAGGCCGTGTCAACAACGCGACACCCATTGCAAATTTAGTTTGCAATGGGTTAGCAATAAGCTAACATCGGCATGTACTCAATCGAATTTACCAAAGTTGCCGGACAGCAGTTGATGGCCATGCCGCGCAACATGGCCTGCAATGTCCGCGCCAAGATCAACCTGCTTGCGCAAGACCCCTATGCCACCAACCCGAATGTTCGCAAGCTCGCCGGCCGTGACGGCTGCCGGCTTCGGGTAGGTGACTGGCGCATTCTTTATCGTGTCGAGGCAGATCGGCTTGTCATCGTAGTCATGAACATCAAACCACGCGGGAGCGCATATCAATGACCGCTACAACCATTCAGTTCATCGAACGCGACGGACGTCGCGAATTCGCGGTGGTCCCCATCGACCTTTGGGAGCGGGTAAAGCATCTGATCGAAGATGCTGAAGACGCCCTGCTCTACGATGCCGCCGTTGCGGCGGATGACGGCGTCCGTATTCCAGCCGCCGTGATCGACTCCCAGCTTGCCGGCGACCATCCCATCAAGGCATGGCGCGACTATCGGCGGCTGACGCAGGAGGCGCTCGCCACCTCGGCCGGCCTCAGCAAGCCCTACCTCAGCCAGATCGAGAACCGAAAGCGGGACGGGAGTGTGGAGGTAATGCGAGCGTTGGCGCAAGCCCTTGCCGTGCCGTTAGACATTTTGGTCGAACGACACGCTCAGGCTCCCCAACGAGATGAAACCGATTGATCTCGGTCTTCGTTCGGTATGGCTGGAAACTTCAGATCGCCGCCCAACACCCCTCACCCGCGTGACGGCAGCTTCCACCCCGGTCGCACGAAGTGGCAGGTGTACCCGTTCGGCAATCGCTCCAGGTAGTCCTGATGTTCCGGCTCCGCCTCCCAGAACGGACCGGCCGGGGCTACTTCGGTCACGACTTTGCCGGGCCACAGGCCGGACGCGTTGACGTCGGCTATGGTGTCTTCGGCCACGCGTTTCTGTTCGTCGTCGCGATAGTAGATAGCCGAGCGATAGCTGGTGCCGATGTCGTTGCCCTGGCGATTCTTCGTGCTCGGATCGTGGATCTGGAAGAAGAATTCGAGGATCTGGCGGTAGCTGATCTTGGCCGGGTCGAAGACGATTTCGATGCCCTCGGCGTGAGTGCCGTGATTGCGGTACGTCGCATTGGGCACGTCGCCGCCGGTATAGCCTACGCGCGTGGTCAGCACGCCCGGGTAGCGGCGGATCAGGTCCTGCATGCCCCAGAAGCAGCCGCCTGCCAGGATTGCGGTTTCAGTTTGCGTCGTCATGATGTGTGCCTTGCCAGTGAGCCGTGTTCAAGCCCAGTAATATACGCACACCCCGCAAAATTCGCTGAAACGCCATGAATTCCCCTCACCCCGCGATGGGCGCAGTTGAAGCGCTGCGTCGCGAGATCGCGGCCTGCACGCGCTGTGCGGCCGATCTGGCCGCCGGACCTCGTCCGGTCGTGCAATTCAGTGCCACGTCGCGCATCGTAATCATTGGCCAGGCGCCGGGTGCACGGGTGCATGCCAGCGGCATCCCGTTCGACGATCCAAGTGGTGACCGGCTCAGGGACTGGATGGGAACCGCCAAGGACACGTTCTACGACGCCTCGCGCATCGCCATCGTGCCGATGGGCTTTTGCTACCCCGGCAAAGGTGCGAGTGGCGACCTTCCTCCGCGACGCGAATGTGCGCCGCTCTGGCATGAGCGGGTATTGGGATGTCTGCCTGCCGACCGGTTGACGCTACTGGTCGGCACCTACGCACAGAACTACTATCTTCCGACCGACCACACGCAGACCATGACAAGTCGCGTGGCAGATTTCAGGCGCTTCGGTCCGAACGTCTTCCCACTCCCTCATCCGTCCTGGCGCGTGGTGGGATGGATGCGCCAGAACCCATGGTTCGAGGCGGAACTGCTGCCCATGCTGCAGGCCGCCGTGGCGGCCCGTATCGATTCTCGCGAAATCGCCGCGCCGGGAGCGTAGTGGGATTCCCGGCTCCCGTTGTGGCCAGCACGCCCCTCGGCCATCCCTGTTACGCGAAACACCCAATCGGCGCCGCGCTGTCTGCCGTCTTCGCCATCTTCGCCATCGCGGCATCCATCTGTTCCGGCGCCGCAAGCATGCGCCACAGCTCCAGCAACGTGGCATTGGCGCTGGCGGCTGGCCGGTAGGCCCGAATTTCGAGGCTGGCCTGCCAGGAGGCATCGCCGGCATGGACCAGGGCGCCATCCGAGAGCGCCTCGGCTGCCGTCGACAACGGCAACCACGCCAACCCGTGCCCTTCCACCGCCATTTTGAGGAGTAGCATCGCCATGTCGGATTCGTAGCAGCGAATCAGGCCCCGATGGGCGTCGCGCGCATCAAGCACTGACCCTACGACGCGGCCCAGCGTGGTATTGGGCGAATAGGCCAGGAACGGGGTGCCATGGGCATCGGCGAGATCCGCGGGATCGGGCACCGGATAGAGCGGGCGTCCGCGCGAGGTGGGCACCGAGACCGGTATCAGCGTATCGGACCCGACGGACAGGCTCAGGAACCGGTCGGCATCCAGCGAAACCGGCACGCGCGGATGGTGGTAGCCGAGCATCAAATCGCACTGCCCCTCGGCCAGCGCCACCACGGCGTCGATCACATTGGCCGCGCTGACCCGCGCATGAAAGCTGCCAAACCGCTGGCGGCAACGCGTGAGCCAGTCCGGCAGGAAGGCAAGCGACAGTGTGTGTCCCGCCACGATATCGAGCGTCCGGTCCGGCAGCGTCGATTCGCGATGCAGCGTGGCGCGTGCCTCGGTGAGCAGGTCGGCCGCCTGCCGCGCTGTCTCGCAGAACGTGGCGCCGGCAGGTGTGAGCGCCAGCGGGTAGGTATTGCGGTCGACCAGCTGTGCGCCAGCCCAATCCTCCAATGCCCGGATGCGGCGCGAGAGCGCCGACTGGGTGACATACCGCAACTCGGCGGCACGAGAAAAACTGCGCGTGCGTTCCAGCACGAGCAGGTCATCGATCCATTTCAACTGCATGTTGCGCCCCGGCAATACGCTGGCCTGCGGCGGCCGGTGGCCCTGTCCGTGGCACCGTGCCCCGTGGACCCCCTATTCCGCATCCGCATGGGTCCATGGCCAATCGGCATCCAGTCCTGCACAGACCGTGCCTAGAATCGGTTCCACTTTCCCAGCAGCACGCGGTTTCGCCCCGGCGAGACCAGGCATGACCGATGTGACAGAGCTGCATGCCAGCAGCCAGCGCATCAGATGTTCCGCAACCCCTTGCCCCACCGGCGCACCGGGCCGTCCTGGTCCACGCCGCGAGGCGACGCTTTCTCGGAGTCATCCCGATCATGTTGAAGCAAGTGCATTCGATTTCCCGCACCATCCCGGCGCACCCGCGCACCATCGCGAGCCGCTGGATGGCACGGGCCGGACTGACCTCGGCCATGGTCGCCGTGGCCCTGACCGGCACGCTCGTCGCCCCGGCCGCACTGGCCGAGTATCCCGAACGGCCCATCCAGCTGGTGTTGTCGTTCCCGCCGGCCGGCGCCACTGACGTGCTGGCGCGCGCCGTGGGCCAGCGCCTGTCGCAGGTGCTCAAGCAGCCCGTCGTTGTGGAAAACCGTCCCGGTGCAGGTGGCGCGCTGGGCATGGGCTATGCAGCCAAGGCTTCGCCAGATGGCTACACGCTCTACCTCGCCGCCGTGAGCAACGCTGCCATCGCGGCTGCCACCTACTCCAGCCAGCCGGCCAACCTGGGCAAGGATTTCGTGCCGATCGCCGGTATCGGCAACGTGCCGCACATCCTCGTTGTGCCGGCCTCGTCGCCGGTCAAGACGGTGCCGGAACTGGTCAAGATGCTGAAGGCCACGCCGGGCGAGCACAACTTCGCGTCGCAGGGTTCGGGCACGCTGTCTCATCTGGAGTCGGAGCTGTTCAAGCTGCGTACGGGTGTGGATGTCGTGCATGTGCCGTACAAAGGCAGTTCGTTCGCCCTGCCCGACCTGATGGCCGGCCGCTCGGCCATGATGTTCGACAGCATCCCGTCGGCGCTGCCCCATGTGAAGTCCGGCAAGCTGCGCCTGCTGGCCGTGGCCTCGGAGCAGCGCGTGAAGCTGTTGCCCGATGTGCCGACGATGGGCGAGGCGGGCGTTTCGGACTTCCGCGCCAACAACCTGTTCGGACTGGTAGCGCCGAAGGGTACGCCGCCCGCCGTGATCGACAAGCTCGCCGCGGCATCGAAGGCCGTGCTGGCCCAGCCCGAACTGGCCGAGACAATGGCCGCGCAAGGCGTGGAAATCGCCTACACCCCCGCTGACAAGTTCGGCCGCATGATCCAGCAGGAAATGCGCGACTGGGCCAAGGTGGCGCAGGCGGCGCACGTCAAGGTGGACTGAGTCCGCTGAATCTGACGTCGCCCAAGATTTTTCCGATTTTCTACGTCGCACTGCAAGCCTCGACGCGGGCGGCCCTCCACAGCCGCCCGTCTTTGGCGCCCCCAAGCTCATGACCAATTTCTGGGACACCCCCTACCCATCCCGCCGCATGCCGGTGCTGGCCGATAACGTGGTCTCGACCTCGCAGCCCCTGGCAGCGGCGGCCGGCCTGCGCATGCTGGCGCGGGGCGGCAACGCCGTCGATGCGGCGTTGGCCACCGCCATTGCCCTGACCGTTGTGGAGCCCTGCATGAACGGCATCGGCGGCGATGCCTTCGCGCTGATCTGGGATGGCAAGACGCTGCATGGCCTCAATGCTTCGGGCCGCGCGCCACGCGCGTGGACGCCGGAATCGTTCTCGCGCTATAGCGCCATGCCGCCGATTGGATGGGATAGCGTGACAGTTCCCGGTGCAGTGTCCGGCTGGCGTGCCACATGGGAGCGCTTCGGCGACTTGCCGTTCGAAGATCTGTTCGCGCCGGCGATCGAATATGCGCGCAACGGCTTTATCGTTTCTCACACCGTCCATCGGCAATGGCAGGCCCAGGTGCCGGTGCTCGACGGCCAGCCGGGATTTGCCGAATCCTTCGCGCCACGTGGCCGTGCGCCATTGCCAGGCGAGCGCTTTACATGCCCCGGCCAGGCGGAAACGCTGGAGCGCATTGCCCGCTCCGGGGGTGACGATTTCTATCATGGCGAACTGGCCCGACGGATCGCCGATCATGCACGCGCCACGGGCGGCCGCCTTGACGAGGCCGATCTGGCCGCCCATCGCGCGGACTGGGTCGATCCGATCCGCATGCGTTACCGCGATCTGACGCTCTGCGAAATCGGTCCCAATGGTCAGGGCATTGGTGCGCTGATGGCGCTGGGCATGCTCGAACATTGGGATATCGCCGGCTCCGGGCGCGATAGCGCGCGTGCCATGCACCTGCAGATCGAAGCCATGAAACTGGCCTTCGCCGACCTGCACGCCTACGTGGGCGATATCGACGCGATGCGCGCACCGGGCGCCATCACGCCAGAGGCCCTGCTCGATCCTGCTTATCTGGCCGAACGTGCCAAGGCGATCCGGCCCGACCGGGCCACTTACGCAGGCGCGGGCAAGCCCCATAGCGGTGGCACCGTGTACCTGACCGCCGCTGACAAGCGCGGCATGATGGTCTCGTACATCCAGTCGAATTTCAAAGGATTCGGCTCGGGTGTGGTGGTGCCGGGCACCGGCATCGCGCTGCATAACCGGGGCTGGGGCTTTCGCCTCGAAGCCGGCCATCCGAATCAGGTTGCGCCCGGCAAGCGCCCGTTCCACACCATCATCCCGGGCTTCCTGATGCGCGGCGACGCCCCGCTGGCAGCGTTCGGCGTGATGGGTGGCTCGATGCAGGCGCAGGGCCACGTACAGATGGCCAGCCGCATCGCCGATTTCGGCCAGAATCCGCAGGCCGCCAGCGACGCACCGCGCTGGCGCGTGCTCGACGACAACATCGGCGTTTCGGTCGAAGCGCATTGCCCGGCCAGCACCATCGAAGGGTTGCGGGCGCTGGGCCATCGGGTGGAAGTGGCGCCTGCGGACAGCCTCGACTTTGGCGGCGCACAGATGGCGATGAAGTGCGAGCACGGCTACGCCGCCGCCTCGGACCATCGCAAGGACGGCTATCCGGTGGGTTTCTGAGCGTCGTCCGTCCTGCCCCTACCCCAGCGGCAACGCCGTGCTGTACAGCACCTGCTTGAGCGCGAAGCTCGAGCGGATGCTGGCCACGCCGGGAATGCGCGTGATCTGGTCGATGATCAGCCGCTCCAGCGCCTCCACATCGGGCACCACCACGCGCAGCAGGTAGTCGGCATCGCCCGACATCAGGTAGCACTCCATCACCTGCGGCAGTGCGGCGATTTTCCGCTCGAAGGTGTCGAGCGTCTCGCGCCGCTGCTTGTCGAGCGACACCGAGATAAACACCACTACCTTCAGTCCCAGCCGGCGCGCGTCGAGCAACGTCACGCGCCGCGAAATCACGCCAATTTTTTCCAGCCGCTTTACCCGCGCCAGGCATGGGGATGGCGAGAGGTTGATGCGGCTTGCCAGCTCCACATTGGTCAGGCTGCCGTCACGCTGCAGCTCGCCCAGGATTCGTATATCGGTGGCGTCGAGATCGATGTCCAGCATGTTATTCGCTCAAGGAGTTTATCGGCAGCATTCTATGCTGAATCGAGCCGATCACGCAGTGTGATCCGGACAATGCTGCGGCGCAATGAAACGTAGACTTTCCTCCATGGAGTCGGTTGCTCACAAACCCCTCGCCGGCCACGTCTATCGTCACCATGTCTGCCTCCTCGCTCGCCTCATCCTCCGCGAAGTCCTCATTTCGATCATTCCTGCCGCTGATCGGCGCCGTCATCATCTGGGGCGGCAACTGGCCTGTCATGAAGCTGGGGCTGGCGCATGTGAGCCCGCTGTGGTTCGCGGCGTTGCGATTCGGTTCGGCCGCGCTGATCAGCCTGGCCGTGTTGGGATTGATGCGACGCCTGCGCCTGCCCACTCGCGACGAATGGCCGTTGGTGATCAGCGTGGGCTTGCTGCAGATGGGGGCCTTTACCGCGCTGGCGCTCTGGGCGCTGCAATACGTGCCGCCCGGTCGCGCATCGGTGGTGGCCTACGCCACAGCCATCTGGGTGATTCCGCTGTCGTCGCTGGTGTTGGGCGAGCGTCCGTCGCGCTGGCAATGGCTGGCAACCGCGTTCAGCTATGCAGGCATCGGCGTCATCGTCGCCCCCGCGCTGGGCGGCTGGGAGATGCACACGGTGATGGGTCTCGGTATGTTGCTTGGCGCCTCGCTGGCATGGTCGATCAGCATCATTCACCTGCGCGGCAATCGGCATGTGCGACTCGGCGCGGACATGATTCCGTGGGAGTGCGCTGTGGCAACCGCGCCGCTGCTGGCCCTCGCGCTGCTGCGCGATGGCGCTCCCGATGTGGGTGCGATGGTCGATATCTGGCCGGTCATCGCCTATACCGGACCTTTGGCTACGGCGCTGACGTTTATCGTCGTGCTCAATGTCACACAAAGCCTGCCGCCCGCTGCCACCTCGATTGCGATGCTCGGCGTGCCGGTGCTCGGCCTGGTGCTGTCGGCCGTTGCATGGCACGAAAAGATCTCGGCGGATCTCTCGATTGGCCTGGCCCTGATCGGCCTCGGGGTGGTCACTACCGCGCTGGCGCCCCGGCTCGCGCGTCTGTCCGCAAAGGCTTGAGCCAGTCGTTCAAGGTTCCACCGACGGCTCGCGCTTGAGCGTGCGCAGCACGAATGTGGAGTGGCTGTGCCGCAGGCCCGGCAATTTGTAGAGCTTGTGGCGCAGGAACTCCTCGTACCCTTCCGTCCCCGCCACGGCCACCTTGATCAGATAGTCGTACTCGCCCGTGAGCAGATGGGCCTCGATCACCTCGGGCAGTTGCGCCAGTGCCTCGCCAAACTTGTGGAGCATGTCATCGTCGTGCCGGTCCAGCGTCACCTCGATCAGCACGGTATCGGGCAGGCCCAGCGCCTTCTGGTTCAACAGCGCGGCGTAGCCGCTGATCACCCCCGCATCTTCCAGCGCCTTGACGCGGTTCCAGCACGGCGTGGCAGACAGCCCAACACGCTCTGCCAGCTTCGCATTGGAGAGGCGCCCATCGCGGCGAAGTTCGCGCAGGATGCGGCGGTCGGTGTCGTCGAGTTTGGGCAGATTGGTCACGATTTTCTCTGGAGAATGAAGATTTATCCTGCAATCTACACCAATACAGAGATTCATTCTCCAATCAGACGATATTCGGAGAATATTCAGAAGCCCATTCTCGCGCTTCGCTGGTAAATTTACCGGACGTTCTACTCATCACTTCCGGACCCGGCCATGTCGCTCCCTTCGCTCCAGCTTGCCCTCCAACTCGACCGCGCCGATGTGTTCGGCAGCCTGGAATGGGTGCTCGCCAACGCGCGCCGCACGGGCCTGTCCTTGCAGGCGATGGAATTCGACGCCAGCCGCGCCAACGCCGTCCGGATGGTCTGCGAAGCGCCAATGGTCGAACTGCTGGAACTGTTCGTGCGGCGGGTGGCGCATGGCGTGGATCTGGAGATCGTCGATGCGGAGTTTTTCGATGCCGTGGAAGACCAGCCTGCCGCCCTCGCGGCCTGACGCTCAGGCTTCCGCCAGAAGCTCGATGCCATCGAGTTCCGCCGCGCAGGTGTCACGCACGATCGTGACGAAATCCCGCACGTAGGGCCGATCGGCCATCGGCGTCGGCACCATCGCGTACAACTCGCTCCATAGTCCCTTGGTGCCGATCCGCTTGGCCAGCACGTAATCGTGATCGACGTAGTTGCGGACGCCCCAGTTCGGTAGCGCCGCCACGCCACGTCGGCTGGCCACCAGTTGCAGCACGGCCACCGTCAGTTCAGCAGTGCGCCGCTCCAGACGAATGCCTGCTGGCTCCAGCACCTCGCGAATCAGGTCGATGCGCTGCTCTGGCACCGGATAGGTAATCAGCGTCTCGCCGGCCAAGTCGCTGGCCTCCAGCCGCCGCTTGTTGCGCAGACGGTGCTCATTGGCGATGACTGCAAGGATCTCGAAGCGGAACAGCGGCGACACATGCAGGCCGCGCCGCGCTGGCGGCTTCGATCCGATCACCATGTCGGCCTTGCCCTGCGCGATCAGACCCAGCGGATCGGCATGGAAGCCGGCCACCAGATCGATCTCCACCTCGGGCCAGCGACGACGGAACTCGTCCATGACCGGCATCAGCCAGTCGAAGCAGGTATGGCATTCAAGCACCACGCGCAGTTCTCCGCGTGTATCCCCTTTCAAACGTTCCAGATCACGCTCGGCGGCGCTGATCGCGGCCAGCGCCTCGCGCGCCAGCGCCAGCAATCGCTCGCCGGCCGGCGTAAAGCGCAAACCCTGGCGTGTGCGGTCGAACAGCGCCATGTCGTAGTGCGATTCGATGGCCTTGATCTGATGGGACAGCGCCGACTGGCTGACGTGAACACGTTCGGCGGCGGTCGCCAACTTGCCGGATTCGGCGATGGCAACCAGCGAACGGAAATGGCGGACTTCGATCATGAGCCGGAGCGCTGCAAAGCAGTGAGTTGAATGAAATTCATACAATGTTTAAAACATGTCGCTTGATTCATTCTAGCCGCGAACGGACACTGGCCGCCACTCGAACTTACGGAGCACCGGCATGGCACAGACCCACATCCTCGGCTTTCCGCGCATCGGCGCGCGCCGCGAACTGAAATTCGCGCAGGAAGCGTTCTGGCGCGGCGAAACCTCTGAAGCCGCGCTGCGCGAAACCGGCGCCGATCTGCGCCGCCGCCACTGGCAACTGCAGACGGCGGCCAGGCTGTCGACCGTGGCCGCTGGCGACTTCGCCTGGTACGACCAGATGCTTGGCCTGACCACGCTGCTCGGCGCCCTGCCCCGGCGCTTCGGCTTCGATGCCGAAACCCTGACGCTGGCGCAGTACTACGAACTGGCGCGCGGCAATGCTGCCCAGCCGGCCATGGAAATGACCAAGTGGTTCGATACGAACTACCACTACATCGTCTCCGAACTTGATGCGGAGAGCACCTTCGACGGCGGCGCCAACTGGTATTTCGATGAAATCGAAGAGGCTCTGGCGCAAGGGCTTTCGCCGCGTCCGGTACTGGTGGGTCCCGTGACTTACCTGTGGCTATCGAAGTCCCATGTGGCCGGTTTCGACCGTCTGAGCCTGCTGCCCAAGGTGGTGAGCGCCTATCAGCGCATCCTGTCGCAACTGCGCGCCCGGGGCATTGAATGGGTGCAGATCGACGAGCCCGCACTGTGCCTGGACCTGCCGCCGCAATGGCTCGACGCCTTCGATCATGCCTACCCGGCTCTGGCCGACAGTGGCGTGAAGCTGCTGCTGGCCACTTACTTTGACACCGCCGCGCCGCACGCCGCCCGCGCCGCCGCGCTGCCCGTGCACGGCTTTCATATCGATCTGGTGCGCGCCCCGCAGCAACTGGCAGACTGGCTCAAGGTGCTGCCCAAGACCGCCGTGCTCTCCGCCGGCGTGATCGATGGCCGCAATATCTGGCGCGCCGACCTGCGCCGCCTGCTGGAGACACTGCAGCCCTTGCACGCCCAGCTCGGCAACCGCCTGTGGCTCGCCCCGTCGTGCTCGCTGCTGCATGTGCCGGTCTCGCTCGATGCCGAATCCCGCCTCGATCCCGAACTGAAATCGTGGCTGGCCTTCGCCACCGAGAAGCTCGATGAAATCTGCACACTTGCCACGGCATTGAATGAAGGCGAAGCGGCAGTGGCCGCCAGGCTGGACGCCTCGGACGCCGCTCAGGAAGCGCGCCGCACCTCGCGCCGCGTGGTAAACCAGCAGGTGCAGAAGCGCCTAGCCGCCGTGCAGCCCGCCATGGCCGAGCGCCAGAGCGCCTTCGACATCCGCATCGCGCGGCAACGCGACACGCTCAAGCTGCCTGCGTTGCCCACCACCACGATTGGCTCGTTCCCGCAGACCGCCGCTATCCGCCAGACGCGTGCCGCCTACAAGCGCGGCGATATCGGCGCGCTGGAGTACCTGGAGCGCATCCGTGGCGAGATCGAACTGGCTGTGCGCAAGCAGGAAGAACTGGGGCTGGACGTACTGGTGCATGGCGAGGCCGAGCGCAACGACATGGTCGAGTACTTCGGCGAACAGCTTTGTGGCTATGCCTTCACGGAGAACGGCTGGGTGCAGAGCTACGGCTCGCGCTGCGTGAAACCGCCCGTGATCTACGGCGATGTCTATCGTCCCGACCCGATCACCGTGGACACGGCGCGTTATGCGCAATCGCTGACCACCCGGCCGATGAAGGGCATGCTGACCGGCCCGGTGACGATGCTGCAATGGTCATTCGTGCGCGACGATCAGCCGCGCGCCGAGACCACCCGCCAGCTTGCCCTGGCGATCCGCGACGAAGTGGTGGATCTGGAAGCCGCGGGCATCCGCGTGATCCAGATCGACGAACCGGCCCTGCGCGAAGGCTTGCCGCTGCGCCGTGAAGATTGGGCGGCGTATCTCGACTGGGCGGTCAACGCGTTCCGGCTCTCCGCCGCTGGCGTACGCGACGAGACCCAGATCCATACCCATATGTGCTATGCCGAATTCAACGACATCCTGCCGGCCATCGCCGCCATGGATGCTGACGTCATCACCATCGAGACTTCCCGCTCCGCCATGGAACTGCTCGAAGGCTTTGGCGACTTCGACTATCCGAACGAGATCGGACCGGGCGTCTACGACATTCACTCGCCACGTGTGCCATCGGTGGAAGCCATGACGCGCCTGCTCGAACGGGCCTGCGAGGTGATTCCGCCCGAACGTCTCTGGGTCAACCCGGACTGCGGTCTCAAGACGCGCGGCTGGCCCGAGACCGAAGCCGCGCTGGCCAACATGGTGAGCGCCGCCCGCCAGTTGCGCACCAGGCTTGGTGGTGAGGCGTCGATCGCGTGGAAGCGTGTCACGCGGCCGGCGCGCCCTGCACCGGTGGCCGCACATGTGCATGGTGCGGCATGCGGTGCCGAGTGCGTGGGCCAGGCGGCAGTCTGAAAACGCCTGAGCATATGTGGTGATCCGATCCGCTGCGGCGCTGTGCCACATGGCGCCGCAGTGGGCCGCTTCGTATGCTTCCGGTCGAGCCCAACAAGAACATAGGGGCGTGCCGAGGTTGACCCGGTGCAGCCTTCGACCCGATGAAACGACCCACCCCATGGCGCCGCGCGGCGGCGCTACCCGTTGCTGCGCTGTCCGGCGCGGCACTGGCACAAGGCGCCGTCGGCGCCGCAGGCAGCACGCCTGACGAGGCCAGAATCCCGACACTTCCTACCGTCACCGCCACGGCACCCGCCTCCGGTTCGCTGACCGTCCCCGGCGTGGCCCAGCAGCGCGAATCGCTGTTCCAGTCCGCTGGCTCGGTCGGATTTGTCGATGCTGCCACCTATGCCAACACCTACGCCTTCGATCTGCGCGACGTGCTCAAGAACGCGCCCGGCGTCTATGTGCAGGAGCGCTACGGCCAGGAATTGCGGCTCTCGGTCCGCGGATCGGGCATTGCGCGCGGCTTCCACACGCGCGGCATCGAGATCCTGCAGGACGGTGTGCCCACGAACTTTGCCGATGGCAGCGGCGATTTCTATCAGGTCGATCCGCTCGCACTGTCGGCCGCAGAGGTCTACAAGGGTGGCAACGGTCTGGCCTACGGCAGCACCACGCTGGGCGGCGCGATGAACTTCACCACGCCCACGGCGCTCACCGTGGAATCGCCAAACATGGTGCGTATCGATGGCGGCAGCTTCGGCACGATCCGTGGCAGCGGACAGGTGGCACGCCAGATTGGCAACTGGGATTTTCTGGTCAATGCCACGGTCAGCCACTCGGAGGGCTGGCGCAACCACGAGCGCGGCCAGTACGAGCAGATTAACGCCAATGTGGGCTATCGCTTCACGCCGGCTGTGGAAACGCGCTTCTACTTCGGCGCGTATATCGTGGATCAGTTGCTGCCCGGCGCGCTGACGCTGAACCAGGCACTGAACACGCCGCGCATGGCCTCGGCCAGTGCGCTGGCTGGCGATCAGGCGCGCAACACGCGCACCGAGCGGCTGGCCAATGTCACGAGCGTCAAGCTCGATAACGGCCAGATCGATTTCACGACGTGGGCCATCCACAAGAGCCTGTACCACCCGATCTTCCAGGTCATCGACCAGGATTACTGGACCTACGGATTCGCGCCGCGCTACACAGGGCAGTTCACCGTGGGCGGCATGCGCAACCAGTTGATTGCCGGCGCACGCTTCTTCGGCGGCAACAACGATGCGCGCCAGTACGTCAACGTCAACGGCAATCGCGGCGCACAGACGCTCAACGCCGCGCAGGATGCCTACAACTACGAGGCGTACCTGGAAGACCGGCTCTACGTGTTGCCGACCGTGGCGCTGATGGCTGGCGCCAAGGCGTATCGTAACCGTCGCGAATACACGGACTACGGCGGCTTGCCGACCAATCCCACGGCGAAGGCCGATGCCACGACCTATAGCGGCGTGAATCCGAAGTTCGGCGTGCTGTGGGAACCGAAGCCCGATGTGCAGGCGTTCATCGACATCACGCGCAGCGCGGACGTGCCCGACTTCTCGGATCTGAACCAGACCATCGGCACCACGCAGCGCTTCGTCCCGCTATCGGCCCAGCATGGCTGGACGCTCGAAGTGGGCACGCGCGGCAAGACGGATCGCTTCGGGTGGGACATCACGGCCTATCGCTCGCTGCTGCGCGACCAGTTGCTGCAATACACGGTCAATGCCGATATCCCGGCCTCGACGTTCAATGCCAACAAGACCGTGCTGCAAGGCGTGGAGTTTGGGGCCAGCGCCGATGTGTTGCGAGACCTGTTCGGCAAGGGCGACAAGGTCACCGTATCGCAACTGTGGAACTACAGCGATTTCCGCTTCGACAACGATCCGGTCTACGGCAACAATCGCATCGCCGGTGTGCCGCAACATGTGCTTCGCACCACGCTGGCCTACAGCCGCAACACACGGCTGCGGGTGGCAGGCACCATCGACTGGGTGCCGACCGGCGCCTATGTGGACTATGCCAACACGCTGAAGACACCGGCCTACGTGCTGTTTGGCATCGAGGCCAGCTACGAATTCGAGCGTGGCGTGACGCTGTTCCTCGATGCGCGCAACCTGACCGACAAGCGCTACATCAGCGATTTCAGCACCGTGACCGATGCGCGGACGGCCAATACCGCCGTGTTCTATCCCGGCACAGGACGCGCGTTCTATGCCGGGATGAAGTACCGCTTCTGAGGTGCAGCGGGTCGGGGTCAGACCTTGCCGTCGTGGATGATCACGGACAACGTGGTGCGCGGCGGCACGACAACGGTCTCGATAAAGGTGCCCGTCACATTGCGCCGAACCATCGGCAAGACCGAGTGGGCCGGCAGCGTGGCGCCGGGCGTCGGCAGCTTGCGCTCCGCGGCGAGCGTCTGCAAATCGATTGCAGGCAACGCGTAGCCGGTTTCCGTACGCGCCGGATAGCCATAACCGGAAGGTGCATTCTCGGCCGGTATCAGCGCTCCAACCGATGCAGCCCAGCGCCGCAGTTCCGGCACGGTGCCCGATTGCGGACGCACCGAGCGGATGGCTGCGTCGAGCATGTCCGTGGAAGACTTGTTCGTACTGTCGTTCAGCAGATTCCGGAAGAAATCGATACCGAACTGGCGGTTCAGGTAGCCGCCCCACGCGCCCCAGACCCCATAGCCGTCGCAGGCTTCGCGGTCTTCCGGCCACTGGAACACCGGGCAGGCATAGAGCGGCGTGCGGGTGTATTGCGGCAGGCGGGTGTCCGCGATCTCGTTGTAGGTCGCCAGCAACCGGCCGCTCATGAAGTCTTCCACCATGACCGCCGTGCCTTCATCGAGCCAGGTTTCCATGACATGGTCCGGCCCCAGCCGCACGCCCCTACGATAGAAGTTCTGCATGTGGATCGATTCATGCGCCAACGTCAGCAGCGCCGTGCCGATGCCGCCCCCGTCTTCGGCATACATGATCGATGTATCGATGAACAACACCACCGCCTGATTGCTGCTCAGCGTATCCGCTTCAGACGGATTTCGCGTGAACGCGTTGTTGGCGGAGAAGAATCCCGCCAAGCCCGTCTCGTCCATTTTCATGAAGACGATATTGACCGCCTGCCCGGTGCCGCCAATCAGTTCGGGCAGGTTGTGGGCGCCCCACAGCGGGCCGCCTACTCCGATCAGGAAGTCATAAATGCCGTCTGCAACGGTGTACTGCGTGGATAGGGTGTCGAGCATCTCTCCGGTGACTTTCTCCGCATCGGACTCGCTGTCCTCCAGCCAGAAGTTCACCGTGACGCCATCGCTTGTCGTCGATTGCCGCATCAAAGTGGTGTCGCGTGGCGTGTCGGTCTTGCCGTCGTGCCACTGACGCGAATCGCCAAGCTGGGCAGCTGGCGTTGGCTCGGGCAGATCGCCCCCGTCCCGCGCCGTCGGCGGCACCTCGCCACGCAATGCGCGAAGTTTCTCGATGCGTTGCCCCCAGCCGGACTGATTGAAGGCGCGGACCTGATCGCCAAACGATGGTGACACTTCCCGCTGTTCCGCTGCCTGCGGACGACTCCGTGTCGTATCGTCTTGCGCAGTCATCGGCATGGGCTGTGCGTCGCCGCCGTCATTGGAAAACACCAGCGATACGTTCTGCCCTTTCAAATTGCGGAGCGAGACTGGAATTGAGACTGGCTGGTCTGTCTCGTTGGAATAGGCCCACACGCCCGTGCCCTGCCCGCTGTACTGCGTGGGCGAGACCGCACTGCAACCGGAGCACGCCGGTTCGATTGTGGCAACGGGTGCGATAGGTGTATCCGGCTTGCCAGTGCCGGGCGAAGGATTGGACGATGGGCAGCCGGCCACCAGCAGTACAACGGCCAGCAACGCGCCCGATCTGAAATGATGTGACGTCATGAAGAAACTCCTGTCCGATAACGAGGCACGTGGCCTCTCGGTCAGGATGCTTCCGAGGGAACGTCCGAATATTGACGCCGTGCAATGCGATCACGGCATTCGTAAAACGGCGAGAAATCCGTCCGGCAAAGACAAAGCCCCTCCGCTGTGGGAGGGGCCTTGTCGACACGGCGAAGACTACAGCACGAATCAGTTCACGCGCTGCACGGGCGGCGGCATCCACTTGCCGTCGAGCAGCACCTGATCGGGCCAGTAGGCGCGCATCATCAGGTTGAAGCCGTCGGGCGGCGCCGGCAACCAGTTGGCCATCTGGTTCGGGGCCGGCCGTTCGTACTGGATGTAGATGTCCAGCGAGCCATCGCGGTTGTAGCGCAGGCGGTCGCGGCTGCCGATGGCGTAGCGCTGCAGTTCGTTGCCGACGAATGCCTGCTTGTCGTTGTACATCGTCAGCGACCAGAACGCCTTCACAGGCGGCAACTGGCCTTTCTCGAAGTGCATGACGTAGCGGGCGCCACCATCGAACGGACGGCCCGTGGCGTCGGCACGGGCCGTCGGGTAGATCGCGTCCTCGGGCAGGTTGGCGCCGAGCCCGAACATCGCCACGGCCGCGCGCCGCGCATAGTCCATGCCATAGGCACCCATATCGCGCGACACGCGCCAGCCCGAACCGCCTGCAGCGCTCTTGCGCGCGTTGGCCGTCACGGTGGCCAGGGCCGCTGTGGCACCTTCCTGCACGGCACGCGCGGTCGACGGTTCCAGCACGGTGGTCTTGAAGGGCTCGCCGGGACGGATACCCATGCGCAGCATCTTCTCCACCATGGCGTCATCGTCCGGGGACGGCGGATTGTCCTGCAGCAGAGAGGCCAGGCGGCTGAAATATGCCTGCGCGTCCATGGCGGCCACCTGCTCGACCGGCGGCGTTTCCGTATCCACCAGCGTCGCGCGGGGCGTGGCCGGCGGCAGGCTGCGTGTGCCCTTGCGCCAGGCGGACAGCGGCACCAGCCGGAACTGGTCCTGCAGGCGATGGACGTTGCCGTAATCGGCCTTGCCGTTGGTCTGAATCCGGCCGATCAGCCACACCATGTCCGTGGGCGAGCGGATTTCCTGCACGCCCTTCGGCAACGTGCCCTGCCAGTCAGGCCCGACGATCGCGAACGCGCCGCGCTTGGTGCCGGTGGTGCGCTTGCCCGGTGAGGCGAACACGTTGGTCCAGGCATCGAGCATCTGCATGACGTAATAGCGTCCGGCGGTATCGGGCACCGACATGACGACGGGCTCCTTCGACACATCCAGCCAGGCCGTGGAGTACAGCGTATCGGCATTCGGACTCACCACGTCCGCAAACGAAGCATCCGGAAAGACACGCTTGTGCGTGAACGTGTTCACCGGCACCCGCGCTGTCATCACCTCTCGCGTGACATCCATCAGGACGAGCGGATACGCGAAGGTGAAGACCTCGGCCGACAGCGATTTCATCGCCTGATCGGAAGGTGGCTGTTCGGCTGCTGGCGCCTTGACTACCGGCTCGGGTGCGGATGCGCAGGCGGACAGCAAGACGGCAAGCGCGACCACGCTTGCCAGTTGGCGGATTGATCGGTTCATGACCCCGTTTCCCTTTGGAGTGGCGGCCTTCCGAAATAACGTGTCACAACGACTGGGGGCGCGTGAGTTGCTCCGGAGGCGCATCTATTCCGGACGAATGATGGGCTGGGGGTTGTCCACTGTCAATGACCCCGACGATCGGTTCGGGGGGAAAGCGAACACTATGGTAGGAACGGAGGCGGAGGCTGCGAGGACCTGTGTCGAAAACAGCACGTTGAGGACGGGTCGGGCAGAAATCCGGCAAAGAAAAAGGGCTTCCGTTTCCGGAAGCCCTTCCTCACTGCATAGGTGGCGCGGCTGGCAGGATTCGAACCCACGACCCCTTGGTTCGTAGCCAAGTACTCTATCCAACTGAGCTACAGCCGCACGCGAGGCCCGAATTATATAGAAACTGATTCGGCGCGCAAGTGTTTTTTGCACGCCATCTTTTTCAAGCCGCTACCAGCGGTATCGTGCCCCCACCGTCCCCCCGGCATTGCGTCCTGCCCGCGCCTTGACCCACACCTTCAGTCCTGTGTTCGACCGGCTTTGCGCGCCCACATTGAACGAGAGCAGTCCGCGCAGCAGGTCGGTGTCGATACGCGTGCCGTTGATGTTGATGGTGCGCGCACGGTTATCCTGCCACCAGTCGGCTTCGACATAGGGATAGACACCGCTCACCCGCGTGGGCCGGGAGTTGTAGAGCCGCACCGCCAGGCCCGTGGCACTGCTCTCGCCGGGGGGCGCGTCCCAGTTGCCGGGAACCGGCGACAACCCAGGACGATAGGCCATCTCCACGCGCGGTTGCAGGGTCAGCCCGCTGCGCGACAGCGGCGCGTCAAATGCCAGCGCCATGCTGCGCACACGGCTGTCCACGAAATTGGAACCTGTCGAGTTGTCGTCGATATGCAGCGCCGCATCACGCGGCCCGCTGCGAAAACGCTCCACGACGCGATCGATCGATGCCAGGTTGATTGTTACCGTCTCCACATCGACCGATACCTGTCCTTCAGGCATGCGCGAGGCATGCACGGGAATCGGCAGATCCGGCTCGTCGTTCTCTACCACCATGCGGGGCGGAACCAGGGACAGCGTCACGTCCTGGACTGGAGTTGGCAAGGGCGCGGGTGATGCGGCCTCTTCGATCTGCGGCGGCGCCTCGCCGAACGGCGGCGCTTCGGCAAACGCCCGGGCATGCTCGACCGCGCAGGCCAGCAACATGAACGCAACGCACAGGGGAAGACCAGGATGATACGAAGGATGCGCAGGCACACAGCACCCCCGCCCGGACTCACGCCCGGTGCTCTCCTCTCTTCCGCACATCAACAGTACGGACATGATGACCACCCTTGCCGAGCGTTGTGTGAACCATGCCCGGTCAGCTTGAGCATAGGTCAAAGGCTTGCGGATCGTTAGCTGCGAATGTGGGATCGGCCGCCGGACAGAGGGATGAGAAACGGGTTGCGGTGGGGTTAATGCGGAGCTGCTTTTGGTGGTCTCCCCGCTGTCGGTTTTCTCCCCTCTCCCGCGATGCGGGAGAGGGGAGAAAACCGTCGGGGGTATCAAATGGCACGACCGTAAACGGAAAAACCCCTGTTCTTGCGAACAGGGGTTTTCTGAATTTGGTGCCCAGAAGAGGACTCGAACCTCCACAGTGTTGCCACCGCTAGGACCTGAACCTAGTGCGTCTACCAATTCCGCCATCTGGGCTTCGTTTCGCTGTATTGCTACGGCGATGCGAAGAACGAGATCTTAAGAAGGATCGTCACATCTGTCAACAGCTTTTTATCCGAGCCTCGACAAATTCCAGAACTCATTGCCGATGTAACCGGAAATCGACTTGGCCCGGGCGTTCCGGCAGCGATAGCGTGGCCGTGGCCGGTGCCGTGCGGGCGATGACCTTGCCGGCGCGCATCACCAGCAGTCGCGTGGCGCGCAGGCGGATCGCTTCCACCGGATTGCCGGCTTGCAGCAGCACAAGGTCCGCGCGGCAGCCTGGTTCCAGGCCGTAGCCTTCCAGACCGAGGATCTTTGCCGGCGTTTCGGTCACGGCCGAGAAGCAGGCGCGAATCGCTTCCTGCCCGGTCATCTGGGCGACGTGCAGACCCATGTGCGCCACCTCCAGCATGTCGCCCGAGCCCAGTCCGTACCACGGGTCCATCACGCAGTCATGCCCGAAGGCCACGGGGATGCCGGCGGCGAGCATTTCGGGCACGCGCGTCATGCCGCGACGTTTCGGGTAGGTGTCGTGCCGGCCTTGCAGCGTGATGTTGATCAGCGGATTGGCGATGGCCGCCACGCCGGCCTCTTTCATCAACGGCAGCAGCTTGGACACGTAGTAGTTGTCCATCGAGTGCATCGACGTCAGGTGCGAGCCCGTCACGCGGCCCTGCAGTCCGAGTCTTACCGATTCACTCGCCAGCGTTTCGATATGGCGCGACAGCGGATCGTCGCTCTCGTCGCAGTGCATATCGACGCGCAGGCCCCGGTTGGCCGCTTCCTCGCAGAGCAGCTTGACCGAGGCCGCGCCGTCCGCCATGGTCCGCTCGAAATGCGGAATGCCACCCACCACGTCCACGCCCATATCCAGCGCACGGCGCAGGTTGTCGAGCGCGCCCGGTGCGCGCAGCACGCCGTCCTGCGGAAACGCCACCAGTTGCAGATCGAGATAGGGCTTCACGCGCTCGCGCACATGCAGCAGCGCCTCGGTGGCCAGCAGGCGCGGATCGCAGATGTCTACGTGCGAGCGGATCGCCAGCAGGCCCTTGGCCACCGCCCAGTCGCAATAGGCCAACGCACGCTCGACGATGGCCTCCTGCACCAGCAGCGGCTTGAGTTCGCCCCACAGCGCAATGCCTTCGAGCAGCGTGCCGGATTGATTTACGCGCGGCAGGCCGTACGACAGCGTGGAATCCATATGGAAATGCGCATCGACGAACGGCGGCGATACAAGCTGCCCGCCGGCATCGATTTCTTCGCCAGCGGTGCCTGGCAGTTGCGGCGCCACGGCAGCGATCTTGCCGCCGGTCATGCCGATATCGATATCGGCACGCCCGTCGGGCAGGTTGCAGTGGCGCAGGATGGTATCGAACATGGGGAAGGTCTCTTTGTTATCGGTTCGGGTCAGCGCTCGCCCTTGCGGTACGGCTTCATCAGTGCCTGCGGATAGGCCGCGCGCCGCGCCACCAGGATCAGGGCAACGATCGACAGGATATAGGGAAGCATCAGGTAGACCTGATACGGCAGCGTGGGCAGGCCCGGCAGGCTGGCACCGCCCTGCTGGAGACGCAGTTGCAGCGCATCGAACGCAGCGAACAGCACCGCGCCGAGCAATGCCCGGCCGGGACGCCACGACGCGAACACCACCAGCGCCACGCAGATCCAGCCGCGTCCGTTGATCATGTTGAAGAAGAACGCGTTGAAGGCTGATAGCGTCAGGAACGCGCCGCCAATCGCCATCAGCGCGGAACCCGCCATGATCGCGCCGATACGTACTGCATTGACGCGAATGCCCTGCCCTTCGGCCGCAGCCGGGTTCTCGCCGACCATGCGCACGGCCAGCCCCAGCGGCGTGCGATAGAGCAGCCATGCCAGCAGCGGTGCCATCAGCAGGGCGAGCAGCGTCAGCGCGGTCTCGGCGGCCATGACGGGACCAATGATCGGCACGTCCTGCCACCACGTCATCGGCGCAAACGGTGTGATCGTGGGCGGCGACGAGACCTGCGCGAAGCCAAGCCGATAGGCGTAGTAGGACACGCTCGTCGCCAGCATCGTCACGCCGAGCCCTGCCACATGCTGCGACAGCGCCATCGACACCGTCAGCCAGCCGTGCAGCAGGCCGAGGCACAGCCCCACGCCCGCCGCCACGGCCACGCCACCCCAGAGCGGCATGCCCTGGTACACCGCCAGCCAGCCGGAGAACGCGCCGGCCACCATGATTCCCTCGATGCCGAGGTTCAGCACGCCCGCCCGCTCGCACAGCAATACGCCAAGCGTGCCAAAGATCAGCGGCGTGGCCACGCGCAGCACGGCGATCCAGAACGGGGCGCCGGCCAGAATATCGAACAGTTCCATCAGGCCACCTTCCCCATGCGGTCGAAACGGACGCGATAGCGCGTGAGCATCGTCGCCACCAGCATCGACAGCAGCGCCACCGCCACGATGACATCGGCGATTGCGTTCGGCACACCCACCGCGCGGCTCATGCCATCGGCACCCACCAGAATGCCGGCCACAAATACCGCCGAGGCCACGACGCCTATCGGATGCAGTCCCGCCAGCATGGCGATCACCACCCCCGTATAGCCGTAGCCGGGCGACATATCGAGTGTCAGGTAACCGGTGCGCCCTGCCACCTCTACCACACCGGCCAGCCCCGCCAGTGCACCGGACAGCGCCGCCGCCAGCAGCGTAACGCGTGCCACGGGCATGCCCGCGAATGCCGCCGCGCGCGCGTTGGCGCCCACGGCACGCATCTGCAAGCCGAACACGGTGAAGCGGTTGATGGCCCAGACGAGCACCGCCAGCGCGAGCGCCATCAGCAAGCCCGCATGGACACGCGACCGCTCCATCAATCGCGAGAGTTCCAGCTCCGGCACCAGTGCCACAGATTGCGGCCAGCCCATGGCGAGCGGGTCTTTCATCGGTCCATCGAGCATGGCCGATACCGCCAGCAGCACGATGAAATTCAGCAGCAGCGTGGTAACCACTTCATCCACGCCGAGCCGCATCTTGAGCACTGCGGGCAAGAGCAGCAACAGTGCGCCGGCCAGCATGCCTGCAGCCACCATCAAGCCAAACAGCACGCCATTGGGCAGCGACGCCGCCCAGGGCGCCGCCGCACCATCGACCTGCCCGCCCACTGCCACCGCAGCGAGCGCGCCGAGATAGAGCTGCCCTTCGGCGCCGATATTGAACAGGCGCGTGCGGAATGCCACGGCCACCGCCAGCCCAGTGAGGATCAACGGCGTGGCGCGCGTCAGCGTCTCCGACCACGCAAAGCGCGAGCCGAAGCCACCTTCCAGCAGCAGCAGATAGGCTTTGCCGACGGGAGCGCCGGCAAACGCCACGAGGATTGCGCAGATCAGCAGCGTCACGACGATAGCGGCCAGCGGTGCCACTACGAGCGCGCTGCGCGACACGGAGGTTCGGGCTTCAAGCCGCATGGGCCACCTCCGAATCGTTGCTGTTTGCGCTGTCGGCACCGGCCATCGCGAGGCCCAGTGATGCCAGCGTCCATGCGGATGTCGGTCGCGCGGCGGTCAGATGCCCCGCATGCATCACGGCGATGCGATCGGACAACGCCATCAATTCATCCAGATCTTCGGAGATCAGCAGCACGGCGGCACCCGCCGCTGCCGCTTCGAGCAACTGGCGATGGACATACGCCACCGCGCCGATATCGAGTCCCCAGGTCGGCTGACTTGCGACCACTAGCCGAGGTGTTTCCGCGCCACGCACGGACAGCGCACGCCCCAGAATCAGTTTCTGCATATTGCCGCCGGACAGCGCGCGCGTGGGGACGTCGATGCCGCCGCCGCGCACATCGAACCGGCTCACCAGTTCGCCCGCAAAGCGACGGGCCGCCGCACGGCGGATCACGCCTGCGCGTACAAACGTCTCATTGCTCAGTTGCTCGGCAATGGCGTTCTCCCAGACAGCAAGGTCGCCTACCGCGCCTTCGGCGTGGCGATCTTCCGGGATACGCGCCACGCCCGCGCCGATCCAGCGTCTGGGCTGCGCGGGCAACGCATCGCCATGCAAGGTCACGCGACCCGTGGATGGACTTGCCATGCCGCTCATCAACTCGGCCAGCGCGACTTGTCCGTTACCGGACACCCCGGCGATGCCGACGATCTCACCGGCATGCAGATCGAGCGAGATATCGTGCAGGCCCATGCGGCCCGCCGCTGCCACGCTCGCGCGGTCGAGCGAAGCAATCACCCTGTCACTGGCAGTTGTTGTGGTTCGCGCGGGCATTTCCACGCGCCGGCCCACCATCAGCTCGGCCAGTTCGGGCTTGCTGGTGCCCTGCGCTGCCAGGGTCGCCACCAGTCGGCCACCGCGCAGCACTGCCACGCGATGGGATACGCGCAAGACCTCGTCCAGCTTGTGGCTGATGAAGATCACCGCCAGTCCCTCGGCAATCAATTGATTGAGCGTGCGGAACAGGCTCTCCACCTCCTGCGGGGTCAGCACGGCGGTAGGTTCGTCGAGGATCAGCACGCGCGCGCCGCGATACAGCGCCTTGATGATTTCCACGCGCTGGCGTTCGCCAACGGAGAGCGATCCCACTTTGGCATGCGGCTGCACCGCCAGTCCGAAGCGCGCAGCCAGATCCTGTATCCGCGCGAGCGCGGCACGTCGCCGCTGGCGTGGCTGCCAGAGCGACTCGGTGCCGATCACGATGTTGTCGAGCACGGACAGGTTGTCGGCCAGCGTGAAATGCTGATGCACCATGCCCACGCCTGCGGCCAACGCCGCGCGCGGGTTGCCGGGTGGCAGCGGCGTGCCATCCACGTCGACGCTGCCCGCATCGGCCGTGTAGTGGCCGAACAGGATATTGACGAGCGTGCTCTTGCCGGCGCCGTTCTCGCCGAGCAGCGCCAGCACCTCGCCGCGATGGAGATCGAGCGAGATATCGTCGTTCGCCACCAGTGAGCCGAAGCGCTTGCTGATATGGGATAGCCGGAGAACCGGCGGAGAAACCTGGGACATCTAATGTTCGTCAGCAAATAGAAGATGCCCCGTTCACATGCACACCTGCACGGAACGGGGCAGAGACAATCAAGAAAGGCGGATCAAGGCATCGCCATCACGGCGTTGACTTCGGTTCGGTCTCCACGACCTTGACCGCGAACTTGCCGTCGAGAATCGCTTTTTCCTTTGCGCGCACCTTTGTCATCAGATCCGCCGGCACCTTGCTCTCGAACGTGCCCAGCGGCGCCAGTTCGGCACCCTTGAATTTCATCAGCGAATACTGGCCGTAGTCCTCGTTCTTGAACTGGCCGGCCTTGACCTTGGCAAGTGCCGCCGCAACAGTCGGCTCCATGTTCCAGAGCGCTGACGCCACCACCGTGGCAGGATATTGCGGCTGGGTGTTGATCACGTTGCCGATGGCCAGCTTGCCGCGCTCCTTGGCGGCATCCGACACGCCGAAGCGCTCCGCGTAGAGCACGTCCGCGCCCTTGTCGATCATGGCGAAGGCCGCTTCCTTGGCCTTGGGCGGATCGAACCACGAGCCGATGAAGCTCACGGTGAACTTCACCTTCGGATTCACCTCGCGCGCGCCTTCCATGAACGCGTGCATCAGCCGGTTCACTTCGGGGATGGAGTAGCCGCCGACCATGCCGATGTGGTTGGTCTTGGTCATGCCGCCCGCGATCATGCCGGTCAGGTACGACGGTTCCTGGATGTAGTTGTCGAACACCGAGAAGTTGGGCGCCTGCGGCTTGCCCGACGAGCCCATCAGGAAGGCCGTCTTCGGATAGTCCTTGGCTACCTTGCGGGCGGCGCCTTCCACGGCAAACGATTCGCCGAGGATCAGTCCCGAACCCTGCTCGGCATACTGGCGCAGCACGCGTTCGTAGTCGGCGTTCGAGACGCTCTCCGAAAACACGTAGTCGATCTCGCCACGCGCCTTGGCCTCGTTCAGCGCCTTGTGGATGCGCGATACCCACTGCTGCTCCACCGGCACCGTATAGACCGCTGCCACCTTGATCTTCGACTGCGCGTGCGCCAGCGGCGACAGACCCAACCCGGCCAGCGCGGCAGTTGCCGCCAGCGCCTTCATCCAGTGACGGCGATCGCTTCCCATGTGCATGACTTCACTCCCCTTTTGCATTGTGTGACGTTGGAATGCTTTGAAAACTTGTTTGGAAACTTCTTCGAGAACTTGCGCGGCTCAGGCCAGTTCCGCTTCGTGGAGCCCGCAGCCACGCAGCAGCAGCGCTACCAGATGCTCGGTGGCGCGCTCGAAATCATCGGCATCGAGCTGGCTCACGCCGAGCACTGCGCAAACCTGCGCATCGAAATCGGCATAGGTCTGCGTGGCGGCCCATATTGTGAAGAACAGGTGATACGGATCGACGGGCGCCATCTGCCCGCCATCGATCCATGCGCGGATGACCCTGGCCTTCTGCGCCACCAGTTCGTGCAGCGCTTCACGCAACACGTTGCCGATCTCGGGCGCGCCGTGCAGCAGTTCATTGGCGAAGACACGCGAGGCATCGGGATGACTGGCCGACAGCCGCATCTTGGCGCGGATGTACTGTTCCAGCGCGCGACGCGGCGCGTGATCGGCGCTGATGATGTCGGTCTCGGACAGCCAGAGTTGCAGCGTATGCGCCAGCACCGCGCGATATAACGCCTGCTTGGTGCGGAAGTAGTAGTGCAGGTTCGATTTCGGCACGCCAGCGCGCAGCGCAATGTCGGCCATCGTGGCCCCGGCAAACCCCGCGCGCGCGAACACATGCTCTGCCGCGCGCAGGATCAGCGCCTCGTTCTCCTGCCGGATCCGCCCACCGGATTCGCGCGCCACCGGCACGCGTGCCAGCGCGTCCATCATTTGGTGCCGTACAGCCGGTCGCCGGCATCGCCAAGGCCCGGCACGATGTAGCCGTGCTCGTTCAGTTCCTCGTCGATGGCGGCGGTGACGATGCCCACGTCGGGATGCGCCGCACGCAGCGCGGTCAGCCCGGGACGCGAAGCGATCAGGCACACGTACTTCATGCCGGTCACGCCCGCCTCCTTGAGCCGGTTGATGGCCGCGATGGCGGAGTTGCCCGTGGCCAGCATCGGGTCCACCACGATCACGAAGCGTTCCTCGATATCCTCGGGCATCTTGAAGTAGTACTCGATCGGCTCCAGCGTCTCGGGGTCGCGGTACAGGCCGATATGGCCCACGCGCGCGGCGGGCAGCAGGTCGAGCATGCCATCGAGAAAGCCGTTGCCTGCACGCAGGATCGACACCAGGCAGAGCTTCTTGCCCGACAGCACCGGTGACTGCATCGGCGCGATGGGCGTCTTGATGGCGATGGTCTCCATGGCCAGGTCGCGCGTGGCCTCGTAGGTCAGCAACTGGCTGATCTCTCGCACCAGGCGGCGGAAGTTGTCAGTGGTAGTGTCCTCGCTGCGCACCAGCGTGACCTTGTGCTGCACCAGCGGATGATTGACGACCATCACGGCAGGCGGTGCCGTGCCCGCTTCGGCTGCGATGGCTGCGTTCGACATATCGGTCATGGTGCGCTCCCTGGCGATTCTGGGTTCTGACAATTCAGTGAAACCTGGCGCAGCGGGTCATTGGCCCGCCGTGCCGGCTGCCTGCAAACCTGGTTTCCCGCGCGCTGGCTCACGCGCGAGGCCGGTAAGTTCTAGAACACGGTGCCGTCGCTCTGGATCGCGAATGGCGGCGGCCCGCCCGGTGCCCGGCGCTGTGCGGCAACGCGACGCCCCGCCGCCCATGTGCCACCCTCCAGCACGCGCGCCAGCGGAAAATCGGCGGCGCTGATGCCCAGCGCCTGCCGCACGGCGTCGGCCACGAGATCGAGACCGGTCACGGTCAGCGCGCGCCATTCCACGATCTCGGGCTCGTCCACGGTATGCGTACGAGCGGCAAATTCGGCATCGCGCGGCACGGTGAGTTCGAAGTCGTAGAGCAGTCCGCCGTTACGGTACTCCGGTAGCCCGGTCAGCGCGTCGAGTCCTGTGACCGTCAGCCCGCCATCTTCCAGCGGCTCCAGCAGCGAGTAAGTCAGCCACTGCGTGAGCTTGTGGAATGGCACCAGCCCGCCCGGCGCCGCCGGATGCCGCCAGCAGTCGCCCAGCGACACACCCTCTACCTGCACGCGTCCCGGCCACACCGGACCGAGCGCCACCAGCAGCGTGCGCAATACGAAGGCCGCTTCGATGCGTCCATCCTGCGCATGGCTGCTCAGGTAATCGAACAGGTTGCCCAGCCGCGCCGGCGTGCCGAACACGGCGGGCGTGGCCTGCATGACCTCGCCCAGTCGACGCAGCAGGCCGGCCCGTCCTTCGAGGCCAACCAGCGGATTGTGCTGGGCCACCTGAAAGGCCGTGGCAATGGTGGAGGCGTCGATCGACGCCAGGCGCTCGGCGTCCGCGCGCAGCGGATCGCCCATCTCGGCCGAGAAGCCGCCACGCGCGAAAAGATCGAAACTGGCCACGCCGAGACCTTCGGAGCGCGTCAGCATCATGTCGCTGGCCGGATCGCGATAACGCCAGTCCGGCCCGGCCCCGGCGTCGAGCAGCACGCTGGGGATCACGAGGTCGATGCCGATACGGGCGCGGTCGGCGCAATGATCGGCCCCGGTCATGCCCGCCCGCTCGCACAGGATCTGCCAGCGGTTGATCGCATCGTTACCCGGCCCGCCGCTCTCGAAGTGTCGCCAGCGGCTGTGATACGGCACCTTCAGGTCCGGATAGCGGCGCTTGATCGTCCCGGCCACGTAATCGGCAATGGCTGCCACGCGGTCGGGATGCCATGTGAACAGCTCCGATTCGCCCGACGCGACGAATTCGGTCACCACCGCGCAGTGCGTACGCACCGCTTCCCCGCTCAGCAATACGGAGGCGGGATGTTCGGCGGGCACGGGCGTGTGCCAGCCGCGGGTTTCCCCTTCGGCATACTCGGTCATTCGTTCAACCCCCTGCCCTTGGCCAGGGCCAGTTCGTTGGCGTCCGGCGGCGTGAGACTGGTGAAGTAACCCGCCGCCACCTTCGCATCGATTTCCACGCGCGCGTCAGCCGGGATCAGCGCCTCGGGGATGGCCACCTGCTCCACCACCTCGATCCCCTGCGCCGTCAGCGCGCCATGCTTCATGTTGCTCATCGAGGCCCAGCGGTCGATCCGCTTGATGCCGAGCCAGTGGAAGACATCGGGCATCAGCTCCTGGAACCGCATGTCCTGCACGCCTGCCACGCATTCGGTGCGCGCGAAGTAGGTTTCTGCGCGGTCACCGCCCACCTGGCGCTTGCGGGCGTTGTAGACCAGGAACTTGGTCACCTCGCCCAGCGCGCGGCCCTCCTTCCGGTTATAGACCACCAGGCCTACGCCGCCCTGTTGCGCCATCTCGATACACACTTCGATACCGTGGGCCAGATAAGGTCTGCACGTGCAGATGTCCGAGCCGAAGACATCGGAACCGTTGCATTCGTCGTGCACGCGGCAGGCCACGCGGGTCTCGGGCCGGCCCAGCTTGCTCACATCGCCCACGAAATACAGCGTCATGCCACCAATGGGGGGCAGGAAGACTTTCAGGTCGGGCCGCGTCACGAGTTCCGGAAACATGCCGCCGGTCTGCTCGAACAGGCTGCGGCGCAGGATGCTTTCCTTGATGTCGAAGCGGCGCGCGATGCCGGGCAGATACCAGACCGGATCGATGGCGGCCTTGGTCACGCGCACATCGCCGTTGGCATGGAGGATGTCGCCATCGGGCTTGAGCCGGCCCGCAGCAATGCCCGCCACCAGTTCGGGCATGTTGATATGTGCGCGGGTGACTGCGATGGTGGGACGGATATCGACACCCGCCGCGATGCGGTCGGCAAACACCGTGGAGACCAGATGGCCCCAGGGGTCCAGCGAAACAATCTTGTCCGGGTCGCCCCATTGCGCGTGCGGGCCGATGGCCTCGGCCGGCGCGGTATCGGTCAGGTCCGGCCGGTGCCCGCGCGGCAGCGTACCCGAGGCAACGGCCAGCGCACGATAGATGGCATAGGCGCCCGAATGGGTGCCGATCACGTTGCGCTGCGCGGGGTCGGTCAGGCTGGCAATCACAGGTCCGCGCTCCGCCGCCGTGGAGGCACCCCAGTGAATGGCCTCGGCGGGCTTGTCGCGCCGCGCGTGCGAAGTCAGGACGATGTGATCGGACATGGCAGCCTCGTCTTCCGGGTATGGACCGGTACCTGAATCCTGACCAGATGGTCAGGTTTATATGTCCATACTAGGCAACCATCATGCCAACGCCCAACTGGGGTTGTTACCGTTAGTGGCATCCCGTACGCACCGCGCCTGTGCAAGACGGGCACCCACCTATGGCGGACACGGTACATCGCGGTGCACGCGCACCGAATCCTGAACCTCAAAAGAAAAACGGCACGCCGCGAGACGTGCCGTTTTCCTTCCCGAAGCCGCCGCGTCAGCCGCCCGCGCGCTCTTCGATCCCTGTCTTGCTGCGCGCTGGCGAGCCAGCGATGAGCCATGCCACAACTGCCCGGATCGGATCGGCGGACTCCACATAACGGTGGAACACGGCACCGGCCACGTTGCTGGCGCCCCACGCGACGGCCATGCCCAGGGCATTCCACCACGGCTGGCCCGGTGCAAGATGGAACACGATGGCATTGACGACCAGGCACACCGGGAAATGCACCAGGAACACCGAATAGGAGATGGCGCCAAAACGGGCCGACAAGCGCGCAAACCATCGTGCGGACAGACCGCCGGACCCCCAGTGCTCCATCCATCCACCCCGGCGCGCCAGCGCCAATAGCAGCGCGGTAGCCAGCGCCACGGCAATTCGCAGCCGGAAGTCCACCGCCAGTGCCGCCACTCCCATCGCAGCCAGGAATACCAGCGGCAGCAGCGAACGCCCCGGGCTCGATGCCCAGAAAGCCAGGGCGCCCAGGCCGTACGCACCGAAGAAGTAGACCGCCCAGATGTCCCAATGGGCATCGCGGTTGAACCAGAACAGCGAAGCCGCGGCCAGCACCGCCACGATCGGCACGCCCAGCGAGAGCCACTGGCGAGACACCCCGCGCGCCAGCCACAGCGCCATCACCAGCAGCGCAAAGAGTTGCAGGTCGATGGCGATATACCAGACACCCGCCGACAGCGCGTCCACATCCAGAATGTTGTGCAGCAACAGGATATGGGCGACGAACTGCGCCAGTTCCGGCGCAGCCGGAATCGAGTCATGGTGCATCCATGCACGCGCGATGGCGGCACCGACGATCGCCACGACAATCGCGAAGGCATACGGCACCACAAGCTTCTGGTAACGGCGCCACAAGGCGGCCAGTGGACTTTGCAGGGTCAGGACGCCGCCCGGCGCCAGGCTACGGGCGGCAAGGAATCCACTGATGACAAGGAAGACCTGGACCGCAATGCGCGCGTAGTCGGCTAGCCAGCCAATCAGGCCAGGCGCCAGCGACTGGGCGGCGTCCGACATCGGTCCGTAGAACGCCAGGTGATGCAATACGATCAGCTGCGAGCTGACCGCCTTCAGTGCGTCGACGCAAGCCAGACGGGAAGGACGGGGGCCCATTTGTTATGTAAAAGGTACAAAGTGGGCGCGATTGTAACCGGATTGGTGCGCCCGGAATCGACATCGGGCGTAACGCCGGTAAGCATTTGATACGGCCACAACGGTCGGCGCGCGCACCGGAATGGCGCATTAGCTCATAAGAAAACAGTTGTTTGGGGCAGCCACCGCCGGGTATACCCTCGCGTCTTTGCCTGCACTCGCTCCTGAACCCATGCTGCTCTCCGCCCTCCCGACTGCCTTGCAACGCCTGCTCGCCGGTATCGCGCTTGCCGCCGTGCTGCTGCCCGCCGCCCAGGCGCAGCCGTCGCAAACCCCGGTCCTCGACAAGATCCGCGACACCGGCACGATTACGCTCGGCTACCGCGAATCGGCGCTGCCGTTCTCGTTCGGTGACGACAAAGGCCAGCCGGCTGGCTACGCCGTGGACCTGTGCCTGCGCGTGGCGGAGGCCGCCAAGCAGAAGCTCGGGCTCAAGGATCTGAAGGTGCGCTGGCTTCCGCTGACGCCGCAGAACCGCGTGCCTACCGTGGTGAACGGCCTTGTCGATCTGGATTGCGCGCCGAATACCAATACGCTGGAGCGCCAGAAGCAGGTGGCATTCAGCGTGTCGCACTATGTCTCTACCGTGCGCATGCTGGTCCGTGCCGATTCGGGCATCAAGTCGTTCGACGACCTGCGCGGCAAGACCGTGGTCACCAGCGCTGGCTCCACGGGCGACCGCCACGTTCGCCGCCTCAAGGGCGAATATGGCTTTCATGACGTCTACGCCAAGGATCATGGCGAATCGTTCCTGCTGCTGGAAACCGGCCGCGCCCAGGCATTCGTCATGGACGATGTGCTGCTGGCCGGCCTGCGCGCCAAGTCGAAAGATCCCTCGCAATATGTGATCGTCGGCCCGGCGCTGTCGGTGGAACAGAACGCGCTGATGCTCTCGAAGGCCGATCCGGCCTGGAAGCAACTGGTCGACCAGACACTGGCCAGGACATTCGCCAGCCCGGACGCCTCGGCGCTGCAAAAGCGCTGGTTCCAGCAGCCCATTGGCGCGCGCGGCACCAACCTCGCCCTGGCCCCATCCGCCGAAGTGGTCAACGCCTGGAAGCATCCGTCGGACGCTGTGACGGAGTAAGCATTTCCGGGGCACAACCCCCGGAGAACTCCTGAGTTGACGGCCCATCCACCGTTGTCCACACTGGCTTGGGCGCGATCTACCTTCCGGTACATCGTGCATAACGCGAACCGCCGGAAAGCGGCAAACTCAGGAGAAACACCATGCAGAAAGTCATCGCCACCGCCATCGCGCTGGGTCTCGCCGCCGCTTCCGTGACGGCCATTGCCCAGGACAAGAAGTCCTTCGACCCGTATTCGCAAGGCGCCAAGGCAGGCGAGAAGTTCGACACGTACAGCCAGGGCGCCAAGTCCGGCGACAAGTTCGACCCGTATTCGCAGGGCGCGAACAAGAGCACCCGTGCCGACCTGACTGACCAGTCCGCCGCCCCGAAGAAGCCGAAGGCCAAGAAGGAAACGAAGAAGGCTGCGCCGGCGAATTAAGACAGACAACCGATTGTTGAGGCAATCGGACTGCAACAAAAAAGGAGCCTTTGGGCTCCTTTCTCATTTTGTGCCTCAAACTGCATCAGAGCGGTTCAAGCAGAGTCGTTCTGCCTAAAATGGGTCGCTTCTTTCACATGCGAAGCAACCACTGTTATGGGCGAAGACGAGGCATGTTTGCAAGAAGTTGAGCCACCCAAAGAGTGCCATCAGTGCTTTCCAACTGTCCGATTCCAGGATTCGCACTGGGATCTGCGCCATCTGGATTCGTTTGCGTTTAGGTCGGACATCGGCTTCGAGGCTACGGTGATCGTTCTCTTCTCGTGCCATTGCTTTTCTCGCAGCCTTGGCGCGGATACACGCTCACAAGAGTTGATACCACCGGAGGAAATTTACCGGGACAATCGCGAAATCCGTGTTCTCGATCCACTGCGCTATTGGCTTTCGCGTCGCTATTTGCGCCAGATGGTTCTACACCTGCCGAAGCAACATATTGTTTGTGCCGGCGGCCGGAACCGCAACTTCATGACATGGCGCGTGCGGTCAGAGGAAGGTTTGGATTCGATCTACGCCGCGTTCTTCAGCGTGGAACGCGACAGACGACGCAAAGCTCGCTTGATCATGCGTTTGCAGTCGGCCTACCCGTTGGACGACGGTTTGTCCGCCTCACAGAGAAACGGCCGAAAGGTAAGGCTGCACACGCTGTTGAAAGCGGCCTACGAAGGCAGAACAATCAAAGCGTGACGCCACAAAGACCGACGGCTGCCCGGAGGCAGCCGTCGTAGGCGGGGTTCTCTATCTGCATCGCTGCAGACTTCCCACTCCAGGTGGGACCTGGTTTCCCAGGCGGCGCTACGGTCTTGCACCCGCTCGCACGTAGTTTTCGCCAATTCTAGCAATGAGCCTCAGTAGCGTCAACGCTACCTACCGCTGCCCCACATCCTCCATCTCCAGCGCCGTCACATCCACGCGCTGCACCTTGTTGTTCTGGCGAATCTCCGTGCGCAGGACGAAGGCCTCGGCGGGGCAGAACCAATCGGTGACGTGCAGCACGCTCGGTTCCACGTGCAGGATTTCGTCGCCCACGCGCAGCGGGCCCAGTGAGGTGCGTTTCTCGTAGGTGATGGGCAGGCACTCCTTGCGGCCCATCACGGTGTCGATCATCTGCTTGCGGCCTACATGGCGGGTACCCACGATGATCGATGCGCGCTGGGCATCCATGTTGCCGACCACCTCGTCGGCGCCCAGCGGATAGATCTTGAGCGACACGCTCGACTGGAAGGTTTCGCCGTCGAGCATTGCGCCTTCACGAATCTCCTGGCCCGCGTAATTGAACACGCCGCTGCCCGTGAACGATGCCTCGCCGAACATCCGGGCATAGCGGCCGCGCGCGTTGATCACCGCGTTCCGGCTATCGATCCGGGTACGCGACGTGGTGGCGTTACGGTCGATGTTGATCTCGTGGACTTGGTCCATGACCACGGGCGGCCCCATGAGCGCCGCCAGCGCCGACTTCGAGCGGACCTCCAGTTGGGCACTGCAGCCACGCGCGGTGCGCATGACATCGCGCAAGGTCATCGTGATCGACACGGGCAGTTCGCCATCGCCCTCCATCTGGACACGCGAGCCAGAGCGGAACCACGGGGCATCGCACAAGGCGGCGGCTCCGGGCATGGGAGGCGTCATGCCGGACGTGGGCACGGATTCCGTCAGCAGGACTTCCTGCGATTGCGCCCCATGCATCACACCCAGAAAGGCGAGGCACAGGCACGGCAGCGCCGATCTCGCGCGTTTCGTCGACTTCATATTGTGTTGTTCCGTTGGATCGACCTTCGGGTATGTCCACCCACAGCGACATCCCCGCTGGCCGAAGTATTGCGCATTGCGCGAAACTTTGCGTCCGGAATTGGTCCGATCAAATTCAATGCCGCCATCCCGGCCCGCTGACCGGCCAGGACGGCCAGGCGGGGAAGTGGCTCGTGCTACCATTGCGCGCCCGCGCAGGCCGCGCCTCCGGATCTGGCGCTTCTGGTGCTGCACAAAGCTGTCCACCAATCCCGGGCGTCGCACGTTGTGGGGTGTTCGCCACAGAGAAGCGATGCGGTACGTCCCGTTTCCGGCAAATTCAGGAGAGATATGCGTAGTTCTTCGCCCGTGCGTGACGCTGGCCTGCCCATGGGCGTGATCGCGCTGGTAGCCATCGCCGTACTGCTGGTCTGGTTTGGCACGCTCGACGCGCGCCATCTGCTGCGACCCGACGAAGGACGATACGCCGAGATCGCACGCGAGATGTTCCGGTCCGGTGACTGGATCACCATCCGCTACAACGGCTACAAGTATTTCGAGAAGCCGCCCTTTCACCTCTGGGTCACGACCCTCGGCTACGAGTTGTTCGGCGTGGGCGACTGGCAGGCCCGACTGGCCGTGGCGCTGTCCGGCATCGCCGGCATCGGCGCCATGATGCTCGCCGCCTCGCGCTGGTACGGCTGCCGCGTGGCGCTGCTGACTGGCCTTGCGATGCTCGCCATGCCGATGTGGAGCGTGGCCGGCCACTTCAATTCCCTGGACATGACGTTGTCCGGCGCGCTTGCCGGTGTGCTGGCCTTCATGCTGCTGGCGCAGCATCCCGATGCCACGCCCGCCGCCCGTCGCGGCTGGATGCTGGCCTGCTGGGTGGCCATGGGTGTGGCCATCCTGACCAAGGGACTGGTCGGCATCGCCCTGCCCGGCCTGGCACTGGTGGTCTATACGTTGGTGACCAGCGACTTCGGCCTATGGCGCCGGCTGCATCTCGTCACGGGCATCGCCGCCATGCTGGTGGTCACCGTGCCCTGGTTCTGGCTGGTATCGGCCCGCAACCCCGAATTCCCGCATTTCTTCTTTATCCACGAGCACTGGGAGCGCTACACCTCCACGGTGCACGCCCGCAAGGGATCCATCTGGTATTTCGTGCCCCTGCTGCTGGCCGGCCTGCTGCCCTGGCTCGGGTTGACGCCGCGCATGTGGACTGTCGTGCGCGAACGCGCGGGCGCCGTACGCGGCGCGGGGGGCAAGCCGTTCCAGCCGGCACTGATGTGCCTGATCTGGTTCGCCGCGATCTTCGCGTTCTTCAGCCTTTCCAGTTCGAAGCTGCCTGGCTATATCGTTCCGGTCTTCCCGGCACTGGCCCTGCTGGTGGCCGTGGCGCTGGACCAGATCAACGAGAAATCGTGGAATCGCCAGATCAATGCGCTACTGGTGCTCGCCGTGGTCGGAGTCGCCGCCGCGCCGTACGTGGCCACGCTGAGCCGCGACAGCAACCCCAACGAGGTCTTCCGCGCCTTCGCGGTTTACGTGGGCGTGGCCTTCGCGGTACTGCTGGCCGGGATGCTGCTGGCGCGCCGGTTGCTGCGCACGCACGGCCTGCTGCCGAGCATCGCAGCGTTCGCGTTGTCGATGTTCCTGACCTGCACCATTGGCCTGCTGGGCCATGAAGTGATGGGCCGCCGCGCCTCGGGCGTCGATATGGTGCCGGCCATCAACGCCGTACTCAAACCCGATATGCCACTGTATGGCGTGGGTATGCTGGATCACACCCTGCCGTTCTACCTGGGCCGGACACTGACGATTGTCGCAGAGCCGGACGAACTCGAATTCGGTGCGAAACAGGAGCCCCAGAAGTGGATTCCGACCATGGAAGCCTTCGTCGCCAAATGGCGCGATGGCCAGCCGGCGCTCGGCATCATGGGCCTGCACACTTTTGATGCATTGACCGCGCAGCAGGTGCCGATGTACGTGGTGGCGCGCGACGGACGCCGCGTCGTGGTCAGCAACTTCCCGCTGCCATCCTCCCCTTCCTCCCATCCGGCCGCATCCGCCACCCCCGCGCCCCGGACTGCCCCATGACCCTTTCGACTTTTGCCTTCATCTTTGCCGGCGTGCTGCTCAATGCCTGCGCGCAACTGCTGCTCAAGGCCGGCACCAACGCCGTGGGCGCCATCACCATCGAACGTGCCACCCTTCTGGACACGGCCTTCCGGGTGCTGACCCAATGGCCCGTGATCGCCGGCCTGACCTGCTACGTCATCAGCGTCGGTGTCTGGATCGTGGGCCTGTCGCGCGTGGACGTGTCGATTGCCTATCCCATGCTCTCGCTCGGCTATGTGGTCAATGCACTGGCCGCGTGGTGGCTGTTCGGAGAAATCCTCGGACCCTTGCGCGTGGCCGGCATCCTGCTGATACTGGCCGGCGTGTTCCTCATTGCCCGCTCCTGATTGCAGCCCAGTTGCCCCCGTTTTTGACATGACAGCTTCCAATCCGCAGGATTTCCTGCCATTCGTCCGGCCACAGATCGACGCGGCAACCATTGCCGAAGTGGGCAAGGTGCTCGCCTCGGGCTGGATCACATCCGGACCGAAGGTGCAGGCATTCGAGACCCGGTTATCCGCGCTGTTTGGCGGACGGCCCGTGCGCACCTTCTCGAATGGCTCGGCGACGATGGAACTCGCCCTGCGTATCGCTGACATCGGCCCCGGCGACGAGGTCATCACCACGTCCATTACCTGGGTGGCCACGGCCAATGTGATCCTGACGGTGGGCGCGAAGCCCGTGTTCGTCGATGTCGATCCGCGCACACGCAATATCGACCTCGACGCCTTGGAAGCCGCGATCACGCCGCGCACACGCGCCATCATCCCGGTCTACCTGTCGGGGCTGCCGGTCGACATGGACCGCCTCTACGACATCGCGCGCCGCCACAATCTCCGCGTGATCGAGGACGCCGCGCAAGCCATCGACTCCCGCTGGCGCGGCCAGCGCATCGGTGCGTTTGGGGATCTGGTCAGCTTCAGCTTCCAGGCTAACAAGAACATCACCACGGTCGAGGGTGGCTGCCTGGTGATGAACACGCCCGAAGAGGCGCTGCGTGCCGAACGGCTGCGGCTGCAGGGCGTGATCCGCACCGGCATGGATGGCATGGACGTGGAGGAACCGGGCGGCAAGTTCAACCTGACCGATGTCAACGCCGCCATCGGTCTGGCGCAGTTGGAGACGCTCGATGCGATCACCGCGCGCCGGGCCAGACTCGCCACGCTCTACTTCGAATCGGCCGCGCGGCATGGTCTGGCTGATCTCGGCATCGAACTCCCCCTGGCCATCGATCCGACGCTGGCTACCACGAACTGGCACATGTTCCAGGTGGTGCTGCCCACCGACCGCCTGCAAGGCGGCCCGGCGCAGGCCCGCCAGCTTGTGATGGAAGCCATGCGCGCGCAAGGCATTGGCGCGGGCGTGCATTACCCGCCCATCCATCTGTTCTCGTATTTCCGCTCGCTTGGCTGGCGCGAAGGCATGCTGCCGCATGCCGAACGCATTGGCCGCGGCATCCTGACGCTGCCGATGTTCCCGGCCATGCAGGACGCCGACGTGGAGCGAGTCTGTGCAACTCTCAGCGAAACATGCAAACGTCTATCTCTCTAAGCCCGGTCGAAGTCTCGGTCGTCATTCCCGTCTATAACGAGGAAGACGGACTGCAGGCGCTGTTCGACCGCGTCTATCCGGCGCTGGACAGCCTGGGCGAGTCGTACGAGATCATCTTCGTCAACGATGGCAGCATGGACCGCTCGCCGCAGATGCTTGCCGCGCAGTTCCACAAGCGGCCCGACGTGACGCGCGTGATCCTGTTCAACGGCAACTTCGGTCAGCATATGGCGATTTTGGCGGGCTTCGAGCATACGCGTGGCCGCATTGTCATCACGCTCGACGCCGACCTGCAGAATCCGCCGGAAGAGATCCCGCGCCTGGTGGCCGAGATGCGCAAGGGCCACGACTACGTGGGTACCATCCGCCGCCAGCGCAACGACACGGCGTTCCGCCGCTACGCGTCGCGGGCGATGAACCGGCTACGCGAACGCATCACCCGGATCAAGATGACGGACCAGGGCTGCATGCTGCGCGCCTACGACCGCAACGTCATCGACACGATCAATGCGTGCCGCGAGGTCAACACGTTCATCCCGGCGCTGGCGTACACGTTCTCGTCGAACCCGGTGGAGATCGAGGTGGGCCACGAACAGCGCCACGCGGGCGAATCCAAGTACTCGCTGTACCAGTTGATCCGCCTGAACTTCGATCTTGTCACCGGCTTCTCGATCGTACCGCTGCAGTGGTTCTCGGCCATCGGCACGATGCTGTCGATCACGTCCGCCGGCCTGTTCCTCGTACTGCTGATCCGGCGTTTCATCCTGGGCTCTGAAGTGCAAGGGGTGTTCACGCTGTTCGCCTTCAACTTCTTCCTGATCGGCATCATGCTGTTCGGCATCGGCCTGTTGGGCGAGTACATTGGCCGCATCTATCAGGAAGTGCGCGACCGACCGCGTTATCGTATCCAGGCCGTGCTGGAGCGCGACCCGAACGCCAGCCGTCCCCAGGAGGCACCGTGCGCGCCGTAGTCTTTGCCTATCACAACGTGGGCGACCGTTGCCTGCGCGTGCTGCACGCACAGGGCGTGGACGTAGCCCTGGTGGTCACGCACCGCGACCGTCCCGACGAGAACATCTGGTTCCAACGCGTGGCCGACACCGCTGCCGAGCTGAACCTGTCGTTCCTCTATGGCGAGAATCCGGCCGATCCCGCCGTGGCGGATGCCGTGCGCGCCGCCCGCCCGGACGTCATTTTCTCGTTCTACTACCGCGCGATGATTCCGGCCGATGTCCTGAGCCTCGCGCCGCAGGGCGCGTTCAACATGCACGGTTCGCTGCTGCCCAAGTACCGGGGCCGCGTGCCCGTGAACTGGGCAGTGCTGCACGGTGAGACCGAGACGGGTGCCACGCTCCACGCGATGGAAGCCAAGCCGGACGCTGGCTTTATCGTCGATCAGACCTCGGTGCCGATCTTGCCCGACGACACCGCCGGACAGGTCTTCGAGAAAGTCACCGTGGCCGCCGAGCAGACGCTCTGGCGCGCGCTGCCGGCCATGATGGCGGGCAACACGCCCAAACGCCCGAACCGTCTGGCCGATGGCAGCTACTTCTCCGGCCGCAAGCCCGAGGATGGCCGCATCGACTTCCGCCAGCCCGCCAGCGCGGTGTATAACCTCGTACGCGCCGTGGCCCCGCCCTACCCCGGCGCGTTCACCGAAGTTGGCAGCCGCCGGTTCGTAGTGGCGCAGGCACGCCGGCTTGAAACAACTGCCGTGCCCGCCGGACTCACGCCGGGTCTGCATGTCGTGGACGGCCGCATCGTGGCCATCTGCGGCGACGGCGGCGCGCTACGCGTGCTGCAACTGCTCGAAGGCCCGAGCGCCGACCATGCGAGCCCAGTCTCCGCATCCGAATTCCAGACCATCATCACCGCATCCTGAAAGGTTACCGATGAAAAAGATCCTGATCCTCGGCGTCAATGGCTTCATCGGCCACCATCTGACGCGCCGCATCCTCGAAACCACCTCGTGGGAGGTCTACGGCATGGACATGGCCTCCGACCGCCTTGGCGATCTGGTGAACCACCCCCGCATGCACTTCTCCGAGGGCGACATCACCATCAACAAGGAGTGGGTCGAGTACAACATCCGCAAGTGCGATGTCATCCTGCCGCTCGTGGCCATCGCCACCCCGGCCACCTACGTGCGTAACCCGCTGCGTGTGTTCGAACTGGACTTCGAAGCCAACCTGCCCATCGTGCGCAGCGCCGTGAAGTACGGCAAGCACCTCGTCTTCCCGTCGACCTCCGAGGTCTACGGCATGTGCACGGACGACGAATTCGACCCCGAAGCCTCGTCGCTGGTCTACGGCCCGATCAACAAGCCGCGCTGGATCTACGCCTGCTCCAAGCAACTGATGGACCGCGTGATTCACGCCTATGGCATGGAGCAGGGCCTGAACTACACGCTGTTCCGTCCGTTCAACTGGATTGGTGCCGGGCTGGACTCGATCTTCGAATCGAAGGAAGGCTCCTCGCGCGTGGTCACCCAGTTCCTGGGTCACATCGTGCGCGGCGAGCCAATCAAGCTCGTCGATGGTGGCGCCCAGAAGCGTGCTTTCGCCGATATCTCGGACGGCATCTCGGCGCTGATGCAGATCATCGAGAACAAGAACGGCGTGGCCAGCGGCAAGATCTTCAATATCGGCAACCCGGCCAATATCCACTCCGTGCGCGAACTGGCAGAGATGATGCTGTCGATGGCCGCCGAATACCCCGAGTACGCCGAGTACGCGCAGCAGACCAGGATTGTGGAAACCTCGTCGGGCGAGTTCTACGGCAAGGGATACCAGGACGTGCAGCACCGCGTGCCGAAGATCGACAACACGATCAAGGAACTGGGCTGGAAGCCTGAGTTGAATATGGAGCAGGCACTGCGCCGCATCTTCGAGGCGTACCGCGACAAGGTGGTGGAAGCGCGCACGCTGGTCGACGGCAACTGATCCGGCATGGCTCGCATTGCCCTGAAGGTGGACGTCGACACGCTGCGTGGCACGCGTGAAGGCGTCCCGGCGCTGCTATCGATGCTGTCGGCCGTGCAGGCCGACGCCACGTTCCTGTTCAGCCTTGGCCCGGACCACACGGGCTGGGCGCTGCGCCGCGTGTTCCGGCCGGGTTTTCTGAAGAAGGTGTCGCGTACGTCCGTGGTGTCCAACTACGGGCTGCGCACGCTGATGAATGGCGTGCTACTGCCCGGTCCGGACATTGGCCGCAAAGCCGCTGCGGAAATGCGCTCGGCAGCGGCAGCCGGTCACGAGTGTGGCATCCACACCTGGGACCACGTCTACTGGCAAGACAACGTGCGCAGCCGCGACGCCGCCTGGACGCGCCGCCAGATGCAGCAATCGTTCGACCGCTTCATCGACATCTTCGGCGCCCCGCCTCCTACGCACGGTGCCGCCGGGTGGCAGATGAACGACGAGGCGTTCCGGCAGATCGATGACTGGGGCATGACCTACGCGTCCGATGGCCGTGGCACGGCGCCGTACATCCCGACCGTGGATGGCAAACCCTGCAAGCATGTGCAGATGCCTACCACGCTCCCCACGCTCGATGAATTGATCGGCGTGGACGATCTGACGGAAGAGAACGTCCACCACGCCGTGCTCAAACTGAGCGAAGGCGACGACGATCATATCTTCACGCTGCATACGGAAATCGAAGGCGGCAAGCTGGCACCGGTTTTCAAGCGGCTGCTGGCCGGATGGCGTGCGCAGGGGCACGAACTGGTGTCGATGGGTACGTACTACCAGCACATCGACCGGAGCCACCTGCCGCAGTTGCCGGTGACGTGGGGAGAGATTCCGGGGCGGAGCGGTGAATTGATTGTGCAGCCATAGGGCTGACTGTTCCGACTGGGTTATTCCCCTCTCCCGCAAAGCGGGAGAGGGGTCGGGGGAGAGGGCCAGCAGTTCAAATTGCTCATCTCGGCAAGCAGAACCTCACGCCCTCTCCCCTAACCCCTCTCCCGCATGCGGGAGAGGGGAATTAAACAGGCGGAAGGGGAGCCAGCCAGTGGGGATTTCTAAACCGTCTCTTTCCGCGTCAACCGCAACCCATTAAACACCACCAGCAAACTCGCGCCCATATCTGCGAACACGGCCATCCACATCGTGCCCATGCCCATCACCGTCAGGGCAAGGAAGATGGCCTTGATACCGAGTGCCAGCGCGATGTTCTGTTTCAGGATCGACGAAGTTCGGCGCGACAGCAGCACGAACGCGGGAATCTTGCGCAGGTCGTCATCCATCAACGCCACGTCGGCCGTTTCGATCGCGGTATCGGTGCCTGCCGCACCCATCGCAAAGCCGATATCGGCACGCGCAAGCGCCGGGGCATCGTTGATGCCGTCGCCCACCATGCCCACCTTTTCACCACGGCCATGTGCCTGGGTGGCGAGCGCCGCCAGCGCATCGGCCTTGTCCTGCGGTAACTGATTGCCGCGCGCTTCATCGATCCCCACGGCACGCCCAATGGCCTGCGCCGTATGCGGGTTGTCGCCCGACAGCATCAGCGTCCTGACGCCCAGTGCATGCAGTTGCTCGATGGCCTGACGGCTGGTCTCTTTCACGGTATCGGCCACGCCGAACAGCGCCAGCGCTCGTGCCCCGCCATCGGGCGACACAGATGCCAACATGACGATGGTCTTGCCTTGCCGCTCGATGGCTTCGAGTCGAGCTTCGAGCGCAGGAGAGCAGGCGCCCAGGTCGTGGATCATGCGATGGTTGCCCAGGCGGTAAGCGATACCGTCCACGGTGCCGCACACGCCCTGCCCCGCCACCGCCTCGAAATCCTGCACCTCGAAGCCGGCCACGCCGTCGGCCTCGGCCGCAATGGCCACCGCGCGCGAGACCGGGTGGTCCGAGCGTGCCGCGAGACTGGCCGCGATGGCGCGCGCCTGCGGCACATCGTCCACCAGCATCGCCATATCGGTCTGGGCAGGCTTGCCATGCGTGAGCGTGCCAGTCTTGTCGAGCGCGAGCCATGTCAGCCGATGGCCCTGCTCCAGATAGACACCGCCCTTGACCAGAATGCCCTTGCGCGCGGCGGCCGCCAACCCGCTGACGATGGTCACGGGCGTGGAAATCACCAGCGCGCACGGACAGGCGATCACCAGCAGCACCAGCGCCTTGTAGATCCAGGCCAGCCACGGCTCGCCCATCCACAGTGGCGGCACCACCGCCACGCCAAGCGCGATGGCGAACACGACTGGCGTATAGATCTTCGCGAACTGGTCCACGAATCGCTGCGTCGGGGCGCGGCTGCCCTGCGCGGCTTCCACGGCATGGATGATGCGCGAGAGCGTGGAATCATCGGCTGGCGCCGTCACCGTATATTCGAGTTCGCCGGACTGGTTGATCGAGCCGGCGAACAGCGGATCGCCCGGCACCTTGTCCACCGGCACACTTTCGCCCGTGATGGGCGCCTGATCGAGCGCCGACTGCCCACGGGTAACGCGGCCATCTAGCGCCACACGTTCGCCGGGGCGCAGCCGCACGGTGGCGCCCACGCCAACCTCGACGGCCCTGACGCCCACCCAGCTACCATCCGGCTGCAACACTGTCGCCTGCTCCGGCGTCATCGCCAGCAGGCCGCGCACGGCGTTGCGCGCACGGTCGAGCGACGCGGCCTCGATACGCTCGGCCAATGCAAACAGCGCCATCACCATGGCCGCCTCGGGCCACTGGCCGATCAGCATCGCCCCAGTCACAGCGATGCTCATCAACGCATTGATATTCAGGTTGCCATTGCGGACGGCGATCCAGCCCTTGCGATAGACACCGAGCCCCGCGATCAGCACCGTGGCCAGCGCAAGCGCTGCGGGCAGATACGGCGTGGCAATCCCGAACCATTCGGCCAGCTCGGCGCCCAGCGCTGCCACGCCGGCCAGCGCCAGCGGCCACCAGGGCTTGGCCGGCTCCGCAACGGCAGCGGCTGCGCGGTCGTGGCTCAGCGGCTCGGCCTTCATGCCGAGCGAAGCAATGGCCTGCACGAACCGATCTGCCGACGGCAGCGTGTGATGGACGGTCAGCACGCGCTGCATCAGGTTGAAATCCAGCGCCGCCACGCCATCCATCCCGCCCAGCTTGCCGCGGATCAGCGTCTCCTCGGTGGGGCAATCCATGGCCTCGATGCGGAATGCTGACGACCGCGTGCCGGGCGGCGCTGCCACCGCCGGGGCCGAGACTGTCGTTGACGCGCAACCTCCACCGCTGCAGCAACTATCGATGGCTGGCGCGTGGGCATGGGGATGACCGTGGTCGTGGTGGTGCCCGTGGTCATGCCTGGCGTCGTGGGAATGGTCGTGCGGATCAGCCGCTGCGGGCGGGGCCGCAGCAGCATGAGAGTGTCCTGAGCAGCACGCGTCAGCCTTCTGCGGCGGCAGGGGCGAAGCGTGGTCTGGGGTGGAGCGGGCCATGACGGAATCCTCGAAGCATCTTGCCTGCCATTGAAGACCCTGTAGCCACTCGAGGGTCAAGCCCGGGCCAGGCGTGCTTCGCCGGACTCAGGCAACCCGGCGAGATCGGGAAACGCGAGTTCGAACCGGGTGTCGTCCTCGACGCTTTGCACCGACACGCTGCCACCATGCAGACGCATGATCGTGTCGACGATAGCCAGCCCGAGGCCCGTGGAGCTTGCCGAATTACGGCGCGACGGGTCGGCGCGATAGAAACGCCCGAACAGTTGTGGCAGCGCCTCGGCGTCGATTGCCGGCCCGCCGTTGGCAACCGTGATGGCCGTCCAGCCCGCCTTGGGCCGCGAGACCACCATCCGCACCGTGCTGCCGGTAGGCGCGTGGCGCACCGCGTTGTCCAGCAGGTTGATAATGGCGCGCCGCAGCAGGGTCTGGTCGGCCATCACCGTCGCCACGCCGGACACCGCCAGCGTGAGATTGCGGTCGGCGGCCACGGCCTCGAAATACTCGGCCACCTTGTCCAGCTCGGCGCGCGCGTCCAGCGAGCGGGCGCCGAGCGCCACCTGTGCGTTGTCCGCGCGCGCCAGGAACAGCATGTTCTCGATCATGCGCGACAAGCGCTCGTACTCTTCCAGGTTCGATTCGAGCACGGCCTCGTACTCGGCAGGCGTGCGGCGCTGGGCAAGCGCCACTTGCGTGGTGCCAACAAGGTTGCTGATGGGCGTGCGGAAGTCGTGCGCGAGATCGGCCGAAAATTGAGACAGCCGCGTAAAGCTGTCCTGCAGACGCGCCAGCATGGCATTGAGCGCACCAGCCAGCTCACGCAGTTCCTCGGGCGCGCCGCCGACGTCGAGCCGCGTTGCCAGCCGGCTCGTCGTCACGGCAGCGGCATCGCTGGCCATGCGGCGCAGCATCCGCAAGCCCCGTCGGGCCAGCAGGAAACCCAGTGCGGCTGCCACGATGGCCCCGCACAGTACCGCGCCGAGCAACTCGCTCCGATACTCGCGCATCAACGCCACGCGGTAACCCGCATCACTGAGCACGATGATTTCGACGGTCCGGTCGGTATTGCCGATCTGCCCCAGCGCCGCCATGCCCCGGGATGGCACGCCATTGCGCGGATGCCAGGTTTCCAGATGGGATTTATCGGGAGCCGTGGCGGCAGGCAGCACACGCAGCGGTGGCAGCGTCTCGTTATGGGGATTGAGCGTCATCAGCGGTTCGCCGTCACGCGTGCGCACAACGAGGATCAGGCCCTCATGGCCCATCGCGATATCGGCAAACCGATGGGTATCGGTGCGAATCTCCATCTCGTCGGTTACTTCGCGCAGCAAGTGCCGCACGAGCAGGACTTCTCCGACCAGTTCGCTCTCGTCGCGGGATTGCAGCTGGTTACCGAGGGCGGTAGCGAGATAGGTAGCCACGCCGACGAGAATCGCGGCCGTGGTCAGGCCATAGGCCAACGCCAGCCGCGTGGTCAGCGAGGCCGGCATCCAGGCGTCGATGGCGCGACGCAGGCGCAGCAGGCGCTTCATGCCTTGCTGCTCATGCTTCGTCCGATTCGTCCAGCACGTACCCCATGCCGCGCCGCGTGTGGATCAGCTTGTTCGGAAACGGATCGTCCACCTTGGCACGCAGGCGTCGGATCGAGACATCCACCACATTGGTATTGCTGTCGAAGTTCATGTCCCACACCTGCGACGCAATCAGCGAGCGGGACAGCACCTCGCCCCGGCGACGCGCCAGCAGTTGCAGCAGCGCGAATTCCTTCGACGTCAGGTCGATCTTCTGGCCCGCTCGCGTGACGCGGCGCCGGATGGTGTCGATCTGCAGGTCCGCCACTTCCATGAACTCGCTTTCGCGCAGCGGGCCGCGTCGCAGGATGGTGCGGATGCGTGCCACGAGTTCCGCGAATGCGAAGGGCTTGACCATGTAGTCGTCCGCCCCGAGTTCCAGACCCTTGAGCCGGTCCGACAACTCGTCGCGAGCCGTCAGGCACAGGACCGGGGTGTCCTTGTCGCGGCGGAGTTCGCGCAGTACCTGCCAGCCGTCCATGCCGGGCAGCATCACATCGAGCACGATCAGGTCGTAGTGCTGTTCGCGTGCGTGGGCCAGACCGTCCACGCCGTCGCGGGCCAGGTCGGCCACAAAGCCGGACTCGGTCAACCCCTTGAGCAGATAGTCACCCGCCTTGGGTTCGTCTTCGACAATCAGGATGCGCATGGTCTTTCACTTCGCGCGTCCGGCAGCAATGCCGGCGCACCATCTATCGGTTTATTGCAGAACCCCGACACTATCCGAGGTTGGCCGTAATTGGGCGATCATTGCACGATTGTCATCATATTTGCGCAAATTCTGATCGACAAACAAAGTACAATGCGCGCTTGCCCTGATCCCGGGCACCCATGCATTCTCGCCCCCATGCCTGCGCCCTGCAGGTCGCCTTACGGTTTCGATGAAACGCCTGCTGTCTTGCTTCCTGTTGTGTTTTGCCATGTTCGCGCTGCCCGTGCAGGGTGCCGTGGCGGCAGTCATGATGGTTTGCAGCGCGACCGAAGCCGCAGGGTTATCGATGCCCGAGCGACACGCCGCGATCAAGGCCGTGGCGGAAGCCGAGATTGGCCAGGACATCCATGCGCATTGCCACGAGGGCAACGCGAGCATGGACGACGCCGGCACCCCGGCTCGGCACGATATGTCGGCGCCCGCGGACATGTCGGCGCCCTCCACCGATCACACGTCTCACCATGCCGGCGTTTGCAGCGCCTGTGCCGCCTGCGCGGCCAGCGTCATGCTGTTGCCGGAAATCCCCCTCGTAGCGCTGCAGCACCATCGCCACGCGCTGCCGCTGGCTATCTTCACCAGCTTCGCCAGCCACGCCTCCCAGCCCGCAGACCGGCCGCCCGCGCGCCACTGCTGACACCCGAGGTGCGTCCATCGCACCCCTCGCCTTCCCGCAGATTCGCGTTGCCTTGCGGCCTGCCGCAGTAAGCCGCGCGTTGTCCTGACCGCTACCGAGAATTTCACATGCTTGCCATGCGTTGTATGGCATTGGCATCGCTGTTGACGCTGGTCCCGGCACTCGCCGTCGGCCAGGCGTCCGCGCCTGCCCTGCCCGATCCGACGGACCCCCACACCCCCGTTCCGGCCCTGCCCGATGTCTCGGCACTGGCTGGCTACGTCCCCTATCAGACGCCGCAAGTCAAGCCGTGGCGCGAGTCGAATGCCAGCGTTGCCCCGGCCGACGCAAGCCAGGCAACGGACCCGCACGCCGGCCATCACATGATGAATCATCCGGCGCCAGCCCCACTCGCAGAGCCAGCAGCACCGGCAGCGCCGGCTTCCGGCCATCCCCATCACCACGCGCACTGAGGCCGATCATGCAAATCAAGGCTTTGCTCAAGCGTGGCGCGATGCCCATCGCCTCGTTGATGGCCGCACTGCTGCTGGCCGGTTGCGCCGGCTTTTCTCCCGATGGCGGGTTCGATACCGTGGCCGATACCACGCGCGAACGCCTCGGCCAGCAAGCAACCTGGGTGCGCACCGATGCCGACCGCGCCGCCGTGCAGGAGCGCACGCGCGAACTACTGGCGCAGCCGCTGGACGCCGAGCGCGCCATCCAGGTGGCGTTGCTCAACAATCGCGGCCTGCAAGCGCAATACGCGGACCTGGGCATCGCAGAGGCCGACTACGTGCAGGCTACGCGCCTGCCAAACCCGGGATTCTCGTTCAGCCGCAAGACCTCGGGCGACGAGCTCAAGATCGAGCGGGCCATCACGGTGGGCTTCATGAACCTGCTGGCGCTGCCTTTCGCAGCCCGTATCGAACAGGGCCGTTTCGCACAGACGCGGCTGGCTGTGGCCGACGCCACGCTGCGGCGCGCCGAATCCACGCGGCGTGCCTGGGTGCAGGCCGTGGCCGCCGAGCAGGCGGCCCGCTATGCCGAGCAGGTGCGGCGAGCCGCCGAGACCGGCGCACTGTTCGCGCGCGACCTGGCGCGCACCGGCAACGTCAGCGCGCTCGATCACGCGCGCGAGCAGGCGTTCTATGCCGATGCCGCCGCGCAACTGGCCCGTGCACGCGAGCGTGCCTTGTCCGCGAGGGAGCGGTTGACGCGCGAGCTTGGCCTCTGGGGCAATGACCTGGCATTCCGGCTACCGGAGCGCCTGCCTGACCTCCCCGCCAGCCGTCCGTCGATGCAGGACCTCGAGGGCTATGCCATCTCGAACCGCCTCGACCTGCAGGCGGGCCGCGCGCAACTGGACAGCCTGTCCCGGTCGCTGGGCCTCACGCGTGCCACGCGCTTTATCAGCGTGATCGATGCCAGCTACCTGTTCAATTCGGAAACAGCCAAGCCACGTGAAACCGGCTACGGCATCGACATCGAGGTGCCATTGTTCGACTGGGGCGGCGCCCGCGTGGCCCGCGCCGAGAACATCTATCTGCAAGCCGCATCGCGCCTGGCCGAGCAGGCGATCAATGCACGCTCCACAGTGCGCGAAACCTACGCCGGATATCAGGCGCGCTATGACATCGCGCTGCATTACCGCGACGAGGTCGTGCCGCTGCGCAAGCGCATCGGCGACGAAAACCTGCTGCGCTACAACGGCATGCTCGTCAGCGTGTTCGAACTCCTGACCGATGCACGCGAACAGATCAACGCCGTAAACAGCTATCTCGATGCCCAGCGCGACTTCTGGCTTGCCGAATCCGATCTGCGCAGCGCCCTCGGCGGACGGCTGCCTCCCAACACTCAACCCCAATAAACATGGTCACCCGACGCAATTTCCTCGGCGGCTCGGCCGCCGCCATGCTGGGTACGGCGATGGTGTCCCGCGCGGGCGCCGCCGTTCTTCCCGAGGCCCCATTGCAATCCAGCGCCGCCACGCAGGCACCGTTGACACCTTCGAACGGGCGGCCATACCAGCCCGTGGTCACCCTCAATGGCTGGACGCTGCCGTGGCGCATGCGCAATGGCTGGAAGGAGTTTCACCTTGTTGCCGAACCGGTCGAACGCGAACTCGCGCCCGGCATGACCGCGCACCTGTGGGGCTACAACGGGCAAAGTCCCGGACCCACCATCGAATGCGTGGAAGGCGATCGCGTGCGTATCTTCGTCACGAACAAGCTGCCCGAGCACACCACCGTGCATTGGCACGGCATGATCCTGCCGGCTGGCATGGATGGCGTGGGCGGGCTGTCCCAGCCGCATATCCCGCCGGGCAAGACGTTCGTGTACGAGTTCGAGATGCGTCATGCCGGGACATTCATGTACCACCCGCATTCTGACGAGATGGTACAGATGGCGATGGGCATGATGGGCTTTATCGTCGTACATCCGCGCAACCCCGCCGCCATGCGCGTGGACCGTGACTTCGTGTTCCTGATTGCCGCCTATGACATCGACCCCGGCACCTACACGCCACGCGTGGCCGAGATGACGGATTTCAATATGTGGACGTGGAACAGCCGCGTTTTCCCCGGCATCGATGTGCTGCCGGTGCGCCTGGGCGATCGCGTACGCATCCGCTTCGGCAACCTCACGATGACGAACCATCCCATTCACCTGCACGGGCATCGGTTCGAAGTCACGGGCACCGATGGCGGCTGGGTACCGCCGTCCGCACGCTGGCCCGAAGTCACCACCGACGTCGCGGTGGGGCAGATGCGCGCCATCGAATTCATCGCGGACAATCCTGGCGACTGGGCCTTTCATTGCCACAAGTCGCATCACACGATGAACGCGATGGGCCACAACGTCCCGACGATGATTGGCGTGAAGCAGAAAGACCTGGCCAGCCGGATGAGCGCGCTGGTGCCCGACTACATGGCCATGGGCGAGGCAGGCATGGCCGACATGGGCAGCATGAAAATGCCGTTACCCAGCAACACGCTGCCGATGATGAGTGGCGAGGGACCGTTCGGACCCATCGAGATGGGTGGCATGTTCACCACGCTCAAGGTGCGGGCGGGCATGGCACCTGGGGATTATCGCGATCCGGGTTGGTATCGGCACCCCAGGGGAACGGTGGCGTATGAATACGCGGAACTGGGGACGGAACGGTAATCGCGAGAAAACGATTATTCGACGCGATAGAAATCAATGGACTGGCCGGCGTTGACGGCACGCTGCAGCCAGTCCGGATATTCGCCGGTGCCGTCCCAGGTCTGGCCCATGGCATTGCGGTACACCACGCGCGGTGCGGCGGCAGGGGCTGGCGTGGCTGGAGTGGTTTCACCCTCCACTTCCACTTCTGCGGTTTCTTCGCTTTCGGCAAAGCAGCCTGCTTCGACCAGATGGTCGAAAGTCAGGCCATGGCGATCCATCTGCTCGCGGACCCATGCCACGGCGACGGTTTTGGCTGCTTCAGACTCGGACATGACGTATCGTGCGCGCCCGCCACCACGTGGAGCGGGCTGGAGAAAGGAGTTCGGGGGACGACCCGGGCGGGAAAAGCCGGCAGGTCAGAAACGGATTCTACAGCGTGTTGACCCGGTGCTCCCGGAATCGGCTGGATTCAATGTCCGTCATTATGCACCGCCGTGGATAACGGGCGGCATTCTAGCAAGCATCGTGCGGCCATGACATGGATGTCATGCGCGAGTCATGCTTTCGTCCCCGCTGGATTCCTAGACTTCCGTTCAAGGTCGCCCGACGACCGTTCACATAACCGCCCCAAGTTTCTCGACCCTCGATTTTCAGACAACCACTCAGACAACAGCTCAGACACAGGAGTCCACGAATGCTGAAGAAAGCCCTGCTCGCGACCGCCATTTCCGCCACGCTCGCCGGTGCCGCCGGCCTTGCCAACGCCGCACCGCGCAGCGTCGATCCCTTTACCGATGGTGCACGCATCACCGCCCCGCGCGACGTCTACACCGATGGCGCCCGCATCACCGCCCCGCGCGATGTCTATACCGATGGCGCCCGCATCACCAGCCCGCGCGATGTCTACACCGACGGCGCCCGCGTGACCAGCCCGCGCGACGCGTTCACCGACGGCGCCTGATACGCATGCCCTGACGTCCTGTCACCTTCACGACAGCGTGGCGGCTTCAGTGCCCGCCGCGATGTTCGTGAACTGCGCTGCAGGCACGGGCCTGCCCAACAGGTAGCCTTGCAGCGTATCGCACCCCAGCCCGGCCAGGAAAGTCTGCTGCTCGGGCGTTTCCACTCCCTCCGCCACCACCTGCAGTTTCAGCGTGCGCCCCAATGCCACGATGGCTGAAACGATGGCCGCGTCTTCCGAATCCTCTACCAGCTCCCGCACAAAACCGCGGTCGATCTTCAGTTCGCTCGCCGGAATCCGCTTGAGGTGCAGCAGGCTCGAATAACCGGTTCCAAAGTCGTCGATGGCGATGCGCACGCCCATGGTGTCGAGCTGCGTCATGATGTCGAGCGTTTCCTCCACATCGCGCATCGCCGTGCTTTCGGTGATTTCCAGCGTCAGGTACTCCGCTGGCACACCATGGCGCTCCAACGCGGCGGCTACGGCGTCGATCATCCCCGCATTGCAGAACTGCAGGGCCGACAGGTTGACCGCCACGGACCAGTCCGTATGGCCCATTCCACGCCATACGGCCAGTTGGCGGCACGCCTCGTCGAGTACCCAGTCGCCGATGGGCAGGATGGCACCCGTCTTCTCCGCGAGCGCGATGAACTGGTCGGGCATCATCAGGCCCCGTACCGGATGATTCCAGCGCAGCAGGGCCTCGGCGCCCACCACGCGATGATGGGTCGCGGAAATCTTGGGCTGGTAGTGAAGCTGCAACTGGCCATTGCGGATGGCCGCACGCAGATCCTGGATCAGCATCTGCTGCGCCCGGGCCTGCTGGTTCATCGACCGCTCGAAGAAGCAATACGCATTGCGGCCCGACGCCTTGGCGTGATACATCGCTGCATCGGCATTGGTCATCAGCCCGTCCTGATCCGAGCCGTCGGCCGGATACACCGCGATGCCGATGCTGCCAGAGACATGCAGCGCATGCCCGCTCACGTACACCGTCTCACGCAGCGCCTCGATCAGCCGTGCCGCTACCACGCCGGCATCGGCAGGCTCTTCCACGCGCACGAGCATCACGAATTCATCGCCACCCACCCGGGAAATCGTATCTTCCGAGCGCGCCGAGGCGCGCAGCCGATTGCCGATTTCCACCAGCAGGCTGTCGCCCATCTGGTGTCCGTAGGTATCGTTGACGCCCTTGAAACCATCCAGGTCCACGAAGAGCACGGCGAACATGTCGTACTGGCGCATGGCCTGCTGGAAGCGGTCTTCCAGCAGCACGCGGTTCGGCAGGTGCGTGAGCTTGTCGTGCAGGGCCAGGAATTCCAGTTCGCGATTGGCCACGTTCAGCGCATCCGCCAGCACGGCCGTGCGCATTTCCAGTCGCATATCGAGCACTGACGTAATCAGCGCCACGGCAATCACGCACACCGTGATGACGATGATCGGCAGCGCCATCGCATGGCTGTCCACGCCCGAGCGCGCCGCGCCACAAACGCTGCCCAGGGGAAACCGCGCCGCCGCCATGCCGATGTAGTGCATCGACGCGATGGCACCGCCCATTACCAGCGCGGCACCCACACGTAGCTGATGCACGCGCGGCATGCTCCGTCGCAAGCGGAAGGCGATCCACAGCGCCGCACCGGATGCGCCCACCGCAACGACCAGCGACAACAGGAACAACCACGGGTCGTAGTCGATGCCGGGCTGCATCCGCAGCGCGGCCATGCCCGTGTAGTGCATGCTGGCGATGGCGGCCCCGAGGGTGACGGCACCCAGCGCCAGCCGTGCGGGTGGCAGTTCCGTGCCGCTGACCAGCTTCAGCGCAAACGCGGAGGCCAGCACCGCGATCAGCAGCGAGATGCCCGTGATGGCCACGTCGTAGCCCAGCGGAATCGGCAGGCTGAACGCGAGCATGCCGATGAAATGCATCGACCAGATACCAAGGCCCATGGCCATGGCACCGCCGGCCAGCCACATTCCTGCGTAGCGGCCACGTGCGGCCGTGGAGATGCGCCCGGCCATATCGAGCGCCGTATACGACGCCAGCACGGCAACAAGCACGGAAAACAGGACGAGAGACGCGTCGTAGCTGGGGGAAATCATGGCAGGCGTGACGAAGCGGTGGCTTTCTGGCCCCCGCAAATTTCGATGGCATCTGGGGCTTGAGCGAAGGTTCTCGCCATCCGCTAGGGATAACGGCACCTGCAGCCCAGACTGAAGCGGGATTGTGCATCACGCCGCTTGGTGCCGCGACGAAATCCACCATAGGGCCCACCATAAGACGGCTTGACATGCGGCATCGAAGCCACACCTGACTCGTCCGATAAATTCCTACAGGGCAATCAGCGTCCGCCGGAAAGGCGGCGCGTGTGCGCCGATCTATGCTTGAGACGTGATGAACAGCAGCCCTCGACGCCACCTCGACGCCTTAACGCGGCAGACACGTCAGGCGATGACGGCTCCGGCTGGAGAATATGACCATGTGGAAACGAATCGCAGGCGCGCTCGCAGTGGGCGCATGTTGCTGGGCTTTCTCGGGCTGCACCGCAACGGGTGCAGTGGCGGGCGGTGTGGTAGGCCACGAAGTCAGTGACGGTAGCGCACTCGGAACCGTGGGTGGCGCAGTGGTTGGCGGCGTGATCGGCCACGAACTGGGCAAATAAGTTTTGTGCCGGTGGCCCTATGAGTAGGGCACCGGCCACGATTTCCGCGGCCTGGACGGCGGGCAGGGTCGTCCAGGTTAGCGCGGCATGGTTTCTTTGATGGGAAGGCCATGCCGCCGCGCGCCGCGCCGTGAGCGTCGGTTGCAAGTGTCCTTCAACGATGGCTTCGGACGTTGTCATCGCTGAAAGACACCGCAGCATTCAACGATGTTCATGGCGCGGCAGCGGGAAACCTGCAGTGAGCAAGACGGAACAACCCCGGACGATCGAAAGTCGTCCGGGGTTTTTTCATGGCGCCGCCGGCAACGCAAACCCGAACACCGCCCCTGCTGGCCGGTTCGGCCATGCGTGGAGTTGTCCGCCGTGGCTTTCCACGATGGTCCGGCAAATCGAAAGGCCCATGCCCATGCCTTCTGGCTTGGTGGTGTAGAACGCTTCGAAGATCTGTTCCGGATCACCGGGCAGGCCCACGCCCACATCCTGCACCGTCACCAGTACCTCGCCTGACGCGCCCACGGAAGTGCGCACGGTCAGATCCCGCGAATGGTCGACGACATCGCGCATCGCCTCGATGGCATTGATTGCCAGGTTCAGGAACACCTGCTGCAACTGGACCTTGTCAGCCGCCACCTGCGGCAACACCGGTGCCAGTTCAGTCCTGAGCACGATGCGGTGGCGCGTCAGCTCGCCGCCGAACAACGGCAGCGACTCCTCGATCAGCGCATTGAGGTCGAGTTGCTGCGCGTCCGGCCCCGCCTTCCTGAGCATGGCCCGCATGCCGGCAATGACGCTGCGGGCCCGCTGCCCCTGCCGCGCGATACCGGAGAGCGCGTCGATGGCTTCCTCCACATTGGGCCGCTCACGCCGCAGCCAACGCAGCGCCGCGTTGGCCTCCAGCGTCATCGCCGCAATGGGCTGGCTGACCTCATGAGCAATCGAAGTGGTCAGCGCGCTGAGCGTCATGACCCGACCCACGTGGGCGAGGTCGGACTGCGCCTGATGCAATGCCTCGTCGGCCTGCCGACGCTCCTCGAACAGCCGGCTGTTTTCCAGCGCGCTGGCGGCCTGGAAGGCCAGCAGCTTGATGACCTCGGTGCGGGCAGGTATGAACACACCCGGCGCCAGCGCGTTTTCGAGATACAGCACGCCCGCCAGCTTGGCCTGGTTGAGTAGCGGCAGGCACAGCATCGAGCGCGCCCGTCGCTGGCGGATATAGGCGTCCGTGGAAAACGGACGCTGGACGGCGGCATCGTCGAACACCACATGCTCACGCGCCTGCAATACGTGCTGGATGACGGACAGCGGTATGTCGGCGGGGTCCAGCGCCCGGTCCGCCAGCGAGATCGTGATGGCGCCGTCCCGGATGTCGGCTTCGGCCACCACCTGATATCCGCTGGGGCAAGGCAGGATCAGCACGCCGCGCGAGGCGCCCGCCTGTTCGATGGCGGTGCGCATCAGCATCGCGATCAAGCGGTCGAGGCGCACCTCGCCCGAAACCGCTTCCGAAACGGCCATCACCGTGGCCAGGTCCAGATGCTGGAGCGGCGCGCCGATGGTGCCCATTCCCGCCGCCGATGCGGAAACCTGCGTCCCGGTTGCCAGATGGGGATACAACGTATCGAGCTGCCAGACCTTTGCGTCGGCACCCCAGTGCAGGTAGCCGTGGCGGGCCTCGCGCAGGTAGACGACGGCCACCTTCTCCAGCCCGCGATCAGTGTAGAAGCGTCCGGCCAGTTCGCAGGCCAGCGCCTGCATGTGGATCAGGTCACCATCGCGCGCGGCGGCCATCGCGGTTTCATAGCTGCGCATCGCCTCGATGTCGCGCCCTTCGATCCGCGCGATCTCGGCTTCTACCAGTGCGGCGCGATGGCCAAACGTCGACGGGCAATGCCGGGCCCATTGCGCAAGCTGGCGACGATGTGCGGCCAGCGCAGGCAGATGCAGGGACAGATCGTCATCCAGCCCCGGATTGCAGACTGCCGCGCGTGCCAGCGCGGCATAGAAGTGGTATTCGGCCTGCTCGAAATAGGCGGGCGAGGTCCAAAGCAACTGCCCTGCCCGCTCGGCCGCCGCAAATGCGGCAGCGTAATCGCCGGCCAGATAGCGCGCCTGAAGCTTGCGGATCCAGTACCAGCACGCGGCCAGTTGCAGCCCCACATCCTCCTGCATGCGGGACTCGAATGCCAGCTCGTCGAAATCGTCGCCGTCCAGACAGCCGAAGACCGGCGTCAGGCCGCGCAGCGTGCGCACCAGTTGCCGTTGCGGCGCCAGCCTGTCGGCCACCAGTCCGTAGCGCGGCCCCCACGCATACACGCTGCCGGAATCCGCATCGTGCTGCACCCGTCCGAGCGGGTCGCCGATGGCCAGCGCATGGGTCATCAGGTTGCTGCGGAGGTATGCGGCATAGGTGAGATCGCCGATCTCCTGCGTCAGGGCCAGCCCCTGCCGCGCCACGCCGCGCGCCACCCGCAGCGGCTGCGTCCAGTGCAGCAGGTTGCCACCGACGATCTGGTAGACGCGGGCGCGGATACGATCGACGCCGCGCCGTTCTGCCAGCGCCATGGCCAGCTTGCCGAACGCGGCGCCGGCCGGATCGTCGGTGGACGCCGCCACGCGCAGCATCGCCAGCCATGCATAGCCCAGGCACGATTCATCGCTGTTGCCACGTGCAAGGCTCAGGTTGACCATGCGCAGGATCACCAGCCAGCGCAGGTTGTCGTCGCTGTACCAGGCTGGTTGCAGCAAGGCGGTCAGCACGCAGAGGGTGGCCTGTGCGCCCGGATCGGTCATCGCCGGCAATGCCTCCAGTTCGGCAATGGGCCTGCCGTCCATTTGCCGGGCCAGTAGTGCTTCCTCCTCCGCCACAGTCTCGTCACGGGGCGCTGCCGGCCACGCGATACCGGCGCGTGCGAGATAGGCCAGGCCAACCTCCACGGCTTCGGCGCGCCGGCCGCCGGTCATCAGCAACCCGATCTGCAGCTGGGTGACCACGGCACGCTCGGCCAGCGATACGGTGCGGACTGCAAGTTCGGCCAGCCGTTGCTCGGCGCGCGCGGAGTCGCCCGCCAGGAACTCGCACTCGGCCCTGTGCAGCGCCAGCGAGAACGCCAGCGCGTGGCGTCGCGTGAGCGCATCGTCATCCAGCATGGCCATGCCTGACGTCAGGTAATGCAGCGCGGAGGCATTGGCGCAGGTCGCGCGGGCGCGCAATGCGGCCGTCAGGTTCAGTTCGGCCAGCCGGTCGCGCTCATCCGGCGTGTCTATCAGGTCTGCCGCGCGGTTGAGCTGTCCGGCGATGGTAAATACGTTGGCCTCGATCGCGTCGGGTGGCATCCGCTCCAGCAGGAGACGGCCGATGTGCAGGTGGAAGGCCGCCCGGTCCGGTACGGCAATCCGCGCATAGGCGGCTTCCAGGATCCGGTCATGGCGGAAGCGCAGCATGCGGTCCTTGCGCGAGACCAGTCCGGAGCGCACGGCGTCCGCCAACGCGGCATCGAGTTCGCGCGCGTTGCCGTCCCAGGCGTACAGCAGGATATCCACGGACGTGTCGTTGCCAAGACAGGCCAGCCGCTTGAGTGCACGACGCGTGCTGGCAGGTAGCCGGCCAATGCGGCCGATCATCAGCGAGACCACGTTGTCGGTGAACTGCTTGGCCTGGATCTGGCCGATGTCCCAGGCCCAGCGCGCCGCGCCATGCTCGAAGCGCAGCAGTCCTTCCTCGGCAAGTTCGGTCAGGAAGTGCGTGGCGAAGAACGGGTTGCCCGCGGTCTTCTCCATCACGAGCCGGGCCAGTTGCGCGCTGGTTTCGGTGGAATCGTGCAGCGTATCGGCGATTAACTGGCGCAGGTCCGCAATGCCCAGGCTGCCCAGTTCAAGGTGCACGATGCGGGCGCCACGCTCGCGCAGGGTCACGATCCGGCGCAGCAACGCACGCGTGCCATCGTCATCCCCGTCGCGGTAGGTGGCGACGAGCAGCAGATGCCCCACGGCGGGGTCCGCCAGCAGTTGGCGCAGCAGCGCGACGGTTTCGGGGTCCAGCCACTGGATATCGTCGAGACACAGCGTCAATGGCCGCGCCATGTGCGCCAGGGCTGCGATCAGGCTTTGCAGCGCCAGCCGCAGACGAGCTTCCACCTCGCGCGAGGGTGTGCCGGGCGTCCAGGGAACGGGGCCGAGCAGCTGTTCGAGTTCGGGCAGCAGCGGTGCCAGCAGTCCGGCATTGGGTCCCAGTGCATCCGCAATGGCCACGCGCCAGGGTGCGAGGTCGGTCTCGCCAAGCGTCAGCAGGTTGCGGAGCAGCCCGCGCAGCGCCTGGGCCAGGGTGTGGTAAGGCAGCCGGTCGCCATGTTCGTCGGACTTCGCGGCGGCATACACACCCGGCCGTTGCACGATCACGCGCTGGAGTTCCTGCATGACCGAAGTCTTGCCCGTCCCCGAGCGGCCCGACACCACCACGCCCTCGCTGTGTCCCACGGACGCCACGCGGTCGAATGCGCCCACAAGCGCGGCAATCGGCCGCTCCCGGCCATAGAGATACTCGGGAATCACGAGCGTATCGGATAGATCCTGCTCGCCCGGGACGAATGCCTCTATCTGTCCCTGCGTGGCCAGCGCCTGCTGGCAGCGCTGCAGGTCACGCAGCAGGCCGGCCGTGGTCTGGTAGCGCTCCTCGGCGGGCTTGGCCAGCAGCTTCATGACGATGACCGAGAGCATCGCCGGCACCGACGCCAGCCGCTCCGCCGGCGGCACCGGCATGCGCGCCAGATGGCAATGCACCCAGTCGATGGGCTCCACCGCGCTGAACGGCAGCACGCCCGTCAGCATCTGATAGAACGTGACGCCAAGCGCATACAGATCGGTGCGCGTGTCGATCGAGCGGTTCATCCGGCCCGTCTGCTCGGGCGCCATATAGGCCAGCGTGCCCGCGATCTCCTCCGCTGCGGAGAACGGCGCGGCGCTGCGCGGAATCCGCGACGCAATGCCGAAGCCCGTGAGCCACGTGCGGCTCAGGTCGTCCGCCACCAGCACGTGGGCCGGCTTCAAGTCCTTGTGGATCAGGCCGCGCTGGTGCAGATGGCCAACCGCCGTGGCAATGGCCACGGCAATGTCGAGGAACATCGAGGGGAGCATCGGCACCCCGATCATCGCGCTCAGCGGCGTGCCGCCCGGGTCTTCCAGCAGCAGCACGGTCTGGCCGCGCTCGCGCAGCACATCCAGCGGGCGGGCCGACCACGCGGGGTCGAGATCGTCGCGCAGCGCAAATTCGTGCGTCAGGCGGTCGACGGTGGCGGGCAGGCGATGATCGTCCGTGGCCCAGACGCCCATGGCAGGCGCCTTGCCGCCATCGGCATGCAACAGCCAGCCACGGCCGAACGTCCGGTCACCCGCTTCCCAGGTGGTATCGAAGCCGAGATCGATCTCGGCCTTGGGAAAAAGCATGGAAAGCATGGGCGGCGGGCGGGGACGGGGGCGGAAGACAGCCCACATCCTAATCGCTTGCGGCCACCGTGTCCCAAATGGTCAGCATCGCTGGGGTCAATACGACTTCGGCAACCCCAGCACGCGCTCGGCGATATGGCACATGATCAGTTGCGCGCTGACCGGTGCGATGCGCGGGATATACGACTCCCGCAGGTAGCGCTCCACGTGATACTCGCGTGCGTAGCCCATGCCGCCCAGCGTCAGCACGGCGGTCTGGCAAGCCTGGTGCGCAGCCTCGGCGGCCAGGTACTTGGCGGCATTGGCCTCGGCGCCGCACGGCTTGCCGTTGTCGTAGAGCCAGGCGGCCTTCCAGACCATCATGTCGGCGGCCTCCAGCGCCATCCACGCCTGGGCCAGCGGATGCTGGATGCCCTGGTTCTGGCCGATGGGCCGGCCGAACACCGTGCGCTCCTTTGCATAGCGCGTGGCGGCCTCCAGCGCCGCGCGGCCCAGGCCCACTGCCTCGGCGGCGATCAGGATGCGTTCCGGGTTGAGCCCGTGCAGGATGTATTCAAAGCCCCTGCCCTCCTCGCCAATGCGATCACTGGCCGGCACCATCAGGCCATCGATGAACAGCATGTTGGAGTCCACCGCGCCGCGCCCCATCTTGTCGATCTCGCGCACCTCGATGTGGTTGCGGTCCAGCGGCGTGTAGAACAGGCTCAGGCCCTGCGTGGGCTTGGCCACGGCGTCCAGCGGCGTGGTGCGCGCCAGCAGCAGCATGCGCGTGGCCACCTGCGCCGTGGAGATCCAGATCTTGCGGCCATCCACCCGGTAGGCGCTGCCATCCGCATTGCGCACCGCCTGCGTCTTGAGGTGCGTGGTGTCGAGCCCGGCATCGGGTTCGGTCACGGCAAAACACGCTTTCTCGTGGCCGGCGATCAGCGGCGGCAGCGCAGCGGCCTGTTGGGCCTCCGTGCCGAACACTACCACCGGGTTCAAACCAAAGACGTTCATGTGGATGGCCGACGCGCCAGAGAATCCGGCTCCCGACGCCGACACCGTCTGCATGATCAGCGCGGCCTCGGTGATGCCCAGCCCCGCGCCGCCAAACTGCTCGGGCATCGCGATCCCCAGCCAGCCCGCGCCGGCCATCGCCTGGTGGAACGCCTCGGGAAACTTGTGCGCGCGGTCGAGCTCGGCCCAGTAGTCGGGTCCAAAGTCGCTGCACAGTTGCGTCACTGCCTCGACGATGGCGTTCTGTTCGGGTGTCCGTTCGAAATGCATGAGGCGGGTCCTTATTCCGGCTGGATGCCAGCGTCCTTGACGAGGCGGTTCCACTTCACCAGTTCGCTGTTCACAAAGGCCGTGAACTGCTGCGGCGTCTGGCCGAACGCTTCGAAGCCCAGCGCTTCGAACTTGGGCGCCACGTCCTTGCTGGTGGCGATCTTCGACAGTTCCTTGTTGAGCCGCTCGACCATCGGCTGCGGCAGCTTGGCCGGGCCGAACACGCCATTCCACGACGTGATGTCGAAGCCTTTCAGCTCGGGCGTATCGCCGATCGGGGGCAGGTCAGGCAGCAGGCGGCTGCGCTGCGCGGTGGTCACCGCCAGCGCGCGCATCTTGCCGGCCTTGACGTTGGCCGAGCCGGCCGCCACATCGACGAACATCATCGGCACCTGCCCGGCGATCACATCGGTCATGGCTGGCGGCGTGCTCTTGTAAGGTACGTGGAGCAAGTCGACCTTCGCCATGCGCCCCATCGTGGCGCCCGACACGATGCCGGTGCTGTTGCCGCTGGCGTACGACATGCCCGGATGGGCCTTGGCGTAGGCAATCAGTTCGCCCATGGTCTTCACGGGCAATTTGGGATTGATCACCAGCATGAATGGCAGGTTGCCCATGCGCGCCACCGGCGTGAAGTCCTTGATCGGATCGTAGGGCAGCTTCTTCATCAGCGACGGATTGGCCGAATGCGTCGTGTTGGTGGTCATGAAGAGCGTGTAGCCGTCCGGCGCGGCCTGCGCGACGATTTCGGCGGCAATCGCCCCGTTGGCACCGGGCCGGTTGTCCACCACCACGTTCTGGCCCAGCGCATCGCCCAGTTCCTTGGCCGTGATGCGCGCCACGGCGTCCGTGCCACTACCGGCCGCGAATGGCACCACGAGCTTGATCGGTCGGCTTGGCCAGGCATCGGCGGCCTGCGCCAGCATCGGCAAGGTAGCGGCGGGCAGCGCCAGGATGACGGCGGCAAGCGTACGCCGCACGCGGAAATTCGGCATGGTGGTCTCCTCTGGGTTCGATGGCGGCGCCTGCCCCGGTGGGCGGCACCTTGCTGCGTGGCTGCGGGATGACTGGGAATCAGGCCGGACGGATCACGCGATCCGGCGATTCCTCGTAAGGCGGGGCATAGACCACGAGCAGTTTCACAGGCTCGTCGCTGATCACCGTGAATACGTGCATCGCTTCAGCCGGGAAGAAGCAGCAGTCGCCGGGACCAAGTTCCTGCACCTGGCCGTTGACCTCGGCGCGTGCGCGCCCTTCCAGCACGTAGCAGACCTGTTCGATACCGGGGTGCGCATGCGGCAAGGCACCCTTGCCCCGCTCGATGGTGCCGTGGATGACTTCGAGTTGCGTGGCGCCCACGTTCTCGCGGCCAATGATGCGGCGATTCAGCGTGCCAACGTGGTTGGCGGGTGATACCCCTCCACGTCCTCAGTGCGAACAAAATAGGTAGGAACCGCCTTGGAGGCGGAGGAGGATGCGGTCATAAGCGGGCTGTCTCCAACATTCGGCACCTGACCGGCTGGCCGGCACCTGTTTTCATGTTTGTGAAACAGATTTTATGCTTATGAAAACTCCAGTCAACTAGGGGTTGCTCCCGATGGCGTCCGGGCGGTCCCGCCGGGCGCCACGCAATTCCATGCATCCATACACCGCCGTGGCAATGACCATCGGCAGCAGGTAGTACAACGCGCGGTAGCAGATCAGTGCGGCCACCACCGTGGATTCGGGCACGACGTGGCCGAGCATGACCACGAACACGCTCTCCAGCACCCCGATCCCGGCCGGGATGTGCGCCAGGGCGCCCGCCACCGCGCCGACAAGCAGCGCCGTCAGCGCGGCCGGCACCGTCACTTGCGGTGGCAGAAGCAGGTTGATCAGCGTGCCGAGCGTGACCCAGTTGACGATCGACAGCACGGTCTGCATGACGGCAAAACGGAAAGTCGGCAACCGGAAGCGGCGCCCGCGCACCTTGATACTGCGTTGCCGAAGCGTCGCGCAGGCCACCAGATAGGCCGCGCCCGACACCAGCATGCCCGCGCCAATCACCTGCAACAGCCACGGGCTGATGCCCCACGACTTCGGCAGCACCGGCGGCTGCCACACGAACATCAGGCCGGCCAGGATCATGTAGCCCGTCCAGTTGGTGACCACGGCAATCGTGTAGACACCCGCCACCTGGGATGCGCTGACGCCGGAGCGCGTATATAGCCGCAGCCGCATGCCGATGCCGCCGATCATCGCGCCCACATTCAGGTTGAACACGTAGGCCAGCCAGGCAATCAGCATCGTTCGCCATGCAGACAGGTGATGGCCCGTGTAGCGGCGGCCCAGCAGATCGAACGACGCGTGCAGCGTGAAGCTCAGGCAGGCCAGCCCGATGGCGGGAAGCAGTGTGACAAACCGATAGGACTTCAGCGCGCCCCACACTTCGTTCCAGTCGATGCCGCTCAGGCTGCGCCAGATCAGGACCACGACGATGGCCACGAACGCCAGGCCCGCGACGCGTTTGGCGACTGACCAGCGCACCTGGCGCTTGCTGCGTTGGGGGGAATGAACAGTCGAGGTCATCGGCAATCCTGTCTTGCGCCCGGCGACACCTGCGGGCGCTGTTGCCAGTCCGGCGCGGTCTCCACGGTAGACACCACCAGCCTGGGAGTATGGGCGGGCAACCAGCCGGCCCACGACGGAAACTTGCGCAGGCAATGGAAGATCACCGCCGTGCGCAGCGCCTGCCACGTGCCCTGCTCGGTATCGGCCGGGTCAGACACCTCGGTGCAGCAATCGGCCATCAGCTTGCCGAGTCGCGCGTCGAGCGTGGAGACAAAGGCCGGGTCGCGGATGATCAGGTTGGCTTCGAGGTTGAGCGACAGGCTCAGCGGATCGAGATTGCTCGATCCCACCGTGGCCCAGTCGTCGTCCACCAGCGCCACCTTGCCGTGCAGGGGCCGCTCGCAATATTCGAAGATGCGCACGCCGGCCTCGCGCAGATGGGCGTAGAGCACGTCCACCGCGCGCTTCACCCACAGCATGTCAGGGCGGCCTTGCACGATCAGCCGCACATCGACGCCACGGCGGGAGGCATTGCAGATCGCGCGCAGCAACTGGTAGCCCGGCAGGAAATAGGCATTCGCGATGACCACCTTGTGGCGTGCCGCGCGAATCGCCATCAGGTAATGGCGCTCGATGTCGCGCGGATGCTGGTCGTTGTCGCGCGTGACCAGAAGCGCGGCACCATTCCCGAATGGCAGCGCCTCACGCGGCAGCGGCGGCGGGCGACGGTCCCTGCGCTGCCTGCCATGCGGCGTCTGCGCAGCAGCTTCCATGAAGGCGTGGATCTCCTGCGCGATCGGGCCCTGTACTTCCACGGCATAGTCCTGCTTGGCCAGCGGTCCCGTGGCAATCAGGTGCTGGTCCGACAGATTGATGCCGCCGATGAACGCCGTGAAGCCATCGATGGCCACGAGTTTGCGATGCAGGCGCCGGAACAGGTTGGTCCGCATGCCGACCAGTCGCCGGCGCGGTGCAAACATGTTCAGCGTGACGCCAGCCTCCACAAGCCGCGCCACGAATGGCTGCGAAAGATCGGCAGAGCCGAAACCATCGACAGTCATCACCACGCGCACGCCACGCCGGGCCGCGGCCACCAGCGCATGGCTCAGTGACTCTCCCACCGAGTCTTCGAAAATGATGAAGGTTTCGAGCAGCACGCTCTCTCGCGCGCCCTCCACGGCGGCGATGAGGCGCGGGAAATAGTCCTCGCCGTTTTCCAGCAGGGTCAGGCGGTTGCCTGTGGTCCAGTGTTGTCGCATCCCCGGGACCAAGCAGAATCGATGCCTGCCGATTTCAGGCCGCAGTGCCGTGTCCCAGGCACCCGGCGTTTGTCATTTTTACCGGCGTGCATCCCGAAACGCATATCGACCCGCCAAATTGTTCGTTCCCTTCTGTCAGACCCAGGCGTAGCTTCTTTCGGATACTCACCGATGCAAAACCATGGCAGAAGACAATCCGGGCGCCACGCGTGCCGCCGCCCACAATCCTCATCCCGCCCCTGCCGGCCACCCGCAGGCGGCCGCCCCTGACGTCGCCACGCTGTTCCAGCGCGCCCAGACATTGCTGCCCGAGATTGCGCGCGATGCCGCACGGCGCGAGCAGGCGCACGAACTGCCCTATGCGCTGGCGCGACAGGTCGCCAATGCCGGCCTGCTGACGTTCCGCATTCCGCGCGCCTATGGCGGGCCGGGTGGCAGCGTGCGCGATGCGTTCCGCTTCCTGATCGATCTGGCAGCCGCCGACGCGAATCTCGCGCAGGCGCTGCGGCCCAACTTTGCGCTGACCGAGGGATTGCTGTTTGGCACGAACAACGAGGATGAACGCCGACGCTGGTTCGATCGACTACTGGCCGGGCACATCCTCGGCAATGGCGGCATGGAGCGTGGCGGCAAACACGGCGACGTGCGGACCACGATCACGCCGCACGATGACCATTTCATCGTGCATGGCACCAAGTACTACAGCACGGGGGCCCTGTACGCGGACTGGATCACGTCGATTGCCGTGAACGAGGCCGGCGAGGAGACCCACTTCGCCGTACCGCGCGATCGTGCTGGTGTGGATCTCGTCGATGATTTCGACACCATCGGCCAACGCCTGACCGCCAGTGGTTCCACGCACTTCTCGCAGACACGCGTGGAGGCCGACGAACTCCGCCCCAGCCCGTTCTCGCGTGAACGGCGTAATCCGGTAACGCCGGTGCTGCAACTGTTTCTGGCGGCTACCGAGGCCGGCATCGCCCGCAATGCGCTGAACGACGCCACATGGTTCGCACGCAACAAGGCCCGCCCGATCAAGCACAGCAGCGCCACGCGTTCGGTGGACGATCCCTACGTGCAGGAAACCATCGGCCAGATCGCCGCGCAGGTCTACGCGGCGGAAGCCGTGGTGCTGCGCGCGGCTGAAGCCATTGACGCCGCATGGGCCGATGACCTCAGCGAAGCGGCATTGGCGCGTGCTTCGGTGGAGGTCGCCCAAGCGCAGTACTTCGCCGTAGCAGCGGCGTTGAAGAGCGCGGAGTTTGTCTTCGATGTGGGTGGGGCTTCGACGTGCGACCGTCAGTACAACCTGGACAGGCACTGGCGCAATGCGAGGACGGTAGCGAACCATAATCCCCGGCAGTGGAAGGCCGCGGCTGTGGGGGCCTGGTTGCTGAAGGATGAACCGCCGCCGACTTCGGGGTTGTTTTGAGCCGAAGGAACATCGACCGCTGCTGGCTTGCTCCCCTCTCCCATGCAATGGGAGAGGGGCTGGGGGAGAGGGCCGGAGGCTCTGCTTGCCGACTTGTCGCAATTTGAACCGTCGGCCCTCTCCCCCGCCCCTCTCCCGCACGCGGGAGAGGGGAGAAAACCGATCAAACCACCCGCCCAAACCACCACAACGACAACATCCCCGCACAAGCCGCCAGCAGTGCCCCTAGCGCCGCGAAAAACGCGGTCACCTCCACCTGGTCGCGTTTGTCGAACGCCAGCCTCGTACCCAGCGAGCGGTAGACCTTCTTCATGCCGCTGGCGTCCTCGATGCGAAAGTAATCGGCGCCCGTGGCATTGGCCACCTGTTTCAACACCGTCTCATCCAGCTTGACGCGCGCGGACCAGCCATCGACGGACAGCACCACGCCTTCCGCGGTGCCCACGCCGACCGTGTAGACCCGCACACCGTGCGCGGCGGCAAGCTCCGCCGCCTGCATGGCGGCCGGGCCGGCATTGCTTTCTCCATCGGAGAACACCACGATGGCGCCGGGTGCATACGATCCGGGCGCGACGGCTTCCGTATCGGCGTTGATATCGGCGCCCTGCGGCTTGCGCGGCAGGTCTTCGTCGTTCATCAGCCGCTGGACATCCCCGGCGGTCTGCGGCAGCAACGTGGTCAGGGCCACCAGCATGCCGTTGCCGAGCGCGGTACCGCCCTGCGGCTGCAGGCGCTCGATGGCTGCGGTAGCTTCTTCCTTGCTGCGCGTGGGCGCCTGCGCCACGGCCGCCGTGCCGGCCATGGCCACGATGGCTACCTTGACGCCAGATGGCTGCGCGTCCACCAGATGCTTCGCGGCAACTTGCGCGGCGCGGATGCGGGTGGGCGCCACATCCTTGGCGCGCATGCTGCCGGAGAGATCAATGACCAGCACCACGGTGTCGAGCCGCGACGGTAGCGTCAGGACGGCCTGGGGTCGGGCGATGGCAAAGGTCAACGCGGCCAGCGCCACAAGGAACAGCAGTGGCGCCACGTGGCGCCGCCAGCCCGCTCCACGCCGCGTCGCCAGCCCCACAGTCTTCAGCGCCGGATACTCCACCGCCGTGCGCCGGCGCCGTCCGTCGAGCCAGACATACGCCGCCGCCAGCACCAGCAGCAGCGCCATGAGCCACAGCATGCGCGGCCACAGGAAGCTCAGCACGGGCAATCGGTTGATGGCGTCGATCATGCCGCCCCCCTGGCCATACTGGCGCTCGCCGCAGCCTTCGCGCCCGCCCCACCCTGCCGGTGCCGCCGTTCTCTTGCGAATTGCAGCAGCGCCATGTCCAGGCGCGCGTAGGTGGAGAGCGTGAGGCAATCCACCCCGGCCCGCGCAAAGCCCTCGCGCAATTCGGTCTCGCGCGCCTCGGCGGCATCGGCAAAGCGCTTGCGGAAGGCGGGATCGTGCGTATCGACAAACAACTGCTCGCCCGTTTCCGCATCCTGCAGCACCACCAGGCCCAAATCCGGCAAGGCCATTTCAAGTGGATCGACGAGCCGCACCGCCACCACTTCATGCCGCCGCGCCAGCATCGCCAACGGCGCCTGCCAGCCCGGCGAGCTGATGAAATCGGACACCACGAACAGCACCGAGCGGCGCCGCGCTACGGCACGGCCACGGTCCAGCAGATCGCTCAGGCGGGTATCGCCCGGCGATGCGGCAGGCGTTGCCTGCATGCGGTCGATCAGGTGCAGCAGATGCCGGCGCCCGGCGCGGGCCGGCACCACCGAGGCGGTGGCCTGTCCCGCGCCGCCGTCGAGCACGGCACCCACGCGGTTGCCGTAGCGCGTCAGCAGCATCGCCATGACGGTGGTGAAATCCGCCAGCACGTCGCGCTTGCGCACGGTGCCGGAGCCAAAGTCGATCGACCCGCTCAGGTCGAGCAGGAACCACGCGGCCACCTCGCGATCCTCCTGAAACTCGCGCACGTGCGGCTGTTGCAGCCGCGCGGTCACGTTCCAGTCGATATGGCGCACATCGTCGCCGGGCCGATACTCGCGCAGATCGGCAAGGTCCAGCCCGAAGCCCCGGAACAACGTGCGGTAGTCGCCTTGCAGCAGGCCGTCGAGCCGGCGCACGACCGTCCATTCCAGTCGGCGCAGCAGCGCGTCGGCGTGCCGGCCAGCCGGTGCGGCGGGCGGCGCGGCAGGCACAGGGGCGTCGGGCTCGCGCCGCCGCTTATCGAGCCAGCGCCTGAACATGGGATTCCAGCGGCCGTTCTGGCATCGGCAGCGCCTGCAGGATGCGGTGGACAAGCTGGTCGGCGGTCACGCCATCGGACATCGCCTCGTAGGACAGCACCAGCCGATGGCGCAGCACATCGGGCACCAGATCCACCACGTCCTCGGGCAGCGCGTAGTGCCGGGCACGCAGGAAAGCCAGTGCGCGCGCCCCTTCGATCAGGCCGATGGTGGCGCGCGGGCTGGCGCCGAATGTCACGTAGCGGTCCAGGTCCTCCAGCCCATAGGCGCTGGGCTTGCGCGTGGCCGCGACCACGCGCACCGCGTACTGGATCAGCCCGGGATCGACGTAGACCTTGCGGCACGCCTCCTGCAGGCCCGCCAGCTGCTCGGGCGTGGCGATGGCACCCACGCCGATACGGGGTCCCGTCACGCGGTTCACGATGACCACCTCTTCTTCCTCGCTTGGGTAGCCCACCAGCACCTTCATCATGAAGCGGTCCACCTGCGCCTCGGGCAGCGGATAGGTGCCCTCGGTCTCGATCGGGTTCTGCGTCGCCATGACCAGGAACGGTGTGGGTACGCGGTGGCTCTCACCCGCAATCGTGACCTGCTTCTCCTGCATCACCTCCAGCAGCGCGCTCTGCACCTTGGCCGGCGCGCGGTTGATTTCGTCGGCCAGCAGCAGGTTGGCGAACACCGGCCCGCGCACCGTGGAGAATTCGCCCGTGCCCTGGTTGTACATGCGCGTGCCGACGAGATCGGCAGGCAGCAGGTCGGGCGTGAACTGGATGCGCTTGAACGTGCCGCTCATGGTGCGCGCCAGCGTGTTGACCGTGAGTGTCTTGGCGAGTCCCGGCACGCCTTCCACCAGCAGGTGCCCGCCGGCGAGCATCCCCACCAGCACGCGTTCGAGAAAGTGATCCTGCCCCACCACCACGCGTTTCACCTCGAACAGCAGGCGTTCCATCAGGTTGGCGCTGTCCACAGCGTCCCGTGCTTGGTCGTTCATAGGCCCCCGCGTTTGTTTAGAAGGGTGAAGATCCGATGGCAGCGCCGGCGCTTTCGATGGTGATCGCAAAGCCGATGCCGATGAAGGTGCCGCTCTGATTCGGGTTGAGGATGGCAGTGACGATGCCCACCACCTCGCCATTCATGTTCACGAGTGGCCCGCCCGAGTTGCCGGGGTTCGCCGCAGCATCGAACTGGATGAGCTTGTCGAGCTTTTGCCTGCGGTCCGGCGAGACGAACTCGCGGTCGAGTCCCGATACCACGCCCGCCGATATCGACGGCCCGATCCCGAACGGGAAGCCCACCGCCACCACCTCGCTGCCCGGCGCCAGGTCGTTGCTGGAACCGAGCACCGCAGCGGGCAGGTCATCGGGAATGGACACAGGCTTGAGGATGGCGAGGTCTTTCTCGGGAATGGCCTGCGCCAGCGTGGCGTCAGCCGTCTGGCCGTTGTGGAACCTCACCTGAATGCGCCGCGCATCGGCCACCACGTGGTAGCTCGTCATGATCATGCCGCTTTCGGTCACCACCACGCCGGAGCCGATATGGCCAGCCTCGTCACGTTCGGCAGGGCTTTCCTTCTGCGGATCGGCCTGTGCCGATTCCTCGCGCGGGGATGGTGCGGGGGCTGGCGCGGGCGTCGCCTTCTTCGACGGGCCGGGTGAGGCGCGCGGCGGCGACTTATGCTGCGGATAGGCTTGCGGCCCCTTGCGCGGGGGCGGCTCGCGCTTCGCCTCGGGGGACGGCGTTGCCTTGGCTGGCTTTTCCTTCGGGGAATAGCTCATGACCTCGACCACGGATTCGCGTACCGCTTCCGCCGCACGGGCCGGCCGCGATGGCAGGGTCTTGGTCTGTAGGGTGTGGAGCACGGCCGCGTCGATATCGGCCTGCGTCAGGGTCCGCTTGGCCGGCTGGGCCAGGTACAGGGAGGCGCCGCCGGCAGCGAGGGCAAGTGCAAGGGCTGCTGCGACACATCCGTAGATCGTCATCCGCTTCATGGCAGCCCTCCCTTCGTGCCCTGGAAAATACAGTACCATCCTCTTAACCACGCGCCAAGGAGCAGGGCATGCAGTTTCTCTGGCCACAAGTGCTCTGGCTGTTGCTGGCGCTCCCACTGCTGGTGGCCGCCTACCTGTATCTGATCGCCCGGCGCAAGAAGGGCGCCGTGCTCTATGCAAGCCTTGCATTGCCACGCGCTGCGCTGGGTCCGCGCCAGCGCATCCGGCGTCATATTCCTCCTACGCTCTGCCTGCTTGGCCTCGCCGCTGCACTGATTGCGTGCGCACGACCCATGGCCACGGTCACGTTGCCTTCCGATGTCATCACACTGGTGCTGGCGATGGATGTCTCGCGCAGCATGGAAGCCACCGATGTGGCCCCGACGCGCATCACCGCAGCGCAACAAGCCGCGCGCGACCTGATCGTGGGATTGCCCGCCAGCGTGCGGCTGGGCATCGTGTCGTTTGCCGGCACAGCCACGGTGGTCCTGCCTCCCACGGGCAACCGGCAGGACATGATCGACGCCATCGACCGCTTTCAGTTGCAGCGCGGCACCGCCACGGGCAGCGGGCTGATCCAGTCACTGGCCGTGCTGTTCCCCGATGACGGCATCGACCTGGAGACGATCCTGTTCAGCACCGAAGCGTCGCGCTTCGGCGCCCGCACCGGTCCGCTGGACGAAGCCGCCGCGGCCGATGCCGCCCGCAAGCGCGAGCAGGAGCGCCCGCCCGTGCAGCCCGGCTCCTATCGCCATGGCGCGATCATCCTGCTCAGCGATGGCCGCCGCACCACCGGCCCCGATCCCATCGACGCTGCCCGCATGGCCGCCCAGCGCGGCGTGCGCGTCTACACGGTAGGTTTCGGCTCCGCGCAGGGCGGCGCCGCCGGCGAGCCCAGCCTGTCCTACTTCATGCAACTCGACGAACCTTCATTGCGCGCCGTGGCGACGATGACCGGTGGCGAATACTTCCAGGCCGGATCGGCAGCCGACCTGTCGCAGGTGTACCGCCAGCTCAGTGCACGCTTCGCACTCGAACGGAAGGAAACGGAAGTCAGCGCCCTGCTTGCAGCGGCGGCGGCCGCGCTGCTGTTGCTGGCGGGCGGGTTGTCGATGATCTGGTTCCGGCGCTAGGGCCCCACTGTGGCCCGGATCGCATGCGCGGTCAGCCCGCCTGCCCCTCTCCGTCGTCGCGCCGCCATTGCCGGCGTTGCGTCCACAGCCGTTTCAGCACGGGCAGGCCCAGTCTCCCCAGACGCCACCCGGCCCTGGCGTGCCCGTGCGTGTCCACGAGCAGACTCAGCGCGCGTGCATAGTCGCGCACCAGTCCGGGTGTCCACGCCATGGTCTTGCCGCGCTTGCGGATCTGCGCCGCCAGCCATAACTCTGGCGTCAGCATGACCTGCAGCAGCAAGCCCCACGTGTGGCGATTGCCGCGCTGCCGCATCAGCGCCCCTTCCACCGCAGCCTCCAGCGCACGGGCCACGCTGACCGCACAGTTCCGGTAGGTCAGGTTGTAGGTGGTGTCAGCGCTCCACGCGTGCCAGAAGCGTTCCAGTCGCGCGGCGTCGTAGTTGCGCAGATGCACGCGCGCCGTGGACTCTCCGCGCCGGGCCGCCTCGGACGCGTAATCCGGCTCGAACATGCCGGCCACGTCGTTGTCCGCCGAGGCACGCAACGCCTGCGTCACGCTTTCGGGCGTACGGCTCAGCGGTTCTGCCGGATCAAAGCTGATGTAGATGCCCTCGGGAGACTCCAGCGCCGTGTGCCCTGTCCAGATCGCGCCATTCGCGTCCACAGCTGCGATATAGCGATCGATCAGCGGCCGGCGGCGCAGCCGCTGCCCGGCGCCCGAGGGCGTCCAGACATGAACGGTCAGTGCCGGCGCGCCCGTGTCGGCCACCGGGGGCACGTGGCGGGGCGGCGGAAACAGCAGCGTCTTGGTGACCTTGTGCACGGGCGCCTGTTCGGCATCGGCCGCCCAGAGCGGCGGCGCGGTACGGCGCTCCTGCGGCTCCACCCGGCCCTGGCGGCGACGCGGACCGTGCATCAGGCTTTCGATGGTGGCGGTCTCCGGGACGCGCATGGCCCGGTAGGCCAGCATGACCATGCTCCAGCCGCCGAACAGCAGCCACATCGACAGCGCATAGGGCACGGTGCCCGCGTAATGTGTGGGCCAGGGCTGATAGAAGAAGATAGCAATCAGGATTTCCAGCACGCCCATGCCCACGGCCCAGCGCCATCGCGGAAACCGCACCACGCTGGCCGAGACGCACTGCAGCAGGCCATCGACCAGGAACAGCGTGCCGAAGATCATCGACAGCCAGAAATTGCCGTGATGGTGGCCCGCCAGCACCAGCGATGCTGCCAGGCAGAGCGACAGTGCCTTGAAGATGCGCATGGCGCGCATGCCGCCGGCCCCGACAAAGGCCACCACAAGCGTGCCCACGCCGGCCAGGAGCAGCAGCATGGCGAACAGTTCCAGCGGAAAGAACCGCGCGCTGTCGAGGCCATCGACGAACAACGCCACGCCGGCCGCAAGAAACGCGATGCCGAGCCAGAACATCCCCCGCGCGCGCTCGCGCAGATAGTCGAACCCCAACAGGATCAGCACGAGGCGGATCATCGTTTCCCCAGGCGACGGTCTCCTCGCGGATTCTAGCCACAACGTTGCGCCTGCGCGACCTTGTACTACTATCGTCACATCGCCGCCGCCCGGCAGTGCCGGGCATGCCGGCCCTTCCGATGCAGGCCATCCGTCCCAGGAGAGACCCATGCAGTCAGCAGGCAGCCGGTTCATAGGGGTGGCAACGATAGTGACCGTGGCCTATCTCGCCGTCGGCGCCCTGTCGAGCGCGATGTCCGCCAGCGAGACGCAGGCCATCGCGGTCTGGCTGGCCTCCGGGGTCAGCTTCGGCGCCTGGCTGGCCTGTGCACCGGGCCGCCGGATGGCCGTTCTGGTGGGCACCGCCCTGGCGTCGCTGCTCTGGGGGCTGGCGGCCCATGACCTGGACGTGGTGGCCGCCGTCGTGTTCGCGGCCATCGAGACGGGCACCATTGCGCTGGGCGCGTGGATGGCCACGCGCGGCCAGCGCGAACCGCCACAGCCCTTGCTGCAGGCGGCCCTGATGGTGACCGGCGCCGTTGTCACCGGCGTGGTGGGCGCCACGCTGGCCAACGAGTTCTGGCGCTGGCTTCGGCCGGATACCCAGACCTTTGCCGCCGAGTGGCGCGCGTGGGCTTTCTCTACCATCGTCGGCATCCTGCTCGTCTCGCCCGTCATTACCGGTTTTCGTGGCTTTGCGATCAAGCGCTCAGGCGGCATGCCGATGAAGCAGTTCGGTGCGGGGGCGGCCATGTTTGCATTGTTTCTGCTGACCACGCTTGTCGTATTTCATCGGAGCATGCACTTCCGGTTCGACAGCATCGCCCCTACCCTGACCTACCTGCCGATGCCGTTCCTGCTGCTGGCGTCGATGTTCTGGGGGCCGCGCGGCGGATCGGTGGCCACGTTGGTGGGCGCGGTGCTGATCATCTGGCTGACCGCCAACGGCGGCGGCCCCTTCGCGGCCAATGAGGGATTCCAGGGCGAAGCCGTGATCGAGGTGCAGGCCTACGTCTGGGTCTGGGCGGTGCTGCTGCTCGTGGGGCGCGCCCTCAACGAGGCGCGCCGGCTGGCGCTGACCACGGCCCGCGAGTGGCAGTTGCGCTACGAGCGCACCTTGCAGGCCACGGGCGTGGCCAGCGTGGAGTTCGATGCCGTCACCGGTGCGGCGGTCTGGGGCGAATCGGCCCATGCAGTGCTGGGACCGGAAGCTACCCAGTTGCGCAATATCCGCGACTGGCTCGACCGTGTGGACGCGGCCAACCGCCCCTTCGCACAGGCGGGCTGGGACGCCGTGGCCAGCGGCCGGCACGACACCAGCAACGACGCCTACGAGGTGCATCTCGACGGCCGCAACCTTCACGTCCAGGCACGCCTGGCGCCGGTACGCGGCCCCGATGGTGCCGTGGAGCGCGTGGCATGCCTGCTGCGCATGGCGAGCGGAGCGCAGCATGCGTGAACCCGGCGTGTTCCTGATCCATGGGCTCGGCGGCACCCAGTACGACCTCGGGTCCATGCACAAGCGGCTCAAAAACGCTGGCTTCGTCACCCACTCGCTCACGCTGCCGGGGCATGGCACGCAGCCCGAGGATCTGGCCGATGTGCGGGTCGAAGACTGGCTCGACGCCGTCCGCGCGAAGTACCTGGAAGTGCGCGACCAGCACGACGTGCTGCACCTGATGGGCATGTGCATGGGTTCGCTGCTGGCCGTGGAGACCGCCAAGCGCGAGCGCCACGCCAAGGGCAAGCTTGTGGTGCTGGCGCCGCCGGTCTACATCGATGGGTGGGCCACACCCTGGTATCGCGCCGCACGCGCCCTGCTCTACCACGTACCCGGCGTGCCGGCGCGCATGAAGGTCATGGAGGAAGACCCCTACGGCATCAAGAACGAGCAGTTGCGCGCCATCGTCAAGGCCAAGTTCGAGCGGGGCGAGAATTTCCACTATGGCTGGGTGCCGCTGGCCTGTATCCGCGAGGTAGACCGCCTGCGCGCATTCGTGATGAGCGGGCTCGAACGGATCGTCTGTCCGACGCTGGTCGTACACGCGCGCGAGGACGAACTGACCAGCCTGCGCTCGGCGTCCTATCTCGTGGAACATATCGGCGGCAAGACGCGCGCGGGACTCGCCCGGATGGTGGTGCTGGAAGACAGCTATCACATGGTCTGCGTGGACAACGATCGGGAAATCGTGGCGCGCAACGTGCTGGAGTTCCTCGATGCCACCACGGCGGCGTCGCTGGGCATGGGACCGGTGGATGCCGCCATGGCGCCTGCCGACATCGTGACGCTGCTCGGCACGGTGCGCCAGTGGCTGGAAGCCGGCGATTTTGCCGCGCTCTTTGCGGCAGGCATTCCAGACTTTGCATGGTTGCAGCCGGGCGCCAACCGGACCTCGGGTGCGTGGCGCGGCAGCAAGGGACTGGCACGGCTCAAGCGCTGGGCGCAGTCGGACCCGCCGCTACGCTTCAGCGCCTTCGGCATACCAAGCCTGAACGCCGGCGTGGCGGTGCTGCCCGCAACGCTGCAGGCCGGCAACGCACTGGCCTCGCCGGGCGTACTGGCCGTGGCGCTGCGCGCGGGCAAGCTGCTCGAAGTGCGATGGTTTCCGGACGACGTAGCGGCGGAAGACCGTTACTTCGGCGGCGCACCCGCCACCGACGGGCCAACGGCACTGGAGAAGGCGTTTGCCGATGCCGCCGCCGGCTCCAAAACGCTGCGCCAGGCGCCGGACAACGACACGCTGCTGGCGCTGTACTCGCTCTACAAGCAGGGCAGTGTCGGCGACGTCACCGGCGAGCGCCCCGGCATGATGGACATGGTGGGCCGCGCAAAATGGGACGCGTGGTCGGCCCGCAAGGGCACCGATGCGACGGATGCCATGCAGAAGTATGTTGACTTGGTGGCGGAGTTGAAGGCGCGGGAGACGGTGGCGGTGTAGGTCTGGTTTTGCATCAAAAATAGCCCCGCCACGCGCTATGCGCTCCCCTCTCCCATGAAGTGGGAGAGGGGTGGGGGTGAGGGCTTGAGGTTCAAATTGCAACTTGTCGATGATTGCACCGCTGGCCCTCACCCCCAGCCCCTCTCCCGCTTTGCGGGAGAGGGGAGCAAACAAGCGAGCAGGTGAGATCTCCGCGAATCGCCGATAATGCCGAACCTCGTCCACGCCCCCACCGTCATGCCCAGCACCACCCGCCGCCGCATCGACCTCACCACGCTGTTCCTGCTGACATTCCCGCCGCTGGCCTGGGCTGGCAATGCCATCGTCGGACGCCTCGCCGCTGGCACCATTCCGCCCATCACGTTGAATTTTGTGCGATGGGTACTGGCCGGGCTGCTGCTGGCGCCGTATGCATGGCGCGGCGTGGTGACACACCGTGCCGCGCTCCGGCAGCATGCGGGGGTGCTCTGCGCCATGGGTGCGCTGTCGATTGCCAGCTACAACGCGTTCCAGTATCTGGCGCTGACCACCTCCACGCCGATCAACGTCACACTGATTGGCGCGTCCACGCCGCTGTTTTTGCTGATCATCGGCGCATTGTTCTTTGGCGAACGTGTGAAAGGCTGGCACGTTGCCGGGGCGCTGCTGTGTCTGGTCGGCGTGTCGTTTGTGCTGGTGCGGGGCGAACTGGGACGCTTGGCGCAACTCGATTTCGTGGCGGGCGATTTGTTCATGCTGGCCGCCACGGTCACGTGGAGTGCCTACACATGGCTGCTGCGCAAGCAGCGCCCCGACCTGCCGTTGCCCGTACTGCTATTCGCGCAGATCGTGGTGGGAGCCATCGTCAGCCTGCCGTTCACCGCGTGGGAACTGGCCACGCTCGATCATGCGCTGCACTGGAACCCGAAGGTCGCGGGCATCCTGCTCTATGTGGCCACCATCCCGTCGCTGATGGCGTACTTCATCTGGGATCGCGCCATCGCGCGGGCCGGTGCGCAGTTGCCGGTCTTCTTCATCACGTTGACGCCATTGTTTGCCGCCCTGCTTTCCACGCTGCTGCTGGGCGACTGGCCGCGCTGGTATCACGCGGCCGGACTGGTGTTCATTGCAGCAGGCATCGTCCTGGCGCAGCGACGGTAGCCGCGCCAGTCTCCGGACTAGCGGCTCAGCGGCCCAGACTCAGGTCCATGATCATTCGCGCGCCCAGGTAGAGGCGCCGCGGGATGGCATCGATGACGATGTACTCATCCGAGTTGGTGTGATAGCCGACGCCGGGCAGCCCCATGCTTTCCAGCACGGGCTTGCCTGACAGGGCCGCATAGGCGGCATCGCTGCCGCCGCCCGTGCGGACCTCCGAGACGGCGATCTGCCCGCCCACTTCGGCGTAGATGGACCGGCCCTTGGCCGCCAGCGCCCTGCCTGCGTCGGAAGCATTGAACGCCGGGCGTCCCCGCAGCACATCGATCGTGATCTCCGAGCCCGGCAGGAATTTCTGCTGCGCGCGCTCGTTCAGCATCGACGTGATCGCATCCAGATCCTGATTCCTGCCATAGCGCATGTCGGCGGTCAGCGTGGCCTGCGCGGGAATGGCATTCGAGGCCGAGCCCGCGGAAGCCAGTGTCCAGTTGAAGCGGATCTCGCGATCCTTGTTGTCGATATCCTGCGTGCGCAGGATCAGGCTGGCGGCTTCGGTCAGCGCGTTGACACCGGCTTCCGGTGCCACGCCTGCGTGCGAGGCTTTGCCGTGGATGGTAGCCGTGGCGTGGGCGATGCCCGAGGTGGCCAGACCGAAGCCTTCATTGGATGCCAAGGCTGGCTCGTGCGACAGCACGTAGTCATGGTTGGCCGACAACGTCTGGATCAGGTCGCGCGAGCCGAACGAGCCGGTTTCCTCGTCGGTATTGAACAGCACGGTCAGCGTGCCGTAGTCCCGGAAGCCACGCGCATTGAGCAGCGTCAGCGTGTGCAGGATGACCGCGATGCCGCCCTTGTCGTCGGCGATGCCCGGCCCATAGGCCCGGTTGCCTTCCACGCGGAACGGCGCGTTTGCGAGGAAACCGGGCGGATAGACCGTATCCATATGCGCCATCAGCAAGATCTTGCGCGTGCCGGTGCCCTGCAGGGTGCCGACGATGTTCTGGCCCGCGCTGCCATCGGCGGTCTTGTGGCGCGTCACGGTGGCGCCGAGCGCGGTGAGGCGGCCTGCGAGGTAATCGCCCATCGCCAGCAGGCCGGTCTCGTTGCCGGGGCCGCTCTCGATGTTGACCAGTGCTTCGAGCGTGGCGAGCGCGCCGGCCTGCTGGCCCTGCGACGCCGTGTCGAGTGTGCTGTCGTAGGTAGGCGAGGCGGCCGAGGTATCGCCGCACCCACTGGAAACCAGCACCGCTGCGCCGAGCGCCAGCGCACCGAGTATGTACTTCCGCATTGCTTGTCACTCCTTGTCGAACCCTGCACGCGGCAGGAAAACGGGAATGCCGGCGCCGTGGCGCGCGGATCATCGCGCCGACGTCGGCGCGGGGATTTAGCCTGCAATGCGGAATTCGAAACTTGATGAGAAACAAGGGATAGGTCACGGACCCGGCAGATGCAACGTGGCAGCCAGACCGCCCAGCGACGACTTGCCCAGCGCAAGTTCGCCACCATACAGCGTGCAGATATCGCGCACGATGGCCAGCCCCAGGCCGCTGCCCTCTGCGGCTTCGTCGAGCCGAGCGAAGGGCTGCACCGCGTGGCGCATGGCGTCGGCCGGCATGCCAGGGCCATCGTCCTCGATGCGGATGTGCATGCGCCCTGCATCGCCGTCCAGCGTCACGCGAATCTCGCTGCGCGCCCACTGCCAGGCGTTGTCGAGGAGGTTGCCGAGCATCTCCACAAGGTCCTGCCGATCCCCGGAGAACGCCGCCTCGCCATCGATGCGCACACTTACCGGCCGCTCGGCATGCAGGCGTTCCAGCGCGCGCGCCAGCGACGCCACCGCCGGCCGCACCGGCACGGCCGTGCCTCGCGCGGCACCGCCCGCCCCCGCTGCGCGGGCTCGCGCCAGGTGGCGATCCACCTGCTGGCGCATGGCGTCGAGCTGCTGCTGCACACCGTGCGAGGCAGGTTCGGGCAACGCCGCCGCACTGTTCGACAGGATGGCCAGCGGCGTCTTGACCGCGTGGGCCAGATCGGCGGCCTGCCGCCGCGAGCGTTCCACGGCCTGCCGGTTGCGCTCCAGCAACGCGTTGATCTCGTCCACCAGCGGCTGCACTTCGGCGGGAAATGTTCCCACCAGCTCGGAACTGGAACCCGCATGCAGCCCGGCCACGGCCGCGCGCAGGCGCGACAGCGGGGCCAGCCCGAAACGGATCTGCGCCCACACCGCGCCGAGGATGCCCACCCCCAATACGCCGAGCGAGAGCCACAGCAGATGCCGGAACGAGCGTTTGGCGTGGCGCAGTTCCGTACGGTCCAGCGCCACGGTCACGTCGATGGGTGTATCGGTGCCCGCCAGTTGAAGCTTGCGCGACTTTACGAGCAGCGACTGTTCGCGCGGACCGATGCGGATGTCGGCATCGCCGTGGCCTACGGGACGCTCCACCTGCGTGGGGATGTCCACGTCCCACAACGAGCGCGAGCGCAGCGTCTGGTTGCCAGCAGATGCCTGCCAGTACGCGCCCGAATAGGGCAGGTCGAAGCGCGGCTCCGCGGGCTGACGCGTAAGTTCCAGCGTGCCGTCCGCACGCCATTCCAGCGCACCTGCCAGGCTGGCGAGGTCGCGGTCCAGTTCCACGATGTAGGTGCGATCCACATGGCGACCGAACAGCGCGTCGAGTATCCATCCGGTGGTGCAGAGCGTGCCGGCGATCCACAACGCTGCAATGGCGAGCAGACGCCACGCCAGCGACTTGCGTATCACGCCGAGGCCTCCGGATCGCGCAGGCGATACCCCAGCCCCCGCACGGTCTCGATCACATCGACGCCAAGCTTGCGGCGCAGGCGTCCAACGAAGACCTCGATCGTATTGCTGTCGCGGTCGAAATCCTGCGCGTAGATGTGTTCGGTGAGAGTGGTCTTGCTGACGATCTCGCCCTGGTGATGCATCAGGTAATCGAGCACGCGCAACTCATGCGCGGTCAGCGACACGGGCGCGCCGTGCACGCTTACCTGCCCCGTACCGGGCACAAGCTGCACCGGGCCACAACCCAGCGTCGGCGCCACGCGGCCCGCCGAACGGCGGATCAGGGCGCGGATACGCGCCAGCAGTTCCTCGACGCGAAATGGCTTGGCAAGATAGTCGTCAGCCCCGGCGTCGATACCTTCCACCTTCTCCACCCAGCTATCGCGCGCGGTCAGGATCACTACCGGAACGGTATTGCCCGCCTGCCGCCAGCGCCGGAGCACCGACAAGCCGTCGAGCTGCGGCAGCCCGAGATCGAGCACCACAGCATCGTAGGGATACTCCGCGCCCAGGTGCGCCGCGTCGATGCCATCCGCAGCATGGTCGACGGCATAGCCGGCCTGTGCCAGCGCATGCGTGAGTTGCTCCGCGAGCACCGCTTCGTCCTCGACGATCAGGATGCGCATGGCGTCAGGGCTTGCGGGCGCTGTCGAGATCGCGGCCCTTGGCTTTGATCAGCTTGCCGTCACGGGCGTCGTATTCGAGCTTGGCCACGCTGCTGGTGGGCAGCAGGAGCTTGACTTCGTAGGTCCAGACGCCGTCGTCGCGATCGAGTTTTACATCGATCACATCGCCGGTGTACTGGCGCGCCACCGTATCGAGAATGCGGGACAGAGGAAGGATTTCGCCGGAGCGCAGCGCGGCGCGGGCGCGGTCGGCATCGGGGTCCGCATGGGCCGGGCCCGCCATGCCCGCCACGCCGAGCATGGCGACGAGCACGCCGGTACGAGCCAGGCGGCTCAGGCTGGATACGTGCGGAAGGAAGGAAAGGTGCGGGGACGTCATGGGGCGCATTGTCGGGGTCGCAACCTGAACAGTACCTGAACAGGCCGCTCAGGCGCCATTCAGGTTGATCCCCGCATCATGCAGCCATGCTCAACGTCCTGCCCCCTGCCATGCCTCCTGCCATGCCCTCTTCCACGACATCAGACCGCCCCACTCGCCATGGCCATCGCATGAACCGGCTGGGCGTGGCGCTTGCCCAGTTCATGCCGCTGGCTGTGGCGATGGCTGTGGCGGGCCTGCCGTTCTGGTTCCAGACGGCAGGCTTCTGACGTGGCGAGGCTTCAGTCGATGCGTCAGTAGTAACCGCGCGGACGGGCCGGTTCCACGCCCCCCACGCTGGTCATGTACGTCTTCCACTGGGCAACCAATGCGTCGAGTACCGTCTGGTTGCTGGCGGACACGTCGGTGGTCTCGCCCCGGTCCGTCTTCAGGTCGAACAGCTCCCAGTGACCGTCCGCAGGACCACTCGGCGGCTCGGTCCACAGTGCCTTCCAGCGGCCATCGGCACTGCGCAACTGGGCGCGCCCATACGATTCCTCGCCAAACGCCGTGGTGCGCACCTCGCCCGCTACTTCGCCGCGCAGCAGCGGCAACAGCGACTGACCCGTGATGGGCCACACATTGCGGCCGTTGTAGACCACCTTGCCCTTGTTGGCATCCACGCCTGTCGAAGCATTGACGGCAGCCGGCGCGGCCTGCGTCGGCAACGCGACGCCCGCCACGTCCAGGAAGGTCGCGGTATTGTCGGTCACGTGCGTGAAGGCGTTCAGCGTCGGCTGTTGCGCGGTCTGCCCCGGCAGCTTGGCAATCATCGGCGTGGAGATACCGCCCTCGCCCATGTAGCCCTTCAACTGCCGGAACGGTGCGGCGCTGACCTCGGCCCAGCGCAGGCCGTACTGAAGCTTGGGCACCGATTGCAACCCGTTGTCCTTGCCCAGCGCGGAGAACGCCGGCTCCTGCGCGTTGGCCGTGTCGTAGGCGGTGGGGTCGGTGCTGTTGGGCCAGCCCTCGGCGCCGTTGTCCGACTGGAACATGATGAAGGTGTTGTCGTACTCGCCGATGTCCTTCAGGTGCTGCACCAACAGGCCGATGTTGTAGTCCAGGTTCTCGACCATGCCCGCATAGATTTCCATGTAACGCGCCTGCACCTTGCGCTCGTCGGCGGACAGGCTTGCCCAGGTCTTGTTGACGTAACCGGCACCGTAGTCCGTGTAGCCTTGCGCGGGACCGTTCAGCGCATTGATGTACTTCGCACCCGCGGTGCCGTTCGCCGCGCTGCCCGCCGACGCGGTCAGCGTCTCAGGCGCGCCGGCAAACGCATTGAAGTCGGCGGGCAGGATGCCCAGCGTCTTCTGGCGCGCGATCCGTGCATTGCGGACGGCATCATAGCCCGCGTCATAACGGCCTTTGTATTTGCTCAACCAGGGTTCCGGCACCTGCAGCGGCCAGTGCGGCGACGTGTACGCGGCATACGCGAAGAACGGCTTGCCGTCGGCCTTGTTCGCGTCGATGTACTGGATCAGCTTCTGCGTGTAGAAATCCGTCGAATAGAACGTGGCAGGCGAACCGCCCGTGCCGCCCGGCTGCCCGGGCTGGCCCGGCTGCACATACTGGCCGTCCTCGGTGTAGTTCTTCGAGGCGGCGGCCTCATGCGCGAAGTGATTCGACGCGGCGCCGCCCAGCAGCGCGTAGCTGCGCTCGAAACCCCATTGGTCGGGCGTTTTGCCCAGCGATGCGGCCGATCCGGCGATCCCGTTGCCCAGGTGCCACTTGCCGGCCATATACGTGTGATAGCCAGCGTCTTTCAGCAGTTGGGCCACCGACAGCGAGCTGTCGTTCAGGTAGCCCTCATAGCCCGGCAAGCCCTTGCGCTCGTCGTTTGGCGCGCCCATGGTGCCTTCCCCCACGAGGTGGTGATCCGTCCCGGAGATCAGCATTGATCGCGTGATGGCGCAAACGGTGCCCGTGTGGTGGTTGGTCAGGATGCGGCCGGATGCCACCAGCGCGTCAAGGTTCGGCGTATCGATCTCGCCGCCGAATGCCTTGATGTCCGAATAGCCGAGATCGTCGGCCATGATGTAGAGGATGTTGGGGCGCTTCTGCGGCGTGGTCGGCGTTGGCGTGGCCGTGGTGCCGCCCCCATTGGATGCGATGGGCGTGTTGTTATCCGAGCCGCAAGCGACCAGCCCCGCCACTGCGGCAGCGCTGGCGGCGACGAGTGCCAGCCGGGTAACAAGCGGAGAAGCAAGCGGCGCGCGGCGGCTCGACCGCGCGGATGGGGATGCGTGATGGAATGTCATTGTTGTGGTCACGGCCATGGGAAAGAGCAGCGATGCTATGACGTGGCGGGGCGCCGACGAAGCAACATTTCCGCATGCCGATCTTCGAAAAACGTGCTTGGGGCAACGCCTGATGACGCGCTATGCTGGCGCCCCTGCTGCCCTTTCCTGCCGATGGCACGCAACCTGCAGCGCCAGGCTCTCCAGACCCATATCACCCACAGAGGAGAGTCCCCATGGCAAAGCAGTCAGCAGGCAAAGGAAAAGGCGCCACGCCCCCCGGCGGCCAGCCGCAAAGCCCCTCGCACGGCACCGGCAGCAATGACGATGGCACCTATGAAAAGGCCGTGGCAGACCGCCTTGCCGGCAATCCGGGCCATGTGGGGTCGCCCAGCGTCGGCACGCTGGTTTCGAACGCAGGCAAGACGCTGACCACCAATTCGGGCCTGCAAATGCCCGAGGACGACAACTCGCTCAAGCTCGGCCTGCGCGGCCCGACGCTGCTGGAAGATTTCCATCTGCGTGAAAAGATTACGCACTTCGATCACGAACGGATTCCCGAGCGTGTGGTGCATGCGCGCGGTGCGGCGGCGCACGGCTACTTCGAGCTGACCGAGTCGCTGGAAGACGTCACCACGGCCGATATCTTCACGCGCGTGGGAGAGCAGACGCCGGTCTTCGTGCGCTTTTCCACCGTGGCCGGCTCGCGGGGTTCCGCCGATCTTGCACGCGATGTGCGCGGCTTTGCCACGAAGTTCTACACACGTCAGGGCAATTTCGATCTGGTGGGCAACAACATGCCCGTGTTCTTCATCCAGGATGGCATCAAGTTTCCGGACTTCGTCCACTCGGTGAAACCGGAACCGCATAACGAGATTCCGCAGGCCGCCTCCGCGCACGACACGTTCTGGGATTTCGTGTCGCTGCAGCCGGAATCGATGCACATGGTGCTGTGGACCATGTCGGGGCGCGCAATTCCCCGCAGTTTCCGCACGATGGAAGGCTTCGGCGTGCATACGTTCCGGCTGATCAATGCCAAGGGTGAAGCCACGTTGGTGAAGTACCACTGGAAGCCCGTGGCGGGCGCACATTCCCTGATCTGGGATGAAGCGCTGAAGATCAATGGCAAGGACCCGGACTTCCATCGGCGCGACATGTGGAACGCCATCGAGGCTGGCCAGTTCTTCGAGTGGGATCTTGGCGTGCAACTGGTGCCCGAGACCGAGATGCTCAAATTCGGCTTCGATCTGCAGGACCCGACGAAGATCATCCCCGAGGAACTGGTGCCGGTGCGCCGCATCGGGCGAATGGTGCTGAACCGCAATCCCGACAATTTCTTTGCCGAAACCGAGCAGGTAGCCTTCCACCCCGGCCACATCGTGCCGGGCATGGACTTCACGAACGATCCGCTGCTGCACGCGCGTCTGTTCTCGTACATCGACACGCAGATCACGCGCCTTGGCGGCCCGAACTTCCATGAGCTGCCGATCAACCGGCCGCTTTGCCCCGTGCATAACAACCAGCGCGACGGCTTCATGCGGCAGACCATCGTGCAGGGCAAGGAGAGCTACCAGCCCAACTCGGTGAGCGGCGGCTGTCCGTTCCTGGCCGGCGACGCTAACGCGTATCACCACTTCCCCGCACCCGCCGAGGATGGCGCGGTAAAGAACCGCATCCGCGCCCGTACGTTTGCCGATCACTTCTCGCAAGCCAACCTGTTCTGGCGCAGCCAGTCGGATGTAGAGAAGAAGCAGATCATCGACGCCTACACGTTCGAACTGTCCAAGGTCTTCTCTCCCGACATCCGCGCACGTGTGGTGGGACAGATCGTGCATATCGCGCCCGAGCTTGCGCAGGGGGTGGCCGACAACCTCGGCATCGCCGTGGAGCCGGTCGGTAATCCTCCGCCGATCGACGACTACGGCATCGAGTCATCCCCTGCGCTGAGTCTCGACACGCAGCCCAAGGGGGATATCACGGGCCGCAACATCGCGGTACTGGTCAATGATGGCGTGGACGATGATGCCGTGGCGTCCCTGCAATCGCTCGGCACGGCGGCGCGCGCCAACGTCAAGATCGTGGGCCCTCGCGCGACGGGTGTCACGACGGCCAGCGGCGCCACGTTGCCGGTGGACTTTGCACTGGCGTCGGTGGGTTCGGTGCTGTTCGATGCGGTCTACGTGCCCGATGGCAAAAACCCGCCCGCTGAACCCGATCCCAATGCGTTGCTGTTTATCAGCGAGTCATACAAGCACTACAAGCCCGTGGGTGCAGGCGGATCTGGCGCGGCGACGGTCTCGGAAGCTGCACGGCGTGTGGGCTTGGCCGGCGGCTTTGCCGGACCGGGCGTGGTGATTTCCCCGACGGAAGACCCCGCCATGCACCAGGATTTTCTCGATGCGGTGGGGCAACACCGCTGGTGGGATCGGCCCGACGCATTGAAGATCCCGGTGTGATGCTGCGATGAAAGGGCCGCGTGTCTGGAGAGCGTCGCTGTCATGACTGCTGCCAATATCGCTCCCTCTGACGCGGCCCGGCAGGATGCGACGGACATGAAGGCGATCGCGCATTTTCTCAAGCGAAATGCGCTGACGCTATCCACTGCAGAGTCTTGCACGGCGGGCCTGATTGCCTCACGCATTGCCGAAGTGCCCGGCTGCGGCGCGGTGCTTCGGCTCGCCATCGTCACTTACTCGCCCGATACGAAGACTGGCGTACTGCATGTGCCGCAGGAAACCATCGACCGGCACGGTCTGACCAGCGAGCCCGTGTCGCTGGCGATGGCGCGCGGCATGGCGGACTACACCGATGCCAGTCTGGTCATCGCCAATACCGGGGTGGCGGATGACGGCGCCGACGACGGCACGCCTCCCGGCACGCAGTGCTTTGCGTGGTGGTTCCGCCAGGGCGGCGCCGTGCCGTACGATATCGAGTTCAGCGAAAAGCGCCGCTTCGGCGGCGATCGCAATGCCATCCGCATCGCTGCCGCCAGCTATGCGCTATCGCGCGTGCAGCACTATCACGCCCTCGCCGTACGCCGATGACGCCCTGCCCCACCGGGCATTTCGGATAAAAGCAGTAAAGATTGCCGTGCCGCCACGGCAGCATTGCGGCGGCATGACATCCGCCACATACGCCGCCAAGCCTTGCGGGACGCGGCAATCGCGCCGCGCACGTTGCTGGCAGGGAACTTGCGGACGTGGGGCATATCCGCAACACGCTTCCTGGACCCGGATGCCCCCATGAATCCGCGCGAAACCCTCGACACCATCATCGACCAATGCGTCGATGCGAGCGGCATCCCGCTCCCCGGCAAAGGCGACACACTCGCCCGCTGGCAGTTACTGGCGACCATTGGCACGGAGTTCGGCGCCGTAGGCATCAAGCTCTTCGAGGCCCATGCCGATGCCCTCGCCATTCTGGCGGAAGTGGCCGATGTCACGCCGCCCTCGGCTACGCGCTGGGCGGTGTGGGCTGCAGAACCGCCCGATGCGAAAGTTCTCTGCAAGGTCTCCGTTGATACCGATACGCGTGCGCTCGCTGCGTCCACCCGCATTGGCAACGGTGAGCCGGTATTGCTCAATGGTCGCAAGGCGTGGTGCTCAGGCGCCAGCGGCGTGACGCATGCGCTGTTGACGTGCCATGACAGCGAAGGCGCATCGCGGCTCGCCGTGATCGACCTGCACGGACCCGGCGTGACAATCACCACCGATGGATGGCTCGCCGTGGGCATGGCGGCAACCTGCAGCGGCGATGTGTTGCTGGAGAACTGCCCTGCCCTCTGCATCGGCGGCGATCGTGCCTACCTGGACCGCCCAGGCTTCTGGCACGGCGGCGCTGGCATTGCGGCATGCTGGTATGGCGCGGTGTTGCCACTGGCCGATGCGGTTCGTCGTACCGTCAGCCAGCGCAAAGACCCACACGCTGCAGCACATCTCGGGGCTATCGATGGCGCGCTCGAGTCCGCCGCTGCACTGCTGCGCGAAACCGCCGCGTGGATCGACGCGCATCCTGCCGACAACGCCTTCGTGCCTGCCATGCGCCTGCGCACCGTGGTCGAGGCCGCTGCGCAAACGGTCTTGCACCGCGCGGGCCACGTGCTTGGCGCGGGCCCGTTGTGCCGCAATGGCCGTTTGGCCGCGCTCTATGCAGACCTGCCGGTCTTCCTGCGCCAAAGCCACGCCGAGCGCGACCTCGCAGCGTTAGGGCTTGCCGTGGCCGAACCCGTGACCGAGCCCGAAACCCTTGACAGGTATCGGCTATGAACGCGACCACGAACTTCGACGCCATGTTCGAGCAGGCCGATCCGTGGGGATTCGAAACGCTCTGGTACGAAGCCCGCAAGCGCGACCTGCTGATGGCGGTCCTGCCCGAGAAGCATTACGGACGCGCGCTGGAGGCCGGCTGCGCCACGGGCCGGCTGACCGCCGAACTCGCCAAGCGTTGCGACGCGCTGCTGGCTGTCGACCTGGCCGAGCGCGCCGTGCGCCGCACGCAGGCGCGCATGGCTGCGCATCCGCATGTGAACGTGCGCCGCGCCACGCTGCCCGCCGACTGGCCGCCCGGTTCGTTCGACCTGATCGTGCTGAGCGAGATTGGCTACTTCTTCCAGCGCGACGACTGGCTGGCCACGGCGCGCCATGCGGGCGCCGCATTAAATCCGAACGGCACCATCGTGGCCTGCCACTGGCTGCGCCCCTTTGCCGAGCGCCAGATCGGCACGCGGCAGGTACACAGCGACGTGGCACGCCAGCCGGGCCTGCATCGCCACGTGCGGCATGTGGAACCGGACTTTGTACTCGAAGTCTGGTCACGCAATCCGCAGGCGCTACGGTTCAGGGAGGACATGCCATGATCGGCGTCGTGGTACCCGCGCACAACGAGGAAGATTGCCTGGCGGCATGCCTGACCGCACTGGGTGCGGCGGCGGGCCACCCGGGGCTGTTGGGCGAGCCGGTACTGGTAGTGGTTGTGCTGGACGACTGCACCGACGCATCTCATGCCGTAGTGCAGCGCCACGCCACGATGGGCGTGGCTTGCCTGGCCATCGCGGCCCGCAATGTCGGCGTGGCTCGCCATCACGGCGCCGAGCACCTGCTGGCGCTGAACGCCCGGTGGCTCGCATTCACCGATGCCGACACGTGCGTGGCACCAGACTGGCTGGTCGCCCAGCTCGCCCTGCGGGCGGACGCGGTGTGCGGTATCGTCACTGTCAACGATTGGAGCCAGCAGCCCGGACACGTGCCCGCGCAGTTCGCCGCGCGCTACTGTCGTGAAGAGAATCACCGGCATATTCATGGCGCCAACCTCGGCATCTGCCCGCGCGCTTACGCCCGCGCAGGGGGCTTTCCGCCGCACGAGAGCAGCGAGGATGTGGCGCTGGTGCAGCGCCTGATCGCCATCAACGCGCAGATCGCATGGAGCACGCAGCCACAGGTGACCACCAGTGCGCGGCGCGAGGGTCGTGCACGCGGCGGCTTTGCCGACCATCTGGCGATGCTCTCCGCGCTACCCGTAGAAGGCGACGCAGGCGTGGTTGCCGCTTCTACACCGCACCGGTAAGAACGGTCGCCGGATTTGCAACGCCGGTCGGTGGCAGGTCGGCACGAACGTCTGGCATGCATCGTGCGATGCAGTCACGTCCGACCTCCCGTTTCTCCCACCAAGCCGAGCGCCAGCATGCCCCAGATCCCCGGACCATTGACCGTCATTTCCCCGCACCTCGATGACGCCGTGTTCAGTTGCGGCGGCCTGATCGCGGCGGCGGCAGACCCTGTAGTGGTCACGGTGCTCGCCGGCATTCCCGATGCAAAGCTTGAAGTACCCGAGTGGGATTGCGCGGCAGGTTTCGACAGCGTCTTGCATGCTGTCATGCATCGACGGCGCGAGGATGCGCGCGGGCTGGCCACGCTCGGCGCACGTCCCGAATGGCTCGATTTTCTCGACGGCCAGTATGGCCGGCCCTACACACCGGATCAGTTGCTCGGTGGCCTGGCGCGGACAGCAGCGCTGCAGCGTGGCGGCACGGTTGCCGTGCCGATGGGCCTGTTTCACAGCGACCACGTGCTGGTGGCCAACGCCTGCCTGCGCATGCACGCCATGGCGCAGGCGATGCACGCGGTGCACTCGGGTGGAGACGGCCAGGCCGATGCGGCACCCGTGCCGCCGCTCCAGTGGATTTTCTATGAGGAAGCCATCCATCGGCGCGTGCCTGGCGTCGTGCAGCGCCGGCTGCAGCACTGGCTGCAACAAGGGCTGCTTGCCACGCCAGTGACGTTTCCGCTCGCGCGTCACCACGTCATCAAGATGCGCGCGGTGGAAGCCTACGAAAGCCAGTTGCCATTGTTCAGCGCGGAACAGCTAGCGGACATCGGCGCGCCGGAACGGTATTGGACGCTGACGACGTAAGCATTCTTTGCTACCCTCTCCCATGAAATGGGAGAGGGGTTGGGGGAGAGGGTATGAGGCTCTGCTTGCCTAACGCATCGCAATTTGCACCGCCGACCCTCTCCCCTGTAGTGGTCAAGTAATCTTGGACACTTTTTCAGGCAGACCTACTCTTTAAAGCCTCGTACTCGGCCGGCGGCATGTCTTGCGTCGCCGAGTGAAGCCTGCGATGGTTATAGAAGAACAACGCGTAG